>Ga0209272_10000398_pt1 | contig 37616 bp, 38 predicted proteins | sample tdDd002_FD_187125 | JGI IMG/M metagenome (GOLD analysis project Ga0209272, IMG submission 187125) | Marine sediment microbial communities from the Atlantic coast under amendment with organic carbon and nitrate - tdDd00.2 (SPAdes)... | ecosystem: Environmental > Aquatic > Marine > Coastal >...
CGTCGGCTGAGTGCCCGGCATAGTTCGATATTGCCAAGGTGAGATCCCAATAGCAGCACACCTTGTTTATTGTCGACGATCTCTTGGAAGTGTTCTTGACCGTGAATGGTTAAGTTGTCGACGCTAAAGTCGCCTTTCCATGCCGCAAGTTTGTCGAGCATAGTATGGCCGAATGACAACAGATGCTGGTAACTATCTAGATCCGCAGGAAGCTGAATCGATTGTTGCTGAGCATAGTGTTTAAGCTGATCTAAGTAGATTTCTGAGGCTTGTTTAGCATCTTTCCCGGTTAGGTAGTAGTAACGCATAACCAGTTTAAGAATCACGTTAAAGGCTTTTCTTCCGAGCAGGCTATAAATGGCTAACATCAATTTGATGCCGATAACTGTGCCTTGCTCTTGGCGTTTAGACCAATGGTTTTGCTCTGTTCGGCCACGCTTTCTAGCCAGTAGCTTAGGGATACGCGGCAACATGCCAAAGAATAAGCGCGTATGCATCCAACTAATTTTAACGTTATCCCAAAGTACATCAAAGTGGGATATTCCATCTTCTGGATAGATGACGCGAGTCTCTACAAAGTCGACCTCTACCCCTTCCCAATATAAGCGCACCATGATTTCAGTGTCGAAATCCATTCTTTGACCAATCTTGTGCTTGTTGAGCAGCGCAATGGTTGGTGCAATAGGGTAAGAGCGGAAGCCGCACATACTGTCTTTGAGTGATAACGAGAGTGTTTCAATCCAAACCCAAATGTGGGTTGCATAGCGGCCGTACAAGCGTGATTTAGGTACGCTTTCATCGTAGATAGGTTGGCCGGAAATCAGGTGCGTGGGTTGGCTCTCTGAAGCTGAAATTAGCTCAGGAAGCGCTTTAATATCGTGTTGACCGTCTGCATCAATTTGAATTGCGTGGCTGTATCCGAGCTGATTAGCCTGACGGATACCTGCGATGACCGCACCACCTTTGCCTTGGTTTTCATCAAGGGTCAGTAAGGTAACGTTATCGAGTATTTCGACCTCTTTTAATGCTCGCTTGGTTTCTGGGTCACTGCCGTCGTCAACAATGATAAAAGGGAAGTCAAAACTGTGTAGTGACGACACTACAGCGGCAATGGTGCCACCGTGGTTGTAGCAAGGGATCAGAAAGCAAGGCTGGAAATTATTCACTTTTCTCACCCAATTTCATTTTTCCTGAAGAGTGAGTAACGATTTGATCGTCGTGAACCGAGGTGTATTTAAACGCTAGCTTTTGTCGCTCTACATCCCAAGTCAACTCGAGCATTACTTCTGCATCTGGCAGGATTGGCTCTTGGAATTTGATCACTTCCATCCCTTTAAATGTCTCTGGCGTTTGAAGATGCTCTATAGCGTAATACAAAGCCCAATCGATCTGACTGACACCAGGCAGCAGAGGGAAGTGAGTAAAGTGACCTCGAAAATCAAGAATATCGGCATCGACTTTGAGTGACAAAGTGACGCTGTTTTCTCGAACTTCAATATTCGTAATCGTGGGTTTTCTTTTATCCATATTCGAGTCAAATCTTATGATTGGAATAGTTTTTCTATTTCTGAAACTTGACGTTTACCTTGGCTATTCAAAGGCACTTCGTCAACTAAACGGAATTTTCGAGGTATCGCAATTGGCTCTAACCAGTCACGCAGAGCTTTGCGCAAGGCTAACCAAAACTTCCCTTTGCCAAGTTTCTCTAATTCGTCATTACCCATATCTGTTAAGACGATAACAGCACAAAGTGATAGACGGGTAGTATCCGAAATGGCAATGACCGCACTCTCTTCAATCCATTCTAGTTGCTCTAAGCGTTTTTCCACTTCAACCAAAGAGACGCGTTTTTCTTCTACTTTGACGATACGGTCTGTTCGGCCACGTAGTTCAAAGGTCACTGTATCATGGAAATAACATTCGTCAGCAGTTTGGTACCAATGCTCTCCATCAATATGAGGGGACTTGAGCCTTAAGCATCGCTCACTGTTTAGTTCAGCCTTAATGCCAGGGAAGAGAGTCCAAGGTGTTGTCGAGCTGTGCTGCTGGCGATAAGCAATGCCTCCGGTTTCAGTACTGCCAAACACTTCCATCGGTAAAGCGTTGAACAAGCTCTCGCTGTGCTGGGCAGCATTGTTGGGGAGCGGGCCACCAGACGAAAAAATGGCACGTAACTTGGCTTGATTGTGTTCATCATTGAGTCGTTTCAGCAGCGCCGGGCTACTGATTAACGTTGTGTCGATATTGGCGTGCTGAACGACTTGCTCAGGAAACTCAAGATTGTAGACCGCGAAAGGGCGTCCGGCGCACAGTGGCCAAAGGACGCGGAACAGCAATCCGTAGATATGCTGGTGAGAAACGGTGCTTTCGATTTTGCTGTCTGCGAGCTGCGCACCCCATAGGCTTTCTAAAATCGCGATTTCAGTGTCGAGTTGTAGAAGACTTTTGGTGATGGCTTTCGGTTTGCCGCTAGAGCCAGAGGTAAACAGAGTAATCTGGCACGGCTGAGCAGATAGTGATGACCATGACGGAACGCTTGAGCTATTACCAATAACTGGGTTGATGGTTTGAATATCGCCAGTTAGATGAATTACGTCATCGTGTAGCAATAGATCGAAGTGTTCACTGAGTTCACGCACGGCTTCAGGTTGGTAGTTTCCGGGTAGTACGATGGACTTTTCTGCGTAACAACAAGAATAAAAGCTCACAGCGAACTGGTAGCTATCACCAAAACATAGCGCGACACGCTGAGCTGGTAGCGCTAATAGGCGCTGAGTATTTTGCGCGACATCTGCTTGAAAATCGGCCCATGTGAAAACGTGGTCTGCGACAGAGGCAACCTTATGCTGCTTGGGTCTTATTGCAGAGAGTAGCTCCGTCATAGGAGAAAAGTGATGATTCGCTAGACTCATGATGTTTACTGGTCCTTTCGAACAAACTGGCGAACAATCCACTCACCAGCAAATAGGCTACCAGCAAGAAGGTAGCTGATTAAGCCGTTGTATAGAGTCCATAATTCAAGTGGCTGGAAACAGGTATAGAGCGCAATCAAGCCGTTTAAGACAAAGAATCCGCACCACACTTTGGTTACTTTGCGTGTGTATCTGACGCCGCTTTCTGGTAACTCTGGCTCTTGAAGCCTAGCTAAGCGCTCAATAATGGTTTGAGATTGATTTAGGCTGCTAGCAAATAGGATCAACATACAGACGTTGACGACTACAGGGTAAAACGTTAACCAACCATGCTGCTTAAATACAATTCCGAGACCCACTAGCGTAATGCCTGTGATCGCACTGATCTGGGCAACTTGCTTGAGTTCTTTGAGTTTGCTGCGCTGAGCGAAGAGTAGACGGGCTCCTAAGGCGGCGATAAGAAATATCCCCACCCAGGAAAGACCGAATTTATCGATGCCAAAATAAACGGCGAATGGATATGCAAGTAGGACAACTGCAGACAGAGCTGTCAGCAATTGTCGCATTATGCTTCCTTAAGAAGCTCAGTGACTGCATTCACAACATCATCGACAGTACGAACTGTACTAAATTCTGCTGGTTTGATTTTCTTGCCTGTCACGTTTTGTAGGTGAACAACAAGATCAACAGCGTCGATACTGTCTAAATCTAAATCTTGATATAAGTGTGCTTCAGGTACGATATCTGCGGCATCAATCTCAAATAATTCTTCAAGTGCGTCCTTCACTTGGTTAAATACTTGTTCTTTGTTTACATCTGTCATGAGAAAGTACCTACGAATTATTCGCTGATCTGCGAAGAAATATATTTTGCTAGATTGCTGACTGAAGCGAAGTGTTCACGTGTATTAGAATCATCCGCATCAATGACAATATTGTATTGCTTCTTAATCGCTAAGCCCAGTTCTAGCGCGTCAATAGAATCCAAACCTAGACCATCTCCAAAAAGTGGTGCGTCAGTTTCAATATCTTCGATGGTCAGATCTTCAAGATTTAGAGCATCAATAATAAGTTGTTTAATTTCGTTGTGTAATTTTTCCACTGGGACCTGCTTGTGACTATTGGTTTTCTGGAAAGAGGGTTTCACTTAAATGTTGCTGCAAACGTCGCGCGGCAATCGTAGGGGACGTAGTTTGCTCTATAAATGGCTTAACCTCAACTTTATCCTTAACTTCGACGAGGAAAAAGGGTTTTGTTGGGGGGACTTGATACCACTTTTTCTCTTTTGTGAGAAAACTCGGAGTTACCGTAATATGAACTAGACGCAAATCAGTTTCTGTTCTTACGGCTATTTGCGCAGAGCCTCGTTGTAATTTTGATTTTATACCGGGTGTTGTGCGTGTTCCTTCAGGGAAAACCAATAACACATTACCTTGCTCAAAACGTTCGGAGCAGATGGCAAGTAGATCATCGGGTGTTTCATTTGGAATGTAGCCCGCGGCTTTGACAATGTGCTTCATAAAAGGGTTAGCCCAAATGGCGGATTTGACTAAACAGTCACATCGCTCTAATTGAGAGGCGATCAGCACATAGTCGATTAGGCTAGGGTGGTTGGCAACAATCAGGCAGTTTTTATCCTGCTTGAGAATTTCTCCGCCAATGATCTTATAATCGATCGCGCCAGTAAATTTCATTAGGCGACAAAAACGGTGGAATGAACGCTGGATAGCGCCCTGCACTCGGTACTCTCTTTCCGTTTGGTTGCGACTAGAAAGAGAGATTAAAGGAATAACAATAAAGCTGAGAGCCAGTCCACCGGCCCCAAATACTGAAAAGCAAAATCCTGTTGCGAACACACGCCAGTATTGGTTTAGTTTGTTCATTGCTTCTGCCAAATCCATGTTTGATTTGGAGCCTGAAGCGTCCATTGAGTCTGATCTGACAGGAAATGGCGAATAAACTCAAGCCCTTGAGGTTGCTTTGGTTCTGCGTCTGTCGTGCTGGTGGCCTTAGAAAAACGGTACTCATCACCTTTAGAAAGCACCAAACCTAGCGCGTAACCTTGGTAGGATTGGTTTTCGTATTGTTCGTACACATCCGGCAGTGGCTCATCAAAATCCACTAACAATAAGTTGTGGTCTGGGTGGTTTTCAAGGTATGCCCACGCTTCCACCATCGCACTTTGGAAGGTATTTTCACCTGCGGCAATGGAAGTCAACGGAATAGGTTTTTTGGTTGCAATGGTAGCGAGACCTGCGGCGGTGTTGTGAACAGATTGAGAAAACGCCATTGGAGAGGCTTCTTCACCAGCCACAATCTCTTCTATTAATTTTGCGCTTCTGGCGAGTTCACCATGACGACTGGCAAAGACTAAATAGTCGACATCGTATTGATTGAGCAATTCAATACTGGTTTGGACTGCCATTTTACTCAAGTTACTCATTCTTCGACGCATCATTGGCGGGACAGCAGAAACGTCCACTTTTCCTTCTGATGGCCATTCAAGTGTTTGGCTCCACGTTTTCCAGTCGTCTGGTTGGGATAAGCCGCTAGAGTGCGCTAGCCATGCGTTGATCTTAAAAGAGAGTTTTATGTCTGAATTTGGCATAAGATATTGAATTATTGCTCTACGACGAAATACTATTACTGAACTACTTAGTAAAATAAAGGAACCATGATTATGTCACCATTAAAATTACTTAGCTCATTGCTGTTGGCTCTATTACTGGTCGGTTGTGGACGCGTCCAACCAGTGATGAATATCGAGGATACTCCAGTTGCGTATAATCTTCAAAATAAACAAGTAAAAGCGGCAATTATGCAAGCTGCAATGGATCGCGGTTGGGTTGTGGAAGAAGTGGGTCCAAACGAATTAACTGCAAAATTGTTGGTTCGTGACCACTTTGCTGAAGTGAAAATTCCATTTAATGAAAAGTTTTACTCAATTATTTATCTTAACTCAGAAAACTTGAAAGCAGATGATGGCAAAATCCATCGCAATTATAATCGTTGGGTTAATAACTTAAACGTTGATATTAAACGTAAACTCTCTTCAACTGCTGCAATGCAGTAGTCTTTTAGATTCACTATTAGTTAGGTTTTTCCGTGATACATAAAAAAAATGACCCGTTTAACGCTCTAGAAGCGAAAACAGAAGCTCAAAAACTTTCTTTTGCTCCGATCGTGTTTCATACAGCACGAACATTACGTGATTTAGGCATTTTGTCTGCACTTGATAAGGCTGGAGAGAAAGGTTTGAGTGCCCCTGAAATCGCTGCTCAAACCGGCGTATCGGAATATGGCGTTAAGGTGCTACTTGATATGGCTATTAGCGCTCATATTGTTTTATGGGAGAAGCCTAACTATTCGATGGCGAACCTTGGATTCTTTTTGCTGCATGATGGTATGACACAAGCCAACATGGACTTCACCGCGGACGTTTGTTACGCCGCTATGATGCATCTAACAGAATCGATTACAGAGGGTAAACCAGCTGGCCTTAAAGAGTTAGGTGACTGGGAAACCATTTATCAAGGTTTATCAAAACTGCCTGAGAAAGCGAAAGAGAGTTGGTTTAAATTTGATCATTTCTATTCGGATCGTTCTTTCCCAGTATTGCTGGAAGAAGTGTTCAAATCTGAGCCTAAAAAAATTGTCGACATAGGCGGCAATACGGGTAAGTGGGCAATGCAATGTTGTGGCTATAGCTCCGATGTTGAAATCACTATTGTCGATTTACCGCAGCAACTAGAAATGGCAATGGCGAACGCAGAGCAACATGGCTACCAAGATCGCGTTCATCCATTCCCAGCTAATATGCTAGATAAGCAACAATCGCTGCCAGAATTCGCCAATGTTTGGTGGATGAGTCAGTTCCTTGATTGTTTCTCGCCAATGGAAATTCTTAGCATCCTTAAACGCGTTAAGCAGCAGCTTCGTCCTGGTGATTCGGTGTACATTCTCGAACTGTTTTGGGATGCGCAAAAGTACGACGCTGCATCATACAGTTTGAATGCGACGTCGCTCTACTTCACTTGTCTTGCGAATGGTAATAGCCGTTTCTATCGTAGCGATGACTTCTTGGAAATTATCGAAGAAGCAGGCTTAGTGATAGAAGAGCGTACAGACAATATTGGCCTTGGCCACACTTTGTTGAAACTTAAAGCGCAGTAATTGCGTTCTAATCAAAAATAATAATTATGAAAACAGAATCTACTCAAGTTGTCGTTGTTGGCGCAGGGCCTTCGGGCTCTACCGTTTCTGCACTATTGAAAGCTCAAAATGTTAGTGTGATCGTGATAGAAAAAGCGCAATTCCCGCGCTTTTCTATTGGTGAAAGTTTGCTGCCTGCCTGCATGGAAGTGGTTGAACAAGCCGGGATGACTCAGGCGGTTGATCAGCATGGTTTCCAATATAAAGATGGTGCAGCGTTTCGTCGTAATGGTGTTTATAGCCAGTTTAACTTTACGGAAAAATTCACTTCTGGCCCGGGAACAACCTATCAGGTTCAGCGAGGCAGTTTTGATAAAGTGTTGGCTGACAGTGCGGTTAGCCAAGGGGTAGAGATTCGTTATCAACATGAACTGCTGGAGCTGGAGTTTGTTGGTCAACGCTCTTTGCTGACAGTCAAAGGTGATGATGAATCCTTGTATCAGATCGAGGCGGATTTTGTCCTTGATGCAAGTGGTTTTGGTCGAGTTTTACCACGTATGTTGGAGTTAGAAGAACCTTCTTGTTTGCCTCCTCGCAAAGCCATCTTTACTCATATCGTCGATAACATTGACGAGAAAAAAAGTGAGTATGATAGGAATAAGATTCTGATTTCTGTCCATCCTGACAACCAAGATGTTTGGTATTGGTTGATTCCATTTTCAAACGGTATTTGTTCGTTTGGTGTGGTGGGCGAGCCGGCATTCTTTGAAAACTATTCGTTAGACAACCTTGAAGCCCTCAAGCAGATCGCCAATGAAGAACCTGGCTTGGCGGATTTATTGGCTCAGGCAGAGTACCCAAATCCTGCTGGGGAACTTGGCGGTTATTCTGCAAACGTGAAACATCTGGCGACACCACATTATGCGCTGCTCGGTAACGCTGGAGAGTTTCTTGACCCTGTGTTCTCATCTGGTGTCACCATAGCGATGAAATCGGCTCAGATTGCGGCTGAGTGTGTTGTTAAGCAGTTAAAGGGTGACAGTGTCAACTGGGAGAAAGAGTATGCGCAACCTCTAATGGTCGGCGTGAATACTTTTAGAACTTATGTAGAAGGTTGGTATAACGGCACGCTACAAGAGGTTATCTTCCATCAAGATCCGAATCCTCGTATCAAGGCGATGATTAGCTCTATTCTTGCAGGCTATGCTTGGGATACAAACAACCCTTACGTTAAAAATAGTCAACAACGTTTGGATACCTTGGCAGAAGTGATTCGCCAAAGTAAAAGTGACAACTAATTTGATGTCGCTCAAGGGATAAATTGGCGAATTATTCTCCTTCTGCTCATACTTGAATTGTGCAGATCTAGGAGAAGCAGCCATGAAAAATGAACTTGATCCGACCAAAGTGTTGCAGGCTTACGAAAACGTAATGGCCAATGGTACGCCTACTGAATATGGGAAAATGTATGAAGGGGTAGAAGCCTTCTCTGATTATGACGGTTACAACGTCTATATGCGGGGAAATGGGGTGGAGTTAAAAGTGGGTTTCCATAACACTTACCATCTTGAGTATGACCAAGAGCATTTACGCGATTCGTTTTTGAAAAAAGTCGCTCTCCTCGCTAAATAGTATTGATGGAATTCGCTGCTAAATAATAAAGCCCCTTCGCTTACGCCACGGGGCTTTGGAGAAAGATTAGTCTTCTTCAACCAGTACCGAATCTTCAGAATAGTCTTCTGTCGCATCTGGTTTTGAACGGCCGTTTAAGGTGTGGAAGCGTTTACGACCACGAGCCAGTTGAACATACTTCAACCAAACGCGTTCTAATTTGGTTTTTGCTTTGCCTGGGTTCTCCAGAACTTTTACGAAATGTTTCTCTTCCGAGTTATCCGCAATAATTTCACCTGATTCCAGACCAAGCATAGTGTCGCCATAAAGCATTAGAATTTCTTCTTCTGCAAGCGTAAAATCACCAGACTTAGCAAAGCCTCTCGGAAACTTAGTGTTGTCGTAAAAACGTTTTTTGCCGTGACGGAATTGAGTGTCAGACATTATAGTAGCCTCTATAACCTACATTGATTGATTGCCCTAAACGGTACAAGGCGAAAATTAGGCTGAAATTTAACAAAAAGAAAACAAAACCTTTTTATCGTGACTATTGAACAGTTTTATGAAACTTAGATAACAATTTGTTTAATTCGAGATAAGTATTTCTTTATTTTTTGCTACTCTTGGAAGATTGCACCCCGAGGAATTTAGATGGACGTAAAAGTCTTTAGAACGTTCTTAGAACTAGCTAACGTTCGCCATTTTGGCCGTGCCGCAGAGAACCTATACATTACTCAGGCAGCGGTTAGTGCTCGTATTAAACAGCTCGAGAGTTATTTTGATACTCAGTTGTTTATTCGTGATCGAAATAACATCAAGCTCACCTCTGCTGGAGAGCGCTTGATCGGTTACGCGGAAGTGATGGTAACGACCTTACAACAAGCAAAACTCGAGTTGTCGTTAGAAAGCGGCAAAGCACTACAGTTGACATTAGGCGGGACACCAAACGTTTGGGATGCTTATCTACAAAACTGCTTGAGCTTAGTAACGGATGAGTTCGAAGGATATGGTTTCATGGCTGAGATTATGGGCCGTGAAGCACTTAATCGAAGCTTGCAAGAACGCACTCTGGATATGGCATTTGCCTTTGATCAAATCAAAGCGGATGAGCTGAACTGTAAGAAAGTCGCTGATGTTGTTTTAGTGTTGGTATCGACCAAACAAAATGATGTGGCGCATGTATTCCAAGATAAATACGTTTACGTTGATTGGGGAACGCGATTTGCCTCTGAGCATGCAGAGCGTCACCCGAAAATCCCTGCACCTTATTTGCGTACTTCTACGGCGCGTATCGCGTTGGATTTCATTTTAGAAAAAGGCGGCAGCGCGTACCTTCCAGCTTCTTTGGTTGAACCTTTCCTTGCGAGCGGCCAATTGCTAAAAGTGGCTGATGTGGAAGATTGGTGTCGTCCAATTTATCTCAGCTACCGTAAAGCGAGCACTTCTATCGAGGCGATTAAACAGGTGGAAGAGTTGGTGAAAACGATCGACCCTGTCACCGCATACAGTCTTCAACAAATGGCGGAGCTCCCAACAGAAGAATAGAAAAAACCTCGGTTCGCCGAGGTTTTTTATTGCCAGTCGTGTGGACTAGAGGCTCATTAAGCTCTCGATGGACTCTTCAATGCTGAGGTCATGATAGGAATGAACACTGTGCCCATCTGAGGCATCGATTAATATTCGATGTATGTTGGATGGCCCGTGTTGGTCAATAATGTTGAGTGTTTGTTCGACGTTATCACACGTCATAATGAGATCGTCATTAAGCACGACAGTGCATGAGTGCAGGTTCATAGCCAACTTCCTTATTATTTATAGTCTGCCTTTTTAATTTAGAAGATATTCTCCATATCGCCAACGTCATTCAGTTCCGAAAATGGCTAGTATTGTCAGCAGAGTTGATTAGACTTGCTTACATCGACGGAATGAATCAAAGGTAGTTGTTGTGAACGGATTGTCTGAGCTAAGTACTAAAGAGTGTCAACGGGCTCGAATGGCCAGAGATGCTCGTTTTGATGGTCGTTTTTATGTGGCGGTGAAAAGCACGGGGATATTTTGTCGTCCTATTTGCCCAGCGAATTTACCCAAAGAAGAGAATGTCGAATACTACATCGAGAAGGCTCAAGCGCTGCAAGCGGGTTATCGCCCTTGCCTGCGTTGTCGACCAGATAGTGCGCCAAGTTCTTGGGCATGGAAAGGGGTTGAGACAACCTTTCAACGTTCTCTTAAGTTGATAGAACAGGGCGAACTGCAAACCACCAGTTTGGCCGATTTGGCTGACCGATTGGGCATCAGCGATCGTTATTTAAGGCAACTCTTTCAAACCCATTTAGGGATGTCACCTAAGCAGTATGCGCTCTATCATCAATTGATGTTCGCTAAGCAATTGCTTCATTCTAGTTCAATGTCTATTACCGATATCGCATTCGCCAGTGGTTTTGGCAGTGTTAGGCGTTTTAATGATGCATTTAAATCAGTGATGAAACTCACGCCAAGCCAAATTCGTAAACAACAGACCCAACAAGATGAAATTAACTACATTGATCTTGCGTATAAAGGCCCGCTAGATTGGCAACACATGTTGGATTTTTATCAGCTAAGGGCTGTGCATGGTTTGGAGCAAATTGATGGGCAAAGTTATCAACGCTCCTTTGTGCTTGATGGCGTTAAAGGTTGGTTCAAGATAGCGCCTACCAAAATCGGTGTTATGCGTGTCGAGTTCATTTTGGATGACACTCGAAAATTAAAAGCTTTAGTTAATCAACTGCGAAGAATGTTTGATTTGGATACCGATGTGTTGAGTATTGAGCAGCAGTTAAATGAGCTCAATCCGAATTTGATTAATCGAAGTGGAATTCGAATTCCGGGTGTATGGAGTTGTTGGGAAGCCGGTGTAAGAGCGATTTTAGGTCAACAGGTCTCAATAAAAGCGGCGATTGGACAGTTAAATTTATTGGTTTCAACACTACAACCAGAGGGAGACCATCATTTTCCTACACCTGAAGAGATAAGTGCCGCTGATTTGAGTTTTTTACGCATGCCGCAAAGTCGTAAAGAAACTTTGCTACGCTTTGCCCAGTTCATGGAAGCTAACCCAAACGCTTCATTAGATGAGTGGTTGAGCTTGAAAGGGATTGGCCCTTGGACTGTGAATTATGCCCGACTGCGGGGGGCTTCAGAGCCAAATTGTTTTTTAGATGGAGATTTAGTGGTTAAAAAAGCCATGCAGAAATTTCCCCAACTTAATATTGAATCAGTAACCCCATGGGGAAGCTACGCCACTTTTCACTGCTGGAGCCACGCATGAATACACGTTACGTTACCTTTGACACGGCATTGGGAAAAATGACATTGCAGTCGAACGATTTAGGTTTGTTAGGGGCTTGGTTTGAAACTCAGACAACGCAGCCAAAAGAGTTAGGTGAATATTGCGAAACTGATCCTATACTTAATAATGCAATCAAACAGTTACAGGAGTATTTCTCTGGCTCTAGAACAGATTTTTCGCTTCCTCTCGCTGCGAAAGGGACAGAGTTTCAGCAAAAGGTATGGCAGGCATTAACCACAATACCTTATGGCGAGACATGGAGTTATCAAGACTTAGCTGATGCGATAAAGAACCCTAAAGCGGTACGTGCCGTCGGACTCGCAAATGGCAAAAACCCTATTTCCGTGATTGTTCCTTGTCATCGCGTGATTGGAAAAAATGGCAAACTTACTGGTTATGCGGGCGGTGTCGAACGCAAAGCCAAACTTCTCGATTTAGAAAAAATGGAGTAGCGAATGGGTAAACAGCACTGGGCAGCAGCGATGTTCATATCTGGCGTGCTATCTTCTGCTCTTGTCGGCTGTTCAGAAGAAGAAGCCGTTCGGATGCTGAATAAACAGACCTATCAGTTTACAGGTGTGTTTGAAAATCAGTACAACGATGATTTGTTAGAGTTTTCTGACGCACAAGTCACTTTCGTTCGAGAGGGGCACCTCGACATGACCAAACCTTTTGAAGTCAAAGATAATTATTTGACGATCACTATGCGCAATAGTTCTAAAGAGAAGCGTGAAGATATTGTGATGAGAATTCATGGTCAAAGTGAAGTACTGACGTGCAGTATCTGCGCGAAGTATCAACTGGCGAGTACCTGGCAAAAGCGCGATTTCACGCCTTTGCCAGTCGACCAAAAATAATTAGAAAAGGTGAGTGTTGAGCATCATATGGACCACGATGCTCGCACCGTATCCGAGGGCAATCACAGGCATCCATTTGAGATGACCAAAGAAGGTGTATTTTCCGTGGGCTGCACCCATTAATGCAACACCCGCCGCTGAACCAATGGAAAGTAAACTCCCGCCAACTCCCGCCGTTAATGTAACGAGTAGCCAGTTGCCCATCGATAAGGTCGGTTCCATTGTCAGTACTGCAAACATTACTGGAATGTTATCCACAATAGCAGAAAGAATACCAACCATGACATTTGCCCAAACTGGATCCCACTGGGTATACATCACTTCAGAAATCATTCCTAGGTAACCCAATAGGCTAAGGCCGCCGACACACATTACAACGCCGTAGAAGAAAAGTAGTGTGTCCCACTCCGCATGGGAGACTCGTCTAAAGACGTCAAATGGGACAACAGACCCAAGGCGTTTTAGGGCGTGATCATCGCGATTGGCAATGGCCAGTGCCGCTTTCTTATGCAGTGACGCTTTGAGTGTACGGCGTAGGAAAAAGCCAAAGAACTGAAGATAAGCAAGCCCCATCATCATGCCGATGACTGGAGGGAAGTGCAGCACAGCGTGGAAAGCCACCGCTGTTGCAATGGTCAAAATAAACAGCCCTACAATACGCATCGCCCCACGTTTTAGCTCAACATGTTGGTGCACCACATTGGGTTTGGTGCTCGGAACAAAGAACGACATGATGAGCGCAGGTATTAGGTAATTGATCACAGAAGGCAAGAACAGCGGCATAAATTCAGCGAAGGAAACATGCCCTGCTTGCCATACCATCAAGGTGGTAATATCGCCAAAAGGACTGAATGCACCGCCCGCATTGGCAGCGATCACGATATTGATACACGCTAGATTGATGAAGCGAGAGTTGTCACCCGCCACCTTCATTACCACTGCACACATCAGTAGAGCGGTCGTTAAGTTATCAGCAATGGGAGAAATGAAGAAAGCGAGGATACCGGTTAGCCAAAAGAGGGATTTAAAATTGAAGCCTTTACCGACCATCCAAGCTTGCAGCGCATCAAATAACCGCCGCTCTTCCATCGCACTGATGTATGTCATCGCAACCAACAAGAACAGCAATAACTCGGCGTACTCGAGCAGGTTATGTTCTAGCGCAGCTTTCGCTACTTCAATTTGATCATGCTGAGAGTAAACATAACCAATCATGGCCCAGATAATACCGGCGGCCAGCAATACGGGTTTGGATTTTCGTAGCTGCAGGTATTCCTCTAGCATAACCAAAGCGTAGGCAATGGTGAAAATGATGAGGGCAGCATAACCAATAGTTGATTGGGTTAAGGGTAAGGTTTCGCCTGTAGCACTAGCAGCAAAGGCGGTTATGGGGGACAGCAATAAAGCGATAAAGACTGACCACTGCAATTTCATACTTCCACTCCTTGAAGAATGATTGTTGTTATACCCAAATAACCTCAATGAGGGGGGAGATAGAAGTCACTTGGGTATAAAGCAATGGCCTTCTAGTTTAATGGGCTTTTTCATATCGGTATGTGAGATAGGTTTGATCTGATTGAATTATCATCATTTTTTAATTTCAGGTGACAAAGTTATGAATCAATGTGATATGCAATGTTGAACTATTTGAGTGGTGATATGTTCCTTTTTAGCTCGTTATCACAAAATATGATAATGAATTAAAGCTTATTAATAGTTCGTATCGCTATTTGATAAGGATCATCCCCACGCCGTACTCTTTAATTCAAGATCCCTGTGTGTTCTGTTCCATATAGCAAATTACATAGGTGATATATGTCTAATCCAAATCCAATCGATCGCAAGGTGACGTGGGGTTGTTACCTCGCACTTGCGTTTGCTGTCGTATTCTTCTCAGGGGCGATGAAGTCTAATGAGTGGTACGGCGTACTTGACTTTACAACTCTTAACGGCTCATTTGGCAAGGTCGCATACGATGTTAAAGAGACGGCTGAAGGGGTTGAAGCTGCAACGACCTCACTACGCGGTAAAGGTGGTAGCGGTGCTCGTGACGGTTTTATCTTTGCACTAACGCTTATCCCGACCGTGATGTTTGCACTGGGCGTGATTAATGTTCTTGAACATTATGGTGCGCTTGATGCAGCACGTAAGTTGTTGACTCCTCTACTTCGCCCTCTAATGGGTATTCCAGGAAGTTCAGGTCTTGCGCTTATTGCGTCATTGCAAAGTACCGATGCTGGTGCAGCCATGACTCGTCAGCTAAAAGATGAAGGGCGATTAACCAAGCGTGAAACGGATGTGTTCACTATGTTCCAGTTTACTGCCGGTGCAACCATTGTTAACTTTTTCTCTTCTGGCGCAGTGCTGTTTACGCTAACTCTTGCTGATGGCTCTACAGCCGTGACTTCATCAATCGGTCTTGCCGTTGCCATCATGTTCATCTTCAAGTTTGTGGGTGCTAATTTATTCAGAATCTACCTCAACATCACAGAAGGTAAAGAAGATAAGCAAGACAAAGACAACGCACAGAATCTGAAAGAGGAAACAGCATAATGAGTGAAGTAAAAGCGAAAAAACCTATGGTTACCGATATCTTCGTTGAAGGTGCTAAAAAGGGTTGGGTAATTGCAACGACTTCAACCGTGCCTAACGTTTTGATGGCATTTGTGATCATTAAAGCGTTGCAGATTACGGGTGCACTTGATCTGATGGGAACGGTTTTCTCTCCGGTGATGGCGGTGTTTGGTCTTCCTGGTGAAGCGGCGGCGGTATTGATTGGCGCTTGGATGTCGATGGGCGGTGCTGTTGGTGTTGTCATCACTTTGTTTGACCAAGGTATTCTAAACGGTGCGCACATTGCTATTTTGGCACCAGCTATCTACCTAATGGGCTCTCAGGTGCAATACATGGGTCGTATCATGGGTCCTATCGGTACGGAAGGTCGCTATATCCCAGTGATGATTGCTATCTCTGTGTTGAATGCGTTTGGCGCAATGCTTGTTATGAACCTATTCGTGTAAGGGCTAGTCATGAACTTTTCTCTGAATGATTATTTAGAAGAGCTGCGTCCATTAATTAATGTGGACTGTGGCACTTATACTGTTGATGGTATTGAGTTTGTTGCTTCGCAGTTTGAAGCCAAGTTTGCTGAGCTGGGTAATTGGTCGGTCAAACGTATCGATTGTGGTAAAGCGGGTGTTGGTCTCGAAATTCGTAATAAGCCAGATGCTGAGCACATTGATGTAATGTTGATTGGCCACATGGATACTGTATTCCCAGTAGGAACCGCTGAGTTGCGTCCAATGTCGACCGACGCTGAAAAGGCATATGGTCCGGGTGTTTCTGACATGAAATCGGGTCTGCTGAATATCGTTTACGCGATGCGCAACCTTGATCAAACGGTACTGGAAAAGCTTTCTATTTGTATCTGCATGAACCCAGATGAAGAGACAGGCTCACTAGATTCTGTTGATTGGATTCAGTCAGTGGCGAAGCAGGCGAAAAATGTGCTGGTGGCAGAGGCGGCACGTGCAGATGGCGGTTTGGTTAAAGCGCGTAAAGGCATGGCTCGCTACAAGATTACCTTTGATGGCGTTGCGGCGCACGCGGGTAATGAGCCTGAAAACGGCCGTAGCGCAATCACTGAGATGGCAAACTGGATTCTGGCTATCAATGGGATGACCAACTTCGAATCTGGCACGACATTGAATGTGGGTATTGTCTCAGGTGGTGCGGGCGCGAACATTGTTCCAGACCACGCTGAAGCGATTGTAGATATTCGTTTCTGGAGCAACGGTGAGTACGATGACGTCGATACTGCTCTAAATGGTATGACTCAAAATACATTTGATGCGGATGTGAAAGTAACACTAGAGCGTGAAGCGTACAAACCGTCGATGGTGCCAAGTGAATCTACTCAGGCATTGATGGCTTTGGTTGAGCAATCTGCTGAAGAGCTTTCTATCGATATCAATTGGAAAGAAGTGGGTGGCGGCTCAGATGCGAACAACACAGCGATCTTAGGTGTTCCGACACTGGATGGCCTTGGCCCAATTGGCGCAGGCTTCCACAGTGACCAAGAGTATTTGCTACTTGAGTCGATTGAACCTCGAATCAAGATGCTAATGCGAGTGATTGAAAAACTGGCTTAATCTACTAGTAATCTAATCTTCCAGTCACAGATAAACCCTGATGTTGAACGTGTTAGACATCAGGGTTTCTTTTATTCAACAAAGTACGATTTTAGCTTTTCCCTCAACCACCGATTGGCTGGGCTATGCTTCATGCGGTTGTGAGCCAACAATCGATATTTGACAGGTATTTGGGTAAAAGGGGTATTAAATACCTGCAAATCAAGTTTGTCTGCGAACTGATCAGCAATACTTCTCACCATGACGGCCACGCAATCGCTATTCGAAATCATCGTCATTTGTGATACCAACGAATCACATTCTGCGGCAACTCTTCGCTCTCCAATGACTTCCTCGGTGAAGTAATCAGCCAGATATGCATCTTCACGACGCAACTTCAAAGTAACGTGTTTTTCCGCATAGAACTGCTCTAAGGTTAAGGTTTGCTTTATACGCGGATGCCCTTTACGAGCAATGATGCAGATCTCGTCAGTATAGAAAAACTCGGAAAAAAACGATGGCGCAGAGTAGTTCGCAAAATCAATCGCTAAATCGGCTTGTTGCTGATTGAGACTATGGATTAGCTTCTCTTCATTGGAGAGGGTAGGGTGAAGCTCAATTTCGACTTTACCAAGAGTCTGATCCGCTTCAATCATCGGCAGAAGCATCAGCATCATAGGTTCGGTTGTGTACACCACAAAACGGCGAGAGTTCTCGGTACTAAAGGTTTCGATGCCTTCGAGCGCATTATTGATTTGCGATAAGGCTGGTTCAATTTGGCGCGCTAACTCTTGGGCTTGATGGGTTGGGGCAATTCCTCGGCCTGAACGAACAAACAGCTGAACGCCGAGTTGTTGCTGCAAGCGTTTTAATACGCCACTGACCCCTGGTTGTGTTAACCCCAATACTTCTGCCGCAACAGTGATAGAGCGATGTTGGTAGACGGTGATGAAGACCTTCAACAAATTCAGATCGATGTTGTTTTCAGACATACAGTATTTTCTCAACACATAACAAATGGCGATGTTTTAAATAAAGTTTCATGTATATATCCTGATGTGTCAACTAGGTAGAGTAGCCCTGTACCCAATAACGAGACACACGAGGCTCAATATGACTATCCGTTTCGCTCCTTCTGCTTTATCACTTGCACTGATGGTTTCTTTTTCTGCTGCGGCGGACTACGCAAGCCTAGACACATATCAAGGTAAACCAGCGACAGACCACACTAAGCAGGCAAATGCCGCTCTGGCGACTCAACTTCCATGGCAGGACACAAGCGCATTTGAGCGTACGCAGAAAGGATTGATTGCTGAGTTTGGTACTCATGAAGCGGGAGAGCTCAAAAACCGTTTTGAATACATGTCTGACATGGGCACTGACCAACTTCCTGCATCGGTTAACCCGTCAATCTGGCGTCAAGGAATGCTGAACTACGCGGCGGGCGGTTTATATCAAGTCACAGACGGCGTCTACCAAATTCGTGGTGCTGACTTATCTAATATGACTATCTATCGCACTGACAATGGTTACGTAATTCACGATCCTCTACTTTCAAAAGAAGCTGCGGCAGCCTCTTGGGAGTTTGCAAAAATGCATCTTCCTAAGATCAAAGGTGAACATAAAATCACAGGCATGATCTACTCGCACATGCATGCGGATCACTTTGGTGGCTCAAGAGGTATCATTGAATCAGGTGACTTTGTTGATGGTGCGCCTATCTATGCGCCGAATGATTTCATCAAAGAACTTGCGGATGAAAACGTGATAGCGGGTGCTGCGATGGGCCGCCGCGCCAACTATCAATACGGCACCACGTTAGATAATAATACTCAGGGCATCGTCGATAACGCATTGGGTTTGGGGACTTCTCGCGGTGAAGTGACTTTGGTTGCTCCAACGGTTGAAATTGCCGAGCGAGAAAAAGTCGTCACCATCGATGGCCTAGATTTCCATGCCATCAATATGCCAGGCGCAGAAGCACCGGCTGAAATCGTGCTTTATGTACCTGAGTATCGTTCACTCAATACCGCAGAGTTAACGTATGACGGTATGCACAATATCTATACTTTCCGTGGTGCTAAAGTTCGTGATGCCTTGGTTTGGACTAAGTACTTAACTGAGTTGAAACTGCGATTTGTCGATAGCGGTCTGGTAGACAATATTCATGCCGCGCACTCAGCGCCAGTATGGAATGACGCAGAAACAGACACTAACGAGATTTCTGATTACATGACGCTACAACGCGACAACTACGGCTTTATTCATAATCAGGCGATGCGTTTGGCGAACCACGGTGTGACGATTCATGATGTTGGCCGCGAGATCGAAAAAATCGTTCCTCAATCTCAACAGCAAACTTGGCACACTAACGGCTACCACGGCTCATACAGCCACAATGCGCGTGCAGTGGTGAACTTGTACTTGGGTTACCACGATATGAATCCGGTGAACACGAACCCATTACAAACTCAAGAAAAGTCATGTGTGTACGTAGAAGCTGCTGGTGCAGATACGCTATATAAAGCGGGTCAAGCGCACTTCAATTCTGGCGAGTATCAAGAAGCGTCACAGCTGTTCAATGACCTAGTTCAATGTGACCCGAGCAATATCAACTACCGATTTGCATTGGCAGACAGCTTTGAGCAGCAAGGTTACCAATCTGAGACGATGGCGTGGAGAAACTCTTACCTACAAGGTGCGGTTGAATTACGTACAGGCGAGATTCAGCCTTCAATCAAACTTGCTTCTGCAGACGTGATTGCTAATACACCAACAGGTATGTTCCTTGACTTCCTAGCGGTTCGATTGAACGCAGAAAAAGCAGAGCAGGCGAATCTAGACTTTAGCTTTGGTGTGCACCACCCAGACTTGAACGAGTCTTACTTTGGTGAAGTTTCTAATTCGAATATGGCCAATATCCAAGTGGAAGAGATGCCAAAAGCGGATGTGGAACTGGAAATTACCAAGTCAGACATGACACAAATGGTACTTGGTCAAACAACTCTTGATGAGTTAGTGAAGTCAGGCAAAGCGAAGTTGAAAGGTGACGCAAGTCTAGTGACAGAACTGGCAGCAACATTGGATGACTTTGACGGTATGTTTGAAATTCTACCAATGCCAAACAAATAAATCTTAGTTTAAGTTATCAACGCCTCAGCATGTGCTGAGGCGTTTTTGTATAGGAATAAACACTCTATTACGATCTGTTTTTGACAATGATATTTGCCATACGATATGGTGCAACCCGCTGAATTTAATCGGAGTTCCCATGAAGCTTAATACTATTTGTTTATTAACAGGCAGTTTGTTGTTGCCCCTGACTGCGCAAGCCAGCAGTAAAGAAAACTGGGAAACCTTCAGTGATATTGGCGCGTATGGCTTAGTCGGTATTGCTGCCGCTGTTCCTCTTTATAAAGGAGACTGGGAAGGGTTTAAACAAGCCGGATTCAGTATTGGTACTGCGTCAGGTGTTGGTCTGATTGGTAAGAACACCATTGATGCCGAGCGCCCGGATGGAAGCGACAACAAGAGTTTTCCTTCAAACCACACTGCGAATGCTTTTGCTTCGGCCACTACGTTGCACCTCCGCTATGGGTGGGAAGTCGGGTTGCCTGCTTATGGCATTGCCACATTGGTGGGGGTAGGGCGCGTTGAAGCTGAAAGGCACTACTGGAAAGATGTTGCGGCAGGCGCAGCTTTGGGGATTGTCTCTGGTTGGATATTTACCGAAGCGTATGACAGTTCTGTTCAAGTGATTCCTTGGGCGACCAGTCAAGGCGCTGGTGTAAATGTCGCGTTTAGCTGGTAGGTTTACTTCTAAATGAGTCTGTGGCGCTGATACGTACAGGAATGCCTTCTACGCAACTCGGCAATTGTTGGACGAGTTGCGCAGTTCTGACAGAAGCGTAGACAACAATCTCAGGATGCTGGTGACTCATACTCATGCCGACCGCTTCAGCGCCCGGAATGGTCATCCATTGTTTAGCATACTGCTCTATCAAAGCATCCAACTGGTCACGTTTATGTGATGTCTCCTTTAAACTCATAGTAATAGTCAGCCCAGCGAAATGCTGGGCTGTTGATTTTAGAAATTGACGGTTTGTTGGGGAGAGCAATTATTGGTAGCTGTTTCACAAACCATGTATTGATACGAGCCGCCCCCTTTGGCGTTCAAGCTATCTACAAATGGATCGTCGGTCTGATCTTGATAAACTGGCGCTTGCATATCATCGCGATAAATATCGACTGACGCTGCGCCCCCCCAATCTAAGCTAACATGATGATAACCTTTTACTTTGTAGCCGTTCACTGAAAGGGTGATATCCCCAGATGGCGGCGGAGGAGGAGGAGTATTTGAGTCAATAGTCACACCAAATTCAGTTAATACGAGATCGATTGGTGACGCGATCGTGTATGACGAAGAGCCTGCAAATAATAGTCCTACCGGGTTGTTACCACTACTTGTCACAATTAAAGAGCCAGAATCACCACCAGCGCTAAAGGTTCCCGGGGTAATGATGACTTGTCCGATAAAGCGCGCGAGTTTGGTACAACTGCTTGAACCCTCGTAGCAGACATTGACTGTCGCATTGATCGAATCTACTGAGCCTTGAGTGAAGCCCGTGGTTCGTCCATATTTCATCACGGCTTGCCCTGGGCTTGCGGCAACAACAGTACTGCTTGGTGTGCCATAGCCATCTTCTGGTGTTGATGTGGTGAGGGAGCTCTCATCGGAAATAGCGATAGCCGCGTCCATCACATTGTCCGAGCCATCAAACAGAATCGGCACAAAAGCATGCAGTGTTGCAAAGGTATCGGAGCTTTCGGAACCTCCGTCATAACTGCCTGGCTGAATAATATTGTCGCCAATAAAAGCGTCATTAGAGTTGGAAAATACGTGGTTGTTACTCAGTGCGTAAACATTGATGCCGTCCGTCACACGAGCGCCTATCGTGCCTGCGGTAATGAGTGGATGTCCGCTCGATATGCCAATTGGAACTGGGCGATCAAAGCGAGCCGTTGGGTCAACGCTTGGCTCCGGTTCTGGATCGGTAAAACATTCTGGAGGGCGTTGTGAAGGAGGACCACCACAAGTTGGTGGAGCAAAAGCGTGAAATTGTCCGGTATAAACTTGTTTAACGGCGACGCCATCTAGCCATTTAGGAATGCCTTTGACGAGTGGAGAGTCGGTAAAGATGACCACGACGCCATTGCCTGCTTCATCGACAGAAAGACCATGGCCGACTACGCCTGCATTTTGTAGTAAGGCGTTTCCATGTTTCGCTTGAGCGGCATGAGCGACTTCAAGACCGGGAGGTACGTCAAACGGAGGAGAGGCGAATAAGACTAGTGACCAAAAGGAACTGGCGAATAATGTCGTCAGTGAAATGAACCATCGTTTGAGTGACATGTTTAACTCTCCCCTAAAAGTTTATATTGATACTCGTATCAATTATGGGTGAGTTATCGCAGTAATGCGTAGTCGCACAAAGGCTATTATTTTCTGATTTTAGTTAGCACCCTGATAGATAACAAAAAAGCCCCCGATAAAAATCGAGGGCTAATTTAATGTAGAACCAAATTAAGCTTCAGATCGCTTGAGGTGGACTTCTTCTTCTTCCACTCCAGCCATTGGGTCATTGAAGCGTTCTTCGTTTAGTGCACCTTCTGACTTAGCAACGATGACGGTAACCGCGCTGTCACCGGTAATGTTTACAGCAGTTCGAATCATATCCAGTAGACGGTCAACACCCATGATAAGAGCAATACCTTCAAGCGGCAGACCTACTTGGTTTAGCACCATTGCAAGCATTACAAGACCAACGCCTGGAACACCTGCTGTACCAATTGAGGCTAGCGTCGCTGTCATGATCACCATCAGGTAGTCGCCCATAGTCAGGTCGATGTTAAATGCCTGTGCGATAAAGGCTGTCGCAACACCTTGCATGATTGCCGTACCGTCCATGTTCACTGTGGCACCTAGCGGTACAGTGAAAGAAGAGATACGGTTTTCAACACCCATGCGGTTCTTCGCTGTTTCCATAGTTACAGGAATCGTCGCGTTTGAAGATGCGGTAGAAAATGCGAACATGATTGCATCTTCCATCTTCTTCAAGAAGGTGATTGGGCTTAGACCAGTGAAGCCTTTTAGCATCACGCTGTAAGTGACCAAACCATGCAGAATCAAAGTACCAGCTAGCACCAAGAAGTATTCCGCTAAGTTTAGGATCGCGCCTAGGCCAAGACCGGTAAACAACTTCGCCATTAGGAAGAACACACCAAAAGGTGCAAGGTTCATCAAAATAGCGACTAACTTCATGATCACTTCGTTTAGATCAGAGAAGAAGTCAGCAATGCGCTCACCCGGCTTACCCGCAGCACTAATCGCGATACCGAATAGAACAGCAAATACGATCACTTGAAGGGTTTTACCTTCCGCCATCGCACTGATTGGGTTGGTTGGGAACATGTCGATGATCACTTGACCTAACGACGGAGCATCCGCTGATTTAAACGAGCTTGCTGCGGTGAGATCTGCGCCAGCACCTGGCTGGAACAAGTTACCCATAGTTAAGGCAAGAGTAATGGCGACAGCCGTTGTCGTCACGTAAAACGCAATGGTTTTACCACCCATGCGGCCTAAGGTAGAGAGATCTTTAAGTGAGCTGGTACCACAAACCAGTGATACAAAAACAAGTGGAACAACCAGCATTTTCAAGCTGGCGACAAATATCTGCCCACCAACTTCGAATAGTCCATTAACAATGTATGTGTCGACAAATCCGTTGTCGGCAAAGAGGGTGCGAATTGCAAATCCTGTCAAGATACCCGCGACCATGCCTAGAATTACGCGGCCAGTCAGCGACATCGGTTTCTTGGTATTCATAGTGAACACTCCTTATAGTTATGCACCTTGAGTTCACTTCAAGGCGAGCAGGAGGTTATCAGGCGAGCAACGAGATCCGAAAGGAAAAAAGCCGAATCGATTTGTAGATGTGATCTTTATCACTGGCATTTCGTGTTATTTAACCAATTATTAACCAGTATGATTAACGGAATAATCTAAATTTATTCATTTATAACATGTAAAATCCTGCTTATTAAATTTTTCCCACTTCTCATTACTTGAGAAAACATGTGCATATGATACTGGTTCTAACCATTGAGTGCATATATAGTCAAAAGTTATGCACTTTCGACTTTATATATCAAAATGACCGGGTAAGGCGACCCGGTGCAATGTATTAATTGGTAATAAAAAGAGTGGATTACTTGTTATTCATGGCTTTGAGTGCGAGTCTATCGTGTTGCTTTGCGAAGCTGGCGATAGTTTGAAAATCCTTAACGGTCCAATGTCTCTTTTGAGTTAACTCTTCAGGTAGTTGAGAAAAGGCGGCTTCATCGTCGCTTGCTATTAATTCTAAACTAAGCCAGTTTTCAATTGCTTGTTGATTCGAAAACTGAGATTCAAGCATGAGTTTATGCTCCGCGCCGGGATAATTTGGCGTCAATGTAAGCGCAAGGTGGTAGTCTCTAAACAGCACTGCCCACTTGTTCGGCAGGCGCTTCGAGCTGTCCCACCACTCCCCATCTAACTGCTGAATTTTCTTACGCGTCAACGATTTAGGCTGTGCTTGAAGATGATCGAGCTCTTCCTTTAACGCAAGGTTCATTGCCTTAGCAAACTGATCTGTCGTTAATTTTGGTTGCGCAATCAATACTCGCATCGCTAAGTTGGCCCCTAACATGTTTGAGTAGAGGTCTTCTGATGAAAACGCAGACGCGAGTTCATCGAACCCACCGACAGACACCATACCAAACCATTGAGCGATTTCATGCCATTGAGCTAAGCGAAATGCGGTTAATGCTGCAGCCTTTGCACTGAACTCAGTTTTTTCTGCATGACTCAAGTTTGAAGGTTGCGCATGCCATGTGAGTTTGCGAGTTCTAAGCTCTGCTGGTAACTCAAGGTTATGCTCTTTGCCTAAATAACGCTGATTCAGCTGGAATAGATAATAGGTGTAGTCTGCGGTGTCTCGAACATGTGCGGTATCGATAAAGCCAGCTAACTTGGTAAAGATCAAACCGTTTTCTTCATCAGCAAGCCCAAGCAAGCTGCCGGAAATGGATGCACTGCCATCATTGTAATGGTGAGTGCCTACGTCATTGCTGTTAAGGACATTCTCTAACGAAAAGAAAGGTACAGGCACTTTTCCAAGTTGTGCTTTTAAATCCACACCAAATGCACAACACGGCCTTACGCCAACTGGGGCTTTAAGATCGGCTGCATGGGTAGATAAGCTCATTAGGGATAGCAGTAGTAGCGCTGCCTTTTTCACATTAGACTCCTTTAGAATGCTTCGTTAATTTGAAAATAAAAGCCGCTGCTTTCTTTACCAAAACCTAAGTCAACACGAACGTTGATTCTGGCTTTAAAGGCAAATCGGTATCCAAGACCGAGAGTGGGTAACCATCTTTCATCAAACAGAGCTTCATAACTTGGAGCGATGTTGCCACCGCCAATCCAAGCGACCATACCATGACGGCCAGAGAAAGTGTGACGAACTTCAACTTGAGTCGATATTTGATGTTTATCGCGATATTGGCCCTGGTAGTAGCCTCGCATGCGATTGTCGTCTCCGAGTTGCGCATAATCGAACCAAGGCGCTTCGCCTAAGATCGACTGAGAATAAACTTCGAGCGCTAGAATGGTGTCTTGGTCGACTCGTTGATAGCGGCGTGCGTTGACCGTCACGTTGTCATAGTTTTGATCACTACCTAAAGCTTGGTGGTTGCTTATCCATTCGACATCAATGAACTCCCCTTTCATCGGGTTAGGCTCAAAGTCTCGCGTGTCATATTCAAAGCCTAGGAGTACACCACTGCTGGTGGCATCACTGACTTCGGAGGGAAGGATGTCTTTGTTAACTCCTTCCACCTTGCTAAAAGATTGCCAGTTTACACCTGTTTTTAGGTAGAAATTGTCCGCGACTTCGTAGGCGACTTTAGGGCTAAACAATAAGCGTTGACCTTGATACTGGACTTTTTGAGCATCATTTTCTGCTGCGTTTTTACCTACTCCCCAGTAGTAGCCGGGCGTATGGCTAATCCAAGCTTCACCTAAGAGGCGCAGTTTATCTTGTTGAAGATAAGTACGGTTATTGACGCCAAGACCATATGAGCCTGATGTTGAACCATATGACGTAAGCGTTAGGGTCGAGTACGGATCGTTAGCTTGCCAGCCAGTAGGCACATACAGGCCAACAGCAGCAATGCCAATACCGAGACCTTGTTCTGGGTTGACGAAAGGCCCTGGTAATACGCCCCAGTCAATCACTTTAGAGTGGTCGACACTTTCGCTGGAACCAAGTTTGGTTAATATGGACTCTAGCCAATCACTGCTTTCACTCTCCTTGGCTTGTACGCTGCTTATGCTTAGCACGCCGATGAGGGCAATGGAGGACGAATACTTCATTGTTACTCCGATTAAAAGCGGCGATCGAGAGAGATAAAGAAACTTTGTCTTTCACCAAAGCCCACTTCTCCTAGCAGATACCAACTTGGGTTGACTTGGTATTGAAAGCCGGCAAGTGTATTCCAAGGGGAGGTTAAATGTTGTTTCACTTCGAATTGCCCTTTAAGACCTGAAAAATCGCCACCTAGATCGCCAATGGAGCCGGTGAGGTGCTGTTCAACATTTTGGAACATACCGCCTAGCCATAACCTTGCTGGCCAACCGGCATGGTGAAAATCGTAACCAATACGCGGCGAGATAACGATAGCGTCGATTGAGCCATCTACAACGGTTAATGTCGTTTGGGTATAGCTTGCATCAACCAAACTAAACCAATTTCCATATCCACCAGCAAGGACGAATCCACCGCCAAACGTATAGCCATCAAGATCAAGACGGAATTTCTCAAAACGCGTTTCGTATCGTAGTTCTTCCCATTTTTTAGAACTGACGGTGACATTGACATTGGTTTCTGAATAGCCATCGAGCTTACCGACCAAACCGTAGAGATTTAAGAATGGGAATAACCAAACATCAGCACGCAAGCTAAGTACGTTGCTGATTTGTTTTCCAGGTTCTGCTTCCATTTCTATATCAGCATATTTATCAATGAGCTTATCTAGGAAAGGGCTGCCAACTTGTAAGTTTTGTAGTGCAATCGAATCGACATTGATGCCTTGCTGCATTCCCATATAGCTCAAATTAAAACCAATCGCTTTAGGTAGTTCATAACCTAGGGCTTCGGTTTCTTCTTTCCAAATAGGAAGGGAAATAGAGTCAGCAAAAGAGTAACCGCTAAAAAGAGAGCTGGCAGCGAGCAAAAAATGACTGAGTTTCATAGTTAATATCATTAAGCGCGACGATCATTAGCGAGAGGTAGAATAAGCTCTCTACGCTGATATCATCACGGAAAATTCGGCCTTTAACCAAGTGGTTAAAGGGCATAAGCAGAGTTTGCAGAGAGCGAACTCCTTTAAAAGTGAACGCATCATACTCTTCAAATTACAGAAGTAAACTTTTAAGTGTACTTTTGGTTTAGGTTGACTATACTTCGCCCCCAATGATGGATTAACCAGCAAATACAACGATGAAATTGTCAGAGAAAAAGCGTCTTGCATTGATAGAAGCGGCGCAGTCTGAGTTTATAGAACATGGCTTCGCTGCTGCGAATATGGATAGAGTGTGTGAACTTGCAGGCACATCAAAACGAACCCTGTATCGTCACTTTTCAAGTAAAGATGTACTTTTCTTTGAAGCGGTCAAAAGTGCTCATCAAGGGCAAAGCCCCTGCGTTCAATTGGATTATGATCCTAATACCGATTTAGAACTGCAATTAGCCGCCTATTTACGGGCAAAGCTCAATTTCCTCTATCAAGATTTTGGTTTACCGCTAGCGCGAATGGTGATCAGCGAGTTTATTCGTACGCCGGAGTTGGCAGAGAGCTACCTTCAACAATTGCAGCAAAAAGATGAGCAGTTGGAAAACTGGTTCATGGATGCGATCGCAGATCGTAAACTTAAAAACCAAGATCCAGCCAAGATGAGCAATATGCTAATGTGTTTGTTGAACGGGAATTTTATGTGGCCCCAATTGGTGGCGAATCAAGAAGTTCCTTCTAATGAGCAACAAGAGCAGATCATCGGAGATATGCTACAGCTATTTCTAAATGGGTACCGTTGTTAGTTGTGCGGTGACATTTAATCTTTGCTCAGTTTTGTCTAAGGGAATACACATGATTAAAACAACAACGTCTGTCGTAGAAGGTAAACCGGTCGAGCATTATTTAGGTGTGGTTGTCGGCGAAGCGATTTTGGGTGCAAATATCTTTAAAGATATGTTTGGCGCGATTCGTGATGTGGTAGGTGGGCGCTCTGGAGCCTATGAACGAGAAATGGGCCGCGCGCGCGAAATCGCCTTCCAAGAGATGGAAGAGCATGCGCGTTCGCTCGGTGCTGATGGGATTGTTGGTATTGATATCGATTATGAAGTGATCGGCAGCGGTGGCAGCATGATGATGGTCAGTGTCAGTGGTACTGCGGTTAAATTTAAGGTCTAATAGCCGCGTTAACGTTTATTAGGAAAAGATGCATGAAAATTTGGGTAGATGCCGACGCTTGCCCTGTCGTTGTTAGAGATATTTTATTTCGCGCTTCAGAGCGAACCGGTGTTGAAGTAACCTTAGTCGCGAACCAATTCATTCGCACTCCAGCATCTTTAAAAGTCACTATGCTTCAAGTTCAAGCAGGATTTGATGTGGCGGATAACGAAATCGTAAAACGCTGTGAGGCTGGTGATCTTGTTATCACAAGTGATATCCCACTCGCGGATGAAATCATCACCAAAGGCGGGCATGCTTTAAGTTCTCGCGGTGAGATGTTTACCAAAGAGAACATCAAATCTCGTTTGAACATTCGTGATTTTATGGAGACCATGCGCAGTAGTGGTATCCAAACTGGTGGACCTGCACCTATGAGTCAGGCGGATCGCCAACAGTTTGCTAACCACTTAGATAAGTGGCTAGTTCAATGGCAACGCGCGCAAAAGTAGTCGCTGTTGTTAGAAATGATTAGGGCTGCATGATGCGGCCCTTTTTTGTGTGTTCTTTCTTTATCTTCTGCCTGCAAAAACTATCAAACTTGTTCCGTATGCCAGCCTAATACCGGAATCTAGCTCCCACTTTAAGAAAAATGCATTAACAAAAATGTAACGTTTGAATTGCTGAAACTTGCGGTTCTAATTAGTGAGACTAGAAAATTGCTTAGTTTAACTCCTGATTTTTAAGGCTTAGATTGAAAATGCTTGCTGCATAGAGTTTGCAGTTAAGTTGGACCCGCCAGTAAAGGCGAATCAACTAACTTAAAAAGAGTTATTAAGATGGAACTTAAAAAGATAACAGTCGCAGTGGTAGGCGCGCTTGTCAGCATGAACGCTTTCGCTGTTAGTGAACCGACTCCTCAGGTGGTCGATCGAGCTCTTCATTATGATTATGACAGTAATCATGCCAGTCACCAAAGCCATAAAGTACAACACGGCATTGAGAACAGTAAACCGCAATATTCCCCTCAGAAGGCACTGCCTAAAAAGCCCGAACCTAAGCTTGAAAGTGATGTCATTTCTCCATTGACGGCGATGAGCGCGGGTGTTTCAGCAAAGCAAGGCCCAGGTGCTGAAGGCCCGCTTCCTTGTGATGTGAATGCGTTTAATACCAGTAGCAGTTCAACCTTGATTGGACAGATTACTGGACAAGGCGCTCAGTGTGTTAATGAACTATTTTCTGCTTCAGTTGATATTCAAAAAACGGCATTTAGCTCTGGCAATATGTACAGCGTTGCAAAGCACACGGCTAGTTTGTCGCGCAGTTATCACGGGGGCGGTAGTGATGACCTAGAAGCCTTATTCTTGTACTTGCGAGCAGGTTACTACGCCGCTTTCTACGAAAACAGTATTAACTTTGCAGCATGGGTGCAGCCAGCAGTAAAAGAAGCAGTTGACGCTTTCGTTAACAATGGCAGCTTTTATGAGAATAGCGATCCTCACGGTAAAGTGCTGGGTGAGGTGATTACTACCATGGACAGTGCTGGCCTGCAGCATGAGTACTTAGGTGTTGTGACAGAGTGGCTAAATCGCTGGGACAGAAGCTACGCACAAAATTGGTATATGCGTAACGCTGTTAATGGTGTGTTCACGGTTTTATTCGGTGGTCAATGGAATGACGACTTTGTAAGTAGAATTGGTTCGCAGACTGGACTTGTTGATGCGCTTTCTCGTTTCGCATTGAATCGCCAATCAATCGGTCAAGATGATGAATTCATGACGGCCAACGCAGGGCGAGAGCTAGGCCGTTTTACTCAGTATAAAAATACCTCAATAGAACCGGCTGTTATCAATAAGGTTCGCCAGATCTTCGGCCAATATGAAATGTACGGCTACGGTGATAGCGTTTGGCTTGCCACGGCGGATTCATCTTCATACTACGTAAATTGTAGTGACTTTGGCATTTGTAACTTTGAGCAAGAGCTGCAGTCTTTGGTGTTATCGCAAACGTATGTTTGTAGCGATACGATTAAGATTCGTTCGCAAAACATGTCGTCAACGCAGCACCGAGCGGCATGTAGCAAGATGGGCTATGAAGAAGGTTACTTCCACCAGCGCCTAGAAACCGGTCGCGTCCCCGTACCTGATGACTTCAACATTCAGCTTCAAGTGAACATCTTTGATAGCGACGATGATTACGGTAAATATGCTGGCCCTATCTTTGATATTGATACCAACAACGGTGGTATGTACTTAGAAGGTGAACCAGGTCTGCCAGGTAACATCCCTAATTTTGTCGCTTATGAAGCCTCTTACGCCAATGGCGACCACTACGTTTGGAACTTAGAACACGAATATGTTCACTACCTTGATGGGCGATTTGATTTGTACGGTGGCTTTAATGCACCGACAGAAAAAGTAGTCTGGTGGGCAGAAGGTGTTGCTGAGTATGTGGCGAATGAAGACAACAATCCACGCGCTCTTGAGACCATCATGGATGGTTCAACGTATACGCTTGGAGAGATTTTCGAAACCACCTACGATGGCTTTGATGTCGACCGTATTTATCGTTGGGGCTACCTAGCCGTTCGTTTCATGTTCGAGCGCCATATGGATGAAGTTAATGCCATGTTGGCAGAGACCCGTCAGGGTAATTGGTCAGCTTATAAGGCGACGATTAATCAATGGGCGAGCTTATATCAAAGTGAGTTTGAACAGTGGCAACAGCAACTTGTGAGCGGAGGCGGCGGTGGTGAATTGACACCACCAACAGCAACTATTTCAGTCGCGAGTGAGGCAAAAGTTAATGAAACAGTGCAATTCAGCAGTGCATATAGCACGGATACAGACGGTCAAATCGTTAGCTACTTCTGGGAGTTCGGTGATGGTTCGACAAGCACTGAGGCCAATCCGGCGTACCCGTTCACCAGTGCGGGTGACTACACGGTCCGTTTAACGGTAACGGATAACGACGGCTTAACTGCGACATCTTTCGCTAACATCAAGATAACTGAGCAAACGGGTGGTGGGAATGCGAAACTGCCACAAGATTGTGCTGTACGTTACAAAGTGAATGGTGGTCAATTGCGTGAAGGCGAGCCAGTGTGTCTTGCGGATCAACAAACGGTTTGGTTAGCGATTCCAGCTGTCAATGAGTACCGTTCGATGCATATAACTGCCGGAAATGGCGAAGGTGACTTGCGTCTAGAGTACAGTAACTTTAGCTGGCCAAATGGCTACAACCTACATAATTGGTCAGACAACCCAGGTAATGGTGAGTGTATCGACATGGGCTACCAAGCGCACTATTGGGGTTACTTGAAAGTATCCGGTGACTTTAAGAATGCAGCAATTGTGGTTGATTTCGATACAGGAAGCTGCCGCCAGTAAAATAACAGCTATTGAAAGCTTAAACGGCTTTAGTTCCGAGCGAACTGAAGCCGTTTTTTATTCCGTGTAAGAAAGAGAGTGGCGATTCATAGCCTAATGCTTACATTGCATTACTTTGGCTTACACAACATCGTTAAAAATCTTGGTAACATTCTTTTTAGTTTGATATCGCACTGAATTATCGAATTAAAACGTACACTCGTTTTAGCCATGTGGATGATATTGTAGGAGTGATTTGATTGCTAGTCAGGTTGTGACGACAGCCTTACTGGTATCACCTACTGTAAGTTGATATTGAATTACCGTTGGTATTTTCTCTTTGAGGGCAGGGATGCCCTTTTCTTTACCGACATGAGTATTGAACTGTTTGATGAAGTAAACAGCCTCATTGAGGCTGTTTCTTGTATCTGGACAATGGAATCTCAGGAGTTAAAACAGACAGGTTTATTCTACCGTCAGGGCCACGTAGTTAGTTACAAATGGAGCAATCGTGATTTCATTTGCGACGTAATAGCTATCACCGGTTCCTGTAGACTTTAGCTTGAAGTAATAAGTACCAGACGCGATAGAGATATCGCTACTACTTCCAGTGTTAAATCTAATCGGCTTATCGACAAGCCAGCCTTCTTTAGTCACTTCATAGATGTAGCCATCGCAACCAACTGAACCAATGCGGGGATGTACACAGCTCTCTAAGAAAAGTCGAGTTTTTGATTTTGGATTCTTCTCTGCTTTAGTTAGTGTGATCGAGCCGTAATCCTTCTTCATACGCTCTCCGTCAGTGGTATACATTGGTTCTTTTTCCACACTGTAGCTTTTGCCATTTTTCACAACAGTCCCATTGCTTCCGCCAACGGAACCCAACACACCGTTGATAGCACCGTTAACGCCATCACTTACTGCATCATTGATATCATTACTTGAACAACCAGCGAGGGTTAGTGTAGTGGCAAAAGCCAAGGCGAAATGTTTCATGAAATTATCCTTATGGTTGGTGACCAACTAAATGTATTATTTTTGTAAATATTTGGCTCTAATTTATAAAATAACGCTGCGAATAAATCATAAAAATGATGAATAACTTTGAGCTTGATAGTGCTTTGTATTTGTATTCTTATTTTTGAGATGCTTATGAAGCAAATGAACTAAGGGGGATTGGGGATTTGTTCTGACTAAATAAGACGAAGTTGTTATGACTCACAAATCATTCTGATGAGAAGAGGTAGCCACCCTACTGATAACATAAATAGGGTGGACTTAAGGCCTGTTTAGATAGGCTGAGTCGCTTGCGATAACCAGCGTTGCTCATCAGCCGATAAATACGGTGATAGCTGCTCTAAGCATTGGATGTGGTACTTGTTGAGCCATTCGACTTCACTGACATCTAGCATCGATTTGTCGATCATATTGGTGGCGATAGGGGCGAGAGTAATGGTCTCAAAACCGTAGAAAGTGCCGAACTCGTTCTCTTCAATTTCGACCACTTTCATGATGTTCTCGATTCTTACGCCATGAACACCTTCACGGTAAACTCCAGGTTCATTGGTGATCACCATGCCTGGTTTTAGTGCCACTTCGGCAGGGTTTTGCGAGAAATTCTGCGGTCCTTCGTGCACGTTTAGGCACATACCAACGCCATGGCCAGTCCCACATTTGTAATCAATACCATGCTGCCAAAGTACACCGCGCGCCATAATGTCTAAGTTGGCACCAGTTGACCCTTGCATGAAACGCGCTTGGGTGAGGCGAATCACTGCTTTAAGCACTAAGGTGTAGTCACGCATCTCTGAAGCTGTTGGGCTACCAAAGTGAAAAGTTCGCGTAATGTCGGTTGTGCCGCCCGGGTATTGACCTCCTGAGTCTACGAGTAAAAAGTGGCTTTCAGTGACGGTATAGTTACTGTGTGCATCCGCTGCGTAGTGCATTTTAGCGCCATGTTCAGCGAAGCCAGCAATTGTTCGAAAGCTCTCGCCAACATAACCCTCAATTTGTTTGCGATAGCCCATCAAAGCTTGCTCGGCGGAAAGCTCGGTAACTTGGCCACTTGGCACTTGTTCATCGAGCCATTTCATAAACTTGACCACTGCGGCACCATCTTGGCGTAGAGTTTCCTCCATGCTGGCAAGCTCAGTTGGGTTTTTCTGAGCTTTCATATCAGTGACAGGGCAAGGTTTATCAATCAATGTCAGCTCTGCTTTGATTTGGCTGATGCTTAGGCTGTCACAGTTCTTAGCGGTGTGAATAATCTGAGTGTCGCTGGCCAGTAAGTTTAGCGCAGTCGTTAGGTGTTCATAGTCATGAATATGAACTCGATGAGCTGATAGCGCGGCAACAACTTCCGGCGTTAATTTGTCTGCATCAACAAACAAACGGCAGCTGTTTTGTTCGATTAGCAGGTATCCTTCCGAGATAGGACAATAAGCGGTGTCGCCACCGCGAATATTGAGCATCCACATCACGTCATCTAACGTTGAAACTAACAGGGCGTCAGCTTCTTGCTTAGTGAGATAGTCACGAATCAAGTCGACCTTTTCTGTGGGTGTTTGACCAGCTACTTCAATTGGATGATTGAATAGGCGAGCTTTGGGCCTGCTTGGGCGATCTTGCCAAATTGGTGATATGAGGTCATGTTCCAGCACTATCTGAATCGATTTTTTAGCGAATGCAGCCACAAGCTGATCATAGAAAAGCTGGCTGATGCTTCTACCATCGACTCCAACTGTACTGTTTTCTGGTAGCGTCTCGGCTAACCACTCTGGGATGGTTGGTGTTTCTGGTTGGCGCGCTTTGAATAGCGTTAAGCCCGATCCTTCAAGCTGCTCTGCACCTTGAATATAGTAGCGGCCGTCCGTCCATAGACCGCCACCATTTTTGGTGATCACAACATCACCAGCAGAGCCTGTAAAGCCAGAGATCCATTGACGCGCAAGCCAATAATCAGCGGAATACTCACTGGCATGTGGATCATTATTGGTCACGATGTAAGCATCAAAATTATGGCTGTTCATGCCATCACGAAGCGCAGATAAGCGTTCAGGTATCGTTTTTAGTGTCATAGCGACGGGCTTCCTAGCAAAGTATGAGTACAGAAAATATGGTGATCCGGTTGGCCACTACGTGTTGGTTTTTGTTGGCCACAGACAGGTGTTGCGCTTGGGCATCGAGTGCGGAATACACATCCACTTGGCGGATTGATTGGCGAGGGTAAATCGCCAGGCAATAGTTGTATGTCTCGGTTTCGGGCCAGAGTCGGGTGAGCAATAGGTACAGCCGAAAGTAGCGCTTTGGTGTATGGGTGCTGAGCGTCATCAAAGACTTTGTTGTAAGTCCCGACTTCCATTGGTTTTCCTAAATACATGACCATGACACGATCGCTGATGTGGCGGACCACACTGAGATCGTGAGCGATCATGACGAGGGTTAATCCCATCTCTTGTTTCAAATCATCGAGCAGGTTAATCACTTGCGCCTGAATGGACACATCCAATGCACTGACTGGTTCGTCACACACCACTAAATCTGGTTTTAGAATCAACGCGCGAGCTATACCGACACGCTGACATTGGCCCCCCGAAAACTCGTGCGGGTAGCGGTTACGTTGGCTGGCAAGTAGACCCACTTTATCCATCATGGCAATGACGCGCGCTTCAACCTCTTTGCGGCTCAGTTGTGGTTCATGTGTGAGCAAAGGCTCAGCGATACACTCCGAGATGGTCAAGCGAGGATTCAAACAAGCGGATGGATCTTGGAACACCATTTGGAATTCACGTCGGCGCTGCGCAAGTGTATTTTTGCCTAATGCGCGCATATTTTCCCCTTTCCAATGTAATTCACCATCGGTTGGCTCAATCAATCGTAATAACGCACGGGCAAGGGTCGATTTTCCGCAACCAGACTCGCCAACAACGCCTAAGGTTTCGCCACGATAAACATCAAGGTCAATGCCGTCGACTGCTTTAACGACTTTACGTTTGCTTGGCAAAATGTGTTTGTTGATCTTGAAGTGAACTTTTAGGTCTCTCGCTGAGAGTAATATTTCTTTGTTATCCATCTGTATCTCCTAAGCACTACGAACGATCGAAGTCACAGCGTTATCTTGAGTAAGGTGACAAGCCATTCCCTGTGAAGCGGTTAGGGAGCGGAATGGAGGCATGGTGGCGCTGCATTCTGGTCTGTATTGACTGCAACGCTCTTTGAACGGACATCCTTTATTGTGGATCAGAGCACTCGGAGGGTTGCCCGGAATCGTTGGCAAGCGAGCCATATCTTCAGTAATTGATGGAATTGCCTTAAGTAAACCTTGCGTATACGGGTGAGCAGGGCGGTCAAAGATTGAATCGGTATCGGACTCTTCCATTTTACGCCCGCCATACATAACCAAAACTCGGTCACACATTTCAGCCACCACACCCATATCGTGGGTGATCAGTAAAATCGCGGTATTGAATTCGGCTTGAAGTTCTCGCAGCAGAGTCAGTATTTGCGCTTGTACGGTCACATCCAATGCGGTTGTCGGCTCATCGGCAATCAATAACTCGGGCTTACACAGCAATGCCATGGCAATCATTACACGCTGACGCATACCGCCTGACATCTCATGTGGGTACTGGGTCATTCGTGTTGCCGCAGAAGGGATACGTACCGCATCAAGCATCTCGATCGCTTCGTTTTCGGCCTCTTTGCGGCTCATACCTTTATGAATCATTAAGACTTCCGCTAACTGTTTGCCGACTTTCATAAAGGGATTGAGTGAAGTCATTGGATCTTGGAAGATCATGCCGATTTTTTCAGCTCGGATATGATTGAGCTGCTTTTTGGACATGGTGAGTAGATTCTCACCATGGAAGTTTGCCTGTCCGCTCACCACGCCGTTATCCGCTGTTAGTCCCATGAGTGCGAAAACCGACTGGCTTTTGCCAGAGCCTGATTCGCCCACGATCCCTAGCGTTTCGCCTTTTTTTATGGTGTAAGAAAGATCGCTGACCGCTTGGACTAAACCGTCGGGAGTTTGAAAGCGAACATTCATGTTCTCAATAGATAAAATACTCATCATGGCTCCTTAGCGATCTTTCGGATCTAACGCATCGCGCAGACCGTCACCAATAAAGTTAAAACAGAATAGAGTTGCGACTAAAAATAGGGATGGAAATAGAAGCTGCCACAACGCAACATCAATGGTTTTTGCGCCTTCTGAAATCAAGATGCCCCAACTGGTATCTGGTGGCTGAACGCCTAGGCCAAGGAAGCTTAAAAATGATTCAAACATAATAAAGCCGGGCACCATCAGCGAGGAGTAGACCATCACGATTCCCAGTACGTTAGGCAAGATGTGGCGGCGAACAATCGTGAAGCGAGATACGCCAATCGAATGGGCTGCTTCAATAAACTCACGCTTTTTAATACTAAACGTGACTCCTCGAACAACGCGCGCAATACCGAGCCAAGAAACCATGCCGATAACGACGAAGATGAGGTAAATATTGTTGCCAAATAAGGTAACAAACAAGATCACTAAGAACATGAAAGGGACTGAGTCGAGCACCTCGATGATGCGCATCATGGTGCTATCGACTAAACCACCTAAGTAGCCAGACAATGCGCCCCACGCGGTGCCAATCACAACTGCAACCAATGCGCCCATAAAACCGACCATGATAGAAAGTCGGCCGCCTTGCATAGTACGTG
>Ga0209272_10000399_pt1 | contig 37504 bp, 33 predicted proteins | sample tdDd002_FD_187125 | JGI IMG/M metagenome (GOLD analysis project Ga0209272, IMG submission 187125) | Marine sediment microbial communities from the Atlantic coast under amendment with organic carbon and nitrate - tdDd00.2 (SPAdes)... | ecosystem: Environmental > Aquatic > Marine > Coastal >...
ATTTGGATTTGCAAAGAGTAGAGGAGTAAGGAGAGAAGTATAAGGTATGTTCATGAACAACATGTCTAGCATCTTTGAGATGCTTGATATGTTACTTATTTTAAGAAGGTACTATAAGTATAAAGTATAAAGTATAAAGTATAAAGTATAAAGTATAAAGTATAAAGTGGAGCTGCAAGATTTTGTGGCTCCACTTTGTATAGATGAATACCATTTCTTGTTATTGAAGTAATAGCAATATTTTAAATGGAGAAATTCATGTGGATATTGCTTTTTTGCTTAAATATTGACAACAAAATCATTTAGGATCATGCAAAGACAACATCACATACTCAACGGCGACTGCTTAAAAGAGATGTTCCCCAAAAATAGTAGTGGCGAACAGATAGTTATGCGTGAATTTTTGGTAGAAGGTGATGTTTTGGGCGAAAGTCTGGATGAATTATTGCAGATTAGGGCAAAATACATTTGCGGCAGGAATCTTGTAAGTAGCGAGGAAGAATATCATCAGAAAAGTTCTGTTGAAATCAAGAAGATACTTACCATAGGAGTTAATGATGAGGTGAATCTTTGGTTCGAAGATGATTTGTTTTGTCAGGTCAACTTTTGGTTTGTTCTGAACTTATTGTACGAAAATCATAAAAGAGAAAACATTTATCTGGTTAGACCAAACAAAGGAAATGAATACAATTTCGGCAATATGAATCAGAAGGAGTTGTCTTTAGCATTTCATCATCGTCAGGAAATAAAAGGGAAGGAACTGAAACAAATTCGTCAATTGTGGAGGTATTATCAGAAGGAAAAATGGAGTGAAATGATAAGAGTAGCAGAATTGTTTCAGGAAAAATTTCCTTTTCTACTTCCGGCGGTATATGCACAAATTAATCGTTTATCAAAGGAAAATTATAAAGGACGCCCTATTGAAAGTTTAAAGAAAATCATGAAAGATTTAAATTCAACAGAGTTTGCATCAGTGTTTAAAGAGTTCTGTAAGCGTGAAGCTATTTATGGTTATGGTGATTTTCAAGTGCGTTGTCTTTACGATGATATCCTTCGGGAAAGAGCTGACAAATGAAATTGAAGAAATTCCTTTAGTCGAATGGAAGATGTAATTCGTCAAGTTGAAATGTAAAATCTACCGGTAAAAGCCATTTGAATAGAACCAATACCGTTTTCTTGCGTAACCTATTTTGTGTGTATTAGATAATAAAAAACTACTATTTAAATTGACTTATGAGTAAGATGAACTGTTGGGAGTTGATGAACTGTGGGAGAGAATCCAATGGTAGAAATGTTGGAAAGTTTGGGGTTTGTCCTGCAGCTTTGACCAATGAATATGATGGAATTCATGAAGGTAAAGCCGGTGGTCGGTTTTGTTGGACCATATCTGGTACTTTGTGTCATGGAAAGCCAAGTGGAGCCTTCGCTTATAAGCTATTAGGCTGCCTGGATTGTAAATTTTTAAAATTTGTACAGGAAGAAGAGGGGCGTTTTTTTTACTTAACGCCAAATAAAGCAAGGGAAACCAAAATATAATAAGTTAGGATTAGTTTTACTATTGAATCGGAGCGAGCAAGACTTTTAGTCTTGCTTTTTCTTTTTGGTAAATACCCACGCTCCAATTATAGCTGTAAAAGGGGCTACCAAAACCAAACCAAAACTCCCTACAAGGGTATGTAGAATTTCACCAGATACATAGTTTAAATTGAGAATGTTTACCATTGGTGTGCCTTGAGCAATAAATACCATTAGTAAAGCAGAAAAACCTCCTGAATAAGCCAATAGTAGTGTGGTTGTCATGGTGCCAACAACGGCTTTCCCAACTTCAAAACCTGAGCGACGCAATTCTTTAACCGATATGTTTTTATTGGCTTGATACACCTCAGCTTGTGAGGCAGCAATATCCATAGAAATATCCATTACTGCACCTGATGAAGAGATGAATATACCAGCAAGAAATATTTCAGTTAGATTCAGGTAATTGTATCCCGAATAAAGCAAGGTTTCTGAAAATGGTTTTATAGCACCATGAATATTGAATAAATTACCGAACAGTATTGCCATAAAACAGGTAATTGCAATACCACTCATAGCACCTAGAAATGCGGTGAATCCTTTTTTATTGGTTCCAGCTACTAAAAATATGATGGCTGAAGTTAGAAGAGCAACTATACCTAAGGAAAGTGGGATAGGAGCATAGCCTTTCAACAATCCGGGCAGAAGTAATTTCCAAATGGTAATACCTGCAAATAAAAAGGAGAGCATTGCTTTAACTCCTGTCCATCCTGCAAATGAGATTAAGAATACAACGAATAAAACTAATAAAATGGCTTCCAGGTTGATTCGGTAATGATCAATTACATTGGCACTAATAATTTGAGAATTATCTTCTGTTAAATTTAGAACGGTGAGTGCTTTATCTCCAGGAAGAAAGTATTTATCGAACTCCATTCTTCCAACCAGTTGATTGAAAGCTGTTAATTCTTTTCCTTTGAAATTGCCTTTTAAGATTTTAATTTTTAAGGATTGAGTACCGGTTTTAATGATACCAGTTTCAACAATTAAACTGTTGTCTGTTTCAATTATTAAAGCCTTTGTTCTTTCCGAATTTGTATCATCGGTACGAGAAAAACCATTTGGTGTAAGAACAATAACAGTGCAAAGTATGATAAGAACACTAACTAAGATTAAATCGGATTTTTGAGGCAATTTGAATTTTAACATGATGCAAAGTTAAAAAAGTAGGGGAATGTAAAAGGGTACCAGGGATGTAAAAATAAAAAGCCCCACATTTCTGCAGGGCTTGTAATCTGTTTATGTAACAGTTATTCGATTAATTTCATCAGATTTTTAGGTACGTCGGTATTGTCGTAAAAACCAACAAATAAATCAGAACCAACACCAATTGATCGAATTGGAATTGGAGCTGCCGTATGAGAGAAGGATGTCCATCCAATACCTGCTTTTTGCGATAAAATATGGCAAGCTGTAATGGTTAAAGGATCGTAACTACCATAAAGCAAATAGAACTGATCATCTTTTTTCATTTCTTTTTTGTAATTCATGCTCTTTTCGAATGCATCTTTTAATTGTTTCAATTCGAATTCGCTAAGCTCCAATCCTTTTTCAGCATCTCCAAGTCCAAAGTGTTTTTTTACCAATGCCAATCCATCTTCCACCTTGTAATTTCCTTCTTTGGTCTTTTTGTACTCTTTTACCAAATCGCTAAATGCTTCGTAGGATAGTTTTTGGTGCTGTAAAACTGCAAAATCAGATGAATAGTGACTTCCAGAAAAACCTAAAGCCATTCCTCCCGTTTCATGATCACCTGCAACTAAAATTAGTGTTTCTTCAGGGTGTTTGTTATAGAATTTAAGAGCTTCGGCAACGGCATTGTCAAATTGTAAAACTTCCTGAATAACAGTTGCAGCATCGTTAGCGTGACAAGCCCAATCTATCTTTCCACCTTCTACCATCATAAAGAAACCATCTTTATTGTCGAGAATTTCGATTCCTTTTTTTGTAAATTCTGCTAATGAGATATCCGTTTTACCATTTTGATCGATAAAATAAGGAAGGGCTGAACCGCCAGATAAATTTGGCGCTATACTAATGATTTTATCATCACCCTTTTTTAGTTTTTTGAAATCCTTAACTGTGTTTACAAATCGATAACCTCTTTTTTCTGCAATTTTCATTGAATTAGGTTCTTTATCTTCTAATTCTTTTGATTCTCCCATACCAAAATTCGCCATGGAGTTTTTTTCGATGTGTTTGCCGTCTCCTTCCGGATTTTTAAATCCACCGCCTGCAAAATAGTTGAATCCACTTTTGCTTAGATCCAGACTAATATTGTAATACATGTTTCTTGTCGGCTGGTGAGCGTAAAATGCAGCGGGTGTTGCATGATCAATAGATACGGATGAGACAATACCTACTTTATAGCCTTTTTCTTTAGCCAGTTCAGCAATGGTTTTTAATGGTTTCTGACGTTTGGCATCCATTCCAATGGTATTAACCGTAGTTTTTCCGCCAGTTGACAAGGCTGTACCTGCTGCTGCAGAACCGGTAATGAAACGATCACTGGCATAAGTGGTATAAAATCCTTGTTTAGGTAAGCTGCTTAAATTCAACTTCTGGATGCCATTGCTTTTATTTAGAGCACCCAGATAAGCTTCTGCCGTATTGGCTTGCGAGAGTCCCATTCCATCTCCTATGAAAAAGAAAATGTATTTCGGAGCAGCTCCTTTATACTCACTTTGTTTACTTGTTTGTGCTGTTACTGCTGATGTTAATAACAAACTAACAGCAATTAGTACAATTTGCGCACTTTTAATTATTCTAAACATGTTGATCTTATATTTTTTGGTTGATCTGTAATATATAATTGTGGAGTTTATATGAATTCAGGTTGATCACAATTACCTATTACATATTTTTAATGCTCTCTTTGTTTTTAATATTCGTAAAGTTTTTACCTTTTGGCGAATACAAATAATCTACATATTCTTTAAAGTAGCTTACAACTTTATCACGCACTACTTTCATGGTTGAATTCAGTAGTTTGTTTTCTTCGGTAAAGCCTTCTGGTAGAATTCCAACAGCCGTTGGCAACCATCTGTGCGGAAACATATCTTCATACTTACCGCCAGGACGATATTCGTTCAATTCAGCTTGAAGCAAATCCAATGCCGCTTTCTGTCCTTCTTCACTATTGGCATCAAGTTTTAGATTTCGTAAGTGAGCAAGTATGGCAGCTTTATTAGGGACAATTAATGCAATCGTATAAGGATCCTGATTGTTGTAAAGAATACACTGATCCATATATTGAGATTGATCAACAAATGCTTCTTCTATTCCTTCGGGACTAAATTTTTCACCATCGTTAGCGATTAACAGTGATTTAAATCTTCCTAAAACATGCAGAAAACCATCTTTATCCATATATCCCATATCACCAGTATGCAACCATCCATCGCGTAGGGTCTCGGCTGAGGCTTTGTCATTTTTCCAGTAGCCTTTCATCACATTGCCACCTTTAATTAAAATTTCACCTTTTTCACCAACAGGTAAAGAATTGCCTTCATCATCAGCAATTTTAAGATCCATATCACTTACTAAAAATCCGGAAGAACCCAATTTATGTTTGTGGTGAGCATTTGATGAGATGATAGGCGAAGCTTCGGATAATCCATATCCTTGATACATTGGTATTCCAATGGCATAAAAGAATCGTTGCAATTCAATATCCAATAGAGCTCCTCCGCCAACAAAGAACTTTAAGTTTCCTCCAAAATTTTCTCTCACCTTTGAGAATAAAATCTTATCGTAAAACTTATACATCGGTTTAAGAAATAGGCGGGTGCCTTTTCCTTTATCCCAACCATAACCGTTGTATTTGTATGCCAACTGTAAGCCTTTGTTAAAAAGTTTTTCCACTTTTGGTCCTTTGGCTTTAATTCCTTTTTCAATGTTCTTTTTAAAGTTTTTTGCCAGAGCAGGTACGCTCATTAGAATGTCAGGCTTAATTTCCTTGATATTTGCAGGAATATTTTTTAAAGCCTCCATTGGTGACTTTCCTTGTTGCACAGCCGCTATGGATGCACCTTTAAGCATAAAACTGTATATTCCTGCAGTGTGCGCAAAGGAATGATCCCAGGGTAGTATTAGTAAGGTTTTATAAGTTTCAGGAATATGCATTAAACTTGACGACTGAATTACATTGCTAGTGTAATTGTTATGCGTTAAAATAATTCCTTTAGGATCCGCTGTAGTTCCTGAAGTATAGGAAATATTTGCATTATCATCCGCCTGAATTTCTTGCTGAATTTTATTTAGTTTTTTCTGATCTTCATCTGCTAAAATTGACCCAAGATTTATGATGTCAGATAAATAAACTTCATCTCCTATTAAGTCTGCATCATCATCAATAACAATTACCTTTTCAAGAGTTTCAATTTGGTCTTTAATCAAACGAATTTTTTCAAGGTGATTTTTAGAAACAATCACAAATCGAGATTCGGAATGAATCAATCTAAATTTTAATTCATTTTGGGCATCTAGCTTTACCGAAAGAGGCACGTTTACAGCTCCTGTAAATAATATTCCAAGTTCGGATAGTACCCATGCATTTCTACCTTCTGATAAAAGACCAATTCGATCACCTTTATCTATTTCTAAGGCATATAATCCAGCTGCCAAATGTTTTACATCTTTGTGCAGATCCTGATAGCTTAGCGGTTCATATTTATCGGAATTTTTCTCCCATAAATAGGGATTGGAACCAAATTTTTTTACACTCTCCTCGAAGAGTTGAATGATTGTATTCATGTATATGTTGAATCAATAAAGTTGTAATACAAATTTTAAGAATCCCAAAAATAGCTGATTCGAGTGGGCAAAGCAAATACGAATTGTTAAAATTACTTTAAGTCGTAATATGATAAGTATTTATGGCGAATAATAGGTGTAAAAGTAAAAGCTGACATTTCTTCTTGATTATACTACTTAGTTTATTTATTTTCACGACGTTTTCTATTTGAATTGAGGAGGAAAAAAAGTGAATCTTTTTTCATGATTTTTATGATTTAGATTGTCTTTCAGGTAGAACAACAAGCAAAATACAAAACAACAACTAACCCAAAACTGAACCGAATGAGTAATTTGGAAAAATACTTTAAAAAATTTCGCAAAAACACGATTGGTTTCGATGCGAGTTTTTATTCGCCTTATGGCAAACAAAAAATCGTATATGCCGATTGGATTGCAAGTGGGCGATTGTATGCACCTATCGAGAAGAAGATGGTAAAAGAGTTTGGTCCCTATGTTGCGAATACGCACACCGAGACTAACGAAACGGGAACCTTAATGACCCAATCTTATCATCGAGCTCAGGAATTGATAAAGAAGCATGTGAATGCAGGTCCTGATGATGTGATTATCCATGCTGGTTTTGGTATGACTGCTGTGGTGAATAAACTGCAAAGAATTTTGGGACTTAAGGGGTGCGGAATGATTGGCAAATTTAAATGCCAGAAGGAGAAAGAGAAACCAGTTGTTTTCTTAACACATATGGAGCATCATTCAAATCAAACCTCTTGGTACGAAACCAATGTAGATGTTGTGGTTGTTCCTCCAGGAAAAGATTTAACCATCGATTTGGATGCTTTAAGAACAGAACTTGAAAAATATAAAGACCGTCAGGTTAAGATTGGTTCATTTACTGCCTGTTCAAACGTAACAGGTATAATGACTCCATATCATGAGATGGCAAAAATAATGCATGAGAATGGTGGAATTTGTTTCATCGACTTTGCTGCGTCTGCACCTTATGTAGATATTGACATGCATCCTTCAAACGAGATGGAAAAATTGGATGGGATATTCTTCTCACCGCATAAATTTTTAGGAGGACCAGGATCATCAGGTGTAATGATTTTTGATTCTAAATTGTACAATAGCGAGGTGCCTGATAATCCGGGTGGAGGAACTGTTGACTGGACCAATCCTTGGGGAAAATACAAATTTGTAGATAGCATTGAAGCACGTGAAGATGGAGGTACACCAGGTTTTCTTCAGTCAATAAGAATTGCCTTAGCCATCGAATTGAAGAATCAAATGGGAACCAAGAATATAGCTGCTCGTGAAGAGGAGCTTCTTGATCTTGCTTTTGATAGATTAAAAGCTGTTAAGGATGTTCATGTATTGGCTGATAATATTCAGAAACGTTTGGGTATACTATCGTTTTACGTTGAATACATTCACTATAACTTGCTAGTGAAGTTAATGAATGATCGTTTCGGAATTCAGGTACGCGGAGGTTGTGCCTGTGCAGGTACTTACGGTCACTATTTATTGGAGGTAAGCCAGGAACAATCTGATGCTATTACTGATGAAATTACATTAGGTGATTTGTCTCACAAACCGGGATGGGTTCGTTGGTCACTTCATCCAACAACGACAGATAAAGAAGTACTTTATTTTATTGACTCATTAGAGAAGGTTGTAGAGAATTATGAAACCTGGAAAGAGGATTATACTTATAACAGAAAAAATAATGAGTTCTATTACAGTGGAGATAATAAAATCAAGAAAAAAATAGAAGTGAACGAATTGTTCAATTTGTAATTAATACGATGCTTATCGGATAAAGTCAGGATTAAAAATGACACCGGTAAGCATTTTTTGTGTCCTTTTGTGAAATTATATATTCAGATATTTTTATATTTTTGAATTAGATTAACCAATCAGGAAAAAACGTGTACGATATAATAGGAGATATTCATGGCGAAGCAGATACATTACAACACATGTTGTTAACTCTTGGCTATGAGAATGGAGAGGATGGATTTTATCATCCGAAACGAAAGGCTGTTTTTGTTGGTGATTTTGTAGATCGTGGACCAAAAATATTTGAGACGCTCGAAATTGTGAAGAAGATGGTAACAGCCGGTAATGCTTATGCGGTTGTTGGCAATCACGAGTTAAACGTGTTGACTTATTACACAAAAGATGAGGATGGACAGTTTTTAAGGGAGCACAATTTGAAGAATAAAACTCAAATCAAAAATACTTACGAAGAGTTCAAACTTGATAAATCCAGACGAAAAGAATGTCTAAAATGGCTGAGATCATTACCTATTTTTCTTGAATTAGACGAATTTAGGGTGGTTCATGCAAGTTGGGATGATAAAGCTATTGCGCTCTTGAAAAAAGAAAATCCTGAAAATAGATTGAGTAAAACATTTTTGAGACGTGTTTATTTTGAAAGAGGCAAGGTGTTTAAAGCGTTAATGCTTCTTTTAAAGGGGAGAGAATTTAACTTTCCGGATGATATGATTTTGAAAGATGCCTATGGATTTAAGCGTTCGGCTTATCGTATCAAGTGGTGGGAGCCTATGAATGGTAAAAGTTTTGAAGATATTTCCTTTGGCAATAGATTTCACTTGCCAGAATATACCATTCCTTCTCAATTGTGCTATGATATTCCTCTGTATTCTCTTGATGAACTACCAGTTTTTTTCGGGCATTACTGTTTGAATAGTAAAGCGGGTGTTATTCGTGAAAACTTGTGCTGTGTAGATGGATGCGTAGCAAATGGTGGAAGCCTGGTTGCATACAAATGGAATGGTAGCGAAAAGTTAGATCAGAGCAATATTATTTCAGTTGATAAAGTTAAGAAATCGGAATTAGTGTAAATGTTTCTGTTTTATTTTCGAATAGATAAGAAACAGGATTCCTGAAAAGGAGAGCGGTATTAGTAGAAGAAAAACTTCCCATCTCATAGAATCTAAAAAACCGTATAATGCAATGGCAAAACTGGAGATGACCATAATTTGAGCACCTGTTTTTATTTTCCAAAAGGAGATAAGAAAACCAAAGCCATAGGTGAGTGAAAGTGCATAGAAAATGAATATCCAAAGTTCGGTATTGTTGCCTTGATTCTCTAGAATTGCAATAAATTCGGGTACCATAAACAGAATAAAAACACCTGTAATCATGAAGCCAAAAATTCGTCCAATAAGGCGAAGAAAGCGCGAAGGATGATCTTGATAGTGTAATTTTTCCATATTATATCTTATTAAGTTCCTGAAACTGGGTAGTAATAAAATGATGGCTGGAATAGGTTAAATGTACGCAATACTAAGGCTAAAGTCAATATAAATGGTTTGAATTGGTCCTATGACCTTTGGTCTTTAAAAGATAGTTAGTAGCTTGCCAGCTTAAAATTTAGAAATTGTTCCTATGCAAAATTGTAAAGTAATTGGATTTGATGCAGATGATACCTTATGGGTGAATGAACCTTACTTTAGACAAACTGAAAGAAAATTTTGTGAATTGTTGCGAAATGGAATGAGCCTTGACGAAGTAACCAAGGAATTATTTGAAGTTGAGATTGGAAACATTCCGCTTTATGGATATGGCACAAAGGCTTTTACCTTGTCGATGATAGAAACAAGTTTGAAAATTACAAATGGCAATGTATCATCCGAAAAAATAAGCGCTATTCTTGAATTGGGAAAAGAGCAAATAAACAAACCCATTGAATTGCTTGATGGAGTAGTTGAAGTGCTTAAAAATTTACAAGGAAAATACCGATTAATTGTTGCTACCAAAGGAGATTTGTTGGATCAGGAGCGAAAACTTCAGAAATCAGGTTTACTAAAATATTTTCACCATATCGAGGTAATGAGTGATAAAAAGGATGCGGATTACGAAAAGTTGATCAAACATTTAGATATAAAACCTGCAGAGTTTTTAATGGTAGGGAATTCTTTAAAATCGGATATACTTCCAGTATTAAATATAGGAGGTAATGCTGTACATGTCCCTTTTCATACCACATGGGAGCACGAATTGGTTTCAGAAAAAGAAATTGAGAATGCTAACTTTCACGAGATTGAAAACATAAGAGAGTTGCTCAATCTTATTTAACTATTTTCTTTTAATGGATAGAATTGGGAGGTGTTGTTTAAGCATTTGACCTTCATCTTCCAGTTTTTGAATTTCTCTTACGACTTCCATTCCGGAGATTACTTTCCCAAAGGCAGCAAATCCTTGATTATCTGGATTTCGATTGCCTTGATAATCCAAGTCGGGTTGATCTCCAACACAAATAAAGAATTCCGTGCTTGCTGAACCGGGTTCTAAGCGTGCCATAGATATTACTCCATCAGTATGAAGAATGCCTGTTTTCTTCGTAGTTTCATGTTGAATCGTGGGAAGATTGTCTACAATTGAATCGTGAAACAATCCACCCTGAATAACTTCTATTTTAATATCATTGTGAGGTTGATTATCCATTCGAACAACCCTGTAAAAACAAGCTTCTGCAAATATATTTTTATCGATATTTTTAAGAAAATGTTTTGCTGTTATCGGGGCTTTATCTTCAAATATCTCCAATTCGATAACTCCCAGGGAGGTTTGAATTTCTATTCTTGGATTTTGAGAATTTCCACAAGATTGAAATAACACTGCTGTAAAGAGTATAAGAACGAATTGCTTCATGGCATTTGATTTAAATTAATCCTCTTGATTTCAATTCAAGATATTTGTTTAGTGTCTTAATGGTTAAATCTTTCGGATCGGTTAATATCGCATGTATTCCATATTTTTCCAATTCTTTTACAATTAATTTTTTATCGTACATGAATTTTTCACCAATGGTTTTCACATAGATTTCTTCTATGCTTTTGGCTGGTTGTCTGGTCATCTCATGTATTTCTGAATTGCTAAAGAAAACAACCACTAAAAGATGATCTTTTGCCAAACCTTGCAGATAGGGAAGTTGTCTTTTCATGGAATCCAGGCTTTCAAAATTGGTATATAACATCAGTAAGCTGCGTCCACGAACGTAATGTTTCACCGAAGTATACAACAGCTCAAAATTAGGTTCAGGGTAAGTGGTTTCCTGATTGTAAAGCACCTCCATTATTTTCTTAACCTGAGTTCGTCTTCCGCCTGCCGGTATATGAGTTTGAACTTTTTCACCAAAGCACAGAAGTCCTGCCTTATCATGTTTTAACACAGCTGTATTCGAAATTACCAGGCTTGTGTTTATGGCATAATCCAACAAACTAAGTCCATAAAACGGCATTTTCATAGAACGTCCGCAATCAATAATGGAATAAACCGGTTGCGCTTTTTCATCCTGATATTGATTGACCATGATTTGCGACTTTCTTGCGGTAGCCTTCCAGTTAATGGTTCTGTAATCGTCACCTTTAACGTATTCTCTAATTTGATCAAATTCCATCTGATGACCAATTCTACGAATTTTCTTCACTCCAAAATCGGTTAATCGATTCGAAATAGCCATCAATTCGTACTGTCTCATCTGCATATAAGATGGATAGCAAGGAAGCATTTCTTTTGCATCAATTCGATATCTGCGCTTCACAATTCCCAAAAAGGAACTGGCATAGATATTGATATTTCCGAAATGATATTCACCTCTGGCAAGTGGTCGCAAATTGTAATTGATTAGATTCCCCTCGCCAACTTTAAGTGTAAAGCAATAATGAAAATCTCGTTTTTGAAATTGAACAGGAATGTCATCGATCAATTCAACACCAATGGAAAAGTTGTAATTGTGTTCAACATTTATGCTAATTGGGTTTTCATCGCCATTTGATAATTTCTCTGGACATTTTCTACTCGCTTGTATCCCATTTTTAACTCTATAGAGTAAAGCGATGTCTAATCCTATAACTATGACAAAAAGTAAACACAGCAATCGTGCAATAGCGAATAAAATGGAAAAAAAATAACCTAGTACCGATACAACGGCAATTGCAGTTATTATCCAGTAGAATAAGGGATGAAGATATAATGATTTAATAAATTTCATTTGCAATCAATTGAACTGATGAAGTGAAAATTTTAGTTTAATGAGTACATGAATTTTCTGATACAGCTTAGCGAGGAATTTCAATTCCTTCCAAAATTTCATTTATAATTTCTTTAGCCAATATTCCTTCCATCTCTTTTTCAGGGGTTAAAATTAATCGGTGATGAAGAACTGGCGCAACAATTTGTTTGATGTCATCAGGAGTAACAAAATCACGTCCACGAATAGCTGCGAAAGCCTTTGCTGCTGTCATTACCGAAACAGAGGCACGAGGAGAAGCACCTAAAATTACACCTGAATGTTTTCTTGTATTCTGAACGATTTGCACAATGTATTTGCGAAGATTCTCATCGATATGAACATCTTGTACAATTTTCTGTAAGGCTTGAATCTGGTTGGCATCAATTACTTTCGAGATTTCTTGAATCTCCAAATTACCTCTGCGCTCATGTTTTGTATTCAATATGTTTACCTCTTCATCTTCATTCGGATAATCGAATTCTATCTTCATTAGGAATCTGTCTAGCTGTGCTTCTGGTAGGCGATAAGTTCCTTCCTGCTCAATTGGATTTTGTGTAGCCAGCACCCAAAATGGTTCATCCATTTTATAGGTTTGTCCATCGATACTCACCTGAAATTCTTCCATTACCTCAAATAGAGCAGCTTGGGTTTTTGCTGGAGCACGATTGATCTCATCAATTAAAACAATGTTTGAGAAAATTGGACCTTGATTGAATTCAAATTCCGATTTACTCATGTTGAATATGGTAGTTCCTAAAACATCTGAAGGCATCAAATCAGGTGTAAATTGTATTCTTGAAAAATCGGAATTGATTGCTTTAGCAAGTAACTTTGCCGATAAGGTTTTTGCAATTCCCGGAACACCTTCAATTAAAACATGTCCTTTTGCAAATAAACCCACAAGTAGTAAATCAATGTTTTTTTCATGACCAATGATTACTTTTTGAATCTCAAATTTTATCTGATTTATCAGTTGATTTAATTCGTTCAAATCAATTCTGCTTTCGAAGTGTGCTTTACTTTCCATATTGAGTTTTATCTTATTTTTTTATTTACAATTGTCGTAGATGTATTCAATTTTTGAATGAAAATCTTCTAAACCTTCTTGTGTAAGTTGGTTTAACTCTTTTACTGATTTTGCTTGCTGATGTAGAATTTGCAAGGTTTTTAATGCGATACCTGAACGAACACTTAATTCGTGAAGGTTTTTTTCTGCAAATTCTGTATGATACTTGCTTCGAATGAATTCTTTAAAATGCTTAATCTTTTTATCAGCAATATCTTTGTGGTTCCTACTCGTATAATACAATGCACCAAGTGTTCGAATAAAATCAAGAGAAGTATTTCGCAATGGTTCTATTATCGGAATGATTTGCTGTTGTCTTTTTCCCTGGAAAATCAGTAAGAATACTAAGGAGAAAAACAGCAAGTAAAATGCCAGGCGCAATGGAGGATTGACTAAAAGATATTTAAGTGGAGAACTGGAACGCATAGCGCGCATTGGCTTGTAATATTCATCCCATACAATTGGATAATTGGGTAAATAACTAAATGCTCCAGCGATATATTCTGCATTATTATCCGAAAGAATATTGTAATTGGTAAAGGCTAAGGGTTGGCAACTTAAAAATAGGTTTCCTTTGCCAATTTTTTTCTTAATCAATTGCACTTCCTTTTCTGAATTGCGACCAAGTACAATCAAACTGTCTTTGTTAAATTTGTCAATAAAAGAAGGATCAAAAGCTTTCTCGAAATTGAATGTTTTATTACGATAGATTTTTTCGTTTTCGAAGGATTGAATTCGAGTGTTCTTAGTTAGGTGAGCAATTCTTAGATCGGTATTAATGCTTAAGTTAAGAGTATCTTCCAGAGCTTTACCGATGCTGGATGCAGCAATAAAAATTTGATTTCCTTGTTCTGCAAGTTCAATTAATCTAGCAGCATCCCAATCTTTCATATCCAAATGATTGGTGATGTAGATGTAATTTTTTAAAACTGACTCATCTTCTTCATACTCATAATTAAAAACAGGTACTGTCTCATGCTCAATAGTTCGATTCGGAAAAAACTCCGTTTTCAGAAGATCCACAAGTAGGTAAGATCCATAAGGTCTTTTATCGTTTGAATTGAAATTTTGAGTCCAATCTATTGGGGTAGGAGTAAATAATTCAACAAGAAACAGTAGAATCAATATTCCGATAAAAGGATAGATGGATTTTGGAACAACTAATTTCATTTGAATTATTTTCTGTTAGTATTAAACATTGAATTGAAACGCTCAAAATCATTTCCTATCGAGGTATAATCTTCCTGAACAATTGGAAAATTGCCATACCAAATTGCTTCGTACAATGCACTCAGTTCTGAGAATTCGGTTTTAATGTTCGTATCTTTTATTTCAAGAATGTAATCGTAATTTGTTTTTTCCGATTTCCAAATGATAAAATCTAGTTTGCTTAAGGTTTTAAGTGAGGCTAAAAACTGATAGCGAACGGCTAATCGGTATTCTTTATTTTTTAGTGCTTTAGCGATTTCTTCTTCCCAGTTTACAGTTTCGGGATTCATATTATCAGTAAACTGTATTGGAATTATTTTTTGGTGAGGTTTAAATAAGCCACTTGAATTGCTTTTTACGATAATAAAAATCAGGAATAGAATTAAACCGCCAATTAGGATGTATCTTAAATACCAAATAACACCCAAACTTTTACTGATAAAAGCCAGCCAACGTTGAACCATCAGTTGTATTCTTTCGAATATATTTACTGATTCTGGTTCCGATAAATCGTAATTGAAATCTTTTAGTTGACGATACTCTTTTATTCTGTCTTTCGAGATGTCCTTTTTGTAGGTTTTAACCTGTCCCTTATCTAAAATTAAGGTATCGCTTGCTGTATTTGTTTGTGAAGCATAAAGCATGGTTCCCGAAAAAATCAGGAACCAGCAGTTTAGGATTACTATTTTTAGAAATTTACTCATCGGTGCCTACAGTTTCCAAGTCTTTTAATAGAGATGGGCTTTGCTTTTTTTCAATTAAATTAAAGTACTGAATTACAATTGCTGTTATTGGTAAAACCTGAATAAATGCATATCCTAATGCCTGGATTATAGAAAACAAGATACTTAAAGCTTTACTTGGCGTAATTGGATCACCGGTACTCATAAAAATAGCAACAACCATCTGGTAAATGAAATTAGGAAGTTGAACAAAGAAATTTAATGAGTAGCCAATTATACTAATGATAAATAAAAATCCGAAAGTATTCCACCAGTTGTTTTTTATTAGGCTAAAGCAGCTGCTAATAGCAGAACCAACAGTTTCTTTCTCAAAAATTACGATTGGAATTACCAGACTTACACAAATTGCAATGTAGATGCCAGGAATTAGTAAAATAAAAAAACCTACCAATGACAACAGACCACAAAGGAATAAAGCTCCAAGTACCTGTGGAATGTTAGTAATCATTCGTTTCCATACTTCACTTAATTCAAAATTATTTGCTCCTTTTTCTCTATAGGTGTTTACGTAGTTCATTACAAATGACATTGCAAATGAATAAGCAAGTAACATTAAAAAGTAACTGATAAAAGTTGTGATAATAAGAAAACTTGATCCTTGAGTAAAAATATTTCCTCCGGATGATAAATTAGTTAGACTGTTAAATTGAATCAAGCCTAATACAACACCCTGTATCAAGCTAATTGGAAATACATAGTAAAGAAGTCCTTTAGCCAGGTTTTTAAAATTCTGCTTAATAAATAAGAAAGTATCACTAAATAAAGCTCCGAAGTCACGAACCTTCTCAAATTTAAAATCGTTACTTGTCATTTTTTTCTTTTTGGTAGTTATTAATTAATTGTTTTTGCTTTGATAAACTCTTACTGGATTGATAACGAAGTACCAAATTATAAATGCAAATGAGCTTAAAATAATACTCCAGCTTAATGCGATTGGCATTTCGGTGTGTCGGGTAACAAATCCTTCTAAAAAACCTGCTACTATAAATATTGGGAATATTCCTACTATTACTTTAATTCCTTTTCTTACACCATTTTGTATGGATACTTTTCTTGGAAGAGTTCCTGTAAAAATGAAGCTATTTCCTAGAGTGATTCCAGCGGCTCCGGCAATTATAATTACCGAAATCTCTAAGGCTCCGTGAATCCAGATAACACGAGTTGTTTCCCAAAAAAGATCGTGTTTTATGAAGAAATAGGTAAAACTCCCAAGCATTATGCCATTGGAGAATAGAATGTATCCAGTTCCAAAAGCTGTAAATATCCCAAATACAAAAGCTATAAAGGAAACTCTTATATTGTTGACTGTGATGCCTAAAAACATTTCTGTTTGACCATGTTGTTTGTACACAGCCATAGGATCATTTTTTCGAATGTTGTCAATTGTCATATTAACATAGTCATCGCCAAGTATAGTACGAACAAAAGCTTGATCTCCTCGTGACGATAAAACTCCAATAAATACCGCTACAATAAATATTAGAAAAGCATATAGCAGTTGTTTTCTGATTTGGTATAGTGTTAATGGTAAATCGGTTTTCCAAAAGTTTTTGAACGCACCTTTTCGAACCTTTTTATTTTTGTAGATTTTTTGATGCACACGCATGCTCAACTGGTTCAGATAGATAGTAGTTGAAGATCCGGGATAAAAAGTTCTCGAGTATGATAAATCGTCGGTAAGCTGAATGTATAAATTGGCAATCGTATCCGGATCACTATCGGATGATTGATTTAATAGTTTTTCAAATTTCTCCCATTTGTGCTTGTTGCGATTCAGGAATACTATTTCTTTCATATAGGGTAGGCAAGTGGTCTATGTTACAGTGATAAAGTTATCTTAAATCAGGAAATAAACAAATCACTTTTACTGTTAATTTTACTTGGTATTTGTAAGTTTCAGATTGGCAATGAAATGTATTTTGTCATTCGATTAAAATAGCTTCGAAATTTTTATCTTTTGTTTATGATAGGTATCTTCGTTTAATCTTAAACGAATTGAAATTTATGTCGAAAATTGGAATTGAAACTACACAGAACGTACAATTAAGCTTTCCTTTGGCTAGCGTTGGGGAAAGAATTGCCGCTTATCTTCTTGATGTTTTATTTATAGGAGTTTGTTTCATGTTTTGTGGATTGTTATTTGGAGCTTTAGGAGAAGCGTATGCTTTTGTATTTCTGATAACGATACCATTTCTTTTTTACACTTTGTTGTTTGAAGTTTTTATGAGTGGGCAAACACCGGGTAAAAAGATCATGAAAATTAAAGTATGCAAAATTGATGGGGATTCTGCAGATTTTATTAGTTATCTTATCAGATGGATGTTTAGATTAGTTGATATTACCTTAACCAATGGGGTTGCTGCTATACTAACTATCGTTATAGGAGAAAAAGGACAACGTGTTGGTGATATCTTGGCAAAAACTACTGTTGTTAAAACAACTAGTAAAATAACATTAAAGAATACCATTCTGGAAGATATACCCGAAGGTTACCAATTGGTTTTCCCCGAGGTAAAAAAAGTGAAGGATAAAGATCTGGAGTTATTTAAACAAGTGATTAGCCAATTAAGCAAAATGGAAGATCATGTAGAAAAATTGACTTTTGGTTTAAAGGCAAGAAAGAAAGTTTCTGATCAACTTGGTATAAAAACAGAAATGCCACCTGAGCAATTTTTTCAAACCTTACTAACAGATTACAACTATATTCATAGAAATTAGAAACTTATATAAGAATCGGCAAAAAAGTTAAATTTTTGTCGATTTTTTTTGCACCCATTTGCATTCATATGCGTCTACCCGAATGAGAGTAGAAAATTTAAATGAAGAAAATCAAAAAATAAGCATATGAATAACGAATGTTGCGGATCTCAATTGTATCATACAGGTGTTTGCTGTAATGATGATAGCGTAAATACAGAATTGGTAAATCAGGTATTAAATGCTCCTGAAGAGAAAGCTTTGAAGGATTGTGCATGCAAGGGATTAGGTCCGTGTCAATGTCCACCAGATAAAAAAGAAGATGCAATTGCAGATCAATTTAAAGATCTTAAGTATGCAAATGACGCCTGTGGTTGCGGTGGCAACTGTGGCTGTTAATTCCTTTGTGTACTATATTACTCCTGGTAAATAGGAGAACCACTACTAATTAATTTTCATATCGTCATCTATTATTGAATCTATGAGTACATCAAGAGAATCAATAGCAGGTGACGTTTTTATTTAGAATCAGTTTAGATTGTTTTGCTGTTTTTTGTATTTTTGTTCACTAGTAGAGTAAAATTAGAAAGATGAAATGGTAGAGCATATTTGGAGAACTTATCACAAACAGTTGTTGGCTTTTATCCAAAAAAGAGTGTCCGATCCTACAATGGCAGAGGATATTCTTCAGGAGGTGTTTATTAAAATATACAGCAAAATAGATAGCTTGCAGGAAGAGCGCAAGGTGAAAGCATGGTTGTTTCAGATAACTCGCAATACCATAATTGATTATTACAGGAGATCAGAACTACATTCAAAGCAGGACGATCAAATTTCAGACCTAGAGGATGAAAATGATCCTGGAGCATTGGAAGATATTCAATCCTGTATCGTTCCTATGATTAAATCCTTACCTGAAGATTATAGAGATGCTTTAATGTTATCCGAATTGAATGGATTAAGTCAAAAAGAACTTTCAGAGAAACTCCATATTTCCTATTCAGCTGCAAAATCGAGAGTTCAAAGAGGCAGAAGTATGTTAAAAGAGGCTTTAAGCAAATGTTGTAGTTTCGAGCATGATTCTAGAGGAAGAATTATCGATTACGAAAAAAGAGCTTCCAACTGTGATAATTGTAGAGACAGCAAATAAAAGAAAAAGGCATTGACGATGAATCAATGCCTTAGGTTTTTAATATCTATTGTAAAATCTTTTTAATTCTTGTGTTAGATCTTTGTAAATTGGTTTTGTGAATTCAATGAATAAATCTTGATGTGGAGGAGGAAGAATAGGCTCGTTTTCACAAATTTGTAATTCTTTTTCTGTTAATGCTCTTTCGTCGCCATTAAAGTGTCCCCATTCGTAGAACCAATTGAACTGTCCCGCAAATTGTTTTTGATTAAGAATCTTCTGATTGTCAAATTCAATAACTTTTAAGGCAAGTAAACCTTTGGAAATTACTTCTCGATTGTGAATGTGAAGTTTAGCTTTAACCTTATTGTAAACCTTTATTTTTTCACCACTTTTTAGAGTTGTACTTCCAACTTCAACACTATCGGCACTTGTTACTTCTTTTTCGAAGTTAGTATCATGCGTTTCTCCTATAATAAACTCTTCAAACCCTATTGCAATAACTTGATCTGGATATTCTAATTTTTCAAGTTCTGCTTGCTTAGGAGTATAAAAGCGCACAAATTTTCGTTTGATATTGTGAAAAATATACTGTGTAACCTGATCCTGGAAGAACTCAGCACTTACTTGATACCTTTTTGAGTGAACGGGGATATGTTCTATCACCACTTTTAAAGTAGCTATATATTCAGCTTCAGCTAATTTTTCTTGAACGTCTCTGTAGTTTGGAACAAAGGTATTTGCTTTGTTAAAGTGATTATATGCGTTGATAGCATCTTGTCTTCCTCCTTTGGCAAGTTCTCTCACTCCAGCCTCATAGCATTCTGGTGCAGCATTCTGTTTAGCCAATTCTAATTCGTTATGGAACGATTTTGCATTTGGGATTAATTCAATAGCAGCCGGACATCTGTTGATGTCATTGTACATTCTATTTAATAAATTGTACTTGTCAACACTTTTTGTGTTCTTAAATGGATCAGAAGATGCCATCAAACTATTGATTTCTCTTTCGTACCAATTAATGGCTAAAGGATAACTGCGAAGTAATGTTTCTTGTGCCTTTACTTTATCAGGATTTGACCGTAATCGATCAACAGCTTTTGATACTGCTGCAAAATAGTTTCCTTGTTGCAATGCTTTTTCTCCCGAGCTACAAGCTGAGGAAATAACAATAAGAGCAAAACAAATGTAGTGTATAGTTTTATTCATATTTAGTGGGATTTTAATTGTAGCAAAAATAGATTTAAAATGGATACTACGATTATGAATTGATATGGTTTTCTAAAAATTATTATCTGTTTTATGGGAAAAACAAATACCGAGCCATTCTAACATTATTTTTTATATTAAACCCAATGACTTGCAGTGACAACTACTTAATATTGATTTTAAAAGATTACATATTTTTAACATTGACCTTGTTAATATTTATTATATCCTAAATCAAGATTATTATTGAAGTAACATGAGTGATTTACTTTTGTATATAATCAAGTTGTTGAACTTATGACAAAAGTAAAGAGAGAAGTGGAGGTTCTTGTCCTATCGGATATCCATTTAGGAACGAAAGGTTGTCGAGCAGAAGAGCTTCTAAAGTACCTGAATTCAATTCAGCCAAAAAAAGTAATTTTAAATGGTGATATTGTTGATATCTGGCAGTTTAAAAAGAGATATTGGCCTAAATCTCACATGAGAATTATTAAGCATTTCACCTCTCTATTATCTAAAGGTATTCCAATATTTTATATTACTGGTAATCATGACGAACTTCTTCGGAAATTTGAAGGTTTCACATTGGGAAAACTCAGCATTGTAAATAAATTGATATTGAACATTAATGGAAAAAAAGCATGGGTTTTTCATGGAGATGTTTTTGATATTACCATGCAGTATGCAAAATGGTTAACACGTTTGGGATCTATTGGTTATGATCTGCTAATCATGATAAATTCAGCGGTGAACTATTTTGCCAAATTAGTGGGGCGAGAGAAAGTTTCCTTATCTAAGAAAATTAAAAATAGTGTAAAATCAGCCGTTAAATACATTAATGATTTTGAACGACTTGCCGCAGAAATAGCAATTGATAAAGGATATGATTTTGTGTTGTGTGGACACATACATCAACCCGAGCAGAAGCAAATTTCATCTAAAAATGGATCAACTACTTATTTAAATTCAGGAGATTGGGTAGAGAGTTTAAGTTCCTTGGAATACAAGGATGGAGAATGGAAAATCTATGAATATGATGAGGATCAGAAAGCAAAAGCGATAGAGCCGGATTTAGAGAGCTACAAACTCGACGATAATGAGAAAATATTTAAAGAACTTTTATCTGAATTTATGGCTGATTCAAATCTAAAAGTATCCTAAAAAATGAGAATACTTTACGGAATACAAGGTACGGGAAATGGTCATTTAAGTCGTGCAATTGAGCTAATACCACATTTTCAGAAAGTAGCAGAGGTTGACATTTTAATATCAGGCTTACATCATGATTTAGAATTCAAACATTCCATAAAATATAAAAAACAAGGACTAGGCTTTTTCTTTGGTAAAAATGGAGGGATTGATTTTTTGAAAACAATTAGAAAGTTTAATATCTATCGATTTATTAAAGATATAAGAACTCTTCCGGTTGAAGAATATGATTTAGTAATTAGCGATTTTGAGCCAGTAACGGCCTGGGCTTGCAAAATAAAGAAGGTGTTTTGTCTTGGATTAAGTCATCAATCTGCAATGTTAAACATCAGGACTCCTATGCCTGAAAAGATTGATGCATTCGGATTTCAGATTTTAAAAAAGTATGCGCCTTGCAATCAGAATGTGAGCTTTCACTTTCAGGAATATGGGCATAACATGTTTACGCCAGTTATCCGACGAGAAATTAGAGTTTTAGAATCTGATAATAAAGGGTATTATTTGGTCTATTTACCTGCCTATTCCGATGAGAAACTAATATCTGTTCTTTCTCATTTCTCATCGTGTAAGTGGATTGTTTTTTCAAAACATAGCAAAGAAAAGTACAGAGCTGATAATGTGGAAATTAATCCTGTTAATGGAGAATCATTTATTAATAAATTAAAGGATTGCGAAGGTGTGTTATGTGGTGCAGGATTTGAAACTCCGGCGGAAAGTATGTTTTTGGGAAAAAAGTTAGCTGTAATTCCAATGAAAAATCAATTCGAACAAATGTGCAATGCTCATGCTTTAAAAGAGATGGGAGTTCCTGTAATAATGGATCTAGAGAATGATGGACCAAAGAAAATAAAAGAGTGGATTAAGGAAGATTGGAATTTTGGAAAAATCAATTACACTGATAATTCAAAATCGATTATTGAATTCATTTTTAAACATTACCTGTTATAGGAAAAATAGATAAAGAAGCTTTTGTGTTGTTAGGCTTTGGCATTTGTCGTATTTTCATCGGATTATATAATTCGTTAAAATACCAGTATGTCTGAGTTCATAAATAATAATAAGGCTCGTGTTGAATCAATCTATGCGTTTTGCTTTAAGTTGATTAAAGGAGAGAAGGGAACAGAGCTAATAAAGAAACATCAGGAAGCGATTGATTGTGTAACTGCCAATGATATTGTTGTAGTTGTACATCGTTTGGTAGAAGCAAACCTGCAAATGAGTGATATGAAAATTGGAATCAATAAAGCTTTGAATGTTTTTTATAAACCAATTTTAAATCAGCCTAAGCTTAAAATCTCTAAGAATCATTTTTTAGAAATAATGATGAGAGAAAATAGGGAATTGGAGACTCGATTGAATGAGATTAAACCCTTGGCAAAAAAGATCAATCAGCAGGAGGATGAAAAGGATCTTTTAAAAACATTATCAATTTTAAGGCATAAGGTTGAAGATCTTGCTGAGATTGAGAAACACTATTCTCGAAAAGAAAATGTATTCTTTCCCTATTTTGAAAATCAATATCCTGAATTCAAATGCCTGGGGGTGATGTGGTCAATTCATGATGATATTCGTAAGGTAAGAAAGGATTTGGTAGAAGTGTTGAATGATGATTCTATCGATTTGCAAAGAATCAATAAGCTTATGGGAGATCTTTTCTTCTTTATGAACACCATAATTTTCAGAGAGGAATATCTATTGTTTCCAGTAGCAGTCAATGCAGTGTCGGAAGACTTGTGGGAGGAAATGAATCTGCAAAGCGAGGAAATTGGTTTTAGCTTTATTGAGGCTCCCGTTTTTGCAAAAAAGAAGAAAACGAAAAAGAAAGCCTTTACTTTTGATGGAGAACAGTTGGACACACTTCAGTTGAACGATACGCTTCTTAATTTCGATACAGGATTAATGACCTTGCAGCAAGCAATGATGCTATTGAATCATCTGCCTGTAGACATTACCATGATTGATGAAAATGATCGAGTAAGGTTTTTCTCAAATCCCAAAGATCGCTTTTTCATAAGATCAAAAGCCATAATCGGAAGAACTGTTCAAAATTGTCATCCACCCGAGAGTGTGAATGTGGTTGAAGAATTGTTGAAGGCATTTAAAAGTGGAGAGAAGGATAGTGAACCGTTTTGGATTCAGATGAAAGGTCGTTTTATTTTAATACAATATTTTGCTTTACGTGACGAAGATGGAGTTTATAAAGGTTGTATAGAAGTAAGTCAGGATTTAACTGACATCAAGACATTAGAAGGAGAAAAGAGATTAATGTAAAAATAAAAAGCCTGAGAGAATAAATCTTTCAGGCTTTTATATATAATTGAAAATATTTTTACAATCTACTCATAAATTTTACTGGATCGATAATGTAGCGAACGTGATATGCAGAACCAATTTGTCCTTCTTCATCAGAAGCTTCAATCTCGAAAGTCAATTTTTTACCATCAACTTTTACCAGTTTTGCAGTGCAAGAAATTTTAGCATTCAATTTGCTTGCTTTAATGTGCTTGGTATCGATTTGAATTCCAACAGTATCTGTTCCTTCTTCCAAATCTTTATCAACACATGCAACTGCGGTACTTTCCATAAATGCCACCATTGCTGGTGTAGCATACACATCCAGTTTTCCTGAACCGTGATATTTGGCGGTATTATTTTCACCAACAAGCATTTCTTGTGTTGCGCTTAATCCTTCTGTTAAAGCCATATCTTATTAATTTTCAGTATGCAAAAAACGAATGTTAAAATTCCGATGTAAAGTGGAATTCAAGATTAGGATAGTTTTGTTGTGCCATTTGTAGCATATATCCTGAATCGGCAAGGAATACATCTCTTCCGTGCTTGTCTTTTGCAATATATTGGTATTTCGCTTTTTTAAATTCTTTTAATTGCTCCTCGTCTTCAGTTTTAATCCAACAAGCTTTGTGCAGGTTAATATGCTCCCATCTACACGACGCACTGTACTCATGTAACAAGCGATATTCGATAACTTCGAACTGAAGTGCTCCAACTGTTCCAATTACTTTTCTGCCGTTAAATTGCGAAACAAATAGCTGAGCAACTCCTTCATCCATTAACTGGTCAATACCTTTTGCCAATTGCTTCGATTTCATTGGATCTGCATTCTCAATGTATTTAAACAATTCAGGAGAGAAACTTGGGATTCCCTTGAAATTGATTTTTTCACCTTCGGTTAAGGTATCACCAATTTTAAAGTTTCCAGTATCGTGCAAACCTACAATATCACCAGGGAAAGCTTCCTCAACGATAGATTTCTTTTCAGCCATAAACGCTGTAGGGCTGGAAAATTTCAATTTCTTTCCATTTCTAACATGTAGATATGGCTTATTTCTTTTGAATGTTCCCGATACAATTTTTACGAAAGCAATTCGATCTCGGTGGTTAGGATCCATGTTGGCATGAATCTTAAATACAAAACCAGAAAACTTCTCTTCAAGGGGTTCTATTACTCGCTCAACAGTTTGGCAAGGCAGAGGTGATGGTGCAATTTTAATAAATACATCCAAAAGCTCACGAACTCCAAAATTATTCAAAGCAGAACCGAAAAATACAGGAGCAATTTTTGCATCCAAATATTCTTCCACATTGAATTCAGGATAAACTCCAGAAACCAAATCCAATTCTTCTCTTAAAATTTCAGCATCTTCACCAATATATTCTTCAAGCATTGGGTTTGATAAGTCATCAAATTCAATACTTTCTTCAACGGTTTGAGTTGCAGGAGTAAATAGGCTTAAATTTTTCTGAAATATGTTGTAAACTCCTTTAAAATCAGGTCCCATATTAATAGGCCAACTTAAAGGATTTACACTCAATTGTAATTCTTGTTCAATTTCATCCAGAAGATCAAATGCATCTTTTCCCATACGGTCCATTTTATTAATGAACACAATCACAGGAGTCTTTCTCATTCTACAAACCTTCATCAATTTGCGAGTCTGAGCCTCTACACCTTTCGCAACATCAATTACGATAATAACGCTATCGCAAGCAGTTAAAGTTCTAAATGTATCTTCGGCAAAATCCTGGTGACCTGGAGTATCAAGAATATTGATTTTATGTCCTTCATACTCAAATCCCATTACAGAAGTGGCAACCGAGATCCCTCTCTGACGTTCGATCTCCATGAAATCGGAAGTTGCCGTTTTCTTAATTTTATTTGATTTTACTGCTCCTGCAACGTGGATTGCACCACCAAATAGAAGCAATTTTTCTGTTAATGTTGTCTTACCCGCATCAGGGTGTGATATAATTCCGAAAGTTCGGCGTCTTTGTATCTCTTCTTTAAACCCCATCTATAGTATTGTATTTACTTTCAAATTTGAGCTTGCAAAAGTAATAATTTAAACCGATAACCTATACAGATGTTTAAGTATAATCTAAAGTAAAATATATCTGGAAAAATGAGTAAGTCTATTAAGTCTTGATCTAATTAAATTGATTTCAATCTACTTTTTCTGCTATTCTTTTTTTATCTTCACGCCTCGAAATTGTGAAAAGACAGATGAATGAAGCAGATTGGTTTACTTTCGGATACTCACGGACATTTAGATTCAGTAGCACTAAAACATTTAAAAGAGTGTGATGAAATTTGGCATGCTGGAGATATTGGAAATATGGAAACTGCTGATGCCTTAGCCCAAATCGCACCACTGATTGCCGTTCATGGCAATATTGATGGGCAAGAAGTTCGATCTGTCCATCCTAAACATCAGAGATTTACTTGTGAGGAAGTTGATGTTTGGATGACTCATATAGGAGGATATCCGAAAAGATACGATGGTAATGTAAAACCAGAAATATTCGAGAATCCACCACAGCTTTTTATATCTGGGCATTCGCATATTTTAAAGGTTGTATTCGATAAAGATTTGAACCTCTTACACATTAATCCGGGAGCTTCAGGAATACAGGGATTTCATCAAGTACAAACTCTCGTGAAATTTACTATCGATCGAAAGGATATTAAAGACCTTCAGGTGGTCGAATTTGGAAAAAAAGGACGTGTCTAGCCTTTATTAATTCCAAAATAAAATTCAAGACCTGAAATTTCATTTTTTTAAGGGGGAAATACTGGTAAAAGAGATAGAAATTGTAGTGTTAAAGGATTAGTAAATTCTTAAACAAGATTTTCGGTTTCATCTTTTTAATATACCAAGTTTTTATTATATTTAGATATTTGAATTTAAAGATATTTAACATCAGATTATAAATCCTGAAAGCTGCTAAATATCTGGAATACAAAACATCCGAATTTGTATCGCTACACCAATAAAAGACATAAAAAGATCGATAAATCCGAAAATAATATGCTTTTAAAAGGATAATTCAAGTTTGAGGTTTTGTAATGAAGTGTAGTAAAATAAAAATTAATCAAAAATTCATTGAACATGCTATTTGATTTTGACTTGATAAAATCTGTTTATGAGAAAATGCCCGATAGGGTGAATAAAGCCAGAAAAACTCTGGGGAAACCATTAACGCTTAGTGAAAAAATATTGTATTCTCATTTGTCTGTAGAAGAAAAGGGAGAGAAATTCACAAGAGGAGAAGATTACGTAAATTTTGCTCCCGATAGAGTTGCAATGCAGGATGCTACTGCTCAAATGGCTTTGCTTCAGTTTATGAATGCGGGAAAAGTAAAGGCTGCGGTTCCTTCAACTGTGCATTGCGATCATTTGATTCAGGCAGCTACAGGTGCAGAGAAGGATTTGGCCGATGCCAAACAACAAAATAACGAAGTATATAATTTCTTAGAATCTGTATCAAATAAATATGGTATTGGATTCTGGAAACCAGGAGCCGGAATTATTCATCAGGTTGTACTTGAAAATTATGCATTCCCTGGAGGTATGATGATTGGGACCGATTCACACACTGTTAATGCTGGAGGATTGGGAATGGTTGCAATTGGTGTAGGTGGTGCCGATGCTGTTGATGTTATGGCTGGTATGCCTTGGGAACTTAAAATGCCAAAGCTAATTGGTGTAAAGTTAACTGGAAAATTAAGTGGCTGGGTATCGCCAAAAGATGTGATTTTGAAAGTAGCAGGGATACTAACTGTAAAAGGCGGAACTGGTGCTATTGTGGAATATTTTGGAGAAGGTGCGGATGCCATGTCATGTACAGGTAAAGGAACCATTTGTAATATGGGAGCTGAAATTGGTGCAACAACTTCTATTTTTGCTTACGATCAAAATATGAGTAATTATTTACGTCATACAGAACGTGAGCAGGTTGCTGATATAGCGGATGTGGTAATGGAGCACCTTCGTGCTGATGAGGAAGTATTTCAGAATCCTGAGAAGTATTACGATCAAGTAATTGAAATTAACTTATCAGAATTACAGCCATATATTAATGGTCCGTTTACTCCCGATTTGGCTCACGACTTGGGTAGCTTTGCCAATGCGGTTAAAGAAAATGACTATCCACAAACTCTTGAAGTTGGTTTGATAGGCTCTTGTACAAACTCATCTTATGAAGATTTATCAAGAGCGGCATCTATAGCAAAACAGGCAAAAGACAAGAAGTTAAAAGTAAAAGCCGAATTTGTTGTGACACCAGGTTCAGAATTGGTTCGCTATACGACCGAAAGAGATGGTATTTTAAAGGAGTTTGAAGATATTGGTGGTGTGATCATGGCAAATGCATGTGGACCATGTATTGGACAATGGAAACGTCATACGGATGATCCTACAAGAAAAAATTCAATCATTACCTCCTTCAATAGAAATTTTGCAAAAAGAAATGATGGGAATCCAAATACACACGGATTTGTAGCTTCACCAGAGCTGGTAACCGCAATGGCAATTGCTGGTGATTTGTGTTTCAATCCTATGACAGATACTCTGATTAACGAAGATGGAGTTGAGGTGAAGTTGGATGAACCAAAAGGATTTGAGTTTCCTCCAAATGGATTTGATATGAAAGATTCTGGATATTTAGCTCCAAATGAAAATGGATCGAGTGTTGTTGTAGAGGTGAGTGAGAATTCTGAGAGATTGCAATTGTTGGCTCCGTTTGAAAATTGGAATGGCAAGAACTATGAAGGATTGAATTTACTTATAAAAGCAAAAGGAAAATGTACAACCGACCATATTTCAATGGCTGGTCCTTGGTTACGTTTCCGTGGACATCTCGATAATATCTCGAACAACATGTTAATTGGAGCGGTAAACTTCTTTAATGATGAAACCAATTCGATTTACAATCCGGTATCTAAAGAGTACAATGAAGTTCCAGCAACGGCACGTGCCTTAAAAGCAAGTGGAATTGGATCTATAGTTGTAGGAGATGAAAACTATGGTGAAGGATCATCAAGAGAGCATGCAGCAATGGAACCACGTCATTTAGGTGTGAAGGCAGTTATTGTGCGTTCATTTGCCCGTATTCACGAAACCAATCTTAAAAAGCAGGGAGTGTTGGCTTTAACATTTGCTGATAAAACTGATTACGATAAAATTCAGGAAAAAGACAAAATTGATATTATGGGACTAACCGATTTCCAAGCGGGAAAATCACTAAGTCTTAAATTAACTCATGAAGATGGTACAACTGATAAAGTTGTAGCAAACCATTCGTACAATGATGTTCAAATTGAGTGGTTTAAAGCAGGTAGTGCTTTAAATTTGATTAGAAAACAGAATAGTTAAAAACAATAAACATTACATAACTATGAAACCAATTACCCCGCGTGGTTTCAGATTTTAAAAGTTTAGACCATATGAAAAAAACACTAAAACAAACCTTATTCGAAAAAATTGAAGAACAAAGACCAAGAACATCAAAATTATTGAAAGAATACGGGGATGTAGTTGTCGATAATGTAACTATATCTCAGGTTATTGGTGGTATGAGGGGGTTGAAATCACTGGTTACTGATATTTCCTATCTTGATCCTGAAGAAGGCATCAGATACCGAGGTTATACGCTTGGTGAGGTTATTAAGCATTTACCTAAACCAAAAGGTGGAGATATGCCTTATGTTGAAGGATTATTTTATCTTCTTTTAACAGGTGATTTTCCGAATCAGGAAGAGGTAATGCAGGTTGTTGATGAGTTTAGTAAAAGAAGAATTGTTCCTAGATATGTTTATGAGGTGATTGATTCTTTTCCTTGCTGCAGCCATCCAATGGCCATATTTTCTACTGCCATTTTAACTTTAAATAGAGAATCGGTATTTAACCGTCAGTATCATGCAGGATTAAATAAAAAGGATTATTGGGAAGCAACTTATGAAGATTCGTTGAATTTGCTTGCTAAACTACCTGAGATTGCTTCTTATATCTATAATAAGTTATATCGACAGGGACCAAGAATTCAATCAGATCCTAATTTGGATATGGGCGGCAATTTTGCTCACATGATGGGTATTGCTAAACCTTACGATGATGTTTCCCGATTGCATTTCATCATTCATAGTGATCACGAAAGTGGTAACGTGAGTGCGCATACAGGACACTTGGTTGCAAGTTCCTTATCGGATATTTATCTTTCTATCTCAGCAATGATTAATGGTTTAGCAGGTCCTTTACATGGATTGGCAAACCAGGAAGTATTAAGATGGTTGCAGGAGGTTATGGATAAAATGGGGAATCGAGTACCGACTGAAGAAGAAATGCAGCAGTTTGTTTGGGATACCTTAAATTCCGGTCAGGTAATTCCTGGTTTTGGTCACGCAGTATTGCGTAAAACGGATCCAAGATATATGCTACAACGTGAGTTTAGCTTAGAGCATTTGCCAGAAGATCCAATTTTTAAGTATGCTGATTTGCTTTACAAAGTGGTTCCACCAATTCTGCAAAAGCATGGTAAAGCGAAAAATCCATGGCCAAATGTCGATGCTCAATCAGGAGTTATTCAGTGGCATTATGGAGTTACTGAGTACGATTTCTATACTGTATTGTTTGGTATTGGTAGATCAATTGGTATTTGTGCCAATATTATTTGGGATAGGGCTTTAGGTTATCCTTTGGAGAGACCAAAATCGATTACTACAGATATGTTGGAAAAAATTGCTGGTATAAAAAAGGAAATTGTTGAAACAGAAAAAAGCTAAACGATTATAAGTCAAAAAAGAGCTGAGTTCGATTGTCGAATTCAGTTTTTTTTTGCCATAAAAAAAACTGCAAAAAGGTTGGTGAAGACCTTCTTACAGTTTTGAAGCAAAAACTAACAATTTGGAAAAGTTCCAATAATTTCATTTTAAAATAAATACTTCAAATCCTACTCACAATTCTAACCCTAACCTAAACCTCACGTAGGATTTGAAATATTAATTGCAGTTGAAAATTAACTACTCTTTCGTCACTCACAACACTTTAATGTTGTTACCTCCCAAACACATTACAAATATGCATGCTTTTTTTTCGAAAATGTTCAAGGCATTTACCCAAATTGATAAAATGATACACCCAAAATAGGATAGGTATTTTACGCCAATAGAAACATAAGGCGTAAGTAATCTGGATGTTGTTCAGTGTTGTGTAAAAAAAAGAGCCAGCCTTTAAAGGCTGGCTCTCGATATCTAAGATTCTGTTTTTATCAGTATATTTTTAATTTCTCCTTCTAGTTTTTCGAGGTCTTTTTCAACTTGAGATTTCATATCGTTGAATTTGTTTGAGACCTTTTGCGAAAGATTTTTATAATAATCCACTCCATTCAGCAAATTCTTTTTAAAACCTTCTAGCGATTTAACTTGTTTTGGAATAGGATTCTTTAATTCTCCTACTTGCTCCTTAAGGTAATCGTAATACAGATTCAATTCTTTGATAAACATGTGCGGTCTGTCCTTACGATCGATAAGATTTGTCCTGCTGTAGATGTGATCAATCATCTCCTTCAGCTTTACCTTCTTGGTAAAATATGCCAAATTTGGACCAGGACAAATGGAAACACCATCACCATCGCGTTTGGTATCGATATCATTAACAAGATAAGAAGCTGCAGACAATCCTTTACAAAGACAAGTTTTCTCCATTAAAAGATTAAATTCTTTTTGGTATTCTTCTCTTGGAAGGTTTTGCTCTTTTAAATGAGCCAATTTTAACTTCTGATATTGTCTTGAAGCTGTACAAATAGGTTCCTTAGTAAATTCAGTATTGGCGATCATATACTTTTTAGTACATGCACTACCTGGCTGATTCTTTTCCAAACGATCCCACTTGTCTGCATCCCTAGTGTTTGCGTTAAGGTTGTTAAAACGAACACCCAATGGAGAAGCATGACTTAATGAAAGATCTTTTTCATCAGCAGTTTCCAAAAGAGATAGAGTTTTCTCATCAACATCACAAGCTTCGGGAACCATCAAGAATGGAGATCCCCAACCAATAGAGTCTAAATTGTATTCCTTAATTAAGAACTCGTGTTCTTCGGCAGTTCCAACACCACCTTGTGCTGTTACTTTTAATTCAAGATTATCTGGCACAGGTTTGTTTTTCTCAGTTAATGCCTGAGTCAAAACTTGCTGTAAACTATTTTTCAGATCGGCTCTTTTTTCTTTGAATTCCTGCAAAATAGGTCCCATTAAAAAGCCGTCGGTTGCAAAAGCATGACCGCCACAATTTAAACCGGATTCTATTCTGTATTCAGAGATCCAAATTCCCTTTTTTGCAAGATATCGCCCCTGGATTAAAGCCGACCTATAGTCGCTTACTTTCAGAACGATTTTTTTCTTGATATAGCCAGAGCTATCAGGATAAAAATCTTCGAACTGCTCAAGGTAACCATACAAGCGTGGGTTCATTCCAGCAGAAAGGACCATGGAGCTCTCCAGGTTACTCATCGCAAATCCACGAAGAGCTGCATGGGCATCATTGAATTCTACAGGTAAATCTTCACCTTCGTAACGGTTTCCTTTGTCTAATTTGGTCATGATATTTACATCAATCGACCCAAGAGGCAAATGGTTACTTAACCATTCTTTAGCTTCCTTAACGTAAGGATTGTCAGCAAATTTCTCTTTGAATTCCTGTTTTACTTCTGAAAAATCAGGCAGCATATCCAGATATTCTTCTAGCTCTTTACCTTTATCTTGAATGGAATCTTTTAGATTTTCGAACTTTTCCTTTACCATACTATCCAATAAATTCAGATAGGAAGTAATTCTCTCAGCACGAAAATCTTTGGTTTTTTCTGTTATAGGCTTAAAGGGGAGACTTAACTTTTTACAGTACATTTCTCTCATCTTTTCAACAAGAATATCATCTACTATTGAAACGACTGATGAAATCCCTAAATGAGCCACTTTTACAGGAGTATCCACAGTAAATCCGGTACCCATAACCGGAATGTGAAAACTATGTCCTAAAATTTTACTCATGAATTTGTTTATTGATTTATGAAATAATTCGGCTTGTGTTTTTATGCTATTTACACATAAAACTCAAACGGAGGGCAAGTTAGATGAATTAGCGCTTAAATCAAAGATAAAATCTACTTATTTGCAGTATATTAAAGTTTAAAGCATTTAAACTTTAATAAGTGTTTTGAGTAGAATTTTTAAAACAAATAATATGAAAACTTAGAACAATTGATACTGTTTTGAATTGCCTTCTAAATCAATGTTTTCAATTTGTAAAAGTTTAGATTTGTTTTCTAGACCTCCAGCATAGCCGGTAAGCCTACCATTTTTGCCAATAACCCTATGGCAGGGAATTACAATCGGAATTGGGTTTTGTGAGTTAGCCATACCAACAGCACGACAGGCTGTTGGTTTATCTATTGCATTGGCAATGTCTTGATATGATTTTATTTGACCATGAGGAATTTGTAACAATTCATTCCAAATCTGTTTTTGAAAAACAGTTCCTTCAGGAGCCAATTTTAAATTAAATTGAGTCAAAGTTTTTGAGAAATAGGCATCCAACTGTTCCTTTACCAAATTCAATTTCGATGGATCATGATACCAATTCGAATCAATGGATGATGTGTCAAACTGATCCTCAAATAGTATTTTTTTTAATCCTTCATCACTTGATAATAGTAGGAGTTGACCAATTGGTGTTGATATAATATCGTAATAGAACATGAAAAACAATTAGATTTATTTGTCTGGTAATAAGCCTTTTATAACAACAGATGAAATAAAACAACCAAACAAAGGAGGCATATATGAAATGGTTCCCACATTTGACTTTTTGTTTCTGCTTTCATCCAGTATTACTGCATCTTTTGAGACATCTTCAGGAGAGAAAACCACTTGAACGCCTTTGTAAACATCCAACTTATGAAGTTTTTTTCGTAACATTCTAGCTAATTTACAATTGTACGTTTCCGAGATATCAGCTATTTGAATTTTTGAGGGATCGGTTTTTCCTCCCGCACCCATTGCTGAAACAATTTTAAGATTGTTTTGTAAGCTACGGTATATTAAAAATATTTTTGGTGCTAAAGTATCAATAGCGTCAACCACATAATCGTATTTCGCTTCTACAAGTACTTCGCCTATTCTTTCCTCTCTTAGATACTCGTTTTTAATATTCAAATCCAGATTTGGATTGATGTCTAAAAGTCTTGCTCCCATAACCTCAGCTTTATCTTTATTTACATTTGAGGTGGTTGCGGGTAACTGTCTATTGATATTCGAAGTATCAATTGTATCTCCATCAACAATTGTCATTTTGCCTACTCCTGCACGGCAAATTTGTTCGGCAGCATATGCGCCGACTCCTCCCAATCCAACAATTAAAACATGGGAGTTTTTTAAAATGTTCAGTTTCTCTTCACCCAACAATAAATTTGTTCGGCTCAACCATTCTTCACTCATAATCTTTAAAACAGGTATTGTAATTTTTAACTATCTGTGTTTTTATATCGTCTACACTATTATTCTTAAGTATAGCCGCTTTTAAATAAATATCTTCAATGGTGATATCGCTATTATCAGTTTCCAAAAAGAATTTATCATCAGGTATATTTTGGAAAATATTTTGAAGTTTCTTGTTATTTAATAATGCTTTTCCAAAGGATAAGTAACAACCAGTTTTTAGTAAACTTTTAGCTATTTCATCATTTTTTCGATAACCATGAATAATCCATGGTGTATGTGTATCATTAGTTTTTTTTATTCGAATAAGATCTGAAAAAGCTCGAACACAATGTATGATAACAGGCTTTTGCAATTGTTTGGCAACATTAAGCTGAGATTTGAAAATGTCTTCCTGCTTCTTAAAATCTGTATCTATGAATTTATCCAAACCTATTTCGCCTATAGCTATGGCGTTTAAATTGACTGCTTGTTGAGCTAATTCTTCGCTTAAATTGAATAGTTCCACTTTTGCTATGTCCCAAGGATGCAAACCAATAGAGTATAGTAAATCACTGCCCAAATTGTTCGGTGTATCTGCATATGACATATTAACAATAGCCACGGTATTCTCTTTAGAATACGTGTTATGTGTATGAACATTTATATATGGAACTGCTGACATCATTGTAAAATTAGATCGTAAAAATACAAATATTGATATAGAGCGCAAATTTCCATTTATTTTCAATTTTGCATGGACGTTTCTAAAAAATTCATTGTTTGATCGTTGTGGAATATCTCTTGTCTTATTCGTCAAAAATAAAGGAAAAAAAACACTGTATCCCTTGTTTTATGGGGATATTCTTACTTACTTTGTGTATAGAAAAGAACGTTCTTTTACATACAATATAAAGACATACCGCATTAATTAGCGATTGTTAAACTCAACAGTTATCACATACCGAGTAAGCAACATGCTTGCAAAAGCAGGTCCCAACCTTCGGGTTGTTTCGGCACAGGGGAAACTTGACCAAGCAGGCACTCAAATCCTGTCATACAGGAGTTTAAAATCCCAATAATTAATGCGGTTTTTTTGTGCTTTATTAAGAACAGATCTAGAAAGAATTGTTTTTGATTTGCTTGATCTTATAGCTCGTTCCAAATTCCCCAAATTCAGGTTCAATTACATCCCAGCAAATTAGTTTCACTAGAATTCTTTCGGCTTTGTATCGGCTTATTTTAGCCAATCGACAATACTTATTTAAACTAATGTCAGGTTTGGTTTTCAGATAATCCAGCAGTAAACTTTCAGTTTCCGTATATTCTAAATAAGTGCCGGTTGGTTTCGATTTACGTTTCCACACTTCAAGCATGATACGGTTGGCTAGTTTGTTTTCATCAAATTTACGCACGTAAGCCAACCATTTTCCATCTTCATTTTGAGCATAGTGAGGCATTTCATCCGATGGAGTAACGGTAATTTCCAATACATTCTTACCATTAATGCTCCACACTTTACTTTCAAAAGTAATTTTAGGACGACTATACATTTCTGCTGCAGCTTGAATCATATGAAATTCTTCATCGATTTGTGCTCCAGCAATTCTCCCATTGTCTTTTACTCCAATAAGTAGTTTCCCACCATCGGTGTTCGCGAAGGCAGACAATGATTTTGCAATCTTTTTAGAATCGGTAATGCAAAATTTAAAATCTTGTTGTTGATGTTCTCCTTCGCGAATTAGTTTCTCTATATAATGAACCATAACTAATACTTTAACGGTTCGTAATCTTATTGCTTAATCAATTGTATTTACCCGAAAACAATCTTCATTTCGCAACGCTGACAATTGAATTCCAACTTGTATCTGTTTTTATTATCTACTAAAAATAAGGGTGTATTCTCACTTTTATTGGTTTTTGCCTCCTTATGACACATACCAAATTCGTGACGCAAACAGTGTTTTGTGGTCATTATGGTTTTACCGGAGTAATTTTCCTGTAATTCAAATCCTTTTTCAATTTTTTCGACACCACATTTGTGATAAAACTCTTCCGCATTACAATTGGCTACATTTCCCATATAACTCAATTCCTTTGTAGGATATTGAGGATGTGAAATTAAGGGTCTTGTTTCTATTGGTTTTGCCGCATCAAGTCTATTCTGACTCAATTGATTTAAGCAATCTCTACGAAGTTCATTCAACAGTTTAGCTTGAATAAAAGGAACCTTGTCATACTCAGTTTCGATATTACTAACCTCAAAAATGGAATCACCTGTTTTTTGCAATTGTTTTTTGATATTAGAAATTGCCATTTCTTCATTTCGAGCAGATTCAAATTCTGATTTTAGCTCAATATTTGCTGAGATCTCATCTTCATCAATTGCTGTAAGGTTCAAAGTATCATTAAAAATATTAAGGAAAAATTCAACGGATATTTTACGAACCGAATTGTCTCTTTTCAGAACTTTGGCAAATTCATGGTCATTATTTCTAAACAACACAGCATCTTTTTGAAGCATGCTCATCTCGTTAGGATAAATCTTATCACCTTTAACACCATTTACCTGGAAGCCCTTAAGTAGCTTGTTTTTATTAAAGAAACAAAGACCATCGCCGTTGTTTAGTTCAAACTTACTTTCTACTATAAAGTGATCTTTTTTGATCTCTACTATTTTTCCAACTTCTTTTCCCATGGATTTTGGAGTGTGGAAATTGGCAATCTCCGGCACTCTACCTGTAAAGAAGTAGTTGGTATATCCACGGTTAAAAGTTTTCTCTGGATCAGGTGTAAAACCAGGATTGATTTGCCCTGATGAAGCAGCTTCAAATTCACGTTTCTTATCAAAAACAGAATCCAGTTTCTGTCGGTAATAGCTTGTTACATTTTTGAGGTAAGAACTGTCTTTTAATCTTCCTTCAATCTTTAAGGAACAGATACCACTTTCAATTACCTCTTCTAAATGATCAGATAAATTCAAATCTTTAAGAGAAAGAAGGTGCTTATCTTTAGCGATTACCTTGCCTTCTTCGTCAACCAAATCATATTTCATTCTACAAGCCTGGCTGCATTCTCCTCTGTTCGCAGAACGCCCGCCAAC
>Ga0209272_10000400_pt1 | contig 37498 bp, 32 predicted proteins | sample tdDd002_FD_187125 | JGI IMG/M metagenome (GOLD analysis project Ga0209272, IMG submission 187125) | Marine sediment microbial communities from the Atlantic coast under amendment with organic carbon and nitrate - tdDd00.2 (SPAdes)... | ecosystem: Environmental > Aquatic > Marine > Coastal >...
TCAAGGAATTCCCCAGCAGCAACCATGTCAACAAACTTTTCTTTATCTAAAAAGAAATAGTTCACACCTTCAACTTCTCCAGCACGTGGACTGCGCGTAGTTGCAGATACAGACACGGTAATGCTGTCTCCTCTACGGCTTAACAGTTCCTTGCATATTGTGCCTTTTCCAGCGCCAGACGGGCCAGATACGACTAACAATAGTCCTCTACGTTTCATAGATAAACCCCTTCAGATACTTTTATTTTCCAGAGCGACACAGCGACGAATAATCAGTATAATTTGTCAGCTTTGGTCAAAATCCGCTACAACTGTTGATTTTACCTAACTAAGGGCATTTCAAAACAAGTCATTTTTTGGATCATTTTAAACTTTGCAATCTCTATTAAACCATGAAATCGTCTAGCAATCAACAACAAACTCAGGTTTATTCGATATTTTGTATCTGTTCTCTGATCTTTTCTACTTCACTCTTCATTTCAATGACATAATTGGAAATATCAATGTCAGGTGATTTTGAACCGATCGTATTCACTTCTCTGTTTAACTCTTGAACAAGGAAGTCAAGTTTACGCCCTACATTGCCACCTTTGTCAAGGAAATGATGTAGTTGGTCAAAGTGGCTATAGAGTCGTGTAACTTCTTCTGCAATACTTGTTTTATCTGCATAGACAGCAACTTCATGAATAATTCTATCTTGGTCTACTTCAACTTCACCATCAAGTAGTTCATGAATTCTCTCAGTCATTTTATTTTTATGGTTTTGTACAATTTCAGGTACAAGAGATTCAATAGACTTAAGCATACTTCTGATGTTTTCAACGCGCTCTACAACATCAGTTTTTAGCTTCCCGCCTTCAATTTCTCTCATTTGGAACACCGATTCAATGGATCTATTTAACGATTCTTCCATTACAAGCCAAACCGCTTCTTGATCTGTTTCTTCGTAACTGATATCAAGTGCATCTGGGAACTTTGAAAGAAGACCTAATGAAATAGATTCTGTTAAGCCATACTTGTCTTTAATCGCACTTAAAGCACCGTGGTACTGATCAAGCACTGAAAAGTTAGGATCGATATTATACTCGTTCTTAACAATTTCTTCGTAATTGATGTAAACTTCTACTCTACCTCGGCTAATTTTCTCTTTAATAACCGATTTCATTCTCTCTTCAAGAGCAATGAGTTTCTTAGGCATTTTAATAATGATGTCACAGTATCTATGGTTAACTGTTTTCATTTCTGCGGTGATTTTATAATTTTCGTTTTCAAATTCTCCACGGCCATACCCTGTCATGCTTAAAATCATCGGAATTCCTCCATGTCTATACTCAAAATGAATGCGCATTACTCGTAGTAATAATATCCTTCTGCAACACGAACCGCATTTCCTTCCATAATTATCTCATCTTTATCATTCTTTGAAATTTCAAGTTCACCACCAGGCACTTTTACAGTAACCTTATCTCCAACCAGTGACTTTCTATATGCTGCATAAAAGGCAGCACATGCGCCTGTACCACATGCAAGTGTAGCTCCTGCTCCACGTTCCCATGTAGCCATTCGTATAGTTTGCTTGTCGATAATGTGAACAAAATTCACATTTGTGTTTTCAGGAAAGACATCATGTTTTTCAACAGACGGTCCAATCGAACGTACTGTCTCATCTGTAAAGCTAGGGTCAAAGATCATTGTATGAGGCACTCCCACACGCATACTTGTTAAAAGTATTTCGTCTTTTCCAATCTGTACAGACTCATCTTCAAACATGTCATGACTTGTGATTGCAGGTACATCTTTGGCATAAAGTTGTGCTTTACCCATAACCACACGCACACCTGATACACTTCCATTTTTCTCAGATAATGTTATGTACTGTGGCCCAGCTAACGTTTCAACTACAAACGTTTTGCTATCAACGAGTTTTTCTTCAAACACATATTTACTGAAACATCTAACGCCATTCCCACACATTTCGGCAACTGTACCATCTGCATTATAAAAAATCATTTTAATATCTGCAGTTTCTGATGGCGCTGCCACCATTAATCCATCTGCCCCTATGCCAAATCGTCTATGGCACATATTTTGGGCTAAGGATGCCAAGTCCTTAGGCAAATCTTGTGAAAAGGTCATAACCACAAAGTCATTTCCTGCACCGTGCATTTTCTTAAATTTGATCTTCATGTCATCCCCTCATTTTAATCTGTTCATCCTGCATTTAACCTTACTTTTTAAGTGTCTTATCAGGATACAACACTTCCTATATTTTAACACATTACGGCTATCATTTCATCCATCTGCCAAAATATGATTCCTTATGCCCTAAGGTTTTCATTTATAAAGAACAGTGGTATACTTTATAACAGACTTTTTATGAAGAAAAGAAAGTCAGAAAGAGGTATACCATGGCTTATGACGGCATTTTAATGTCTGGTCTAGCTGACGAGCTAAAAAAGAAGCTTGTTGGCGGACGTATAGATAAAATTCACCAACCTGAAGCAGATGCATTGGTTGTACATGTAAAAGCACCTGGACTCAAGTCCAAACTTTATATTTCAGCAAACTCAAACCTTCCACATATAACACTCATAGACCGAAAAATGGATAACCCATTAAAAGCGCCTATGTTTTGTATGTTGCTTAGAAAACACTTGTCAGGAGGGCGGATCTTAGATATTCGTCAACATGCTCTTGAAAGGGTAATTCATATTGATGTTGAAGCTAGAAATGAACTTGGGGACCTAACGACAAAACAAATTGTTGTAGAGATTATGGGCAAACACTCCAACATTATATTAGTGGACACTGAAGAAAACACAATATTAGACAGTATTAAACGAATTCCTTTCAGTGTGTCAAGAATTCGCCAAATCCTACCCGGCCTTCGATACGAGTACTTACCTACTGACAAGAAGAACTTATATGAAGCCACTAGAGAAGAATTCTTAGCCATGGTTCAACAGACTGCCAAAGCAACACAAACTTTTAAATGGTTGTATATGAACTATCAAGGATTCAGTCCCGCAGCTTCTAGGTCACTATGTTTTGAAGCTGACATTGAAGAATCGGTGGACATTACTGCATTAACACCAAAAGAGTTGGGCAAATTATGGGATGCACTTCAAGACTTAAAATCTACACTTGAGAATAAAACATATGACCCAGTGCTGGTTAAAGAAATCTCAACTGGTAAGTATGTAGATTTGTCATCTTTCCCGCTTCAGCATTATTTAGCAAATGACTTTGACATAGTACATAACGATTCTATGGCAGCAGTTATCTCTGAATACTACGAAAAGAAAGATCAAGTTAATAGAATGTTGCATAAGACTCAGAACCTTAGAAAGTTTTTGTCTCAACGTATCGACCGCTTGCTCAACAAACTTCAAAAGTTAAAAGAAGAACAGCTTTATGCTGAAAACGCAGGCGAGTCTAAGGTATATGGAGAACTTATCTTAGCCAACCTTTATCAACTTGAAAAAGGCATGCATGAAGTTAAGGTCCTCAACTACTATGAAGAGGGGTCACCCGAAATTGCTGTACGTCTGGACTCAAGGCTAACACCTTCAGAAAATGCACAGAAGTACTTCAAAAAATATAACAAGTTAAAAACAGCCCAAGATAAACTGGCCAGTCAAATTGAAGAAGCCGAAGCGGACTTGGTCTACTTGGAACAAGTTCAAACCGCTGTTGAACTATCTTCGGACCCAAATAACATTGAAGAAATTCGCCAAGAGCTTGTTGAAGCCGGTGTAATGAAGAAAAAACACCAGCAAAAGACTAAGAAACGCATTAAAGTAGACCACCTTACTTATATGTCTAGTGAAGGCTTTGAAATTCTTGTAGGAAAGAACAACTTGCAAAACGATTATTTAACATTAAAACTCGCTTCAAATAAAGACATGTGGTTACACACTAAAATCATTCCAGGGTCTCACGTTATTGTTCGAACAAAGGGTCAGGATTTGTCTGAACAAACCATTTATGAAGCTGCATGTATTGCTGCATGGCATTCAAAAGGACGGTTATCAGGCCAAGTTCCAGTTGACTATACCTTAGTTAAAAACGTGTCTAAACCCAATGGTGCGAAACCAGGAATGGTTATTTACCTGACAAACCAAACTGTTTATGTCACACCTGATGAAGATGATATTAACTCGATGCGCGTAAAATAGTTACAAGTCTTTAAAAGTACAAACATAAAAAACGAGCCACTTGAGGGCTCGTTTTTATTATTCTGTTTTATCTATCCTGTTTTATCTATCCTGTTTTATCTATCCTGTTTTATCTATCCTGTTTTATTATTCTGTTTTATCTATTCTGTTTTATTTATTCTGGTTTTTCTTTACCTTGATAAATACAAACTTCATTCACATTATCTAGTTCTTTTAGGTGAACCTTAATAATTTCAGAGCTTGATGATGGAACATTTTTGCCCACATAGTCTGGACGAATTGGGAACTCTCTATGTCCCCTATCAATTAGAACAGCCAATTGAATTGATTTTGGACGTCCAATATCGATAAGTGCATCCATGGCTGCACGAACTGTACGCCCTGTAAATACAACATCATCAACTAATACTACTATTTTCCCATTAATATCCGATTGTATATCAGACCCTTTAACAATTGCTTGTTTATCTATTTCAGTAAGGTCATCTCTGTATAATGTGATATCTAATGAGCCCACTTCAACACTATCGCCTTCAATCATTTCAATTTTCTCAGCAATAGTCTTTGCTAGCGGTACACCTCTTGAACGAATCCCAACAAGCATAACATCTGCAACACCTTTGTTTTTTTCAATAATCTCATGCGCAAGCCTCGTAAGAGATCTGTTCATTGCTTTTTCGTCCAAAATTCTTGCTTTAAATTCCATGAAAGATTATCCCCTCTCAACTGATTCTATTTTTTTCATTATGATTTGAAAATACTCTGGTAGTTCTGAGTCAAATTCCATGTACTCCCCTGTTCTAGGATGTTCAAAACCAAGCATTTTCGCATGTAACATTTGTCCTTCGTATTTTATCTTACCTTGTTTTTTACCGTAGACTGGATCCCCCAAAAGCGGGTGGCCAATATGGGTCATATGCACACGTATTTGGTGTGTTCGACCTGTTTCAAGTCTTAGTTCCACAAGGGTATAATTCTTAAATCGTTGTATGACTTTATAATGTGTAACTGCATCTTTTCCACCTTGAACAACAGCCATTCGAAGTCTATCTTTAGGATGACGGGCTATAGGAGCATGTACTGTTCCTTCATCTTTGCCCATTCTCCCGTGTACAACTGCAACATAAACGCGTTTAGTTGTTTTTTCTTTTAACTGGGCTGCCAGACTATTGTGGGCTTGATTGTCTTTTGCAATCATTAAAACACCAGACGTGTCTTTATCAATTCGATGAACGATGCCGGGCCGGATCACACCGTTAATTGATGATAGATTTTCAGCATGATACATAAGGGCATTTACTAGCGTTCCAGAATAATTACCTGGTGCAGGATGAACAACCATTCCTTGAGGTTTATTTACAATCATGAGACATTCATCTTCATAAACAACTTCAACAGGTATGTCTTCTGGCTCAACTTTTAAAATTTCTGGTTCTGGAACATGAATAGAAACTTCCATGTCCTCATCTAGTCTAACATTCTTCTTTTTTAGGGTCTGTCCATTTATTTGAACATGACCGTCTTTTATAAGTTTTTGTATATATGATCTAGATACATTGTCAATGGCTTTACCAAGGAATGTATCTATACGTTCTCCAGAATCTTCTGGCTCTATTATAAATGAAAAAGTATTCACACTTACGCTCCTAATTCTTTTCTAAGATGAACGAAGAACTGCCTTAGGCAGTTCTTCGCATCTACTATAAAGCTATTATAGCGGTATTTTATTATTGTCGCAAGCGTTTAAAGTGCATCGTACTCCGGTCTTAACATGGAATAGATTTTTACTGACTCGTACTTGTCACCAAGACGGGCCGCATCACGTAATACTCCTTCATACACAAACCCAGCAGATTCATAAGCATGTTGAGCAATTTCATTATGTACACGGACGTCCAGCCAAACTCTATGCGCACTCAGTTCTTCAAAGGACAACTTCACTGCTAACTCTAAGGCCTCTGAACCATACCCCTGTTGTTTATTTGATATTGCAATACGTCTAATCTCAACAGCATTATCGATGTTTTTCTTTCCAGCAATAATCATATACCCCACAGGTAACTTTGATTCATTCTCTTCAATAATGAGATGCAGTATGTCTGGGTGTCGCATCATTGCAATATGTTCTTCTGGAGAATTCTGACCAATAAATTTTGCGTGCATTGCATCTGTTTCCGTTTGCATCACGTATTTTAGATCTCCCTGTTCTGTCATTCTCACTCTGATTTTTTCACCATTTAATATATAACTATGCATGGTCAATTCCCCCTCTTCTCTTCTTTATATACCAAAATCCTAACAGAAAATTCACGACCAGAAAAATTGTCTACTCACTTTTTTCTAGTGTCATTAATTTAACGTTGTGTTCAAACATTCAAATGGAGGTATGAATAGAATAGATAGTACCTAGGAGGTTTCTTATGTTTATTAAACAGAATACCCTTCACATAAAAATTATAAGTCTACTTGTTTTGCTGTTCATAGTAACAGTCCCATCCCCTACTTATTCCGTTCCAGATGATCATGCCCATGAAGAGGTCAAACTGGAAAAGAACAGCCCCATGTTCTGGATATGGAATGAAAATTTAGAACTTATTGAAGGGTCCACAGACCCTGATACACAAGAAATTTACTTGGCTTCATTAACTAAAGCATACACCTTAAATCGATTTTTAGAGACAGAACAGACCCAGGTGCACATCCAATTTACCACCCCTTACAACTACTCAAAGGTTAAAGTCGGAGATACCATTTCCCACATGGACGCAATCACAGCACTTTTAGTACGATCATGTAATACAGTTGCAGAAAACATGTTGGGAGCACCCCCAAAAGAAGGCTTTATTTCGAGTTCAGGCCTGCCACTCATTGTAAATGGAACCAGGTATGAAAACAAAGACTCTCCTACCAATGTCTTAAACGCTTTTGTTAAAAATGAAAACATAATTGAAATTTATCAAAGAATTTATGATGGACGTTATGGTCATACGACGTATAGAAAATGGACAGCCCACAATGACTTACACTTTTGTTATATCAAAACTGGTTTTACAGACTTAGCTGGAAAGTGTGTTTTTATAAAAACAAAACACCATTACTTCTTGTTTGTAGGATGGGATAAACATTCAGAACTTGTCAAAGATTCTATTTCAATGGTTCGAATATATGAGGAAGATCACACAGAACATGATTTAAGAAGTTTAGGTGAAATCTATACTAAAGATAGATCAAAATAAAATGAAACATTTAAATCCATTCAGATGCCACCTCATTGCAGCCTATGTTAAGTTGCACTTGTACAATAAAAACAGCCATTAAGAATCCAACGGTCTCCGTTATGGATTCAATAATGGCTGTTTATTATTTTATTACTATATTATCGTTTGGGCGACTATGCTTTTTCGATGTAGATCTTAACATCATGACCATTTAGCGTGAACATTTCAGCTGCGTCATGTGCTTGTTTAGCAAGCTCTACCGTAAGTGTTTCAGACTTGATGAAGTCGCTGTGAGCGTTTAGACCCGCTGCAAACTCATCTGCTGCATCGTAACAGATTTTAATGTTATCTGACACTTCAAAGTCAAGTGCTTTACGTTGCTGCTGAACTCTAGAAACGAACTCTCTAGCATAGCCTTCATTGATTAATGCTTCGTTTAACGTTGTATCTAAAATGATGAATACGTTGTTCTCAACACCAACTGTGAAGCCTTCTTTAGAGTCAATGCTCACAAGAATATGTTCTGAAGTTGCTTCAAATGCTTCCCCACCAAGATCTAGTGTTACTGCTTCACCAGCATCTAACTTAGGAGCGATTTCGTTGGCGTTCATAGAACCAAGCGCCTTGCCAAATAGACCCATTTTCTTGCCTAGGATTGGACCAAGTACTTTGAAGTTTGGCTTTAGACCGAAGTTCATGTACTCATTCAGGCTCTTAGCAAACTCAACTTCTTTAACGTTAAGCTCTTCTTGAACCAGTGGAACAAGATCGCCAATTAGTTCTTCATAGTTACCATCAACAAGAACCTTTTGGATTGGCTGACGTACTTTAATCTTTACAGACTCACGTGCGCCACGACCCAGCTTAACAAGTGAACGAACAAGGTCCATTTTTTCTTCAACGCGAAGATCGATTTGAGCTTCATCAACAGCTGGGAAGTCAGATAAGTGAACTGACTTGTCTTCTGTCAGGTTGCGGTAGATTTCTTCAGAAATATACGGTGCAAATGGAGCAGAAAGTTGTGCAACTGTCGTTAACACTTCCCAAGTTGTCTTGTAAACTGACTTCTTGTCATCAGTAAGTTCAGTTGACCAGAAACGTCTTCTTGAACGACGGATGTACCAGTTTGACAGGTCTTCGTTTACGAATTCTTGAATTTTTCTTACAGCTTTAGTTGTATCATAAGCTTCTAAATCTGCTGTAACACCTTTAACCAGTGAGTTTAACTTAGAAAGTACCCAGCGGTCAAGTTCAGGTCTATCAGCAGGTTTAATATCAAAATCAGCAGCTTTAACGCCATCTGTGTTTGCATACAGTGTAAAGAAGTTGTATACGTTTTTAAAGGTGCTAAAGAACTTAGAGTTTACTTCTTTAACGCCTTCTTCATCAAACTTAGTAGGTACCCAAGCTGGAGATACATAGTATAAGTACCAACGTACAACGTCAGCGCCATACTTGTCGAATAGTTGAAGTGCATCAACTGTATTCCCTTTGGACTTTGACATTTTCTTACCTTCTTTATCTAAGATAAGGTCATTTACAAGAACGTTCTTGTAAGGTGACTTACCCATTACGAAAGTAGAAATTGCAAGTAGTGAATAGAACCAACCACGTGTCTGGTCAATACCTTCACAGATAAAGTCTGCAGGGTAAACTGAATCAAAGTTTTCAGCGTTTTCAAATGGCCAGTGTTGTTGTGCAAATGGCATTGCTCCACTATCAAACCAGCAGTCAATTACATCTGGAACACGTGTCATGTTGCCGCCACAGTTACATGTTAGATGAACATCATCGACATAAGGTCTGTGAAGTTCGATAGAAGTATCGATGTCTTCTTTAGCGCGGTCAACTAACTCTTGTCTTGAACCAACAGATGTCAGCTCACCACAATCATCACAACGCCAGATATTTAGTGGTGTACCCCAGTATCTTGAACGAGAAATCGCCCAGTCATTTAGGTTTTCTAACCAGTTACCAAAACGCTTTTCACCAACATGTGGTGGATACCAGTTAACACCGTTGTTGTTTTCAATAAGTTGGTCTTTTAGACGCGTCATTTCAATATACCAGCTTGGCTTAGCGTAGTATAGTAGAGGCGTCTTACAACGCCAGCAGTGTGGATAGTTATGCTGGATTGTTTCTTTTTTGTATAGTTTACCTTGTTCCTTTAACCAGATTACGATTTCAGGATCGGCGTCCATTACGAACATACCTTCCCAAGGTGTTTCTGTGTATTTGCCATCTTCGTTAACAGGCTGAAGAACTGGAAGGCCGTATTTAACGCCTACAGCGTAATCGTCTTCACCAAATGCAGGTGCAGTATGAACAATACCTGTACCATCTTCAGTTGTAACGTAGTCGCCTAGTGTAACAAAGAATGCTTTCTTGTCAGCTTTTACAAACGGCATTAACTGTTCGTATTCAATACCTTCAAGTGTTTCACCCTTAAATTCTTCTAGAATTTCAATATCATCACCCATAACTTTTGGTGCTAGAGTCTTTTCAATGATAAAGATTTCGTCATTTTGCTTAACGCGTACATAAGTTTCAGCAGGGTTAACTGTGATACATACATTAGATGCCAGTGTCCAAGGAGTTGTAGTCCATACTAGGAAGAACTCGTCAGCATCTTTACGCTTCATTTTTACTGTAACAGTTGTTGTTTTCTTTTCTTGGTAACCTTGAGCAACTTCGTGTGAAGCTAGTCCAGTACCACAACGTGAACAGTATGGAAGGATTTTGTGACCTTCATAAATCATGTTCTCATCAAAGAACTTCTTAAGAATGTGCCATTCTGTTTCGATGAAGTTATTATCTAGTGTAATGTATGGGTTATCAAGATCGATCAGGTAAGCCATACGCTCAGTTTGTTCTCTCCAAGCAGCTTCGTACTCAAATACAGAGTCACGACATTGTTGGTTAAACTTTTCTAAACCGTAGTTTTCGATTTCATGTTTATCTTTAAGATTCAGACGCTTTTCAACTTCGATCTCAACAGGAAGACCATGTGTATCCCAGCCAGCTTTACGCTTTACTTGGAAACCTTGCATCGTCTTATAACGACAGATAGAATCTTTCAGAGCACGTGCGATTACGTGGTGAATACCCGGCTTGCCATTTGCAGTTGGAGGACCATCGAAGAATACAAATGAATCTTTACCTTCTCTAGTATCAACACTTTCTTTCAGTAGATCGATTTCGTCCCAGAAAGCTCTTACGTCAGCTTCTGCTTCGAAAACTGGCTTTTTTGATAGTTCGTTATACTTTGCCAATTCAAACACCCTTTCCTTGATTAAGCCCTTGCGGGATATGTCTTACCCTGTGTGGGTTGTATTAATAAAAATAAAATTATGCTAAGTCGATGACTTCACTTATTGCCCTTCGGGCAGTCAGGAAGACACTCTACTCCCGTTGGTCGTGGAGTAATTTTTACATCGAAATCATAGATTTCGGGTGCAAATGCCCTTCGGGCAGTCAGGAAGACACTCTACTCCCGATGGTCGTGGAGTAATTTTTACATCGAAATCATAGATTTCGGGTAAAAAATTAATCCCGCCCTAAACGATAAATCGCTTAGGACGGGATAATAATCACGTGGTACCACCTAAGTTTATTGCACAAAATATGCAATCACTCATTAAGATGATATCGGTATCAGACCGTTTAAAATTACTAAGTGGTCATTGCCACGGTTCACTTTAAATGCTCAGGGGTGATTTTCTAAATTCTGTCCCACTGATTCACACCAACCATCAGCTCTCTTGAAGGACATACCTTTATACTCTTCCCCATCAACGCAGGATTTTCAGTTCATACTAATCTCCCATATTATTCTATAGGATTCATTTGAATTATAAAGTATTTTCTATTTCTCGTCAACAAGGGATTCTTCGACAGCTTCAAGTTGTGCCGACAAAAGAGTTTTAAACCTTGTTTTAAATAGGATTGCATCTTTTTTTGCTTCCTCATATTCCTTACGGGCATCAATGATTCGATTGTTTGCATCATCAAGAATTTTTTCAGCTTTATGTTCTGCCGTTGCAACTATATGGTCTGCTTTTTCATTAGCTGTTCTAACAACATCTTCTGCTGTACTTTGGGCAACTACAAGTGCATCCCTTAAAGTTTGCTCAATTCTATTAAATTTATCCAGTTCATCTTCAGCATGTTTCACACGTACTTGGAGGTCTTCATTATCTTTTAGAAGTTCCTCGAGTGTACTCGCTACTTGATTCATGAATAAATCCACGTCAGCAGTGTTGTAACCACGCATAGACTTATTAAATTCTTTCTTTTGAATATCGATTGGTTTCATCTAATACGCCCCCTATTTGACACGTTTTAATTGAACTCGAATACGTTCTTTCCTTGTTGTTCCATCATCTCCTGCATAAACTAAGCGACCTTTACCTCGTACAGAAATAAGGTCTCCTTCTTTTAACTGAACGGATACCGAGGTTATGTAGCGGTAATTGACTTTAACTCGTTCCTGTTTAATCAAGTCTGCTGCTTTTCCCCTAGACATATTAAATCCAGCAGACACTATAGCATCTAACCTTAAGGATTTAACGGTCGTTGAAAAGGATTCATATTCAGGTTCTTTGGGTTTAATATGATCAATAGAAAACACACTTGCTTCAGCTTTATGTTTTCCAATTTTTCTTAAATGTGTTCCGATGTAATCTGCCATTGCTCCACCTGAGACAACTTGTATTACATCGTCATATACGATTATGTCACCAATCTTTTCCCTCTTTATACCAAGCCCCAGTACCGATCCCATAACAGAGGGGTGACTGGTTTCTTCCTTCATTTTGATATCAACAATGTGAAGAGGAAAATCAGCTTTTGTATGCATCATCCAGTCTGGAAACACACCGACCACCATATACTCTGCTTCTGGATACCCACCAAACATATCAAACTGTACATCAGGTATTTGCATGAGTATTTTAACAGCTACATCTTGGTCTTCAGGTGACATAAAATCAGAAAAAGCAGGTTCATGCTTCTTCATAACTTGACTTGCCAAATCCATAATCCGAATGGCAATCTGACGTGAAGATGCGTTTACCCGCGCTTTTTCTAAGATTTTTTCTTTATTTAACATGTTCTACAGTCTATTAATGAAACCACTAATAAGTTGTAGTGTCAGCAGTAAGAAGATTGGAGAAAAATCAAGTGGACCTCCAACGCCTAGTCGCTGCTGTAGATTCTTAAATGGAGCAAGTAGTGGCTCCGTAATCTGATAGATTGTTTGTGTAAATTGGTTGTTATAGCCTCTACCAACCCAACTTAAAATAATTCTGATCATTACCATCAGATAAATAAGTTGGAAAAAGTAGGCCGTTGCTGCTTTAAATGCACCCATGTCTAAACACTCCTTTGCGAGCCGATAAGACCCTTCATATTACTTTGATGACCAAGGAAAGATCCCCTTATCTGCAAGCTCAGATTTAACATCGCCAGAAACATCAACGTTGTTTGGCGCAAGAATGAATATACCTCTTGATACTTTTTGGATATGACCATCTAATGCATATAATGCACCGCTACAAAAATCAAAAATTTTCTTAGCAAGTTCTGCGTCAATATCTTCAATGTTAATAATTACAGGCTTTTTTGCCTTCAAACTGTCAACAATCGATTTAGTATCTTCAAACTCAACAGGTTGGTATAAGACAACCTTCATGTTTGAGCCAAGAGTTGTACTAGACGAAGATCCAGTTGAATGTAAGCTCACAACCTTTGATGGTGCTGGTGATGGCGTAGAAGATGTAAAAGTGCTTGTAATCTGCTTTTTCTCTTCTTCAACAATTTCTTCTTCTATATATTCTTCTTCGTCCTCATAAGCCCCGAATCCCATAAAGAACTTGATTTTATCTACAAACTTTTCAGACATGCTGACCTCCATATAACGGTTTATTAGTAGGTTCTAGCACCGAAAATACCACTTCCGATACGAACCATATTTGCTCCCTCTTCGATGGCTACCACATAATCCCCAGACATACCCATCGATAAGTACTCCATTTCAACATTCTCATATGTTCCATTATAGACACTATTCTTCATTGAATCAAAGATTTCCTTCATTCTGCGGAAAATTGGACGTACAGTTTCAGGATCTTCAACAAATGGGGCGATCAGCATAAGACCTTTGACCTTGATATTTGACATTTTTGATACTTCAGCCAAGATATCAGGGAGGTCATTTTCGCCTATTCCAAACTTTTGTGACTCTTCAGCAACATTAACCTGAATCAAAACATCAATAACACGGTCGTGTTTGCTCGCTTTACTTGAGATTTCTTGTGCCAATCGTATACTATCAACAGAGTGAATCATATCCACTTTGTCTACGATGTATTTCACTTTATTGGTTTGTAAATGACCAATTTGATGCCAAGAAACAGGTTTAACATCGTCAAACTTTCTGCGAATTTCTTGGACACGATTTTCACCTACAATGGTAACACCAAAATCGATAGATGCATTCATAACGTCTGCTTCTACGGTTTTAGTCACCGCAACAAGAGTTACTTCGTCTGGTGTTCTACCAGCACGTTTTGCAGCGGCTTCTATCTTCATTTGAATTTCTTCAAGATTTTCTTTAACGTACGTATAAGACATTTTTCACCTCTATAACTGTCCGCTTTTTATTGGCGGATTTAATAAACAGAATCCCCTTCGTTATAATTGACACCTTGAATGAGTACATCATCATTAATATCAATAGAACGAACACGTTCTGTTGTTTCCCCTTTTACAACTTCAACAAACCCATTCTTTACTATAGCAAATGATGCATCATAGCCAATAACTTGTACTGGTTTGAATAAGGTTTTATTATCAACACCAAGAATAAAGACTCCTTGCTGACCATCGTTTGTAACAATGGATGTGCTTGGTATTTTTAAACCTTGGTAATTTTCACGTATAATTGTCGTTTTTACAACACGCTCTTTATGGAAGTCACGGACTTGTTCCGTCATCTTCAGAACTAAAGCGCCTTTTTCTCCAGTTTCAAATACCTTCGAAACAACACCTGTTACCGTTTCATCAGCAACTTCAACTTTTACATATTTGCCTTCATCATAAAGTCCAATTTCTTCTTTATCAATGATTGCAACTAACATCCACACTGAGTTATCAACGATTTTATAAACTGGTCGGCCATTCGTAACATAATCGGTAGTAAGTGATTTGACTTGAATTGCCTGTTTGATAACACTGTCGTAGTCTAACTTATAAATATTTTCTAGTGTTAAAACCGACTCCATGCCATCACTTGCAAATGTCACAATCCCTGCCTTAGGACTGTAGAATGAAATGGATTGTCCTTCACCAAGAACACCCCCACCTACAAATGCTTGTTCAAAACCACTCCCTGAAACAGCATCCATATCCGTTAACATCTCAAGTTTATCTAACTTTAGATCTAAGTCTTGTTTGAGGTCTTTTACTTGTAAGAAATCGTTTCGACCCCTTGCATCTAATAGAGCCTCAACTAATTTTTCAATTTCAGCATTTAAATCTTCCTCAGATATTGTAAGAGATTGAGCCGTAACCAATGTTTCAGATAAATCATCCGAATTTTCCACAACTGCAACATCGCCAACATCGCGATAAACCTCAGCAATTTTCAGACCTTTTTTGATCTTATCCCCATCTGCAACATTATAACGGATATTGCCTTCAACATTTGTATTAATAATGAGTTCGTTTCTGAAGATAATACCGTCGTATACATTTTTAATATTCAATTGTCCGTATACAACCGTCTCAGTGAGTTTTTCATCCATAAGGATACCGGTAGCCAATTTAATAGCAAAATAGACTATGATCCCGATAAATACAATGGCTCTGAAAAAACGTCCGAAATTAAACTTCATTCAGCCCGTCCCCATTCTGCTCAACTTCCATTTGATGTGTCATGGTCGTCTGTACTTAAAAAGGCTACTTACACTAGAGTATAGTAGCCTTTATATGTGTTTTCTCAGCTTGACTTAGAAAAGTCTGCCATACTTTAATGTGACTCGTAACTTTTTAATTCTAGCTACGTGTACATCTAAAAGTTCATCGTCTTCAGTGACAATACACAGGGCATTTTCAACCTTTCGGGCACCAATTAAAGTTCCCTTTACAAGATTGTTATTCTTCAGTCTAACACTCACTTCGTCACCAATGTTCAACTTTCTTTCACCAAGTTTAAAAACTTTAAAGTCGATATCATCAATAAGGTCTTGAGTTAACTTGTTACTTTTAATAGATACACGTTGATTTTTGAGATCCATTCTTTCTTTAATAACTGAGAATAAATAGCCAAATATAGATACGATTAAACTTAGGAAAAGTATCATTTCAATGTATCTGTTCATTATTTCACCACTTTCAAAATAGCTCTATTCACATTATACATCAACAGCGCTATATTTTCCATGATTGCCTTTAAGCCTTTAGTTACAGTACGATTACAGTTCATGACTGCTTCAGTTGTAACTATTCACCCCATGCTTCATGTGCTGCTTCTTCAGTTTCATGGGTCATGCGACGAAGCATCAAATTACTTACCGATTCTTTAGCGTTGTAGTTTTCATAAATGACTTTGTATAACTGTTCTGTTATTGGCATTTCTACATTAAATTTTTGGCTTAAGTTATAAGCAGACTTAATTGTATAAATCCCCTCAACAACCATACCTACTTTTTCAATAGCGTCTTGAGTAGACATTCCTTCACCAATACTAATACCACATCGTCTGTTACGACTGTGCATAGATGTACATGTAACGATTAAATCGCCAATACCTGAAAGGCCAGAGAATGTTTCGATTTTAGCCCCCATCTGTATGCCTAGTCGTGCAATTTCACGGATACCACGTGTCATTAGTGCTGCTTTAGCATTGTCACCAAAGCCTAAGCCATCCGTAATACCAGCACCAAGTGCAATGATGTTTTTTAAAGCTCCACCAACTTCAACACCTATAAGATCTGGATTTGTGTAAACACGTAGGTTTTCTGTTGTAAAGGCATCTTGTACCATTTCAGCAGCTTGTCTACTTGTAGATGCAGATACCAGAGTCGTTGGAATTTTTGCAGCCACTTCCTCTGCATGAGAAGGTCCTGATAGTGCAACAAACTTATTTTCAGGCAAGAACTCTGCAACAACCTCAGATATTCTCTTTAGGGTTGTCATTTCAATACCTTTAGAAACGTTAACAATCACCTGATCTGGTTGAATCATAGATGCACACTTTTCAAGGGTTTCACGTACAACCTGTGAAGGTACAGCAATCAGTACAATGTCAGATCCATTAATACTTATTTCCAAATCGGATGTTGGCACCATGTTATTTGGTAGCTCAACACCTGGTAGGTATGTTTCATTTCGTTTTGTTTTTATAATTTCATCAGTCTGCTCTTGTTGCCAAGACCAAAGACTTACATCAATATCTTTTTGCGCTAAAACTAGACCAAGCGCAGTTCCCCAACTGCCTGCTCCCAATACTGCTACCTTCATAAAGACAACTCCTATCTATTTTCGTCTATTAAATATCTGTCCGATTGTCTGATTGTCCCCACAGACGACAGTCTATAACGTAATAATGTATTGACCAGGAACATTATATCATGACCTGGTACTAAGTATGTGAACAAATTCTTAATTTAGTGTTTATAGATAGTGAATTCTTTTGTTGAGTTGGTTTGGAAAAGGGGTCAGAGATTTTTCACACGGCGCTACTTTAAGACCTGTGAACCGCATATAATTAGAAATTAACATCATAGAATCGGCAAGAACTCGCTTTGCTCGGACAGCTTGCCGCTTTTACTATGATTTGAATTTATAATTATTGCGGTTCATCAGAACTTAAAGACGCTTCTTTGCGTAAAATCTCTGACCCCTTTTATACCAATTCATCGTACATAACCAGATTAAAACCCTTTTGGGTCAAACTGGATTTTGATTTTGTGGCCCACTTGTATGCGGAGTTGTGCCTATTACAAAAAAACTGAGTCCACTATCTCATAGCAGACTCAGTTCTAATCACTAAAATCAAATTAAATGCTTTTAAATTTAGGCTTATATTATCCAATCAAAGCCAAGAATACATACTGAACAATAAAAAATCCAAGAACGATCCATGTGTACTTATCCATCTCAAGCGGAAGGATACTAACACCGTCTTCAACCAGTTTATTTTCTTTGATTAGTTTTTCTCTTTGGCCTTTTACTGTATATTCTTCAACTTCTTCAAATGGTTTACCTTTGAAAATCATACTGAACAAATACCCTGCAGTGAAGGTTAACAACATACCTACACCTGGTTTCCAAATCCAACTTGCTCCGGCATATTTGCCGAATAGGTATGTTAGGATAAAACCTACTACGACACCTGTTGCAACACCTTTATCGTTGGCTTTTCTAGTGAACATTGCCAAGAAGAAAGCGCCACACATAGGGCCTGAAATATTGGAGATATAGCTACCTACAACTGCAAGGACTGACTTTGTTGTACCCGAGAAACCCAGTAAAGTTACAACAATGATGATTAAACCCCATACAGCTGAAATCATCATAGACATTTTTAGAGATGCTTCTGATTCAGACTTGGAGATGAATCTTTCATGAATATCTTTTACATAAACCGTAGACATGGAGTTTAACAGGGAATCAACACTAGACATTGCCGCTGCAAATACGCCCGCTACAACCAGACCTACTACGCCTACTGGTAGGTGATTTAGGATAAAGTCTATCATGATACCATTTGATGAATCGAATACACGACCTTCATAGAACACGTATAGGAGTACACCTAATAACATGAGTAGGAAGTACATAATATTCATAATGAATGCTGAAACTACAAATGAGTTTTTTACACCCTTCATTGATTTTGCTGTTAAGACACGCTGAACTTGACCTTGGTCGAATCCGAAATAACGAATCCACATAACTGTACCCCCAAGGAGTGTTGCCCAGAATGCATTGGTTCTTGAAATGTCAAAACTGAAGTCTAAAGCTGTCATTTTACCAGCTTCTTGTGCGACTGCAATGGTTTCGAAAAAGCTTAAACCTGTTTTATTTAGAATAAGGAAAATTGAAAGTAGTAAACCTAACCACATTACAACCATCTGAAGGGCATCGGTCCAAATTACAGCCTTTATACCACCAAGGAGTGTATAAACAATAGCAGATACAACTACAATCGGAACCACAAGGGTTAAAGACCATCCTGTGAATGTTTGAATAATAAGTGCTGGAATAAATACCATAGAGCTGACCTGAATAATCGAGTTGACAATAAAACCAACCACAGTCAACACACGGCTGTAAACCCCTAATCTAAGTTCAACATACTCGTAGACTGAGGTTAGTCTTAAATTGTATAAGACAGGCATTGTTGTAAAAAGTACTAAGAATATCGCAAGTGGTACACCTATGTTAACCATAAACGGACTAATACCAGCGCCGTAAGCCCAGCCTGGTGCACCTATAAATCCGTTAGCAGAAATCATAGTTGCAGCTACAGATAAACCTATCGGCAACCATGGCATAGAACGACCAGCAAGGAAATAATCCTCTTGATTTTCGTTCCCTTTACCCAGTCGCCATCCCATAACGAGAAGTGCTGCGATGTATGCAAATATAAGTATAATATCAAAACGTGAAATCATGTGATTCCTCCCCTATGATAGAATGCACCACAAGGCATAAGGCGATGTACGCCTTATGCCTTTATGGTAGGTCAATTCTTACGACTCAGATCAATCAATTCTGATCTGTCTGAGTTTAATGTCAAATGATGAGTTAAAACTATAGCTAGAGATATTCAACTTAACAAATTGAATTATGCTTCTCTTTCTTTATTTAGCGTCTCAGGTAGGAATGCCCAGATTACAGCTCCTAGAACGAATATACCCATTGACACGTTGAAGATTGGCATCATGCCAGTTTCTACAGAACCCATACCAGCGATGATTGGTAGAGCGAATGTAGAAATAATACGGCCGCCGTTGAATGAGATACCAGGTGCTAGACCAGAGAAACGCTTAGGGAATAGCTCTGTGTAGTATGCACCCCATGCACCAGAGAAACCGATTGATAGACCAAGTGCAAAGATTACAACTCTAAATGTGCTTAGATCTTGAGGACCAAGCTTTAGGTAGATGAATACGAACACCGCACAAAGTGCCATACCGATAGCAGGAACTTTTCTACCGAATTTATCAGCAATGAAGCCCCACATGTTGTAACCAATAAGCTGACCTACACCTCGTAGTGAGTAGATTGAACCAGCAGTTGCCGCAGACATACCAAGACCAGCAGTTAGGTAAGTAACAGCATTGTTAGAAAATGCAGAGTATGCAGTAAAGTTCATACCCGAAAGCAAGATTACGCCAACACCGATAAATAGGTATTTGCCTTTGTACATGCTTAGGTAGCTTACTTTTTCACCTTTTTCTTTTTCTGATTCTTTGTTACGCTGAAGAGTCAGTTCCTTATCATCTGGAACAAGGAAGAATGTTAGTACACAACCTACTAGTGGTGGGATTACTGCCGTTAGGATTAAAAGTTTCCAGTTGGCATCACCTAGCATACCATAAAGTTTACCTGCAAAGATCATAGCTACAGAGAAAGTAGATGTAAGAATCGCTGCAAGCTTTCCACGATACTTAGCTTCAAACATTTCAGTAACCAGTGGTACAGCAGTACCAAACACACCACCTAAAGAGAAACCTGTTAGGAAACGTGCAGCTCTCCAAAGCGTAAAACTTGTTGGAGAAAGCAGTGGTAGGTAAGTCATAACTGCGATTGAAACAGCGATTGCCATAAGCGTACGCTTCTTACCAATCTTAGTTGTTAACATACCAAAGAACAGTGTACCAGGAATCGTTGCAAACGACATGATTGCGAAAATTGCTGATGCTTGAGAAAGGTCAAAACCAAAACCACCCTCAGTTACTGCCTTAACCATAGTAGGTCTAACAAACGTACCCACCATGAAATTGTAACAGTAGAAAAAGTAAATTACTAGTATAGATCCAAATGCAGCAAATCTTTGTGCAAGTGACCTATCTGCCCCCAAAACGATACCATTATCTTCTTGAACGATAGCGTCTTCTTTTCTTGCTTCCATAATTCCTCCTTATAGATAAGTAAATATAATAGCAAGGGGGAAAAATCTCCCCCCAATATAACAATCAAGTATTCCATTACCAAGAACTTTAGCTTGCTCTATTCTTTACTCTGCAGATTCTTCTGACTCTTTAACCATATGAATTTGTCTTAGAACATCTAGACCATCGTAAGTCATCCACTCTTCAACAATTTCATTGTCAAGAACCTTGAGGTGGTTAATACCTAGAATCTCAACTGGGTTACCAGAAGCAGGACCAAACATACCAAGACCTTCGTGCATACCACTTAGTCTCCAACGTACTGAAACATCATAACCATTCTTTTCTGGACGGTCGTTACATGTAACACGCTCAACTGCGAACTTAGCATTCGGGAATGAAGCGAATATATTCACTAACATACCTTGAATTTGCTGGTGTCCGTTAAGGTCTTTGTCACAGATGTAGTGAATGACTGCATTTTCTGCGTAGTAGTCCTTCACTTCGTTAAAGCGTCTACCATTGTAAACTCTGCAGAACATTTCTTTAACACGCTCGCCAACTGAATTGTCCTTCGCTTCGTATTTCTCAGGGAAGAATTGGCCAGTCATGTTTTCGTCCTTTCCAAATCGTGTTCTGTAAACACCATTTGTATCTTTTGAAGCTATTGCCATACGCTTAGCAACTTCGTTTGGATCGAATCCAAGTTGCTTAACAATCCATAGGTTGTCTCTTACTAACCATTCTTCAAAGATTCTATTGTTTTCTGCTGCAACATCAACTGTCGTTCTGAAGTTAACCGCTTTGCCTGTTGCAGGACCGAATGAAGAATCATTTAAGTTCGTAGCTGTTGAGATAATTCTATGTGATGACAAGTAGCCATCTGTACCAAATTTTGACCAAACAACGTTTTGACCAATTAACTTACGGTCCGGGAAAGCATGTAGTGTTTCAAGCGTGCCTTTGATAACACCTTGAATACCTACTGCATTGTGTGCACCAAAGTGCATTGTCACATTATTGTGGTATGTGTCGTAAATAACACCAATACCTTTTTCTTCCCAAATGTTGTGTGTGATTTTCATGATGTAATCAACAAAATCGTTGTACTGCTTATCAAAACCTTTTGGATTATGTCTTGTATTTTTAGGGCTTAGCTGAGAGAAATCGTTGTAGTCGTATTGACCAACACTGTTCACTTCTTTTGACTCCCCATAGTAAATTACATTGTCAGAGGCAACGCTCTCTTCTTTGATCACTGCTGGTGCTAATTTCTTTTCTGTTTCCTTCGACATATTGGAACCTCCTCGAATATCCGTGATGTCTATAGCTCAAAATGCTTAATCTTTTTTAGTCTTCGTTAACCCTCAGAAAGTGATAACGTTTTCCGTTGTGATTATTGTATTATTAGACCCTATCTCTACTCAACGAACAGAATTAACATATATATACAATTCTATATAACGAGATTTTTATGGTCTACTTCTTCTGTGAACATACTGCTACAGGCGTTGACATTACACGATTCCTATATTTTGAAGTTGTCTGATAATTAATCATTAAAATTTAAAATAATACTCATAGGGTCTATTGCATTTCTTAAAGCCTTGAAATCACTGGGATTGTTACTTAATTCACAATTGGAATTATATTACATTTTTATATTTCAGCTTGATCGGTCCTGTTGTAATTGTTTCCAAAGAGTAATTCCTTAGTACAATATGACATTCTGGCATGACATAGTTCTGCAAATACAAAAAACAAGCGCAGTGCTCATGCGCTTGTTTTCTGTATCTATCTATCACTTTAATCCGGATAACATTAGGAGTATCCTAAAGGTTTGGATTCGTAATTTGTGCAGTTCTTTCGAAAATATCAAGACCTTGCTGATTTAACCAGAAAGGTAGATCGATAAGAACCCAGTTTTCACTTAATTTATCGTCAACACGACAGTAAACGTCAACAACCTGCATATCTGCAGAAAGTTTGCCACCTGGCAGACCAAGGAAGCCACCGATTGGCATGTTAGTAAGATTTGGCCATCCGAAGAAACATGCGAAGTCCCCTTCAGCAAAACGGCATACGTGGCCGTTAAACTTCTTGCCATCCAAATTGTTTCTAAATGGCAATTGGTGTTGCATTTGGTATCTTGGAATTGTGTAGCTTGCGCCAATGCCTGCAGGACCGTACCAAATCATGTTCTTATCCCATGACTTTTCAAGCACTTCTGGAGGACATCCCATAGCACCACTATCGTTAAGTGCAGATAAGTCATCAATCATCTTGTTAACCAGTGCTAGTGTCTTAACGCCTTCTTCTTCTGGTGCATCTTCAAATAAAAGTCCGTCATGGTTTCTTGGACCTGGATAAACAAAGTATTGACCAGTCGATGGAGGAAGTGGGTTAACACCTGCTTGTAACATTAGACCGATGATGTCAATGAAGATACCTGTTTGAGTAATTTTACCGTTTTCAACACATGAAAATTCAGCGTAACGTAGGCTCACCATTTTACCAGTACGTCTAATACCCAGCCAATCTTCATCAAATAGGCCCATGAAGTGGCCCATGCTCATTACCCATTCTTCACCGCTGATTTCATTTGTACCACCGATAAAGATATCTTGTCTTCTTTGAATGTGTTTAATCGACTGCATTAAAGGCTTCCAGAATACGTCCGCCGCTGCGTCAGCGCCTTCTTGTTCTCTGAATGGATATACACCTCTCCATAGGTAGTTTTCACCTGTGTGCTCTTTTAGTACAGATGCTACAGTTTCTGGACTTGCATTTTCCATTGCTTCAAAATATTCACGTACAATACGTTTAGTTTCTTGATATTTGCTCATGTTCTACCTCCCAATGTAAGAATTCAAGTCGTATTATAATGCAATGAATACGCTTTCACAATCTCAATAATTGTAACATTCTTACATTTTTATATAGTCGAATTAAAACTCTAGTCTAACTAACCATTTACTTTTTTTATCAAAATCACCTTCAAAGCCTTGCCTTTTCAGGATTGGAGGAAAAGGATTACACCTACAAAAAAATTTGTACTACATTTATTCTTGCCACCTTATAAAATTTGAAAAACCACTTGAAGTAAGGTGCATTTTTTAATGCAGTCCTCAACTCCAAGTGGTTTTTATTAGTTTAATAGGGTTTTATGGTTCTTTACAATGATACTTCCAATGATTTGCTGAATCAATTTTTCGTATGCATCATCCACACGATTATCATTTATATAATCTATTGAAGCCGTCAAAACTGAACGCATTGTTTTTTCTGTCCATACATCCCAAGACATCATTTTAGATACCAGTTCCAAATGGTGACGCGTGTGAATAAAGCCTTCCTCAATTTCTTCTAAAAGGGTTTTATAAGTAAACACAATTTCACTTTCCTTGTCCAGCCCTACCTTTATTTGGGCATAGGTTCTTAGAAAATTATGTGATGATGAAGATATAAACCATTCGTTTTGATTAAAAACTCTATCAATGTACATTTCAGCTTGTATAAAATCTCCTTGCTTTAAGTAATGAAAAGCAAGTTCATCATAAACATGTAACATGGCTTCACTGGTTTCAGGCAGTATTTTCTCAGCTTTTTTATATTCAGCATAGGCCTTTTCATCATTCTCAGAAAGCCTTTCAATATCGCCCAGTCTTAAATAAGCCGTACTAAGCCACTCTTCTTTTTTATGATAGTCAAGAACCTTCTTCATATGTTTTCTTGCAACACCATACTCCCCCATGGAAATATAGGCTAAACCCAGCTTGTAATAAATGTGTCCCGTCGTATCCGGTCCAACAACGTCTTTGAGTACCGATTTTAATTCCTCAATATACTTCTTTAATATGGTCCTAGAAATATCTTGAGCCTGCATGTAAATTAAATCTGATAAGTATAGGCCAAACCGATCTATGTAAGCTCGGTCTCTCATTGTATTTACAGCTACCTCCATGTATGCAAAAGCACGGTCTTTCATCCCTTGATTGAAGTAATAATAGGCATAACATCTACAAATAACAGCATAGTCCTCCAAACATTCCATTTCCAAGCTGAACTTCTTTAATCTTTCAAATATTTGAAGGTCACTTTTTCTATTATAGTCGTTTATAAAAAAGGATATGGTTTCTACATAATACCTTAACTGTTCTTCGTTTGACTTATATAAACTATGAAAATCCTTTCCAAACGCTCGTGTCATTCTGATCTTAAAGGTATTGGAACCAAGATTCTTACTGGATAAGTATTGGGTAATTGAAGACTCATACAAATCGATTGCATCTGCAAATGCCTTTATTGAATCGTAATTTTCTAATATAAGTTCTCGAAGTTGAACACCTGGCGTTTTCAGTTGTACATCATCTAAGTTAAATTTCATAAAACCGCCTCCTTACACCTGTAATCTAATAGTACCAAAATTAGTGTAGTATGAACATCCTAAATGCCTTTTCAGACTAGATGTTAAACAGAACCTTTCATTTTCTAATATGTCACAAACTAAAAAAAGCCAGTAAGTTTGACCAAACAAACCTACTGACTTTATGCTAAACATTCATTTTTCTATCTTAAATAGAATCTTATAGACTAACGTCTAGGACCACCCATTTTTTGCTTTTCACGTACTTTAATCACAATTGGTGTTCCTTCGAACTTAAAGTTCTTACGAATCACATTCTCAAGGTATCTTAGATATGAGAAGTGGGCAAGTTCTTTGTCATTTACAAACAGGATAAATGTCGGTGGTTTTACATCGACTTGTGTCATGTAGTAAATCTTTAGGCGTTTACCTTTGTCTGACGGTGGTTGGTTTAGAATGATCGCTTCGTTAATGATATCATTCAGAAGACCCGTTTGAACACGCATAGCAGCTTGATCTGAGATGTAAGCAGCTCTTTCAAGGATTAGGCTAATACGTTGTTTAGTCAATGCAGAAACGAATAAGACAGCTGCATAAGGCATAAATGATAACTCTTGACGGATCGTATCCGTATAACGTTTCATCGTTTTACCATCTTTTTCAACAAGGTCCCATTTGTTAACTACAATAAGCATACCACGGCCAGCTTCGTGAGCCAGACCAGCGATTTTCTTATCTTGCTCTGTAACACCTTCTACAGCGTCAATAACAAGAACACTTACGTCTGATCTTTCAATAGCAGTAATAGCTCTTAGGATACTATATTTTTCAATAGCTTCATTGATTTTCTTTTTACGACGGATACCCGCTGTATCGATTAGAACAAAGTCTTGGTCGTTAACTGAAAACGGGGTATCGATTGCATCGCGGGTCGTCCCAGCAATATCACTAACAATTACACGATTCTCACCAAGAATTTTATTAATTATAGAAGATTTACCTGCATTCGGCTTACCAATTACAGCGACTTTAATAACATCTTCATCGTAGTCATCAACCACATTTTCAGGGAATAATGCTACGATTTCATCCAGCAAATCACCAAAGTTCAGCATGTTTGTTGCTGAAATTGGGAATGGCTCACCTATGCCTAGATTGTAGTAATCATAGAAGTGATCTGGAAGAATTGTGTTATCCACTTTATTTACAACCAGTAGAACCGGCTTTTTAGAGCGGCGTAACATCTGTGCAATTTCTTGATCTGCTGTTGTATATGAATCTTTACCATCTAACATGAAAATAATAACGTCAGCCGTATCGATTGCAACTTCAGCTTGGTCACGCATTTGAGACATGATAATGTCTTTTGAATCTGGCTCAATACCACCAGTATCAATCATTGTGAAGTGATTACCTAACCACTCAACATCTACATAAATTCTATCTCTTGTAACACCTGGTTTATCTTCTACTATAGAGATTCTTTTACCAGAAATTTTATTGAAAAATGTTGATTTACCAACATTCGGTTTACCTACTACTGCAACAACTGGTTTACCCATTTTTACGCCTCCTCAATACCTAGAATATTCGACAGGAAGGCTTGTCCACTGACTTCAATAGGGACCACCGTCACATTCAAGGCTTTCTCTAACTCTTCAAGTGTCATATCATCCAAAAATACAAGTTCACCGCTTTTGAACATACTCTTTGGAATTAGCAGCACATCCCCAAGGTCTTTGCCTTTTAGTTGCTCAACAAGGTCGCCACCTGTTAAAAGTCCAGCAACGGTAATACTCTCACCAAAGAACCGGTTCACTATGCGATTCACATGCACCTGACACTGACTATATTTGTCCATAACTTTTGTTGCTAAGTCTTCTATAAACTCAAAAGCTGACGTGCCAGTAGCAATGCTAACAACACGTTTTCCACTTGCATTTGTGTTAACTTCATCCATAGCGTCGTACACTTCATATTCTAACTTAGTCATAAGACCCACGCCGTTTTCAATTTGCACAAACCCTTCATACGCATCGAAGTGTGGGCGTTCAAGTCCTGCTAGAACATAAAATTCATCTGACAGAAATGCAAATCGTGTCCCTCTTTTTTCCAGGAAATAAGTTTGCCATTTTTCAACCTGCTCTATCACAGCAGTCGCTAGCTCTTTATCGTATCCAGAAACATTTGCAAGTCCATTTCTAAACTTAGTAAGTCCGATTGGTACAATCGCTATCGAATTTAATCCACCAGGTAAATCATGAAGGTCTTTTAAAGTTCTATCCAGTTCTGGTCCATCATTAAATCCTGGACACAGAACAATTTGACCATTCATTTCAACCCTATGTTCTCCCAATAGTTTGAGTCGATTGTAGACCTCGCCGGCATTTTTATTGCCCAACATTTTCACACGAAGTTCAGGATTCGTTGTGTGAATAGAAACGTTAATAGGGCTTATATTATAATCTACCATACGTTGAAGCTCTTCTTCTGATACATTGGTTAATGTAACAAAATTTCCTTGAAGGAAAGATAGTCGAGAGTCGTCATCTTTAAAGTATAAGGTATCTCTCATTCCTTCTGGGAGCTGATCAATGAAGCAGAATACACACTTATTTTTACAGTTACGCGCATGATCCATAATAGGATGTCTGAACTCCAGACCCAACTCTTCATCGAAGTCTTTGTCAATTTCGAGTAACCATATTTCACCATCAGGTTTTCTAACTTCAACCTCTAAAAAATCATCTGTAATCATAAACAAATAATCGATGATATCTTTGACCGGTCTTCCGTTGATTTTTAGCAGTACATCGCCTTTTTCAATTTCCATTTCTTCAGCAATACTACCAGGTAAAACCTTCGATATGATGTTGTCGTTATGTTTTAATGTTTTCAATTCCATTTATTTATCCTCCGACAATCCTTGTACATATTACACGTTCACTACTTCTGCGTCAAGGATTATCGTGTCTGAGACTACTTAGTAATGTTTTTTAGGGCAAAAATCGAAGCCATTCGCCCTGATTTTGGTTTTTCCTTCCTATAAGAGAAGAACACATCATTTTCACACATGGTGCAGTGAGAGCTTATTTCGATGTTCTCACTTAAGATGCCAGCCTTAGTCATTATATGATGATTAATACCTTTAAGATCTATTAAATACTTGCCTTTAGTCGTTGGGGTAAGGTATTCAAACAGTTCATGCCCCATCCACTGGAACAAATTAATGACCATTTGGTCAACCTCATAACAACATCCACTTGCACAAGGTCCAATTCCTGCAATAATATCAGAGGGATTTGACCCAAAGACTTGCGTCATTTTTTCTACCGCTTTAAGACCAATTTGTTTAGATGTACCCTTCCAACCACTATGTACAATACCACCAGCACTTTTCACTGGATCGTAAAAGAATAAAGGCACACAATCTGCATAATACGTTATGAGAGTAATATCGGTTCTATCTGTAATCAGACCATCTTCACCATCTATGAAGTTCTCAACTGATTCGTTTGAACGGGTTCCTATATAACGCACAATGTTTGAGTGCACTTGTTTAGTCATGTACTTTGGTCTGTCACATAGATCAAGGGCTGTAAGAATCCGATTATAATTTTCTTTAACATGTTCGGGATTATCATCAGTTGAGTGACCCATGTTTAAACTCGAAAATGGAGGGTGACTCACCCCTCCATTTCTTGTCGTAAATCCATGAATCAGATTGTTGTGTTGTGAGAGCGTTTTAAACGTCAACCACTGAACCCCATGCTTATCATTTAATTGCATGATTTCACCACCTGATTATATATTCTGGTTAATCCAGAACTAGTGTTTATCGTTGAGCATCGTTTTAAGCTCGTCCATAAACGTGTTAATATCTTTAAACTGTCTGTATACCGATGCAAAACGTACATAAGCCACTTCATCAAGCTCTCGAAGGCCATGCATAACGAGTTCTCCAATATAAGTCGATGAAATTTCCTTTTCCATTGAATTATAGAGCTTCTTCTCAATTTGTTTAGCCATATCTTCGATTGTCTGGTATGGGACTGGTCTTTTCTCACAGGCACGAATGATACCATGCATCATTTTTGCTCTATCGTAAGACTCTCGATTTCCATCTTTTTTAACTACAATCAGCGGGATTTCTTCAATTTTTTCATATGTTGTGAATCGGTGTTTGCATTCGACACATTCTCTTCGACGACGAATAGTATTCCCTTCATCTGTCGGTCTTGAGTCTACAACTTTGGATTCCAAATAGTCACAGAACGGGCATTTCACACGCATCACCTCAATTATTCGTATATTACTGCCAATATCCCTAGTTTAACCACATTTCTTACTTATGTCTATTTACGACTTAAGGCTACCACGTGGGTAGCCTATTGTATATGTCTTCATTTAGCTTAATCTGTACTCAACACTAAGCTGGTTTAAACCTAACAAGTCAAACCTATGATATGTATAATCAGTTTATCTTTGTCTTCTTAGGAAAGTAGGAATGTCAAATTCCTCTTCATTAGTGTCTACTTCTTCTGTTGCTTCACCTGCTTGAGCAGGAGCTTCTTCACCTTCAGTAGTAGCTTCAGGAGCTTCTGGTGTTGGCTCTGCTTTTTCTTCAACAGGAGCAGCAGCACGTTTTGATGGTTGGTGATCTTCAAAACCAGTTGCAATTACAGTAATTCTTAGCTCATCTTTAAGTGCTTCATCAATTACAGCACCAAAGATGATGTTTGCATCTGGATCTGCAGCTTCAGCAACTATTTCAGCAGCTTCGTTTACTTCGAATAGACCAAGGTTAGAACCACCAGTAATGTTTAGTAGAACACCTTTTGATCCTTCAATTGAAGTCTCTAACATTGGACTATGAATAGCTTGTTTTGCAGCTTCCACAGCTCTGTTTTCACCACTTGCTTTACCTACACCCATGTGGGCTAAACCACGTTCAAACATAATAGTCTTAACGTCGGCGAAATCCAGGTTGACTAGACCAGGTATAGCAATAAGGTCAGAAATACCTTGTACACCTTGACGAAGTACGTCATCGGCAATTTTAAATGCGTCTACAATACTTGTTCTTTTTTCAATAACTTGAAGTAGACGATCATTTGGAATTGTTACAAGTGTATCTACTTTATCTTTTAATTCGTTAATTCCATGATCAGCATGAAGCATTCTACGTCTGCCTTCAAAAGTAAATGGCTTAGTTACAACGCCTACTGTAAGAATACCCATTTCTTTTGCTACATCAGCAACGATTGGAGCAGCACCTGTACCAGTACCACCACCCATACCAGCAGTAATAAATACCATATCAGAGCCCTGAAGCGCTTGGTAGATATCATCGCGGCTTTCTTCCGCAGCTTTTTCACCTACGTCTGGATTGGCTCCAGCACCTAGACCGCGTGTTAGCTTTTCGCCTATTTGAATTTTAAATTCTGCTTTTGAGTTAAATAATGCTTGTTTATCTGTGTTAATCGCGACGAATTGAACCCCTTTAAGGCTCGCTTCAATCATTCTGTTTACGGCGTTGTTTCCGCCGCCACCTACACCGATAACTTTAATTTGCGCAAATTGATCCATGTCGATATCAAACTCTAACATGTGACTGCCCCCTTTTTCCACGATGAAAAAATGTCGTTCATATTTATGACTGTATCTCGTACCAGCTGTTTTTTCTAATAGGTAATTCACTATTAATAATACCACATTTCAACCCACTTTGAGGCGGTATTTTTCAATAAAGTTGAAGATTATTGACAAAAAAGACCAAACCATTGTGGAATTTAATAATACATTTGGTATTTCTAGCTCTTACAATCATTTCTAATTTGTATTTTCAGTGTCTTTTTGCTCAACGTTTTTATTTTTTCCAGAGATTCTCTTTCTAAAATTGTCGATCAAAAGACGTCTAACAATAGCAAGGTTTTGGAATAATCTCACACCAAATGCAAATACTGCTGCGTAATATAGGGGAATTCCGAGGAAGTCTCCAATATACGCTAAAAAAGCTGCAAGTATAGCATTGGTTATAAATCCACTAACGAAGATCATGGCATCAAAGCGATCTTCCATACTCGATCGTATAGCTCCAAAAACTGAATCTATTGCTGCGAGTATTGCAACTGCAACATATAAAGACCAAGCTGAACTAAGTCCTATTGGCATAAACCAGCCAATAACTAAACCTAGTGCAATAGCCAATAATGCGATCATCAACGTCCTTCACCATCCTCTGCTGTCTTCATGTAAACCGGTCGAATTGAATCACCATATGCAGGCACTTCTAAGTTTACACTCGTATATACTTCCAGAAACACACCATACTGTCTTAAAACCTGTCCGAATGACCCTGGGGCATTCACAGCAGCTTCTAAGTGATGTTTGTCTCCGATAGCCTTAATAATGAATGGCTGTGCAAAAACTTCATTGTTGATTCGTATAGTCGGACCGGTACATTGTATCTTTGTTTTACCAAACACATAACGTTGACCATTAACTGAAATAGCTTCAGCACCAGCATATCTTAAATCATCTACTAAGTTTTGAACATCCATATTATGAACGAGGACATTATTTGGGTCTTCAAAATCATTAAGCTCCCTTTCCCCGTCATTAATTATTACAATAACACCTTGTCCTTTAAGACCAGTTAAACCTGAAAAGGTTTTAATCTCATCGATTTGGTCTCTAATTGCACCTTCAATGCCTCCGGACTCAGCCTTAGAGTCTTCATATTCATTTATTTGCTCAGTCATTTGGCGTACACGTTCTACTAGTTGATCGAGCTCTGCAGATTCTCTCTCCAGGTCCTGAGTATACGTTTGGATTTCACTTAAAGAAACGTACTTCTCTGCATCTTGTGCAGCACGAACCTGTATAGGTAACAAAATACCTAACAAGAAAATCAGTGCGATTGTGTGCGGCTTATGCATCACATCACCTCATCATTACTGAGTCACATTAGCATGTCGAAAATCGACAATTCCATTAAACTTAGGAATCTTAACGTTATCAGATTTTTTAACTTCGATTAAGTATCTTTTGTCCCTAATTTGAGAAACAATACCGAATCGTTGATTCACAGCTCCATCTAAGGTGTCCGAGCTACCAATGGCTTTTACAACAAAAGGTGCTTGCTGAGGAATCAAATTAATATTTATAGAATTACCAGCTGTCCTAATTTCACTCAGACCAGTAATACGTTGGTCATTGATACTTATTGCTTCTGCACCAGCAGCATTAAGTTCATTAACAAGAGACAACAACAAGTGGTAATCGTATACGAAATTCACATCATATGCATAGTTCATATCCACAGGTGGATTATCTATTGTCACAACTAACCCTTGGCCTTCAACATCAATAAGTCCTGCAAAAATCTTATATCTCTCTAAATCTTCGTTAAGTGACTTTATTAATACACTTTCCTTTGATTCAGATGTTTCAATTTCTGCCAACCTAGATTCAAGTGCAGTTATTTGATCAAGGAGAACATCTTTTTCTTCCCTAACTTTTTTTAACTCGCTAACTAACTCGCCAGATTTTTGACGAGGCGATAAACCATCCAACATATCTCGTTGAACTATTCGTGCCTGTTGAGCCAATATGACTCCAAGGATCACACAGATCAATCCGATCCAAAGATAATCCTTCTTCATAGCCATGCCTCCTACTGTCCAAACGGTTTAAAGATGGGTAATCCATTATGGCTTACATCGATAATGCCTGATTGAACACCTTTTTCTGATAACACTTCATAAATGTCGACGAAGTTATTAAACTTTCTCTCAATATCTTGCCCTTTACCAAATCGTACTCTGTAAGCGTCATTGATCAGTAATTCAATACCGTTATCATAACGTATATAGGGTTTGGCTTCAATATGAGAATTTTTAAGTAAGGAAATTAATTGCACAGTACGACGAAGTACTTTGGCTTCCTCGACCTTCAATTCTTCCCCAATATTAAATGACTTAAACTCAAATCCATCAATTAGAAAAATGTCACCCACTGACTCTTCTACTTTTAAAACGGTGAGCGTGTCGTCAATGGTAACGAATAAACCCGAATAACCAATGGCTACAAGTTCTTCCCTGTACTCGATGTCTAGTTCAAGCTGATCAGGAAAGTGTTTAGTGATCTTCACTGATTTTACGTATGGATGTTTTATGATTTTATTTTCAAGAAGTGTAGGTGCAACATTAAAGAACATGGACTTTTCAGTGAGTTCACCATATTTAATTATGTCTGAATCAGAAAAATACACACTTGCAGGATATTCAAACTTCTTAATTACAAGTAAATTTGTTTTAAAGACCACCAATCCAGCACTTACACAAACTAATATTAAAAGAAATACAACCAGTCTTCTATTTCTTCTTATCATTCTTTTTTGTGCCCTTTTAGCGTCCCTATTTTCATCCCGCATATTACACCTCAAACTCTTATTTTAGTATTTCATTAAGTGTCTTAACAATAATATCTAACGCATCTTTACCAGGAAGCTTTCTACAATTTTCTCGAATTTTTTCAAGTTTCTCAGGATGATCAAGATGATCATTTATTGTATCTAACAGATGGTTAACATTCAGATCATCTTCTAACATGACAATACCTGCACCCATTTTTTCCATGGATCTTGCATTATACTCTTGATGATTGTCTTTAACGTTAGGAGATGGTACAAGTACTGCTGGTGTGCCCGTTATACTAATTTCAGCCAGTGTTGACGCACCTGTTCTTGTAATCATCATATCCGCAGCGCCCATGTGCTGAGGCATGTTATATACATAAGGTACAATTTGAATATTATCTTCAAAAGATACGCGCATATCTTGAAGCTGCTTCATAAGGCGTTCATAATAGGTTTTTCCAGTTACGTGGATCACCTTGTACTTATGATCTCCACTTACTTTAGACATAATATCAATCATGGTGTCATTGATTTTTTTGGCACCACCACTGCCACCTACCGAAAGAATTAGGAAGGTGTCGTCATCTACACCCACTTCTTTACGACAAGCTGATCTGTCTAACCCATAAAACTCCTGACGGACTGGATTGCCCGTTAAAACAACTTTATCTTTATCTTTGAAAGCATCTGCACTTTCTTCAAAACTGATCATAACTTTGTCAACATAACGACTGAGCATTTTGTTTGCTCTGCCAGGAAATGCATTGGCTTCATGTACAGCTGTTTTAACACCCATAAGAGCCCCTACAAACATAACAGGTCCTGAAACATACCCACCAGTACCAACAATTATGTCTGGATTAAACTCTTTAATGATTCTTCTAGCTTCAAACAAACTTGATATTAAACTACGTACATGTTTTATTGCACCCATGATTCCGCGTTTTTTATATTCTATTGAAATAGGTTTAAAATCCATACCTTGTTTAGGTACCAGTTCAGATTCTAAGCCCTGTTTGCGTCCTACATATAATAATTTGGTGTTTTTGTTTTTCTTTTTAAATGCTTCTGCTATGGAGATAGCTGGGTAAATATGTCCCCCTGTGCCTCCACCTGTTACAATCATTCTCATAGCATGACTCCTAATCTGTTAGTGTATACTGCGAAATATTCAACAGTATGCCCATACAGCCCATTAATATTAACACTGAGTTCCCACCAAAACTTATAAAGGGTAAAGGAATCCCTGTTACCGGCATAGAACTGGTCGCAACTGCAATATTAAATATAACTTGAATGCTGATCATAGCAACAATCCCCGTTGCTATTAGTGAACCAAACAAGTCTGGGGCTTTGACAGCGATTTTTACACCTCTATAGATTAATACAAAGAATAGCAGAATGACAAGTACACATCCTACAAATCCAAATTCTTCACCTACTGTTGCGAAAATAAAATCATTTTGAGGCTCAGGAATATATAACTTATTTTGAATACTTTGGCCTATTCCTACACCAAATAGCCCACCAGACCCTAAAGCGTACAAGGACTGAATTACCTGCCACCCAGCACCATCGGCATATTGGAATGGATCCATAAAAGCTAATACTCTGGCTTTTCTATATTCAGCGCTAAAAGCAAAAGCCGTAAAGGCACCTGCCCCTAATATGGCCAAACCAAATAATTGGTCCATCCTAGCACCAGCAACAAAAACCATAATCATTATAATTAATACCAAGGTTATTGCTGTTGATAAATTGGGCTGCATGATTATAAGGCCGAAGTATAGACCTGCCATAAGTAAGTATGGGAGTATTCCAACGGTAAATTTCTTCAACATGTTTCTATTATTCGTTAAGCTATGTGCTGTGAATATAATGGCACATATTTTTGCAACTTCCGAAGGCATAATGGATATCGGTCCAATATAGAGCCATCTCTGGGCACCATTAATCGATGTCCCAGCTGGAGTTAAAACAACCCCGAGAAGAACCAGACTACCTACAAGTAAGGCTGGTGCAAATTTTTTATAAATTCTATAAGGTACCATCGCAACTACGATCATAATAACTAAACCTGCAATTGCAAACTTGAGATCCTTATAAAAGAAGTAATACTTATTTTCCCATTGGGACATGGCCACATAAAAACTTGATGAAAAGACCATCATAACACCAATGACAAGCAGAAGTACAACCGTGACGAACAGGGATAAATCCATGGCATGACGTTTCACGTCTATCGCCTCCTCAGATTTTCAAAACACTCTCTAAAGTGATCTCCTCTATGCTCAAAACTCGGGTACATATCCCAACTTGCACACGCTGGGGATAGTAGTACAGCATCTCCACTAACCGATAAGTCGAATGCAATCTGTACTGCTTCATTTAAATCAGAAACGATACTAACAGCATCATACCCTTCTTTAACTGCTGTGTTTTTTATTATTTCAGCTGTTTCACCAAAAACAACCAAATGTTTAATTTTACTCCCAAATGACTGGACAAAACTTTCAAACTCACTGCCTTTATCCATACCCCCTGCAATTAACACAGTGGGTCTTTCCATGGCTTTTACTGCAACAATAGACGCATCTGGATTTGTGCCTTTTGAATCGTTATAGAATACGACATCGTTAACGTCACCTAACCACTCAATTCTATGCGCAACACCTGTAAAGGTTTTTAGTGCTTTGGCAATGTGTTCTATTTCAATTCCACTATAGTATGCCATGGCCGTTGCAGCTAATGCATTTTCTATATTATGATTTCCAGGAATAAATATATCTTTTAATTTAATAACTTCTAATACTTCACTAGCTGTTTGGTCTTTAATAACCACTTTGCCGTCTTTCACAAACACACCTGACTCCAGCTCTTCACATCTGCTAAAGTAGACAACACGTCCTTTTGTACGGCTTGCAAGTTCACGTGTTGGTAAATTGTCATAGTTTAGAACTAGAACGTCATCCTTAGAATGATTTTCAAAAATCCTACACTTGGCATCTACGTAATTCTCCATAGTTTTATGCCTGTTTAAATGGTCAGGCGTTAAGTTCAGAACTGCTGAGACATCTGTTTTAAACCGGCTAATTGTTTCAAGTTGAAAACTACTTACCTCAGTTACCATTGTCGTTTTTGGTGTGGCTTGGTCAACACGTCCAATAACTGGGATACCAATATTTCCAACCACAAAGTGTTCTGCATTTGCAATTTTAAATATTTCACCCGTTAATGCCGTCGTTGTTGTTTTTCCATTGGTACCTGTAATGCCTATAAATCTAGCATCCGTTAATCGGTAAGCTAACTCTAACTCTCCAATAACCTCAATACCAGCCTCTTTAGCCTGAATAACAAATGGTTTATCTAAAGGAACGCCAGGACTTAGAACCATCATGTCAAAGCCATCCAGATTTTCTGGACTCCCACCTAAGATTAATCCTTCATACATGCCAGAAATTGGTTCTAACATTTCTTGAAGTTCATCTTCGGATTTCATATCATTGATCCAAACCTTTGCCCCCCTTGAGAACAACGCTTTAACAGCAGACTGTCCCGATCGAGCTAGGCCGATTATTAGTACTTTTTTGTTTTCAACACCATGTGTAGTCTTCACTGATTATGCCCCCTAAATGGCTATAAAGTAGCCAGCAATAACAAGTCCAAGTGTTACTAAGTAGAATGTGCCCACAATTTTAGTTTCGCTCCATCCTGACAACTCATAATGATGGTGTAGTGGAGACATTTTAAATACACGTTTACCTCTGGTTTTAAATGATACAACCTGAATAATTACAGACAGGGTTTCAGCAAAATAAATACCACCTACAATTGGGATCATTAAAGCCATACCCGATGCAAATGCAAAACCAGCAACTGCACCACCAAGAGCTAAGGAACCTAAATCTCCCATAAAGACTTGTGCTGGGTATCTGTTGTATTTTAAGAATCCACCTAATCCGCCAATTAAACCAACCGCAATAACCAGAAGGGTTACGTTTTGCTGTGAAACTGCAACCAAACCAAAGAATCCAACAACAAGTGTTGTAACTGAACCCGCTAGTCCGTCTAAACCATCTGTTAGGTTAACAGCGTTGGTTGTAGCAATAGCAACGAAAATGACAAATGGATAATAGAAAACACCAATGTCTATAGTTGTTTTTACAAATGGAATGATGAGGTCTGTACCAA
>Ga0209272_10000401_pt1 | contig 37495 bp, 40 predicted proteins | sample tdDd002_FD_187125 | JGI IMG/M metagenome (GOLD analysis project Ga0209272, IMG submission 187125) | Marine sediment microbial communities from the Atlantic coast under amendment with organic carbon and nitrate - tdDd00.2 (SPAdes)... | ecosystem: Environmental > Aquatic > Marine > Coastal >...
GGCCATATGAACGCTGGTACATGTCAGGTGGCTCATGAAGAAGCTGATCGTGTTTTGGGAGAGTTACTCGTTAAACTACAAGGATAGAAAAGAGGTTATCATGGCAAAAGTTTTGGTACCAAAGAAGAAAGAGGAGAAAAGATGTTGTTCAGGTAAGAATGGATTCACACTTTTTAGTATTGCTGCAGTCATCGTGATTGCATCTTCAGCATTTTCTTGGATTGGATTAATGACTATTAAACATCACGGTGGCAAGTTACCTTGGGAATAGAAAAAGGACCTCATTGAGGTCCTTTAGTATTTCATATTGTATATAATGATTGTTATGACTATGTTCACAATACCTAATAATAGATATTGAAAGGCTGCACTTTTTAAATGAAATCCTGAAGTAATTGATTTTATACGTTTTTCCTGTGTGGATTTAGAAACTGCTATATCAACATTAGCCATAACATTTTCAGGTCTATTGATTAACTGAGAGCCTGAGTTCATTCCGAAGTAAAGGAATACGAAGGGTATGAAACACCAGATAAAAAAGAATGTTTCTGTATCTACGGTTGATTTTGAAAGCAAAAATGAAATACCTTCAATCACAACTAAAATTACAAATGCCATATGACCTCCTAAATTTCATTTGAGAAAGGTTTAACTGCTCCATTTTCATATATGAAGAAATAACCTTTCGGTGTACTTCTTGTTGTGATACAAACATAAATGTTACCATCTTGATGAATGGTTTCAGTTGTTTTGATGGTTTCATTGCTATGATTTTCTTTAAAATAATCAGTTGCTGCAATGACTGGTTTACACTGAGTTGTAATAACCGTATAACTAGATGGCCAAAAATCAAAACTAAATGGTAAAGAATAATCTAAATGAAGCGTCATGCTAAAAGTGATACTTAAAACGATGATGCCAACTGCTTTTAGAAATTCTTCATTTCGCCCAATGATATAGATATAGCCAAATACAAACAGCAGTGATGTGATATAAGATGGACTACTGATTAAACCGAGTTTTTTTACGGCTGAAAGCAATATGGCTGCTCCTAAATGTGTGATGATAAAGATAATCATATAACCTTTATTCTTTTTAAGTAATAAACATGGTATTGCAATCAATAGACCACTTACAGAAAATAATAATATCATAGCAAATGCCTCTTTAAAGGTATCTGTATAAAAGACGATGAAGCTACCGTATCCCAATATTAATGTAGAAATTGTTATGTAAATTATCGGTTTTATATTTTCTTTTGAAAGTGCTATGGCAAAGGATATCAGTGAAAAAAGTAAAAGTATAAAACTAAAGGTGATAGGCTGTAGACTCATATTATTTCTCCTTGTATTCTCTAATATTATTATCCTTATAAATTAATCTATGATTTTGATGACCATAATCATAGGTGACTAGGACAATAATTTCATCATCTCTTGGAATACTTCTAACAGAGCTTATTCTTTCTTTGGGATAATGTGTTTCAAAATAATCAACACCCTGAATAACAGGTTTGCTTTGTGTTCTGTTTAATTCTTCAGTATCACTTGAGAATGATTTAAAAGCCATTCTATGTTCGAAATTAAAAGGTGGGTAATAGTCGAAAGTCACTAAAAATCTCAATAAAAGTAAAATACCTACCATTGCAAAAGCTCTAATCTTGTCCTCAGTATTTCTAAAGACATACAATGATGTAAAGACCATAAAACATATGACATAATAATATGGATTAGAGATTAAAATGACTGTTCTGATGCCAGCTAAAAGTATAAAGGCAATGCTATGTGTGATGATATATACCAACTTGTAATACTTCTTTTCCTTATAGACCATATAACATGGAATCAGCATGAGTAATCCACTGAGAACTAAAATTAGAATGACAGTAAGTGCATCTATCCATGTATCTGTATACTGAACTAAAAATAAGATGATACTAATGAATACAGATGCTCCAGCTGTATAAAGATAATTTTTTTCTTTTTTAATCAAATACTTGTTGAATAAATAAAGCCCAATAATAAGTAATACTGTACATATAACAATTGGTTGTTTTAAAAACATATCACACCTCCTATTTCCAGTTTATAGGAAAAAAGGATAATTACCTATAATAGAACATGAAAATGTTTAATTATTACATGAAAATGATGACGGATACTGTTTTTTTCGTTATGATTGAACTAGGAGAAGACTATGAAAGAAGCTTTGTATTATAAAAAATTAGATCATGATAAAGTACAATGTGAACTTTGTCCACATTACTGTGTTATAAGCCGCAGTGAGTCCGGGCTCTGTAAAGCCAGAAGAAATATTAACGGGAAGCTGTATGCATTTGCATATGGTAAACTTGTTGCGGCTCATCTTGATCCAATTGAAAAGAAACCATTGTATCATTATTATCCAGGACGTGATATTTTATCTGTTGGTTCATATGGCTGTAATATGAGTTGTTCATTTTGTCAGAACCATGAATTATCACAACGGGTTTATGATGTAGAGACCATTTTTCCTGAGCAATTGATTGAGAAAGTTACTGGTTTAGGTATCGCCTTTACATATAATGAACCTCTTATTAACTATGAGTACATATTGGATGTCTGCAAGTTAATGAGAAAAACGAGACCTGATAAAAAGATTGTTTTGGTTACCAACGGTCTAATTAATGAGATCCCTTTGAAACAGATATTACCTTTTATAGATGCTTTTAATGTTGATTTAAAAGGTCTGTCAGAGTTTTATAAAGAGTGTGGTGGTAATTTTGAGTCGGTCTTAACAAATCTTAAACTAATGTCAGAAAAACATTTGGAAGTGACAACACTTTTAGTGACTGAGCATGTGACGTTAGAAGATGTAGAATTTTTATCTAGAACATTGTCTGAGATAGATCAAAAAATACCATATCACTTGTCGAGATACTTCCCAAATTATTTAATGACCGAAGAAGCCACTCCTGTACATTTCATGTTTGATGCTCGTGAAATCGCGAAACGATATTTAGATCATGTTTATTTGGGCAATATTATAAAAGATCATCATACAGTATGTAAAAAGTGTCAATCCATTTTAATTGAAAGATCGGGTTTTAGAAGTACCATCATGATAGATACACCAGACTGTACATGCGGTTATAACAATAACTTAGTAGGAGTAATAGATGAAAAATAACTTAGATATCAAAGAAATGATGACTATGTCTTATGCCTTATACGAAGAAAATAAAGACAAATGGTCTCCCATGGAGCCAGAATATGGGAAGGATTTTATTTTATATATGATTGAAGAAATTGGTGAAGTTATCTCAGTGGTTAAAAAGAAAAAAACGGATGAGATTATGAAGGAAGGTCCAGTTCGAGCACATATGGTTGAAGAACTTTCAGATGTGTTGATGTACTTTATAGATTGTTTGAACAGATATCATATTTCTGCTGAGGAATTCTCAGAAGCATATACTAAAAAATACGAATCCAATATGAAAAGAAACTTTAAGAAGGATCATGAATCTTTTATTAGCGAGGAAACAGTATGATTTTAATCGGTAGTGGCGACTCAGCAGATGTCTATCAAATTGGACATGGTAGAGTACTTAAATTATTTAATGATAATGAGTATTTTACAAGGGAATATGAAGCATGTAAATATATTGGGGATATGACACCATTTGCTCCTCAAGTCTTTGATAAAGTCTATGTTGATAACAGAGATGGTTATGAAATGCAGGAGTTGATTGGAGAGCTTCTAATTGATGTGATTGATGATTCAGATGAACTTGAGTATTATGGTGAATTAATGGGACAATCACATGAAATGCTGCACAATTGGGATACCAGTTCATTGGAATTACCCCATTTAAAAGAGAGACTGAGAATTTATATAGCACAGTTGTCTCATATCAGTGATGATATTAAAACCTGGGGCATTTCTATCATTGATGGTTTAGAAGACGACAGGTCACTGTTACATGGTGATTATATGCCTTATAATCTGATGTATTTAGATGATAAACTGACTGCGATGGATTGGTCTGATGCCATGTTAGGACCCAAAGAAGCTGATATTGCAAGAACGATTTATTTTATTATTGATCCAAATGAATATGAAGATGCAAAATACACCTTGAAAAGCAATAAATTTATTAAAGCATATTTATCTGGGTATTATGGTAACGAGATACCTGTGAGCATTATCCATCAGTGGTTAATTATCAATGCAATTTTAGAATTAGATAAATTTATTGTATCACGTATCTCAAATAATTTTACTCAAAGATTGTCTGATTTTATTCAGAACAATCAAAAAGAGATGGGTTCGGATTACTTATTTGAATAGGAGTGTGACAAAATGTTGGTTCGACAAGCAACTTTAGAAGATTTAGATCAAATGACAGCGTTGATACATGCAACAACGAAAAAGTTGATTGAAAAAAATGTTTTTCAGTGGGCTTATCCCTGTGAGTTAGACTCGTTAGAAACACAGATTAATAATGGAGAGGTTTTTATATTAGAAGATCATAAGCGCTTGATAGGTAGTTATTCTATTAAAAATGTGGAATCTTCATTTCCAGTACAAATAGAAAGAAGTGTGTATCTGTATCGATTACTCATACATCCTTTTTATCAAGGTAAAAATATGACGCAACATATGTTTAAATACCTAAGAAAAGAATTTAGAAAACGCTCTGTTTTATTAGACTGCTGGGCAGGAAATGAAAAGTTATGTAATTTTTATAAAGCAAATGATTGTTTGTTTTTAGGTGATTTTCCTGAAGCCGATTATAAAATTAGTGTATTTCAGATAGGAAAGAGAGGCAATATTGTTAAAGACGACAAGGGTTACTTTAAGAAACTCTAGAATCGAGGATTTGGATTATATATTACAGATTGAAAAAGAGGCCTCTCAGACAGGTTTTGTGAATCATTGGACTAGAGAAAAACATGAACAAGCACAATTAAATGCTTTAACAGATCATTTGATTATTGAAACAATTGATGGTATTAGTGTTGGGTATTTAATAGGCAATCAGAATCCTGATGATAATTATGAATTGATGCGTATTGTTGTTTCCAAAAGAGGTCATGGTTATGGAAAAGAAGCAATAGAAGCATTAATTAAACATGCATTTGACTTAACGACACATCGGTTTTGGTTAGATGTCAGAAGTCATAATCATAAAGCAATCAGCTTATATGAATCGATGGGATTTGTTACGGAAGGCATTTTAAGAGATGTGGTTAAGTATCAAGACTCATATGTTTCTGTTCAAGTGATGTCTATATTGAGGTATGAATATGAAGTATAAATTATATGGTAATCCTAATAAAATAATAATTCATGGCGGACCAGGTGCTCCTGGGTCCGTTTCTAGTTTAGCTAGAGATTTAGATGATTGTATAGAACTTTATAATTTTGGACGGAGTATTGAAGCTCAGTTAAAAGAAATACATGATATTGTAGAACATTTTAAGATGAATGCACCGGTATTAATTGGACACTCATGGGGAGCTTGGTTGAGTTTTATCTATGCTTCGAAATATCCGACGTCTAAAATTGTACTGATTGGTTGCGGGGCATTTAAAGAGTCTTATCTCGAACTTATGAATCGAAGAAGACAACAAAAGTTAACTTCAGATGAATTGACTGATGTAGATGTCTTCTTTTCAAAGATTGCTAAAAATGAAGAGATTGATATGTCTTATTTTGGCAAATTAATGGCTAAAATGGATAGTTACGAACTCAGCCATTATGAAGATGAACTACTTTCTTTTGATGCAAAAGGTTATCAAATGCTTATGGATGAGCTTCGAATCTTAAGAAAAAGTGGTGCGTTATTAAAAATGAGTAGAACTGTTCATGCTGAAGTGGTGGTGATCCATGGTAAAGAAGATCCTCATCCATATGAAGGTATTATAGAACCTTTTGATGAAGCTGGTATTTCATATCGCGTCCATCTAATAGAGCGATGTGGTCATGCCCCTTGGTGTGAAAAATATGCTAGAGATGAATTTTATCAAATTATAAAAATGGAGTTGAAGTATTTATTTCAGTCAGATCGGTTAGGATTTAGATACTTATCAATTAAAGATAAAAATAATTTTGCTCAAATGAATGCGAATCTAGAAGTGATGAAGTACTTCCAAAATGTTTTGGATAATACCGCTTCAGACGCTTTTTTGAGTCGGATCATCAACAATTATGATAGAGATGGCTTTGGATTATATGGTGTTGAGTTAATAGAGACAGGGGAGTTATTAGGTTTTATTGGTCTATCACGTCCCTCATTTAAAGAGGAGTTTGTACCTTGCATAGAAATTGGATGGCGTTTGGATCAGAAATATTGGAGACAAGGTTATGCAAAAGAAGGTGCTTTAAGAATGTTGAACTATGGTTTTAAGATCTTAAACCTATCTGAGATTGTTTCGTTTACATCTGAAATTAATACACCTTCAATTGCAGTGATGAAGAGTATTGGATTGAAATACGTTAGAAACTTTGAACACCCAAGTGTTGAAGGTTCTTTAAAAGAACATGTTCTTTATAAGATTGAGAGGTCGTTGTGAAATTAAAGATAGGAGATACAATTGGCATTTTTTCGCCATCAACACCGATTACTAAGTTATGTCCAATAAGATATATGCGTGGCAAATCTTTTTTAGAATCAAAGGGATTTAAGATTAAAGAAGGATCACGAACCTATCAATCCGATGGTTACCGATCTGGATCTATTCAAGAACGAGCCGAGGAACTGAATGCCTTGATCAGAGATCCTGATGTGAGATGTATCATGTCGACAATTGGTGGGATGAATTCAAATAGTTTACTGCCTTATATTGATTATGATGCTTTTAAAAAAGATCCTAAAATTATAATTGGCTATTCTGATGTCACAGCAATATTATTTGCCCTATATCAGAAAACAGGGATTAATACGTTTTATGGTCCTGCTTGTGTGGCTTCCTTTGGTGAATTGGAACCCTTTAATGAAATGCACTTTAAATATTTCCGTGATGTCTTAATGACAGAACAAACGGGCTATAATTACGAGATACCAAAGGTTTGGACCGAGGAATATATTGATTGGGAAACTCAGTATACATCTAAAAAGCAGGTTGAAAATAGCTGGTTGACCTTATCAGATGGAGAAGTGACAGGGCGTTTAATTGTTGGCAATTTAAATACGATGTCAGGTATTATGGGTAGTCCTTATATGATAGATATAAAAGAAGGAGACATACTATTTATAGAAGATAGTTTAAAAAATGCTACAACTGAAGAGAGGTTATTCAGTTTATTGAAACTAAACGGTATCTTTGATAAGATTGGCGGATTAATCATTGGAAAACATGAATTATTTGATGATCAAAATACCAGAGGTCATTTGGAAATATTAAAAGAAGTTGTTGGCGAGTTTAAGATACCTGTGCTTGCTGAAGTGGATTGTTCACATACACACCCAATGTTTACAATGATGATTGGTTCTAAGATTACATTAGATGCAACACGTCAAACAATTAAACTATTGAGTGGTTTTGGTCAAGAAATTATTCTCTAAAAGTTTTATGATGTAGTTGGAGGTAGATATGGAAGATAAAACAGTCGCGGTACGGAAAATGCAAGATTATATTGAAACTCATCTTCATGAATTGATAACGATAAAACAATTAGGTAATTGCTGTTATTTATCACCGTCTTATGCTGCAAAGATATTTAAGGAGTTAACCGGTTATACTCCTTACTACTATATCAAAGCGTTTAGGTTATCAGAGGCAGCAAAAGCTTTAAGAGATTCAAATTTAAGAGTGATAGATGTTGCACTTGATTTTGTATTCGATTCACATGAAGGATTTACAAGGGCTTTTTCAAAACAATTTGGAGTACCCCCAAAGTCTTACGCATTAAAAAAGCCGCCGATTAAGTGGTTTCTTCCTTATCCTTTAGCTATCAAGAAAGAGGAGGATTTAACAATGAATCAATTTATATTTACTCAAATTATTGAAAGACCTAAAAGAAAAGCGCTTATCAAAAGAGGAATCACTGCAACTGAGTACTTTAAGTATTGTGATGAAGTGGGCTGTGATGTATGGGGAATACTCATGAGTGTAAAAGAAGCACTTTATGAACCTATTGGTATGTGGTTACCTGAAATGTTAATTAAACCAGGGACATCGGAATATGTTCAAGGTGTAGAAGTACCTCTGGATTATGATAATGTGATTCCAAAAGGATTTGAATTAATTGATTTACCAGCAAGTCAAATCATGATATTCCAAGGTCAACCTTATGATGATAACGATTTTGAAACAGAAATTGTAGGGGTGATAGATGCCATTAAAGCATTTAAACCAGCATTATATGGATATGAGTTTTATAACAAGGAAACACCAAGGTTTCAATTAGAACCTAGAGGTGAAAGAGGTTATATTGAAGGTAGACCTATCAGAAAAATATAGTTTATTAATTTGTAATGTCATCTGTGTGTTTTTTTTGATAGAATAATAGTGAGGAGGTGTTAAAATGTTAGATTATAAAAAAGTACAATTAAGCGAAATAAATACACTTTTTGAAGAGTATGTAGCATCTTTAAGTGATGTATATGATGATTTTTTAGAAACTCATATACTGGATTCAGATTTTTATCTGATGAGTTATCATGGAGAAGATATTGGATATTTTGCAATTTTCGAAGAAACATTATTAACACAATTTTTTGTAACCAGAACAGCTCTTCACCTAGCACAGGGGTGTTTCAAGTCTTTGCTTAAGAAATTTAATGTCACACATGGATTTGTGCCAACTTGTGATGAATTATTCTTATCGATAAGTATGGATTTTCATAAGAAAATCGATCTTCAAGCTTATTTCTTTACATTGACAGGTAGAGATGTACACTCAGCAGTTTATCCGAAAAGCATGTTAAGACTGGCAAATCTTTCTGATGTTGAGAATATAAAAGCTTTATCAGGTGATTTCTTTAGTGAGTTGTATCAAAATGTGTCAGATCGGAAAATATACATCTTGGAAGATAATGAGGTTTATGGATTTGGTATTATGGAAACCAATAGAATTCATAAAAATTGTAGAGGCATTGGCATGTTTACAGTTGAAAAACATCGACAAAAAGGTGTTGGTCGAAGTATCATTTTACATCTGAAAGATCTGTGTAAAACACTGGATTACCAAGCATTACCAGGGTGCTGGTATCATAATTACAATTCCAAACGAACATTGGAAAGCTGTGGATTTGCATCTAAAACAAGATTATTAAAAGTTGAATATTAGATTAATCAAGACAGGCTATTATTTATAGTCTGTTTTTTAAAATATATATTTCGTGTGGCGAATAATATGATATACTAATAAAAGGAGGGCATATTATGATTGAACAATTAAAAGAAGGATTAACATCAAAAGGTTACCAAGACTTAAGATATGAAAAATTAAAAAATATCGTTATTAATGTTAGAAATGATAAAGTAAAATCTGTAGATGTCATTGAAAAAGAAGGTGGACATGCTAGAGCTTTAGTTGGTGGTGGGTTTGGGACCTTATCATTTAATGATGTGAAAGATGTTTCATCGAGCATAGAAAAATGTATTGTTTTTAGTGAAGCAATACCTGGTGAAATGGCTTATACAAAAGTTGACATCATTCAAGATAAGGTTTCATTATCAATCGATTTAGATCCTAGAACGATTAGTCTGGATAAAAAAGTTGAGCTTCTAAAATCTTATGGAAAACTAGCAGCAGACGTTGAGAACTTATCAATCTGCGACGTAGAATATATTGAATTATATAAAGAAAAGTACTATGTTACCAATGAAGGCACAGAGATAACTCAAGAGCAAATGTCGGCAACGATTAATTTTAGAATGACCTCTAAAAATGATCAATTAACACAGCAAACCAGATTATCTTTGGGTGGTGGTGATAGCTTTAATGAATTATTAGGCAAAGAAGAAGCTGTTAAGGCAAAAGCGATTCAAACAGTTGCTTTATTAGATGCTGAACCTGTTGTGGCTGGAGATTATGATGTTATTTTAGATCCATCTGTTGGGGGGTTGTTTATTCACGAAGCATTTGGACATCTCAGTGAAGCAGATAATTTGTTGAGAAGTGAAGCGCTTAAAAAGACGATGACATTAGGTACTGTATTTGCTACACCAGAGTTAAATGTTATTGACGATCCTACAGAACTTGGTCATTCAGGCAGTTATATTTATGATGATGAAGGTGTTAAATCTAAAAAAACGTATTTGATAAAAGATGGTAAATTAAGTGGACGTATGCATTCAAGGTTGACTGCTGGTTTAACAGGCGAAGCAGTAACTGGACATTTCAGAGCTAAGAATTTTGCTTATACTCCGATTGTTAGAATGGCAAATATTTATATAGATAAAGGACAAGATTCTTACGATGATATCATAGCTTCAACAAAGAATGGATTGTATTTATTTGGAACAGCTGGTGGTCAAACATCAGGTGATATGTTTACATTTGCTGTACAAGGTGGTTATAAAGTAGAAGATGGCAAAATAACGACAATGGTACGTGATATCATTTTAACGGGTAATTTATTCACAACGTTAAAAAACATCGATAAAATCTCAGACGAACGTATGATGAGTAAAGGTGGCGGTTGTGGTAAAGGTGGTCAAATATTAAGAACCAGTTGTAAGGGATCTCCTTATATCCGTATCAAAGGCATGTCAGTAGGAGGTAAGTAATGAAAAATTTATTTAATCATATCTGTTCACAAGTTGATGATGCTGAACTGTATATTAAAAGAGATGATATTGTTTCTATAGATATCAAACAAGGTGTTGTAAAAGCTGTAGATGGAAAGAATGTTGTCGGTTTATCTCTAAGAATGAATAAAGACGGAAAAGCTGGTAGTGCTGTTTCAACGAGTTTAGAAGATAAAAGCATTGTAGAACGCGCTATTATATCAAGTAAATATCAAACAGGTGATCTATTTAATTTTAAAAATATACTTTCAGAACCAGTTGTTTGTTTTGACGATATTTTGGTTCAAAAAACACCAGAGGAGTTGATTGACTTTGGAAAGAGTTTAAATGATAGAATTGAAGCGATAGATGACTCCATTACTTTCGCAATAAGTGTGGTAAGAACAATCAGTGAGATTTCAATTTTGAATACTGCTGGACTTGATGATAGTTATAATAAATCTCAGTTAACAGTTTCTATTACTACTATGTCGGAAGCTGGATTTGTACAAGCAGCAATCACGGAATCATATAGTAAGTTTTTTGAGATAACAGATGAACTGTTAATGGACTTGATTCATAAACATCAAATCTCAGAAAATATATTTGAGGTAGAAACAGATAGAATGTCAGTTGTATTTAGTGGTAGAGCGATGGGATCATTGATGACAAGACTTCTTGCTGGTGTCAATGGTGAGTTTATTGCAAAGGGTGTTTCGCCTTTAGCAAGTAAAATGGGTAACAAAGTTGCATCTGATGTTTTGTCTGTAACAGATGAAGGGCGGTTGTCACATGGTTTTCAGACAATGAAGTTTGATGATGAAGGTATCCCAACACAACGTACGAAAATAATAGAAAATGGTGTGCTTAAAAACTTCTTGGTCAGTGTTTCGACAGAAGAAAAATTAAATTATCCTGCCACAGGAAATGCACAGAAAAAGACCATGTTTTCAAAAGAGATTGAAGATCAACCAGCGATTGACAGTACAAATTTCATGATTGAACCAGGTGTCACTTCAGATGACGAGATTATTAAAGGTATTGATTATGGTATTTATGTAGATTCTGTAATGGGAACTCATACAGGTAATATCCCAGCAGGAGAATATGCTTTAAATGTAGGTATTGGTTACCTGATAAAAGATGGTAAACTCGTTGGTAAAGTTGTTGATTCAATGGTCTCTGGTAATATCTATGAGGACTTGTTTAAAGTCGAAGCTGTTGGAAAAAAATTAGAATTAATGAATGTAGTGTTCTACCCAATGGGATATTCTCCAATGGTAAAATTTAATGATATTAATGTCATTGGTAGCAAATAAATAAAAGCATGTGATGGATTAATCACATGCTTTTATATTACCTTTTTATTGAAAAGCTCAAGCTGTTTTGTGGACAGACTTCAACACACTTAAGACATTTTGAACAATTAAATGCTTCACCTGGATTTAATGATTTTTCTTTGTATAAACTGTGTTGATCACTTAAAGAAGTTATATAACAAGTTTTATCACATAAACCGCAATTGACACAATTAGTTTTGTTAAACTTGATTTTAAACAATGAAAACTTATTGGTTAATCCCTGAATCCAAGAGATAGGACAACCAACTTTATAGTAGTTGTACATGCTCATTTTAAGGGCTTCTTCTGACTGGTTTTTACTGAGGAACTCTTTTATAAGTCCCATTGGACACATCCACTTACAAAATACTTTTCCAAAGACTACCCCTAATATGGTTGCAATCAATAGTAACGTTAACAATGAAATCCAATTATAACTTAAAGCAAAAAATGTAAGCAGTGCAAATACGTATTGTATATGTTTTCTATTTTTTATCATAACCCCTCCTATAGGGGGTAGTATAACATATTATTTAATAAATTAAAATAGAATCATCTAACTATCTAACTTACATATTTAGTTAAATATATGATACTATTAATTTAGTTTCTAATTGGGAATTTTGAATTAAGAAGTGGGAATTACATTTATTATGATTCTTAGATATAGGAGGAAGTCTATGTATAAACGAGATAAATGCTCAGTGCAGTTGATTTAATCTGGTAACAGGTTGTACTGAGCTATGAGTGTTATCAGTCAATTGCACTTTTCTGACGTTATTAACTAGAAAAGGAGCAGAACATGAATGAATTAATAAACTATTGGAATCAAGAGGAAGCACGTGTATTTGAGGGTTGGGATTTTTCATCAATTGAAGCATATATGACAGAAGATGAATTGCCATGGGATTATGAAACACTTGTAAGACCAATGATTCAAAATAACCTTAAAGTATTGGACATGGGTACCGGTGGTGGTGAGTTTTTACTGTCTTTAAAGCCATATCCCGAAATGACCTTTGCAACTGAAAAGTATAAACCTAATTTTGACTATGCGAAAGAGATTTTAGATAGAGAAGGTATTTGTTTGAAGTACGTAGTAGAGGATACGGATTTACCGTTTGATTCGAACTTTTTTGATGTTGTTTTGAATCGTCATGAGTCATTTGATCCAAATGAGGTTCATCGAATCTTAAAACTTGGAGGTGTTTTTTTAACACAGCAGGTTGGTGGTATGAATACTGTGGCATTTGCAACAGAACTATTAGGCGTTAAACCCGCTGTAATTGATACCGATAGAAATCTAGAATCAGTTATAAAATCTTTAGGAAATAAATTTGATGTTCAAATACAGAAAGAATCGTTTCCAAAATTAAGCTTTTCGGAAGTTGGTGCATTCGTTTATTTTGCAAAAATAATTGAATGGGAATTTCCAAACTTCTCTGTGGAAAAGCATTTAGATGCTCTGATGAAATTACAAGCTAAAATAGATTCTGAAGGATTTTTTAATCTTACGGAACATCGATTTTTAATCAAAGCCATAAAGAAATAAAAAATAAAACGAGCCTAGGCTCGTTTTATTTTTGGTTAAATGGTAATACTTTTTCTAAAAAATTCTTAAGTTTGTCAGATTGCGGATTGTCTAATATGGAATTGGGTCCATGTTCGATGATATCCCCCTCATCCATAAAGATGATGTAATCTGCAACTGATTTAGCAAATCCAATTTCGTGAGTAACAATTACAAAATCAATTTCTTCTTCAGCAAGTTTTTTTACTGCACTCAGTACTTCAAAAGTTAAAATAGGATCCAATGACGAGGTGGGTTCATCTAATAAAATTAGTTCGGGTTTAATCGACAATGCTCTTACGATGGAAACCCTCTGTGATTGACCACCACTGAGTTGATGAGGATACTTATCCTTGTGTTCGTAAAGGTCAAAATCTTTTAATAGACTATGAATTTCTGGTATCGCTTCAACTCTACTTCTTTTATGAACCTTTTCCAGCACCAATAACAGATTGTCCATGACGGTTAAATGATTAAAAAGATTATGGTCTTGAAAAACAAAACCAATACATTTTCTATGTTCGACTATTTTGGCATCGTTTTGATCTAAAAGATGATCATTTACGGACAGAGAACCTCCTTGAAAAGGCTCAAGGCCTGCTATTAAACGAAGTAAAGTTGATTTGCCACTTCCTGATGCTCCTAGAAATGCTATGATTTGATGTTGTTCAATATGAACACTAATTTCATTTAGAACAGATTTATGATTGTATTGTTTGAGTAATTTTTCAATCGTTAATTTCATATTTACACCTTATAATTTACTTTCACTTCTAGTTTACGTACAACGATAATCAGTGGGATGGTGATGATCCAATAACCCACTGAAACAACCATAAAACCTTCAGGATATTTCAGGGTGGAAGCCATAACCGTATTCACTGAATTTAAGAGCTCAGTTGTCCCTAGATAAGCCAATAATGAACTACCTTTTACAGTAAGTGCAAATTGACCTGCTAATGGGGGCAGGATACTTTTAAAGACTTGCGGGAAGATAATGTATCGATAGGTTTGATATTTATTGAAGCCAAACATTTTAGCAGCCTGCCATTGATTGATATGAATTGATTCAATCGCACCTTTGTAAATATCTGATACATATGCTGAAATATAAAGCCCTAATGTTAATGCACCAATGAGAAATTTAGATTTTAATCCAAAAGAGTTTCCTATATAGTAATATGCAACAATTGCAATAACTAATAATGGTGTACTAAAGATAAGTGTCTTGTGAATTTCAGCTATATAATAGAGTATTTGTGAGTTTGATTCTTGCATTAAATAAAGTATTAAACCGATTACAAGTGAGAGTAAAATAGAAACCAGGCTGATTAAAATTGTTCTTAACCAACCTGATAAAATAACATTTCTAAAAAGAATATAGTCTTCAAATAATAAGTCTCGTTTAATCGATTTAGTCATTACAAAGGCAAATAGAAGAACGAAAAATGAGAGTGCCAAGGTAAAACTAAATATTTTTTTCATAATATACCTTTCCTAGAAGAAGAAATCTAATCCACTTTCTTCAAATTCTTTAACTTTTTCTTTCAAATATCGTTCTCTAATCTCATCAAAAGTACCATCTGTTTTGGCTTTTTTAAGCCATTCATTGATATCTTTTCTCAAATCATCGTCACCTTTTCTCATTGCAATACCCCAACCTTGTGTATTAGGAAGGGCTTCTAAGAGAGCAATAGTTGTGTCGGGGAAGTTTTTTTGATGATTTACGATTGATAAGGGATCATATATAAAGACATCTGCATTGCCTTGTGCAACTTCTAAAACCGCACTGGCTTCTTCATCAATATTTTTAATTACTGCATTAGGAGCATTTGCTGCAGCCCATAAAGCACCAATAGTACCTGTTTTAGATGCAATAATTACTTCAGAATCATCTAAATCTCTATATGACTTCACTTTTGAATCCTTATGTACCAGCATCATTAACTGACTGGTTGTATATGGATCAGAGAAGTCTACAACTTCCATACGTTTTTCGTTAATTGTCATAGATGAAATGATGATGTCGATATTACCGCTTTCAAGAGCTGGAATAAGACTTGCATATGCAGTATCAATAATTTCAACTTCCATATCTAAGTAATCAGCTAATGATATCGCCATTAATACTGAAACACCTTCAGGATTTCCATCAGTATCGATTGTTTCAAATGGAGGGTATTTAAGTTCCATACCTACTCTTAATACTTTATCTGAAACTGTGTTTTCAGACGTACATCCTACAACTGTAAAAGCCAACAATAAGATAACCAATAAAATGGTTAATTTTTTCATACATTTCCTCCTTTTTCTACGTGGGTACATAATAGTTTATACCTGTGTAAGTCGTATCTCAAACAAAATTTGAAGAATCAATCTCAAATCGCACTAGAATCGTATTCTTTCGGGGTGTAGTACTAAATGGATGAAAGATCAAGTTTTACATTATTTGAAATAAGAATAATTGACAATGTTAATTATGAGATCTTTTTTAGGGTACAATTGAATAAAAGGAGGAGTCTTATGATTTGCAATCAATGGTATGTGGTTTTAGAATCGAAGGAAGTAAATAAGAAACCCATTGGTGTTACAAGATTGTCAGAAAAATTAGTATTTTATAGAGACAGTCAAGATAAAGTACATTGTTTAAAAGATCAATGTGTACATCGTGGTGTTCAATTAAGTTTAGGTGAGGTTCATAAAGATCATCTTTTATGTCCCTTTCATGGATTTGAGTACAACTGCGAAGGAAAAGTAGATGTGATTCCTGCTTATGGTAGAACGTATCAAGTGCCAGAACGTTATAAAGTATCCTATTATAGAACTTTTGAAATGCAAGGCTTTATTTATATCTTTTGGGGTAAACCGGAAGATGCCCATGAACTACCTGTTTTTTTTAGTGATTTAGGTGATGAGTTTTCATACAGTACAATGAATGAAGTTTGGCCGATTCATTATTCAAGAGCTATAGAAAATCAACTTGACGTTGTTCATGTGCCATTTGTGCATAGGACAACTATCGGCAGAGGTGAAAAATATGTCGTTGATGGTCCTGTTGTTGAATGGTTAGATAAAGATAAATTTGAATTTTTTGTTTATAATAGAGTTGAAGATGGCACACTTGCAAAGCGGCCTAAAGAGATGCCAAAACCCAATAGGAAAACAGATTTTAGATTGGGTTTTAAGTTTCCAAACCTATGGCAGAATTATATTGCAGAAAACGTTAGGGTATTAGCAGCCTTTGTACCAATCGATGAAGAACATACTAGAATTTACTTACGGTTTTATCAGTCATTTATGAAGGTCGCAGGTCTAAAAAACCTTGTTAATGTAATGGCGATGTTCTTCAACAAGAAAGTGTTACATCAAGACCGACGTGTTGTTGTGACGCAACAGCCCATCAAGTCTATGTTAAAGATGTCTGATAAGCTGATACAAGGCGATCTGCCGATTCTTGAGTATAGAAAAAGAAGAGATGAGTTATTAAAAGAAGCTACTAAGGAACTTTAGGTTTTCTATTCTTTATTAGAAAAGGCAACAGATGAGTATATGAATAAGGATCTGATATATGATATTATAAGCTGATTGGTTAATAATGACTAAAAAGATAATTATATATTTTAGTATGATTATGCAGATGATACAATGTTGATAGAATCCCTTCATTAAGAAATAATCTTACTAATAGGAAAGAGGACTTCATGAAATACAATGAATTTAAAGATAGAATATTGGAATTAGGGGATTTAGATATTGAGGAAAAAATTGAAATACTGTGTGAGGAAACAGATGATATGGAATTGTATGATCATATGGAGCTTGTTGCGACACTTGCAGCTGAACTTGCCGGACAATATAATTTAGATATAGAAGATGCTCATTTAACGGGATTCTTGCATGATGTTGGAAGGTTAATAGATCCAGAAGAGTATCTAGAAATCCTGGAAAAACACAATATCTCAGTGGATGAGGATGAAAAACAAGTTTTAGATGTACTTCATGGAAAAGTAGCAACTTTAATCACAGAAGATGTCTTTGATATTTCTAATCCTATGATTAAAGGTGGTATTTTGTATCATACTACGTTAAGAAAAAAGCCAACAGATTTTGAGAAAGTGATTTTCTTAGCCGATAAGTTAACATGGACATATGATGAGCTAGTTTTTACTATTGAAGAAACAGTGACACAAAGTCTTAATGTAGCTTGTTTTAACGCATTAACTTGGTTAATGGCACATATAGAAGGTAAAAAGGGTTTGGTGCTGAATAATACTTTAGAAGCGTATTTATTCTTTAAAGGCACTGTGTTGTTATAGGAGTAACTATGTTTAAACTAATAATTGATGAACACATTGAACTAAGATATGTAACACTAAAAGATACACATGCACTGTATACAATCGTTAATGAGAATCGTGACTATTTCAGACCTTGGTTTGGATGGTTAGATAAAATGACTGATGAATCGATTATGACAGGCTTTATTAGATCAGCGATGAAGGATTATGGTAATGGACAAGGACCCAAAGTAACGATTTGGTATGATAAAGTCATGGTTGGATTTATTTCACATCAAAACTATAAAGCTTTTAATAAAAGCATTGCTATAGGTTATTGGATGGATAAAAACTATACTGGTAAAGGTATTATGACCAAAGCATGCAAAGCAATGATTGATGTTGCTTTTGAAAGGGATATCCATAAAGTTGAGATATACTGTGCCACTCATAACATGAGTAGTCGAAAAATCCCTGAAAGACTAGGATTTATAGAAGAAGGCACTATAAGAGCTGCCGAATTAATCAATGGAGAATATGTAGACAATGTGGTTTACGGTATATTAAAGGAAGAATGGCAATGAAGATAAATATCCACGAAATGAAAAAAAGACCACTTAAGTATGTTGTAATTGCAGCAATGTATAAGGATGAATGGTTGATGGTAAAACATAGAGATAGAACAACTTACGAAATTCCTGGTGGACATATTGAAATAGACGAAACACCACTTCAAGCAGCTGAAAGAGAGCTATATGAAGAAACCGGGGCTTTGTCTTTTGAATTGGTTGCGGTTGGAGATTACTCCGTAGAAAGAGACGATACTTGTAATTATGGGCGCTTATTTTACGCTAAGATAGATGAGATGGGTCCACTCCCAGAATCTGAAATTATTGATGTAAAAACGATGCAACCAGAATTTAAATGGACATATGAAAAGATACAACCAATCTTACTTCAATATGTAAAAAAACATTTAGCCATCAGAGAAATAGAGCCCAGAGATGATCAAGAGCTTTATGAGTTATTTCATCATTTAGATCAAGAAACTGAATTCATGATGTATGAGAAAAATGAACGTCAAACAACTGTAGAGCAAGTAAGACATAGAATTGAAATGATCCAGAAAACAGGTGTTATGTACGTTATTGATGATAATGGGTTAGGCGGCTTTATTATGATGAATAGGGGCAACTGTAATCGAATCAGACATGTGGGTTATATAGTAATCGGTATGAAAATATCACTTGCAGGGCATAAGTTTGGTACACTTTTATTCAATCGTATATTCAACTATGCAAAATTGAATCAACTACATCGTTTAGAGTTAACAGTCATGACACACAATTTATCTGGGGTGTCACTCTATAAGAAGATGGGTTTTCAAATTGAAGGTATAAAAAAAGATGCAATGTTAATTGATGGCGAGTATATAGATGAATATCATATGTCGAAATTATTAGAGGTTGAATGTGAATAAAAAGATTAAATTAGGTATTTGGATTATAGTATTGGGTATTCTTCTAGGAAGTGCATCAATTGTTTATAGTGTGACTTTGATGTTTGGAGAATCGATAAAAATGATAACACCTGATGATATGACTGTGACGTTAGATGCAGGTCGTTATACTGTTTATCATGAGTATCAGTCTTATTTTGAAGGGAAGATTTATTCCACATACAGTGCCAACTTAAATGGTTTTTCATTACTCATTTTTGATGGAAATGCCAATAGAATTTCAGTAGAACCATCTAATGTAAATTCTACTTATACCATTAATACTAGGGCGGGTCAATCGATACTCACTTTTGATATTTTAATACCTGGTGATTATCAATTAGTTGCAGAGTATAGTGAACCTGTAGTATTATTAATTAAGAAAGAACAGATAAAGCTGTTTGTTATCTATTTATTAACGGGCTTTTTAGTCATTGGATCAAGTTTCTTTGTTGGCATCTTTTATATGATTAGAAAACCTAAATATGAGGACGATTATGATTATTAATCACATTACTTATTCAGTTTCTGATATTACAGAAGCTGTCTTATTTTATAATAAACTATTTAGAAAATCGCCTGTTGCTCATGGTGAAGCCTTGGCTTATTATGATTTAGATGGTCTTTGGTTTGCTCTGAATCAAGAAGATGTAAGCCGTAATAAAACTTACAATCATATTGCGTTTTTTTCTGATGATATAGAAAAGTTAAAACAACATTTAACAACAGTTGATATTCACTTTGAATTAGGACGCTCAAGACATTCTGGTGAATTTGAATCAATTTATATTAGAGATAAAGATTTGAATTTAATTGAATTTCATACTGGAAATCTAAAAGATAGGTTATTATACTATAAGGAACATCGCAAAGATATTAAGATAAGTGAGGCATTATGAAGAAACAAATATTCATATCATTACTGATAATCATAGCATCTGGTATTCTTTTATTAATTGCGAATAACAATTATATTTACTCTAATAATGATTTAAGTATGATATTTAGTAGAAATACACTAACACGTGAAGAACGAGCATGGTTAGAGGAAAAAGAATATTTAATTTATTCTTCAGATCATGATACACCACCTCTTAGAAACATCGATGCCAATTCAGGTAAATATGTCGGAATTGTTGTGGATTATATGGAAGCGTTGTCTCTAGAACTGGGTGTTGAAATCAAAGTACAACCAGATATATGGCAAAGTGCTTTAGATAATCTTAAGGCAGGCAAAGTCGATATGGTGGATATGTATCCATCTGAGATACGATCAGAATCTTATAATTTTACAAATACAATATTCTACCAAAATGCAGTTATTGTGGTTAATAGAAATAATAATGAGATACAACATGTAAAAGATCTAAATGGCCATAGAGTTGCTGCTCAAACGGGTGATTATGTTAATGAATATTTAAGTCGAGAAGCTGAAGATGCTATTATTGTTAATACTGATGATTATCGAGAAGCGGTTAATCTGTTGAAAGATGGGCAAGTTGATGCTGTAGTAGGAGATGAGAGTGTTATCTATCATTTCTTGAATTATTATGATATGACTGAAGACTTTAAAATACATGACGAACTACTTTATAAAAATACATTTGTTTTAGGAGTTACTAAATCAGAACCTGAGTTGGTTGATATTTTGAATAAAGGTATTAAAGCACTCAATCGTAAACAAACTCTGATTCGTATTCAACAAAAGTGGTTTGGTATATCATCGCCAATTAGTAATCCTGAAGGTGCCAACAGATACTTGATGCCGGGATTTTTTGCACTTATTGTTATTTTAGTATCAGCATATTTGTTCTACACTTGGAATAAGTATCTAAAAAAAGAAGTCGAGGAAGCATTAGAAGCCAGTGAAATGGCACTTCAAACAACCTTTGATGGTTTGACACATTTGATGATAGTACTAGATGAGTCTCATCGTGTGATTAATGGTAATAAAGCATTTTTTAATGTCATTGATCGATATAAATCTGATGTTATGAATTTACCAATCAGCGAAGTGATTGATCTAAACTTAGATACAGATAAAGAATATGTTTTCAACAATGTTTATTATGATGTGAGTATTCATGAAATAGATGAAGCTGGACAATCCATCATTGTGATGTTAAAGGATATAACATCAAAAAAAATAAATGAAAGACAATTGCTATCAGCTAATAAGATGGCAGCAATTGGACAACTTGCTGCAGGAGTAGCACACGAGATTAGAAATCCCTTAGGACTTATTCGTAACTACACATATGTGTTAAAGAAAAATCATGATCCTAAAACACGAGAAAAATCTTATGAAATGATCGAAAAATCGGTTGAAAGAGCCAGCAATATCATTGATAATTTATTGAATTTTTCTAGAATGTCAGGTATTGAAGTGGTTTCATTTAAACTACATGATTTTATTTTAAGTATCGTACAGCTCCATGAAAAGAGTTTATCAAATACAAAAATAAAAGTTGAATTTTTATGTGATGATAAAATGATGGTTGTTATGAATCTAGAGTCTATGAAACATATTCTGATCAATTTATTTTCAAACGCCATTGATGCTATTGGTGTAGATGGTACCTTATCCATTCTTGCTTATGAGGAACAAGACCAGTTGATAATTAAAATTAAAGACACTGGATGTGGTTTAAGTGAAGAGGCTATAGACCAATTATTTAATCCGTTTTATACCACTAAGGCACCTGGTGAAGGGACTGGACTCGGATTGTATATTGTGTATACTGAGGTAGAGAAATTAGGAGGAACCATAAGTGTGAGTAGCGTTTTAGATAAAGGTACTGAATTTACATTGGTTTTTCCGAAAAAGAAGGAGTTATGATGAATCAAACACATTTTAAAATATTATTGGTTGATGATGAAAAAGAATATTTGGATGTTATCAAATTAATCTTGGAATCCAATCAGTTTAAAGTTGAGACAGCAAATAGTGGTCAAGAAGCGCTAAAAAAGCTAAAAAAGGAAAGTTTTGATTTGGTCATTACGGATCTAATCATGCCCAATATGACAGGTCTTGAGCTTTTGGATAAAATCAAAGAAGATTTTTCTGATACTGAAGTTATTATTTTTACAGGTTATGGATCTGTTCAAAATGCTGTAGATGCAATGAAGAAAGGTGCTTTTAGTTATTTTATTAAAAGTCATGATCCTGATGAATTAATTTTAGAAATAAAAAAAGTAGAAAAACTAAGACGTTATATCAAAAGAAGTACTCACGAGAAATCAGATTTTGTATTTGAAACAAAAAACCCTGGCTTTAGAAAAGTGTTAGATACAATTGAAAAAGCTGCAAAGACAGATGTTAGTATTTTATTATTAGGAGAATCTGGTGTTGGAAAAGAAATTCTAGCACAATATATTCATCAGTTAAGTCCTAGAAATCAAGAAGCATTTGTGCCAGTTAACTGTCATGCATTTTCTGAAAGTTTATTAGAATCAGAGTTGTTTGGACATGAAAAAGGTGCCTTTACAGGCGCTAACGAAATGAGAATCGGAAGGTTTGAAGCTGCTGATTATGGAACACTCTTCTTAGATGAAATTGGTGATACCACCTTAAATATTCAAGTGAAGCTTCTAAGATCACTAGAATCTAAAGCAATTGAACGAATTGGAAGTAATCAGTTACGAGAAATTGATTTCAGATTAATCTGTGCTACAAATAGAGATTTGAATACATTGATTGAACTATCCGAGTTTAGAGAAGATTTGTTTTATAGAGTCAGTACCATTGCAGTGACAATTCCACCACTTAGAGAAAGAAAAGAAGATTTGCCTGCCTTGATTCAATATTTCTTTGATAAGGTTAAAACTGAAATGAAGAAAGACATTGTACATATTGAAGATTTGGTGATATCGCGACTGCTTCAATATGACTATCCGGGCAATATACGTGAACTTAGAAATATTATTGAGAGATTGGTAGTATTATCAGAAAATGGTGAAATCCTTGCTGAGGATTTACCAGAACATTTCAGTGGTGAACCCACAGAAGGGGAAACCTTAAGAAGTTATCGTGATCAAGCAGAGAAAGTATTTATCATAAAAACGCTTGAGGAAAATAAATATAATATGACAAAATCCGCTGAACAACTAGGGATATCTAGAAGACAATTGTTCAATAAAGTAGAAAAATACAAAATCGAGAAATAAATTTCCTGTAGAGTGAGCAAAAAAATGCTCACTCTTTTTTATGTTACAAATCTGTAACCCTTGCCAGTGGCAGGAAAACGTATTCATAGAAACTTGGCATCACTCTTGCAATATGTATAGATGGTATTATAAAAAAGGGGGACAAAATGGAATTATTAGAAAAAGTCGTTAGTTTTATTAATGGATTGGTTTGGAACAACTGGTTGATCGGTATGTGCTTATTGAGTGGTTTATTCTTCACAATTGTCACAAGATTCTTACAAGTAAGACATATTAAAGAAATGGTAAGATTATTATTTAAAGGTGAATCATCAGAAAGTGGTGTTTCTTCATTCCAAGCATTTGCAATTTCTATTTCAGGTCGTGTAGGTACTGGTAACATCGCAGGTGTTGCGACAGCAATAGCTTTAGGTGGACCGGGTGCATTGTTTTGGATGTGGGTGATTGCATTTGTAGGTGCAGGATCAGCTTATGTTGAATCAGCACTGGCTCAAATATATAAAGAAAAGCAAAATGGCGAGTACCGTGGTGGACCCGCATATTATATTGAAAAAGGTTTAGGACAAAAATGGTATGCTGTATTATTTGCAGTGATTACAATGCTTGCTATGGGTTTATTCATGCCAGGTGTTCAATCAAACAGTATTGCACTCGGTATGCAAGAAGCATTTAGTATTTCACCAATGATTACGGGTATTGGCATCGTTTGTATTTTGGGATTAATTATTTTTGGTGGTGTTAAAAGAATTGGTAAAGTAGCAGAAGTCGTTGTACCATTTATGGCAATTGCATACATTCTAGTTTCATTGGTTATTATTGGTATGCATATTACAGAATTACCAGGTGTATTTAAATTGATAGTATCAAGTGCTATTGGTGTTCAACCGGTATTCGGTGGTTTACTTGGTTACGCAGTACTTTGGGGCGTAAAAAGAGGTATTTACTCAAATGAAGCTGGTCAAGGTACTGGACCACATGCTGCTGCAGCTGCAGAAGTAACACATCCTGTAAAACAAGGTTTGGTTCAAGCATTCTCTGTATATATTGATACATTATTTGTTTGTTCAGCAACTGGATTTATGATCATTATCACAGGTATGTACAATGTTATTGGTCCAGGTGGAGACTTCATAGTGAATAAGATTGGTGATGTTTCAATTGGACCTGTTTATACACAAATGGCAGTTGAATCTGTATTCCCTGGTTTCGGTTCAATATTTGTTGCTATTTCATTATTGTTCTTTGCATTTACTACTATTATGGCATATTACTATATTGCAGAATGTAATGTTGCTTATTTAACAAAAGACAATGGCAACAAATGGTTAATCAATGTCTTGAGATTTGCTCTTTTAGGTGCTGTATTATTTGGCGCTGTACAAAAAGCAGAAGTAATCTGGGGTATCGGTGATATTGGTGTTGCATTGATGGCATACTTAAATATTGTTGCAATTATTCTATTAAGAAAGCCAGCGTTGGTTGCACTTAAAGATTATGAAGAGCAAAAGAAAGCCGGTCTTGATCCAGTTTTCAATCCTGTTAAATTAGGAATCAAGAATGCAGATTTCTGGGTACAATGTGCAGATGAAATCGATGATTATGTAGAAGAAATAAATTAGAGTATGATTCAAAATAAATTCTTAGAAGAGGCCAGTTTATACTGGCCTTTTTTGGTGTCATCCTATTGTAAAATAAGAAAGGATTTTAATTTGATATAATAAAGTAAAAGAAACTATGAAAGGTTGTGATTGATTGGATATTATTTTAAGATTAGAACAGGAAAAAGACATTGATATTGTAGAACAGTTAACAAGAAAAGCGTTTTGGAGAGATGAAAGAATTGAGAAAATTGGGGTAGGATGTGATGAACATTATTTAGAACACACACTACGTTTGGCTCCTGAATTTGTGAAAGAACTTAATTTCGTTGCAGAGATAAATGGTGAACTTGTCGGTAACATTATGTATAGTATATCGCATATAGAATTGGAAGATGGTTCGTTACATGAAGTTTTAAACTTTGGTCCGTTAAGTGTGTTACCGAAATACCAAAAACAAGGTGTCGGTAGCGCTTTGATGCGTCATTCTTTGGAAGTCGCTAAAAGACTCGGATATGGTGCAGTCTTATTTTTTGGTCATCCAACTTACTATCCTAGATTTGGATTTAAAGAAGCTAAAGAATTTGGTGTAACAACAAAAGAAGGCAAAAACTTCCCAGCATTTATGGCGATGGAATTGATTGAAGGTGATTTAACTGGTAAACAAGGTAAGTTCATTGAGTCACCATTATTTGAAGTCAATAAAAATGAAGCGATTATATATGATAAACAGTTTCAGAACTCTTAAACTGATGGAGAAATAGATGATAAAAGTAATTGATAATCCAGTAATAAAAAGTGAGATTTGTCTTAAGATACTAAGAAATTTGCCTGAATGGTTTGGCATAGAAGAAGCACTTCTTGACTATGTAGAACAAGTCAAATCATTAGAATTTATCTGTTATGAAGCAGATCAGGAACCTGTGGGTTTTGTTGCACTTGAAAATACGAGTATTGTAAACTATGATATGCATGTTTTAGGCGTATTAAAATCTCATCAAGGTTTAGGTATCGGTTCAAAGTTATTACAATATGCTGAAGGTTATGCAAGAAAAAAAAGTAAGAAGTATATGACTGTTAAAACACTTAGTGCAGATCACAGTGATCCCAATTATAAAAAAACTAGACATTTTTATCAACAAAAGGGTTACGAACATTTAGAAGTATTTAAAACTTTATGGGATGAATACAATCCGTGTTTGCTGATGATTAAATCGTTACATCATTCTATTCTGGAAATTTCAGATACATTAAGACTAAGACCTGTGCATAAAAGTGATTATAAAACAGCTGTAGAGTGGTATTCGAATGAAAACATATTATGGTATTCAGAGAATAGAAAAGAACCTTACAACATGAATGAGATTACTAAGATGTATGATTATCTTTCAAAAAATGATGTTTTATATTTTATAGAGATATTCGACTCCTATTGGAAACCCATTGGTGATGTGACATTATCTCGTGATAGAATGCCGATGGTTATATGCCCGAGTTACCAAGGCAAAGGTATAGGGAGTCAAGTATTAAAGTTCTTATTAAACCACGCAAAGACTATTGGGTATGAGTGTATAAAATTAAGTGGGATTTATTTATACAATGATAAATCATTGGCTACATATAAAAAACAAGGTTTTATCGAAACACACCGTGATGAACAAAAAATTTATCTAGAGAAAGTGCTATAATGCTAAAAAATATTACCTCAATCAAAAATAGGGAGAAGCATGAATATATTTAAAAACAAAAAAATGATATTCTTTGATATGGGAAATACTTTACTTGATTTTCACCAAGGCCAGTCCGATGAAGAAAAAGATGACTTAGGTATAGAAGCGGTATCGAAGTATTTAGAGACCTTAGATATAAAACTCAGTTCAATTGAAATTAAAAAGAGGTTTTTAGAACCACTTTACAGTCAATTTCACTTACGTGTAAGTCAGTTAATTGAAATTGATGTAGACCCATATTTAAATAATTTGGGTACATTAACAACACCACAAAAAAAACAGGTGCTTCAAGCTTTTTATAGTGAGTATAGAAAAACCGTTGTTGTTAATGAAGGGGCATTGAACCTTTTAAAACACCTCAAGAATGCTTCTTATAAAATAGGAGTGATTTCAAATTGTTTCTTACCAGCTTTTTTATACAAAGAGATTTTTGTTGATAAAGGATTAGATGATTATATCGATGATTATACATTTTCTTATACTTATGGTATTAGAAAACCTAATCCAAAAATATTTGAAATTGCAATAGAGAAAAATCATCTTCAACCTGATGAAACACTGATGATCGGTGATGGTTTAAAACCTGACATCAATGGTAGTCGACAGCTTGGAATTGAGTCGGTTTGGTATAACAATAAAAATAAAATGAATCATGATCATATAGAAATATTACTTGAAATCAATAAGTTTGAAGAACTGATAAAATTCATTTAAACTATTTTATGACTGACCATAAATATCGATTTATTTACAGTTACTGGGAGTTGGTTGATCAACTAGTTGTTTCTCTAAATCGTTGAATCTATTATGGGTATTGGGATAAAATCAAAATATTTAAGCAAAAAAGTAAGAGTTTAGAGAATTTCTAAACTCTTTTTAATTTGTTTCTAATCTTCTGCCTGTATGATAATCATAAGGAGATGATATTATGGCTGAAAAAATAAATGTAAATGAAACGATTGAAAAAGCGACTGAGGAAAAACCAGTAACAAGTGAAAATAAAATAATTGATAATGAAGCAGAAAAAACCATTATTGAAGAGGCTGAGGTAACTATAGAGGAACCAAAAACAATATTTGAAGAATCTAAAACAATATCTGAAGAACCTAAAGTTGAGGTTGTAAATGAACCCGTTGAAATTCCAATTAAGATAAAAAAGCATCTTGAAAAGCCTTTGACTAAAAAAGAACGCAGAGTAAGAGATCATAAAGAGAGAAAACATGAAAAGGCGTTTAATAAGAGAGTCTTTAAAGAGAAAGAACAGCGTTCTTTAAAGGTCAATATTATGATTGGTCTCCTTATTACATTTGGTATTTTGATGCTGTTTAAATATGTTTTAAATATTGATATGACAGTCATACTCAATACATTTTTAAAACCTTCAATAGGTATTAGTGTTGGTTTGATTATCCTATCTATCGTGATTATTCTAACAGATCGTACCAATGGTTTATCGTCTCCAGATCCAATCACGGATTACTTTATCATCAATAGAGGAAAGATTGGCAGTAAAGCAGATAAAACACATATGTCGAGAATCAATAGTCGATTTATTATGGTAACCTTACTTAAATTATTTAAGAAAGACCAAATTGCAATTGTTAATGAACGAATTATCTATGGGACAATGGATGGTGAATTAACTAAAGATGAAGTAGCTTTATTGAATTTCATGTTAGATCACAATATTACATCTGTAAACGACTTTGTTTCAGTTATTACAGAAGAACATCCAGGTAAAAAGTATGGGATCTTAGGGAAGAAGGACCATTTTTATGGTGCTTATAAAGAAGCTATTCTTACGATGGCAAAAGAAAAACATTATATCAATCAGTCAATTAATAAAGCGAAATTATTATTAAGATCTGGTGCTGTAATCTTTGGTGTTATTGTAATTGCATTACTTTCAAAAGGGCAGGGCACATTAGAAATGATTGTTATATATAGTCTTCAATCAATAATACTATTTACTATTGGTCATTATGTTCATGGGCATTCACAAGGCGCTCACAATCGTATTTCCCAACTAAGGAAAGAAAGAAAACTGCTTCAATCCAATAAAGCTGATGTTTATACAGCATTTATATATAACTATCTGTTCAAGAAAGAGGCAAAAGGTCTAAAACGTATCCAAAAATCTTATGAATCAGGTACAATGTCACCACAGGAGTACACTAAATTCAGTGAAACTTATAATGGCTTTAACTATATACTGGATACTGTAAAACTTGAGAAGTAAACAATATAGATATGTAGTACCGATAATCTGAATAGAGATTATCGGTACTTTTTTGATTCGTTTTATTTTTAAGGGTCAGTTAAATGAATATGGTACAGATGAAAAGACATGATAGGCATTAGTATTTAATACAGGAGAATTTTGGAATATGATGATCATTTGACTTGAGGATGATGCAAAAAACGGAGCTGATTAATCAACTCCGATAGGTTTATTATAGTTACAATTTGAACTAGGGGTGATCATCTTTAGTTTTTTATTGGCAAAATCAGTACAAATCGACAACCATCAGTATAAGTTGAATCAATGGTAATATCCCCATTATGGTTGATCATTATTTGTTTGGCGATAGATAACCCGAGTCCTGTGCCACCTAAATTTCTGTTACGAGAGCTTTCTACTCTAACCATTGGGTTAAAGATGGTTTGATGATAAGTTTGTGGAATACCTATGCCTGTATCTTCTATAGTGATTCTTATTTGATCATCAATTGACTGGACATCTACAGTGATATCAAATGATTTATGATTGTAGTTGATGCTGTTTTGAAGTAAGTTATCAAGTACTCGATAGAATTTCATTCGGTTAAGTTGTGTATAAATCGGAGTGCTTGGTAAGTTAAATTGATAATTGATATGAAGTGTTTCAAATTCATTTACATATTCAATGAGTTTCAGTCGAATGACTTCTACGATATCTAAACGTTCTGTAAGCATATGTTGATAATCCATATTGAGTTTGGTGAAGTCAAACAATTCATCTGTTAATGCAGCAGCTGTTAATCCGTATTTATTGATGATTTCTAGAGATTGTTTGATGTTTTCATCTTCAATCGATTGATTAAGCAACATTTGGGAATACCCAATAACGTTTGTAAGTGGTGTTTTGATATCATGTGATAAACTTAAGATTAATTGATTTCTCTCGTTCTCAAGCTGTTTACGACGTTCAATTTCGTGTTTGAGTTGTAAACTCATATGATTGATATCATCTCTAATATCATCAAGTTCATTAGATGTTTCAAATTGAATGATATGATTATAATTACCATTTGAAATTTCTTTTACACCTTGACTGATTAATTCTAAAGGTCGAATAATATTTTTACCTGTTTTCTTAGCGAGAAAAAGTGTAAAGATTATAAACGTGATAATTGCAATTGATATAATTAGGATTACAAATATCATGTTGGTGGTTACTGGTGCTAGATAAAGTAAAAAAATATACTCGCCATCATCACTTTCAAACTCATAATATGAGTACGGATCTTCATTATCATAAAAGGAGTTATATTCTGAATAATCCAGTTGGTCACCCTTGTTGAGCTTATAATTATAGACGTCTATAACTTCATAATCATAATCGAATACGATTAGGAAATCTTTCTTTTCTAAATTCTGTTTGGAAAGAGCATAGTCAAATCCGTTATTATAGTCATAAAGAAATGAATCTATATCAAAAATCGAATTATTTATTTTACTATTTGTATAGGTTAAATTCAAAAAAAATGTTGTTAATCCAAGTGTGATGATGATGATCATAATGAATATATAATTTTTCAGAAGTTGTCTAGAAATATGTTTTAACTTCATAGCTTCTCCATTCTGTATCCTAAACCTTTAATCGTCTTGATATATTTTGGTTGTTTAGGATTTTCACCTAGTTTTTCTCTTAGTTTAGAGATATGTACCATGATGGTATTATCATCTCCAAAGTATTCTGCTCCCCAAACATGTTCATATAATTGCTGTCTTGTAAAAACCTGACCGATATGTTCTGTGAAAAACCATAAAAGTTCAAATTCCTTGACACTTAAGTTTAGAGGTTCTTGAGAGAGTGTGGCTTCAAATGTAGACCTCTGCATATAAATATCACCATGAGTGATTGAATCACTGATTTCATTTGTTGGATTAGAGTAGTTAAGATACCGTCTTAGATGAGCTTTACATCTATAAACAACTTCAACAATGCTAAAAGGTTTTGTTACATAATCATCTGCTCCTAACCCCAAAGCCCTCATTTTATCCATATCCTCATCACGCGCAGTTAAAAATATGATCGGAATAATACTGCTTTTTCTAATATGCTCAAGCACTTCAAATCCATCCTTTATAGGTACCATTATGTCTAAAATGGCTAAGTCAAAAGTTTTATCAAATAGATTAATAGCTTCTTGACCATCAAAAGCCTGTATCACTTCATAACCTTCTGCCTGAAGTTGCATTGTAATTAAGTTGTTGATGCCTAGATCATCTTCTAATATTAAAATTTTTGATTTCATAAATACCTCTCTTTAGATATACTTTACCATATTTTCATTGTGAAATTATCTATTATGTTGGAATTAAGGTTAAATTAAGGAGGGGTTTAGGGTGGTTTAAGTTTGAGGCGTTAAACTAGAAATAAGTTAACCAAATAAAACTTAGGAGGTCACATGAAAAAAATTGGAATAGTGATATTAATCGCAACAATGATGTTGGTAGGCTGTCAAAACAAAACAAAAGAATTAGCCAATAATAATGAAACGTCAACTGAAATAACAAAAAAATCCTCAGCTGAAGAAAACGAATCAGAAAGTACTGATGACGAAAATGGATTTGAAAGTACAGACGAGAAAAACCCAGTTGCAGGACAAATTCTAACAGATATAGCTACAACAGATATTGAAGGGAACTCAATAGATGAAACCGTATTTAACGGCCATAAAGTAACAGTTTTAAATTTATGGGCAACGTGGTGTGGGCCATGTGTTGAAGAAATGCCTGAGTTTGAAGAGGTCTCAAAAACTTATAAACCTGAGGAGGTACAATTTTTAGGGCTCATTATTGATTCAGATGATGATGACGTTAAAGATCTGTTAAATCAACTAAGTATCACCTATCCTCAGATAAAAGCAGATGAACAACTGACTGAACAAATAGTCAAATACTTCGATTATGTACCAGTGACATTATTTGTTGATGAAAATGGTAAAGTTCTTGATAACTTTGTACCAGGTGGTACCACAAAAGAAGCATTAGAAAAGATGTTGACTGGAATGCTCAATGAAAAATAGATTATCTTATTTCTTGTTAATGATAAGTGCTGTAATGATTGGAATAGGTATACATCGTAATGAAATGACAATAGTTTTAAAAAAGGCTATTAATATATGTCTTGAATGTATAGGAGTAGGCTAATGAAAAGATTATGGATTCAAATCATATTTTTTATCAGTTCAAATGCTTATATAAAAGGTTTTTTTGAGGGCCGAATTTTCAAAGGATCTAGCAAAATGATGTGTGTGCCGGGGTTAAATTGTTATTCTTGTCCAGGCGCTTTAGGATCCTGTCCTTTAGGCTCACTTCAATCTGTGATGGGTAGCATGAAATATCAAGTATCATTTTATGTCTTAGGGTTATTAATGGCGTTCGGGACGTTATTTGGACGATTCATCTGCGGTTTTTTATGTCCATTAGGCCTTATACAAGACTTACTTTATAAAATCAGAACAAAAAAGTATACGTTATTTAAACCATTAAAATATATAAAATATGGTGTTCTTGTATATTTTGTCATTTTGATACCAACTGTTTTTACAAATAAGGTTGGTATGGGTGATCCAGGATTTTGCAAATATATTTGCCCGAGTGGTACATTGTTTGGTGCGATTCCTTTGCTATTAAAAAATCCAGGTTTAAGATCAGCAGTAGGTATTTTGTTTTCATGGAAGATGTTTGTTTTGATATCAATTATTATAGGCTCAGTTTTAATTTATCGCATATTTTGCCAGATGTTATGTCCGCTTGGACTTATATATGGTCTGTTTAATAAAGTGAGTCTATATGGTTACAAATTAGATTTAGAGAAATGTAACAGTTGTGGTGCTTGTCAAAAGGTTTGTAAAATTGAACTTGATCCTTGTACACAACTCAACAATATAGAGTGTATCAGATGCGGTGATTGTATTGATAATTGTCATTCGAATGCTCTTGCTAGAAAAGGAGTTAGAAAATGAAAAAATGGTTATATGTTTTACTAACGTTAAGTATTTTACTTACTGGGTGTCAAAATGATACAACAGCTATAGAAAATAATGTAATAGAAGTTGCTGGAAAACAAGTTAATGACTCTTCAGACAACAGTATGAATGAAATGTCAGGTTCAACAGCAAATGACAATTCAGTTAATGCACAAGAAGAGATGGAATATGAATTAGAACCATGGACAATTGAATCATATTTAGGCATGGACACTGAAGAGTTATCAGAGGAAGAAGTTTTAGCAGTTCAAGAATATTTAGATCAGATTAATGCTTTAGAACAGGAAGATATGGAATTGAATGAAGATGAAATATATGAATTATATGACTCGTTGGATCTTTTATTATCAGAATATGGTTTAGAGATGCCATTAACATCTATGGCATCTATCGTTTCACTATATCCAGATTTGTTTACTGAAGAGGATATAGATAAGTTAGAGGAGCTCGAACTCTTAATTTTAGACATTAGTGAATCTGATCCTGAAAGTGAAGAATTAGATGACATCTATGAAGAACTGACATCTTTACTGGACAATAAAGGATTAAACGGAGAAGAATTAATTAATCAAGTAGAAACAAGAAGTATTGATTTAGCTGCTTTCAATGTTGTTGATGGTAAGATTTCTTTGAGGAAAGACAGTGTTATACCTGCAGATGAAATCACAGAACAAGAAATGAAAGATTATAAACTGTTGTGGAACCAGACTAAAAAAATTGTACCTAAGAGTCATATGGACATGTTGAAGTTATTCGTGATTAATACAGATGGGAAAGATAATGTCTTAGCTTATGTGAATCAAGAGAATGATGAATTAACAAAATGGCGTATGGTATTAGATATTAAAGATGCATTAGATGACGAGGGGCAATATATCAAAGAATACGATGAGACCATCGTTCATGAATTTGCTCATATTATGACACTAAATGCATCACAGATGCAGGAAACTGTAACTGATAATAATACTTATGTTGGAGATGAAGGGACCACTACAAAATCATCTTATCTGAATCAATTTTATCAGAAGTTCTGGACTGCTATTTACGAGGAACATCAAAATAGTGTAGATCCTATGGATATGAGTGGTGATAGTGCGTATGCTTTTTATGAAAAGTATGAAAATGACTTTGTTTCTGATTATGCTGCAACCAATCCTGAAGAAGATATAGCTGAAACCTTTAGCGTTTTTATTTTTACAGAGCGACCTACAGGGAATGACATTAAAGATAAAAAAATTCAGTTTATGTATGGTGATGAATCATTGGTTAAGTTAAGACAAGAGATTAGAAAAAATCTAGAATTAGAATAAAAAATAGGCTCATTCAATTGAATGAGCCTATTTTAGTTTAGTTATGACGTTTTGTATAATGTGTATGAAGGAGATGATGTGATTTATGACTATTAGGTTTTCCTAGGAATTCATCATATAACTTTTGTACTTCTAAGTTTTTATGAGATTTTCTAACATCTAATATAACATCTTCTTCATAAAGTGCTTTTGCACGTTCAACTTTTAAATCAACAGTATCTCTTATCTTTTGGTGTACTTGTGGTTGACCACCACCATTAACACATCCACCTGGACAACCCATAACTTCTATAAAGTGATATTCCTTTTCACCTTTTCGGATAAGTTCCATAAGTTCACCAGCGGTTTTTGTACCATGTACAACAGCAACTTTTACATCAATACCACCTAAATTTACAGTAGCTTCTTTGATTTGATCTGTACCACGGACACCGTGATATTCAATACTTTCTAAATCTTCACCAGTCAGTACATCTGCAACAGTTCTAATAGCAGCTTCCATAACACCACCAGTTGCACCAAATATAACACCAGCACCTGTATATTCACCTAATATTTTATCAAATGATTCATCAGGCAGGGTATTGAAACTGATTCCCGCTTGTTTAATCATCTTAGCAAGTTCTCTAGTTGTAATAACAGCATCTACATCTCTAAGTCCTTCTTGTTCCATCTCAGGTCGTGCAGCTTCTGATTTTTTAGAAATACATGGCATAACAGAAACAACGAACATTTTTCTAGGATCTATATTTTGTTTCTCTGCATAATAGGTTTTTGTTAAAGCACCAAACATTTGATGTGGTGATTTACATGTTGATAAATTTGGCAAGAAATCATGATGATTGAACTCGCAGTATCTTATCCATCCTGGAGAACATGATGTAATCATTGGTAAAACACCATTATTCTGAATTCTATCCAACAGTTCAAATCCTTCTTCCATTATAGTTAAGTCAGCTGCGAAGTTTGTATCAAAAACATTATCAAAACCAAGTCTTCTAAGAGAAGCTACCATTTTACCAGTCACTCTTGTTCCGATTGGATTTCCAAACTCCTCTCCAAGAGCGGCTCTTACTGCAGGAGCTGTTTGAACAACTACATGTACTTTTGGATCTTCTAAAGCATCCCAAACTCTTGGAATATCTGTTTTTTCTGTTAAAGCACCTACTGGACAAACATTAACACATTGACCACAGAAAACACATTGTGTATCATTCATTTTATGTTGAAAAGCAGGTCCTACATTACTTTCAAATCCTCTGTTTTGAAAACCTAGTATGCCAATACCTTGTACTTTTTTACAGACACTAACACACTTTCCGCAAAGAATACACTTACTAGAATCTCTTACAATTGAAGGAGAGAAATCATCGTAGTAACGCTTTCGTTTTGCACCTTGGAATTCTAAATCTGGTATGTCTAGATTATCCGCTAAAACGAGGAGCTCACAGTTTCCAGAACGAACACAAGTGGTACATTCACGATTATGATTTTCGAGTAACAACTCAACATTTGTTCTTACTCGATCTCTAACTCTCTTGGTATTGGTTTTAACAACCATACCTTCTTTAGCGGTTGTAACGCATGATGCTTGTAATTTACTTTGTCCTTCTATTTCTACCATACAGACACGACAAGCACCGACTTCGTTGGTTTCTTTCATAAAGCAAAGTGTTGGTACGTCAAAACCAGCTTGTCTAGCAGCATCTAAAACACTATATGATTCTGGCACTTCTACTGAAGTGTTATTTATCTTTAATTTAACCACTTTCATGCCTCCTTACTGGCTATTTAGTTACACTCTCCATAAGTTCTTCTTCGAAATGTTTCATGGCACTTAAAATAGCAGTTGGAGCAGTTTGTCCTAAACCACAAAGTGAAGTGTCTATCATCGTTATAGCAATTTTCTTGATACGATCATACTGTTTCATAGAAGCTTCGTTATGACACAGATCATCTATGATTTCATGTAATCGTTTTGTACCTTCTCGACATGGCGTACATTTACCACATGATTCATGTTCGAAGAATCCAGTAACAGAAGATAAGTAATCAACCACTCTAACATTACCATTAGCAACGACAATAGAACCGGATCCAATATCAAATCCATTTTTCTTGAATGGTTCATAACCATATGCTGTATCAAAGTGTGTATGAGGAATCAGTGGACAAGATGCACCACCAGATTGTATGAATTTTCCTAAACTAAGGTCTCTAGTACCACCGCCAATATCTTCAATGATTTCTTTAACAGTAATACCAAATGGTACTTCATAAACGCCTGGACGCATAATATTACCACATAAACTGATCATTTTTGTACCTTTGTGACCATCGATTCCGCTATTGTTGTAATGTTCAGAACCATGAGTTAATATAGCAGCTGCACAAGCATAAGTTTCTACATTATTAACCATCGTTGGCTTATTGAATAAACCTCTTTCGCCAACACGTGGTTTTTTAACTCTAGGTCGACCAACATTGCCATGCATAGATTCAATAAGTGCTGTATTTTCACCACAGACATAAGCGCCAGCACCTGTATAGGCTTTTATATTAAAACTGAAATCAGTGCCTAAAATATTATTACCTAACAAGTTGTTATCTTTAGCAATACTGATGGCATCGATTAATTTTTTTCTTATATCCTCATATTCTTCTCTAATGTATATGTAACCTTCACAGGCTCCCGTTGTAAAACCAGCAATTGTTAAACCTTCGATTATTCTATAGGGATCACAATCCATTAAATCACGGTCTTTGAAGGTACCTGGTTCACCTTCATCTGCATTTACAAGAACATATTTTACTTCTGCGTCTCTGTCTTTAGCCGATTGCCATTTTTTGTGAGCAGGGTAGGCTGCGCCACCTCTACCTCTAAGTTCTGAAGCTTTTAATTCATTGATGACAAAATCAGGTCCTTCTTTTAATGCTCTTTTCAATCCTGAGAATCCACCGAGTTCTTGATACTTATTTATTTCTGAAACTGTATATTTATCGAAATATTCTGAAATTAAA
>Ga0209272_10000405_pt1 | contig 37243 bp, 34 predicted proteins | sample tdDd002_FD_187125 | JGI IMG/M metagenome (GOLD analysis project Ga0209272, IMG submission 187125) | Marine sediment microbial communities from the Atlantic coast under amendment with organic carbon and nitrate - tdDd00.2 (SPAdes)... | ecosystem: Environmental > Aquatic > Marine > Coastal >...
TGCAAATCCCCGATAAAATCTTTCGTTACTTTAACACCGCCTCTTACGGCGATTTCATCATGACCACTCATTTGATCAAGCCACTGAACTATTGATTTCTCTCTTAATTCGTTAAATGTATTATCTTCTTTTCCAAACATTTTTCGTCCCCTTCATCTCATGCTTAATTAAGTATATTATAACATACTTAATTGATACTTTTATGTATGCCGCTCCAATCCCGCACTTAAAGCCTCCATTGTAATTTAATACATCTATTGAAAATAAAAAAAGAACCCACCTATAACGATGAGTTCTCCATACCTTCTTTATACTATCTATTGTTCTCCAGGATACAATCCATCCCAAAGTACTTTCCTATAATGTTCTTTATCTGTATCCCCCTCTGTAGAAATACATAATACTTTTGACTCAGCATTCAACTTAAGTTTGTCTTTTAATGATTGTAAGGCTTCTTCTTCCATAACTTCAGCTATAAATCCAGTCGTTGCTGCACCACTTTCTCCAGAGACAATGTTTATGTCGTCTCCTAATGGATTTCCAAGAACACGCATGCCTTTTGCCGCTACGTAATCTGGTACTGAAACGAAGTTGTCTGCATAATCGTTTAGAACATTCCAACCGATTGAACAAGGTTCACCACAAGCTAAGCCAGCCATGATTGTATCTAAGTCACCTGTTACAGCATGAAGGTTCCCATCATTTGCTAAGGCTGTTTTATAGATACAGTCGGCTTTATCTGGTTCTACAATTGTGATGATTGGCTGCTCTTTGTCTGCATAATAATCTGCAAAATATCCAGCAATAGCTCCAGCCATAGCACCAACACCTGCTTGAAGGAATATATGTGTCAATCCATCGTCTTTTAGTTGTTCAACGATTTCATAACCAATCGTCGTATAACCCTCCATAATCCATCCCGGAATGCTTTCATAGCCTTCCCAAGCTGTATCTTGAACCAGAACACCATCATTCTTTTCAGCATATTCGGTAGCATAGCGTACTGTATCATCATAATTCAACTCAGTAATACAAGCTTCACCACCAAAAGCTTTAATATTATCTAAACGCTCTTCAGAACTACCCTTTGGCATAAATACAACACTTTTGTATCCAAGTTCTGCTGCAGTCCAAGCAATACCACGGCCGTGGTTACCATCAGTAGCCGTTACAAAAGTAATATCTCCAAGCTCTTGTTTAACGGTATTACTTTTTAATTGTTCATAAGTGACTGTTCCTATATCTAATCCTAGTTTATCAGCGATATATTTTCCAATACAATAACTACCACCAAGACCCTTAAATGCATTTAATCCAAATCTGTGGCTTTCATCTTTTACATGCAAGCTGTTGATCCCTAAATGGGTCGATAATGCTTTTAATTCAACCAACGGCGTCTTTGTATAACCCGGAAAACTTTTATGCAACGTATTTACTGTTTTTGCATTTTCCACGCCAAATTGCTTAACTGAGTATTGTAGTCTATTCTCTCTCTCAAAATGTACTGCCTTAATTCCTTTTACCATTTCTGTATTTCTCCTAAATATTTATTCAACAATTGCAATCGCTTCAATTTCAACAAGTGCACTTTTGGGTAGCTCAGCTACTTGATAGGCAGCTCTTGCTGGACATTCATCTGTAAAATATGTTGCATATACTTCATTCATAAGTGCAAAGTCTGAGATATCCTTAAGTAACACTGTCGTTTTTAACACTTTACTTAAGTCACTGCCAGCATGTTCCACGATGGCTTTTAGATTTTCTAAACATTGCTTTGTTTGACTTGTTATGTCATCGCCAGCAAAAAGGCCTGTTGATGGGCTCAGTGGCAATTGACCTGAAATATACAACGTATTCCCATGACGTACTGCTTGTGAATAAGGTCCTATAGCGCCTGGTGCATTCTTCGTTTCAATAATCTTTTTCATTTTACTATTATCTCCTCTAATTTACCATTGCTAATTACTTCGGCAAACGTATCTTTATTAATTCAGCAAAGACTTCTGCACTGGTTTCTAAAATGTCGTCATTGTAATCATATACAGAATTGTGTAACGGAATATTGTCTGATGCTACAGAATTTTTACCACTACCAATGAACATTAAACAACCTGGTATATGCTTTAAAAATGTACCAAAATCTTCCGAAGCAGACCATGGTTCACAATTGGTATTCACCTTCTCCTCACCAACGACAGCTTTTGCTGCTTTTCCAACTAGCCCCACACTTTTTTCCCAGTTGATAGTTGGAGAAAATTCATGGGTATATGTTACTTCACAACTTGCACCATTCATTGAACAGGTTCCTTCACAAATGCTGCGCATTCTTTCTTCAATCAAAGCTTGCATTTCCGTACTAAAGCTTCTTGTGTCTCCTAAAATTTCTACATTGGATGGAATGGCATTATGCACCCCATCTGTATGAAATTCCGTACATGATACTACAGCTGGATCAAGTGGATTGGCACTTCTAGATGAAATCGTCTGAAGACCTAAAACAACTTGTGCTGCTGTCACCAATGGATCCACCCCTAAATGAGGACTTGAAGCATGTGAACCTTTTCCTTTTATCTTAATGACAAAATTATCTTCACTCGCCATAATTCCACCTGCACGTGTGTGTACATGACCTTCCGGAAGAAATGGTGCATTGTGAAAACCATAAATTTCATCCATAGGGAATCTTTCAAACAATCCATCTTCAATCATCTTTAGAGATCCTTTACCTGGCTCTTCAGCCGGTTGGAAAATAAATCGAACCGTTCCATCAAAATTTTTTCTTTCAAATAGAAGTTTAGCAACTCCAAGCATTGTCGCCATATGTCCATCATGACCACAAGCGTGCATTTTACCTGAATGTTTAGAGCCATATGTTAAATCACCTTTTTCCTGCATATTAATTGCATCTATATCTGCTCTAAGTCCGATGACTTCTTTTCCTTCACCGCACTTAAGCGTTGCAACAACACCTGTCCCACCAACGTTACGTGCAACGTCTAATCCAATATTTGTTAATACTTCTGCAAGATAATTAGATGTCTTTTCCTCTTCAAAGGCACTTTCTGGATACATGTGAAAGTGATGTCGCCATTCCTTAAGTTGCTCTACAAATTTATTACTCATTCTATCCATTCCTTTCGATCATCTTAATTAAATCGTTTTATAATCTAATTCAACTTCTGTAATTTCTCTATCCTTTTCCCACTCAGGTTCTTCTATACCTTCCGCTAATTGACGTACATAATCATCAAATGCAAATCTTACATACTTAAATAACTTAAATAATGCAATAAGGTTTAAGAATACGATCAATGCGACCATGATATCTATTAATGACCAAATAAGTCCTAATGGCATCGTACAACTAACAGCTAAAATAACAGCTGTCACAATTCTGTAAATCCAAATTGGTGTTGATGACTTCTCTTTAAAAATATACATAATGTTGGTCTCACCATAGAAAATATCTGCTAACAATGTTGTAAACCCAAACATAAACATCGCCCCAAATACAACCCATTTCCCGACTGGTCCCATTGCCACTGCAAATGATTCCTGTAGTAAGTGGATACCGACATTGTCAGTAGCCAACACACCTGTCAATAAAATAGCGAAAGCTGTACATGTACATATAATAATAGTTGTAATAAATGTACCCATCATTGCTAATAACGCTTGGTCAACTGGATGCTTTACATCTGCTGATGCATGCATTGTACCAGCTGTACCGTTACCAGCATCGTTAGAAAACAATCCTCTTGCTGTACCACTTCTGAATGCTTGCATCACTGTATGACCAATCACACCACCTGCAGCAGCTTTTGGCGAGAATGCACTTTCCAAAATTAATGAAAACATTGATGGCACTGCTGAAATATTCGTCATAATAATATATAACACGACTAGAATATAAGCTGAAGCCATAATCGGTACAAGTTTTGAAGAAACATCTGCCAATCGCTTAATACCACCGACAATAACAAGACCCGTCAACGCTATGACAACAAGACCCGGAATTAACGGATTAATATCAACAACGCCTGCAAATGCACTGGCAATAGAATTTGTTTGTAAGGATGCGATGAATACTCCAATACCGAATACATATAAAATTGCCATCAGTACTGCTAATGGTCTACTTTTTAGTCCTTTTTCAATATAGTATGATGCACCTCCACGATAAGTACCATCAGCCTGTTTTTCTCTAAATAGTTGACCCAGTACAGTCTCAGAGAATGTGATAACCATTCCGAAAATGGCCGTGATCCACATCCAAAAAATTGCGCCTGGTCCACCAGATACAAGTGCACTCGCTACACCTACGAGACTTCCTGTACCAACCTGACTTCCGACAGCTGCACATAAAGTACCAAGACCAGATACTTCACCATCAGCACTTTTCATGTTTTTCATCACACCTATAGCACGTTTGAAATACTTTAATTGTGGCACTCCTAATCGAATTGAGTAATACAATCCAGTACCAAGTAACGCGTAACCAATAACAGACCCCCACAGGAAGTTACTGATTTGTAAAATAAAATCCATTGTTTTGCCTCCATTTCCTCATACAATTCTCACTGAATAATTAGTAACATATTATTCCCCCACCTGTACGTGTTTGATTTAAAAACATCATCGCCATACTTACAAACACTTACAAAACTACTATTTCCAACTATCTTCGCAGTTCTTGTATTCATTATATTTTACTGTATAATAGTTGTATATCATTTCGTTGCACACGTTTTATAAATATATTGAGGTGAAATATGATCGAGAAAAAATTAAGAGTGGATTCCGAGAAGAGAGAAATTCCTGTTCATATACGACTTGGATTCCCGATTGGAATCCTGACAAGCCGCTTTACAGAAGATACTTACGACTTTGTCGATTGGCACTGGCATGAGGAAGTACAATACATTGTTGTTTTAGAAGGTTCCTTTCGTTTCCATATCGCTGATAAAAAATATGAAGTTTCTTCTGGAAATGGTATTTTCATTAATGTCCATCAAATTCATAAAGCAGAAGCATTAGAACCAAACTCGGCATATTTTTTTATTTACTTCCACCCGGCTTTGTTAACATCTGAAAAAGAAAGTTATATTTATAAAACATATATATCTGCCATTCTTTCTGATGATTTTACTGGATCCATTACATTGGACAAAACAATAAAGGAAGATCGACGCATCCTTAACACTATTTTGGAAATGAAATACATCTATCAAAAGCAAGATGAGTATTTCGAGCTTGATATAGTGTCATCACTTTTTCAGCTTTGGAAATATACCCTTGTGTGTGCAGAAAAAAAATCACTGATGAAAGCAAGTCATGACTTATTGACAAATAACCGTCTTAAAAAAATCATTTCTTTTATCAATGATAATTATGCTACTTCACTAACGCTGGAGGATATCGCTGATCATGTTAATTTGAGTCGAAGTGAGTGTTGTCGATTTTTCAAATCATGTGTTGGACAAAGTTTATTCCAGTATATTCTTCACTATAGGGTGAATAAAAGTATCGAACTACTCATTCACACAGATATGAGCATTGCCAACATCTCCCACGAAGTTGGCTTTAACAGTCAAAGTTATTACACAAAGTGTTTTACCTCGATGAAATCGAAAACACCAAGCCAGATGAGGAAACAATATAAGAACAAGGAAATGGAAGAGGAGTACCTGGAGCGTATTGATAACATATAAAAAAGCTAAATCCTATCTGGATTTAGCTTTTTTATATGCCTTCCCTGAGACGAAGGCGTATTTATTAAATTTACTCACTTTAGTAGTTTCAAAAGATGCTTTTTCAAGTGCCTGTAAAAAATCTCTATTCAAATGACAACCGCTAGCTATATGTTTCCATACTGGTGTCAGTATATTGAATAATCCTTTCATCGGTTCATTCTCTGGTAATACGTGTTCAATAAAAATGATCTGTCCATCATCTTTTAAGACGCGTCTCAGTTCGCTTAGTCCTCGCTGTACATTTTTCACTGAGCAAAAAACAAGTGTCACTACAATGGTATCAAATGTTTTATCACCATAAGAAATACTTTCAACGTCCATCGCTTTAATTTCGTAGTTCAACGCTACATTTTCTAGCTTTTTATGCAAAATAAAATCAAGCGTCATATCCGATAACACGATATGTTTCACGCGCTCGGGATTATAATACTGAAGATTCACTCCAGTACCTGACCCGATTTCTAGAACCTTTCCATAAGCCGTTGGTATAAGATCTGCCCTTTTTTGCCCTAATACTCCCTGCTCAAATATACTCATAAATGTATCATACGTGGAGTTCATACATCACCGCCTTAATGCTAATTGACATATATATACCCTTCTATAACATTTACTACACTTACAAACTGCTTCTTTGCATAATTCTATCGAGTATTTCATCACTAAAGACACTGAGGCCTTCATCGATTTCTTTGATCATTTTTCCTTTCCTTTTGTTCAACCGACCGGTAACCGTCACCAAGTTATTGCTATGTTTGCCATAGAACAGACAATCAAATGGCTCTAACGCTTCCAATAGGTGCTTTTCTTCATGTAACATTTCCCGTTCAGTCGGTTCAATAAATACACCACGGTCTCTTAAGACTTCAAGTTGACTGCCTGGGAATACAGCAGTTGGAATCACCGATATCATTTTCGGTTTCACTTTGTTTAGAAGTGTAGCTGTTGTCTGAGCATGGGCTTTACCACTGCCTTTACCTGCAACGCCTAACATCAGCAAAGCAAAAAACTCAATCCCTGCATCATTTAGTTTTTCCATTTCAACTTCTGCTTCTACAGCAGTATAACCTTTATTCATCAGTTTTAGAACCTTGTCGTCTCCTGACTCTAGACCAACATAAAGTTCATTGTAACCAAGTGCACGTAATTCTTTTAATTCGTCAACAGACTTATCTTTAATATTTTTGATGTTCGCATAGGTAGATATCGTCTCCATTTCAGGAAAGTAGCGTCGAATCATTTCCCCTATTGCTTTTAGTTTTTCAAAACTTAAGACAAATGGATCTGCATTTTCCAAGAAAATTCTATCCAAATGATTATATATTGCACGGGCTTCTTTTAGGTCCTCTTCCACAAGGCTTAAATCATCGACCTTAAACGACACATCTTGATACATGGTACAAAAAGTACATTTATTATGTGAACATCCCTGTGTTACCTGTAATAATAAAGTAAACGCCTCCAAGGGGTGACGATAGACTGGTCCAGTGTAGTGCATAGTAGCCTCCAATTCATTGTTTTCGATTTATTCTTGTAAAAAATTATATATATTAAACATAGTAGCGTCAACGCTTTAGCAACATTTCAATACAATAAAGCAATATGCTTTTACAATTGCAAAAACTTCTAGGAAATCTAATATAAAAGAGATATAATCGTACAATAACGTTAAGGTAGGTTTTCTATGGACACTCTAAAAATATACATAAAATCATATTTATTCTATGCCATCGGCGCTCTTGGGGTCAGTCTAACCATTCGAGCCAATATCGGTATCAGTAGTTTTAATTCTATGAATTTATCGATTTCTACTGTTTCTGGCATTAAAGTCGGTACCATGACCATAATCTTCAATACGCTTTTCCTTATAGGGTATATGTTCCTCACTAGATTTAAGTTCAAGTTTAAGTATTTACTTCAAGGATTATCAGTTCTAATGTTTGGCCTATTTATTAACTTCTACACCTATAATATACTAAATCATTTGGTCATATCATTTTACTTCCAACGAATTTTACTGGTTGTGGTTGGTACGTTAACTGCTGGAACCGCTGTTGGAATGGTGCTAAATTATGACAAGATCGCTTTTCCAATGGAGAGTTTTTGTCTTGAACTCAGCAAAGTATCTGGAGCAAAATTTGTTTCTCTCAGGTATGGTGTCGATGTAATTTCTGCCATCGTTTCACTGTCGATGACATATCTGTATGGACTGCCGCTATTTATTAGAGAAGGTACCGTTATAAACATGACTTTACTCTCATGGTCAATAAATTTTGCTAAAGAAAAGTTAGCTATATCAGAATACAATTAAGATTAAGGAAAAACCCGGAAGGCCAAGTCTTCCGGGTTTTCGCTTTATTTTCATATTATGATATTTTACTCATTCAATAAATCTAATATCTCCATTGGCTCAACACCGTTAAGTAGCATGTGTACTGGAGAGGATCCCAAGAAATCCAGCGCACCTTCATTGATAAAAATAGCAGATGACTTAGGTATACCATATATTTTATCAATGCCATAATCTCGCTGAACACTTGCTATAGTCTCGCTAATTTCGTCTTGGTAATTGATGTCTACACTTATACCTTCAGCTAAGTCTAATCCATCATATACAATGCCATCTTTCTTTGAAACGTCACGGGTCAATATACTGTGTCTTGACAGATTCAATGCACCAGCACTATTTCCGATAAGAACATTGTCATACTTTTCTAACGCCACATCAATTGCCATAGCTTTGACAAAAGCCATCTGTTTGACAGGATTCCCATCCATCAAATATACAACATCAGCTTCCTCAATAACACCAGCCATCCATTCTATTTCACTGTTTTCATTTAGTAAAATCGACTGTTGAAAAACTATATCAATAGCTTCAAAAGCCTTTAATATCTCATCCATTTGATTCAACGATAATTGATTGTCTTCATATATTCCTGGAACAAAGACAATTCGGTTTGCTGTTACAATATTCTTTTTTAAAGACTGTGCTACTTCATCTGAAAAATCAGTACTTCCACCCAATAAGTAAATCATCGTTAGCCCCTTTTATACTCTCTGAAAACTCGTTATTATCTACTTAAAATTATATCATATAGATACTGGTCATACTTTAAATTCATGTTAAAAAAGTGGTGCAAAATCATTCGAGATTTCACACCACTTGATTTTACCTGTAAATCCTTTATAATAATAGCATATGCCAAATTAAGGAGGACTTATATGAAAATTGCATTACCATCAAGAGATAATAGAATCGATGACCATTTTGGTCACTGCGAATTTTTCACTGTATTAACAGTCGATAAAGAAGCAAAAAAAATCTTAGACAACCAAGTAGTAGAATCACCTAATGGGTGTGGCTGTAAGTCAAACATTGCATCAACACTAGCAGATATGGGTGTAACTTTAATGCTTGCGGGCAATATGGGTAACGGGGCAGTCAACAAATTAAGCCAGGCAGGCATCGCCGTTGTCAGAGGATGCTCAGGTGAGTTGAATACTGTTGCTGAAGCATGGTTAAACGACCAAATCAAAGATTCGGCGATCAGCTGTAGTTCGCACGAGTGTAACCACTAATTAAACAAGATTACATAGATAAAGCATCTATCACTTCAAAATGATAGATGCTTTTTAATAGATTTATTTCATATGTTCTTTCATTTCGTACATTCCTTTATCCGCTATTTTGATGAGATCATCTATATTCTCACCATCAAAAGGATAGGAGGCAAATCCCACGCTTAATGTCACTTCCAACATCTGATTCTTTACATAGAAATAATTTTTTAATAATTTGAGGATTTTTTCATATATCATTTTAGGATCATTTTCATTCTCTACATCAGGAAATGCTATTAGGAACTCGTCACCACCTAAACGAAACACACTTTCAACTTCGCTTGTTGCGTCTTTCAATATCTGGGCAACCCATTTGAGTACGCTATCACCAGTTTGGTGACCATAAATGTCGTTGATACTCTTAAACCTATTAATATCCACAATCATAATCGTGATCGTCAAATCTTCTTTTGCTGCTTGTTCAAAAATATGCGCTTGATATTGTTCTAGATAGTTCCGATTAAAAAGTCCTGTCAATGAGTCATGATTTGCTTGATGTTTAACAATTTCATGGTCCTTAAAACTTCTGGAAACCAAGAAACTGGTTATAAGACCTAAAGATATACTCAATAATAAAACGATTATATTAGTAAACCAGTAATCCGTCCAACCATGTTTTGGTTTTACTTTCACTTTAAACTTCATTATATCCGCATCTAAATAAAACTCTAAGGCTTGTTCATTGTCAAATAACATTGTTTCAAAAAAGCTTTCATCAGGAAATGATTCTATATTATAAAGCGCTATCTCTAATGCATGTTTGCTTGCTGACTCCTTTACTGCATTGTAAAAAGCTTCACCATCAATAACAATACTGACCTGTCCCCAATAAGTGCCGTTACGTTCCAAAGGCAGACGAGCAATAAAACCAACGCCTCCTTGCACTAAATTGACTGGGCCCTGAAATATAGATTGCATTGTTTTTTTTGTATTCAATACAACGTCTTTCTGTCCTTCAATCGCTGCTAAATCAACACCGATAGATGACTCATTACCCTCAAGAGGATAATTCCAAATAATTGTTGTATCTTCAATGATGCCAATATTCCTAATGAAATCTCCTTGCTCTGACATCAACTCATCCAGATAAGCTGTTGTCTTATCCTGGGTGACGGTATCGTCTGATTTTACATAAGCCAAGTACCCGTTGACAAGTGTTATATTGTTATACACAATTGCCTCTATATCATGTTGAAAGCCAATGAAACGATAAATGACATCCACGTTTTCTATTTGTTTCGCTCGACTCATTACATTTTGTGAAATGACCAAAATTGTTACCACTACAAGAATACCGGCAATACTACTGACTATATTACTAAGCACTTTATGATTCAACTTGAAGTTCATTACATCACCGCCTCCTTCTCATTGATATAGATTCTCAAATTCGTTATTATTCAATTAAATCTCTTTGCCTGATAAAATCTTCCACTGACAAATCAATATCCTCATAAGTAGTTTTATATGAACTCACACTGATACGAACAACAGCCTGGCCTTTCCACTTAGCCCCTCCAACCCAGCAAACACCCGATTGTTGAAGCGCTGAAATCAGTGCATCGGTTTTCTCGTCCGTTTCCAGCCGTGTCATTACTTGGTTAAAGGCAACATCGTTCAACACTTCAAATCCGTGCTGAGCTAATTGTTCGGCAAAATAACTGGCTTTACAGTGTAATTCCCACACAAGTTCTCTGACGCCGTTCTTACCAAGACCTTTTAGTGTCGCCCATAAATCTATTGCACGAGCCCGTCTAGACATTTCAGCAGTATAAAGCATGTTGTCTCTGTTTTCGCTTAGTATAATATACGATCCTGTCATATGCATGGAATGAATCAGCATTTCCTCATGACGGCAGAGTATTATACCGCAGTCATAAGGCGAGTTCAGTGTTTTATGCCCATCTACAGACCACGAGTCTGCCAATTCCAATCCTTTTGTTAACGACGAAAATTTATCGTTAGAAGCGGCAAACAAACCAAAAGCACCGTCCACGTGTACATAGGCGCCCTTTTCTTTTGCTAAAGGAATGATGGTCTCCAGCTCATCAAAAGCCCCTGAATTCACGTGACCTGCTTGAAGCACCAGCAGTGTATGATCATCTATTTCTGGTAACGCTTCAAGACACATGCGTCCCTGTTCATCAGCTGGTATGATTGTTACATTTCCACTGCCAAGACCAATGATCGAAAGTGCCTTATAAACCGTTGAATGGGCGCCCTCACCAATGATAACTTTTAATGTTGGTGCAGCATTCAGACCATTGGTCATGCTATCATACCCAAGATTCTTCAACAAATAGTTTCTTCCAGTGGTCAATCCTATAATCGTTGCAGTCGAACTCCCACTGACAAATCCCGCAACAGTTTCTTCAGGGAAGTTCAATAAGTCGACCAACCACCTTTCAGTGACACTTTCGATCTTAGATGCTATTGGTGACATCACATACATCGCAGGATTCTGATCCCAAGAATCCGTCAACCATTTCGACGCTAAAGAGGATGGTAAGATACCACCACAGACAAAACCGAAATAACGCCCTCCCGTCTGTGCAACCGTGGCTGGACTACCGTACCTATGAAGTTCATCCAATATTTCCTTTGGCGCAACCGGTTCATCAGCAAGCGGCACATCGAATATCGATAAAGCATTCAATGATTCATTTTTTGGAAAAACCGGCATATCATCTACTGCGTCAATATATTGTTGTGCATAGTCATGCGCAATAATCAAATCCTCCTTCAAAGTGTGTCGTCTAATTTCCTCTAATACCGGACTTACATACTTTTCACTCATTGTATCCTCCTATTAATTCTACTCTTGTCTTTTTATTTTCTTGTATTATAAACTCATAATTGAACCTTAAACTATGTGAATTTCACCCTTCCACCACTACACGATTTTTATTTTGCATTGTAAAACCGTAAAAAAAGCGTATAATAATTCTTAAAAGTTATGGAGGCGTCCCATGTCGAGTTTCAGTTACATTATCAGTCAAATCATATTCCCTATCTTCCTGATTATCATTATTGGGTATATTGTTCAACGCAAATTTGAGTTGCATATACCATCCTTATCCAAAATACAAATATATGCACTGATGCCTTCACTGGTGTTCAACACTCTTTATCTCAGTCAACTAAAAGGTAAACTCATCGGTAATGTCGTTATGTTTAATGTTGTTTTTTTCTGCCTGCTCATTGTTGCAAGCACAGGCGCATCAAAACTTCTTAAATTGTCTAGAACAAAAGAAAAGGCCTTTGTAAATGCCGTCTCACTCAGAAATATAGGTAATTATGGAATTCCACTTGTTTCATTAATCTATGTCGGTACAATCGCAAACCACGCGATGGCAGTACATATGATTTCGGTAATCACATGTGTTGTCCTTATGTATACCATCGGATTGTACAATGCCAGTAGCGGTCATTATAGCTGGAAGGACGCATTAAAAAAGATTTCAGGCATGCCTATTATATATGTCATTATCTTAGCGGTATTATTACGAACGTTGCATCTTCAAGTACCAGCTGGATTGCTATCAGCAACAAGTTTACTTGGTGGATGTGTTGCACCCCTAGCACTCTTTACACTTGGCGCACAACTGGCAAAAACAAAAGTTCATGTTGGAGACTTATCCCTTTATATTGGGACCACTCTTAGATTGATTATTTCACCACTGATTGCCTTCGGATTGGCATTACTCCTGGGTTTCGATAACCTCACAACCGGTTTGGTCACTCTCGGTGCCGCAACACCTACGGCCGTCAACAGCCTATTCCTAGCAATAGAATTCGATGGTGATACAGATTATGCCTCACAATCGGTGTTCTTGACAACACTATTGAGTACTGTGACTGTAGCAGGCATTATCTTTCTACTGACACCTATATTGCCCTAAAAACTCATTAGCAGCATTTTATTCCAGCACACTAAACAGTACCAAGCCTTTATCTTCTATAGGATCGTAAAGGATATAATGGCTACGTTCCTGTGCTAAAGCCGCTCGATGCAAGGATGTATTTATCAATGCTACAGTCATTGAGCCTGTGTTGTCATAGAGTGTAGCCGTACGATATTCCATCCCATTCCACAGCAAATAGTCCCTTTCGTCCTCTTCTGTAAAGCCTTCCAAATAATTTGACGCATCAGGATTTTTTATTCTTCCTTTTATTTTTACTATTTGATATTTTCCCTCAATAGGTGGTTCTAAGGTTCCAATAACATCAACTGTGATAGAAAACGCTTCCTCTTTTTCCATATTTGATAAATAACGCAGCCAAGCATTTTTTCTTTCTCTGATAATCAATTCGTAAGTGTATGTATCCATCACTCGTATGTATAGTAAATTGCTGGTGTCTAGCTGATTACTCTTAGTTGAGAATCCTACCACATAGTAGACTTCTCCAATTTTCTTGTAAAAAACGACGGGCATCTTAGTCTCTGGAGGCCTTGCTTTCAATTGTTTTTCCAAGTAATCAATCGCCTCTGCATAAACCTCTTCCCCATGGCTACTCCCTATCATTAAATCAGCAAATGTGAACATCTCAATCCATTGATCCCTTTCTAAAGGTTTGGACATACTATTCACAGTAGCTTTTGGCGGGAGAAAGAATCCCATATGCAAAAATCTTGCGCCTTCTGTCATATTATAGGTATAGTGTACAAGGAGCTTTCCATCGTCGTCTTCTAATATTGCAGAATAGGCATCCCCTTTGTAATCTGTTCTTCCATATTCGCTTAAATGATAACCAAGGGTTTCTCCGATGGAAACAACTTCCTTAGTCGGCTTAGACACTTTATGAAGTGTCGTATTTTGCTGACAACCACATAGAAAAAGTCCACTAATCAGTATAGAAATACATATGATCCAATGTTTTTTCATCATGTATGCCTCCTGCTTTCTTGTATTTCACTGCTGTAAATGTTTTTACCCATTTATCATCGGTTCTAAATGTTACAAAAAAAGACTTGATGGCGAAACCCGCGATTAGACACTTTCAATTGGCATAATCACTTCATACAGAAAATCATCACTATTTTCGACAATGAATCTATTAATAACGGGTGTGATATAAATATCTTTCTTAGGGATCAAATGATGTTGTTGTACAAATTCTCTCATCTTCTTCAGAAGTTCTTCATTCAACAACTTCGGACTTTTAATGTAAGTAACCACACAACGACCAATGGACATAAATTGTACAGCTGGTTCATTCTTATAATGTGCATCTATTCTAAGCATTGTTTTTCTTTTGTTTGTGTAATTCTCATCATATAGTCGCGATGTACTATGAATCGTCACCAACCCAAAATTGTTGCCTATCTTTGCATATTCAGGATATTTCATCGACAAATTCAACAACTCATTTTCGAAGTCTACAATATTGTTAATAACCAACTCTCTACCTCGAATGCCATAAAAATCCTCTCGATATTCTATATGTATGTCTTCTACTTCATACTCTTGTGCCTTTTCAATAGAACAAACAGCACGATCGATATTATTACATACAATTTGAATTCGCAATAACTCGTCTAACATTTTACGTTGTTTTCCCTTTAATACATCTAGCGCATCATCAACACAAGACAAATCCTTAAATTTTTTTACTTCATCTAAACTCATTCCTATCTGCTTATAGAATTTAATTCGGTCCACATCTATAAACTGTCGCTCTGAATAATATCTATAGCTATTCCGTTCATCAACGATTTCGGGTTTTAATAGACCCAGGCGGTCATAATATCTCAAAGTCTGGGCATCAGTATTTTTTAATTTTGCAACTTCACCAATTTTATATTTTTTATTCATAATTTCCTCTTGACCTTATAATCACTATAAGGTTTATAATTGACTACATATTCATATTACAATACATCATGGAGGACACATTGAAAGATTTAACAACGGGACCTATTCAGAAACATTTATACGAACTTGCAATACCAACCATTGGTGGTATGCTTGCTTTTGCTCTATTCAATATAACAGATACATATTTTGTCGGAAAGCTCGGCAAAGACGCTTTAGCAGCAATGGGCTTCACTTTCCCAATCGTTATGATGGCAGGTGCAATTTCTACTGGCATCAGTACAGGTGCAGCTTCACTTCTTGCAAGAGCATATGGCAACAACAATCATAGAAAAGTCCAACGCATTGCGACAGATGGTATCCTACTTTCCATCATCTTAGTTGCTGTGTTCTCTATACTAGGGCTTCTGTCAATGGATTCCCTCTTCACTTATATGGGGGCAAATGACAAGACATTACCTCTTACAAAATCATTTATGACCATTTGGTACAGTTCTGTCATTGTGGTTATGATGCCACCAGTTAGCGATGGTGCCATGCGTGCCATAGGCGACACCATTCGACCATTTAAAATTATGCTGACATGCGCATTGCTCAATATGGTTTTAGATCCAATTTTTATCTTTGGATGGTTTGGTATCCCTGCCCTTGGCATTGAAGGCGCTGCAATAGCAACTGTCATCTCCCGCTTTGTAGGTATGATTGGATCACTCTACTATAACTACCGGATTCACAACTTAATCGACTTACGCGTGCCAAAACTATCTACGCTGCTGGAATCATGGCAAAATATCATTGCTTTAGGCGTCCCCAGTGCATGCGTCGTTCTACTTCCACAAGTGATTCGCCTATGTCTGACATCACTTTCTGCACAAATTGGTGGTACCGATACAGTTGCATCCGTCGCCATCGGTAGCCGTATCGAAGGTTTTTCACTCATTATTGCGATGGCTATTGGCAGTAGTATCGTCCCTTTAGTCGGTCAAAATTACGGTGCAAAAGAATATGGTCGTGTAAGAGACATCCAACAACTGCTTGTTAAAACAGCTCTCTTTACCAGTACTTTCATTTTACTTATTATAGCATTATTCTCAAAGCCTTTGATTCTGTTATTTTCGAAAGATCCAATCGTCATTCATTTAACGTTTATCTACCTATCAATTGTTGCTGTTGGCAGTATTGGACTGAATTTATATAACTTCAATTCACAGGTTCTAAACGCATTGGGACTTTCTAAAATTGCCCTGATTATCAATTCAATCGGTACACTTGTTGTTATTATCCCTTCTATGATATTAGGGGCTCAGTTATCATTTGTGCATATGCTTATTGGCCTTGCAGTCGGTCAAATAATTTTAGGCGTAATTTCAACAAAATACTGTAAGAATATTGTTGCTTTCGCTGAAAAAAAACTGATTCCAAATTAAATATTACGTTAAATAGCATATTACAATCATTTTTTTCACAATAATTCAGGAAAAACTTTGCAAATACTATTGCATTAATTGAGAATGATTGTTATTATATTAACTGTAATCGGTATTGAGAATCGTTATTAATATTTTTAACCAAGTGTACATCCCTCTCTCAATTTGATATCATAATAATTGATATTTATTTATAGATTGGAGTGTTTTCATGGCTCATAACGAATCAATGGAGATGTACTTAGAAACAGTGTATCTATTAGAAAGAAATGAAGGTCATGCCCATGTGGCAGACATTGCAAAGAAACTTGAGGTTTCTAAACCAAGTGTCACAAAAGCAATGAAATCTCTCAAAGAGAAGGGCCTTATTAATAAAGAACCTTATGGTAGCATCACATTGACTGTGAAGGGTCTTGAATTATCAAAGAAGATATTTATACGACATGAATTAATCACTCGTTTTCTCGAATGTTCTTTAGGGCTCTCCCCTACTGAAGCATCCGAAAACGCTTGTAAAATGGAACATGTTATAAGCGATGCGATGATGACATCCATCGAGTCATACTTAGATAAACACAACATTGAAGTAAAGGTTTAAAGCCTTGGGAGGGTATCTATGGAAAATGTAATCAACAACACACTTATGAATTCCGCAGTTGCTAATGATGTAACTGGCAGAATTTCTAATTTAGCACAAGGTGAAATAAACACTGAATATACAATTAAAGAGATCCTTGCCAATGATGAAGAATTAAAAAGTTTTTTATTCACATTAGGCTGTTATGAAGGCGAAAAAATAACAATTATTTCTGAGCTTGCCGAAAACTACGTTATTTCTGTTAAAGATGCTAGATACAGCATTGATCAAGAATTAGCAGAAGCTATTATTGTATAGCATAAAACTGGTTGCCATAGTGGGAACCAGTAAAATTTGGTATTAAAGTTAGCCTAGGTTAACTTTTTTATATGAACTTATATTTTTTTACATTAAAAGTTAGCCCCGGCTAACAATATACTTATACTTGGGAGGCAACAATGAAAATAGCATTAACAGGAAATCCTAACAGTGGTAAAACCACATTATTTAACGCCATTACAGGCAAAATCGAGCATGTTGGAAACTGGGCTGGTGTTACAGTCGATAAAAAAGAAGGTCAAATAAAAAGCACACTAAATAGAACTGGAATGGAAATGACCGCCATAGATTTACCAGGTGCATACTCTATGTCACCATTTACATCAGAGGAATCTATTACAAGTGAGTTTATTAGAACTGAGAATCCTGATGTCATCATCAACATTGTAGATGCGACAAACCTAAATAGGAGTTTATTCTTTACAAGTCAATTACTTGAACTGAATATTCCTGTAGTTGTTGCTTTAAACAAAAGTGATATGACACAAAAGAAGAAAACTAAAATAGATATTGCAAAACTTAGTAAGCAGCTTGGATGTCCAGTTGTTGAAACAATTTCTACAAAGACAAACAATAATGGTTTAGAAACACTTATCTCAAAGGTTGCTGAAATCAAAGATAATGATCAAGTTGCACCATTTGTTGCAACTGGTGTTAAAATGGATAGCAAAACCTCTGTTGAGGCGTCAGATAAAAAGAGATTTGAATTCATCAAAAAAATTGTAACTTCAGTAGAAAATAGAAAAGTGAGTAGCAACAAACAAACATCTCAGGATGCAGTCGATAGAATTCTTGCTCATAAAGTTGTAGGATTACCAATATTCGCATTCATTATGTGGGCGGTATTCTCAATATCACAAACTCACGTTGGACCAATGCTTTCGGACATTCTTGTTGGATGGATCGACAACTTGTATGCTCTTGTTGAAGGTGGCCTTGGTGAAGGTGTATCGCCAGTATTAAGTTCGTTATTACTTGACGGTATTATTGGTGGTGTTGGTGCCGTAGTTGGTTTCCTACCATTAATCATGGTACTCTTCTTCTTACTTGCATTATTAGAAGACTGTGGTTACATGGCACGTGTTGCAGTAATCATGGACAGATTCTTTAAACGTGTTGGTTTATCTGGTAAGTCGATCATCCCAATGGTTATTGGTACCGGTTGTGCGATTCCTGGTGTTATGGCTACAAGAACAATCAAGAATGAACGTCAAAGAAGAACAACAGCAATGTTGACACCATTCATGCCCTGTGGTGCAAAGCTTCCAGTTATTGCTCTATTTGCAGGCGTATTCTTCGGAGATGCTGCTTGGGTAGGTACATCTATGTACTTTGCTGGTATTGGTATTATCATCATTGGTGCATTAATGGTTGTTAGAATCACTGGTGAAAAAAATGCAAGATCTTTCTTCATCATGGAATTACCGGAATACAGATTCCCGAGCATTAAAAGAGCTGTCGTTTCTACAGCTTCAAGAGGTAAAGCATTTATCATCAAAGCGGGTACAATTATCTTATTATGTAACGCAGCAGTTCAAATTATGCAAACATTTAACTGGCAGTTCGAAGTTGTTGCTGAAGGTGCACAAAACACAAGTATCTTAGCAAGCATCTCTTCTCCATTTGCCATTTTATTGGTTCCATTAGGATTTGGTGCATGGCAGTTAGCCGCTGCAGCAATTACAGGATTTATTGCTAAAGAAAATGTTGTTGGTACTTTAGCAGTTGTATACTCTATCACAAACTTCATCGACACTGAAGAATTAGCAGTTGTTAGTGGTCAAGAAGACATTGCATCTATTATGGGCTTAACTTCAGTAGCGGCATTATCATACCTTGTATTTAACCTATTTACGCCACCATGTTTCGCTGCCATTGGTGCAATGAACTCTGAGATGGAAGATAAAAAATGGTTATGGGGTGGTATCGCATTCCAATTCGGTGTAGGATACACAGTTGCATTCGCAGTTTATCAAATTGGAACATTAGTGACAACTGGTGCATTTGGTACTGGTTTCCTTCCTGGATTAATTGTTGTTGGTGCATTGCTTGCTACAGTTATCATCCTTATTAAAAAAGGTGATGCGAAGGCTCAATTTAAAGCAACTCCACAAAAGGCATAGGTGATTAATATGAATAATCTTGTTGTAAGTCTAATTCTGTTGGCTATAATTGGTTTATCCATTACAAAAGTAGTGATAGAAAAGCGAAAAGGTGTTAAATGCATAGGATGTCCCCATGCTGGCGCTAGTAAAAAAGTTACTCAAATTAAGCTAGATGGTAACAATTGTGGTTGTAAATAAGAACTATATCCCGAGCAAATCTGCTCGGGATTTTTATATTTACAAACGTTTAATATTACAATTTGATTACGAGACCTTTTTTTTGCGAATATGTATGCTCTAGGTATAGAGTTTATGCCCTTTTGATGATAAAATAGAGTTAGTGTAGTTCATAAACTCAACCATTCTTTATGAATAACTAAACAAGTATTTATCAATAATATAGGAAATAAGGATCGTACATGAAGACAGCTCAGATAACGGAAGAACTAATTGGACGACGTATCAAGTCTCCCCTTTATTCTCAAGAGGGACATCTCTTATTGACTAAAGGTACTGTTATTAACAACAACATTTTAGCTAAACTTGAACGTCACTCTATCAAACCAATAGATATTTTAAACTCACTTTCGAAAGGTATTAAACCTGTTGGCATTATTAATGATGCGCAGATGGTTGAGTCTATTAAAGTTGTCAAAAATGTCTTCAAAAATGTTTTATATAATGAACCTAATGGTGTAAGTGCCGCAATTCCGCCAGAGCATATGGCTCTTGTCGAAGAAGTTATTGAAGCGCTTATGAAAACTATCTCAAAATCGAAAGACCTCCTGTATACTGTTTCTGAAATGTTGAAGACTAGTGAGTATACATATAAACATAGCGTTAATGTTGCTGTGCTATCTATCCTAACCGCTCAATCCCTTGGGTATGAAACGTCGGATATTAAAAACATCGCCCTTGGTGCCTTATTACACGACGTTGGTAAAATGCGCGTTGATCAAAGTATTATAACCAAGCCAAGCAAGTTGACCGACGATGAAAGAAAAGAAATCGAAAAACATCCTAAGTATGGATATGATTTATTAAAAAATATAAAAAGCCTTTCCTTTACGGCAAAACAAATTGTACTATTTCATCACGAGAAACTTGATGGAACCGGGTATCCTTTTGGTTTAAAAGGTATTGAAATACCTGAATTTGTTCGCATTGTAACCATTTGTGATATGTATGATTCTATGTCAACAGATCGCGTTTATCGTAATCGAATGCCGATATATACTGTACTGGAATTACTCATGACGGATTCTGTACATAAACTAGACCGCAAAGTATATCGCAGGATGACTGAAAATATCTGTCTTCACCCACCTGGTTCAGGTGTTGTTTTATCAGATGGTCGTGTTGGTGTTGTGTCCTTTTATAGAGCTTCCAATCCAAGTCGTCCTCATGTACGTGTCATTGATTTCGATTCAGATATAACCAAATTACGCGTTGAAAATATCAATCTTGAAAAGAGACATACACTTTTTATTGTTGGTGCTTGGGATATAAACGAATTTAAGAATGCTTTTAAACCAAATATTAAACCACAATTATACACATAAAAACAGCACTGCATCATATAAATGACAAGTGCTGTTTTTTTATGCTTATATTCTATTGTTTCGGAACCATTAAATCCTTCATCCCCATATACGGCTGCAACGCCTTCGGAATATTCACCGACCCATCAGCATTCAAATTATTCTCTAAAAATGCAATCAACATCCTAGGCGGTGCTACCACCGTATTGTTAAGTGTATGGACAAATCCTTTTCCGCTATCTCCGTTACGTCTAATTTTAAGACGTCTCGCCTGTGCATCACCTAGATTAGAACAACTGCCTACCTCAAAGTATTTCTTCTGTCTTGGTGACCATGCTTCTACATCCACCGACTTAACCTTTAAATCAGCCAAGTCGCCTGAGCAACATTCAAGGGTCCTAACCGGTACATCCAAAGTAACAAAGAAGTCCACTGTGTTCTTCCACAGCTTATGATACCAGTCCATACTTTCTTCTGGCATACACACGACAATCATTTCCTGTTTTTCGAATTGGTGAATACGATATACGCCTCTTTCTTCAATGCCATGTGCGCCTTTTTCTTTTCTGAAACACGGTGAATAACTTGTCAACGCATGTGGAAGTGTCTCTTCCTTAACAATTGTATCAATATATTTCCCAATCATTGAATGCTCACTTGTTCCAATCAGGTATAGGTCTTCCCCTTCAATTTTGTACATCATTGCATCCATCTCTGCAAAACTCATAACCCCTTTAACAACTTCACTTCTGATCATGTACGGTGGGATACAGTAAGTAAAACCTCTATCTATCATAAAATCTCTCGCATAAGACAACAACGCGCTATGAAGTCTTGCTACGTCACCCATCAGATAGTAAAAACCATTACCAGCAACTTTTCCCGCTGCTTCCATATCAACACCGGCAAATGTCTTCATAATGTCAATGTGGTATGGGATTTCAAAATCCGGCACCACTGGTTCACCAAATTTTTCTACTTCAACATTATCAGTATCGTCTTTACCAATAGGCACTGAGTCATCAATGATATTTGGAATAGTCATCATAATTTTTGTCACTTTTTCATCTAACTCGCGTTGAACAACTTCAAGCTCTGCCAATCTATCTGCATTCGCTTTAACCTTGGCTTTTACTTCTTCCGCCTCTTCTTTCTTCCCTTGACCCATCAACGCACCAATTTGCTTAGAAAGTGTATTTCGACTTGCTCTTAATTCATCAACTTCAGTTATTGTTTCTCTTCTTTTGATATCTAATTCCAAAACTTCATCTACTAAGGTTATTTTATTCTCCTGAAATTTCTTTTTCATGTTTTCCTTAACTAATTCAGGATTGTCTCTTACGATTTTAATGTCAATCATCTGTAACTCCTCCTTAAAATATGATATACAAAAAACAAAAAATCCTCTCACCCCCACATAATGGGACGAAAGAATTCCGCGTTGCCACCCAAATTGTCCTAAGACCACTTGACTATACGATAAAGGGTATAAACCTTTAGGGATTAACCTAATAACTCTGAAAGTAGAAAAGGCTGCTCGTACCATTGATTTTCACCAACCATCAATTCTCTAAAGAAACATGCAACCAGGGCTTTCGTCTTCGCTAACTATATATTAATATAGATTATATCGACAAAGTCAGAAAATTGCAACAAAAATATTCTACTCTCGATTCTATTGTTTATTCTAAAACACCCCAACTCTATCAAATGAAAACATTGGAATCCATCTCCCAATTGTTCGCAAAAAATTAAAAAGTTGATTGTTTTAGTGAATAAACAATAGTCTTTTTGACGTACAAGTGCGAAAACACGAACTTTAAAATGTAAATTTAACAAAAAATTCATTGAAATTCTATTCTGACTATTGTATAATTTCGGTGTAGATTAAAAGAGCACAGCAACAAAAAACATAATTGCTTATATAACTTCGATAATAAGGTTCGAAGGTCTCTACTTGGCAACCAGACTAATGCCAAACTATAAGCTTGAAAAAATGGAGGTATTTTATATGCATTATGATGTCGTTATTGTCGGTGCAGGTCCTGCTGGAATTTTCACTGCTTTAGAGATGCTCAATCGAAACTCTAAGAAAAAAGTATTACTCATCGAAAAAGGAAGTCCAATCGAAAAAAGAACTTGCCCAAAGGCCCAAACTACAGTTTGTGTTAATTGCAAACCGTATTGTCACATTACCACCGGCTTCTCAGGAGCAGGTGCTTTCTCTGATGGTAAACTATCACTCAGCTCTGAAGTTGGTGGAGAGTTACCTGAACTTAAAACCCATGAACTGGTACAGGAATATATAGAAAAAACAGATGCCATGTACTTACATTTTGGTGCTGATGATCATGTTGAAGGCTTAGAACATCCTGAAGAAATTAAGGAAATTAGGCGCAATGCTATTAAGGCTGGTCTAAAATTAGTAGACTGTCCGATTCGTCATTTAGGGACAGAAAAAGCACAAGACATTTACTATAAGATTCAACAACACTTAATCGCAAATGGCATTGAAGTTCGTTTTAATACCCGTGCAGAGGATTTGACAATCGTTGATGGCAAAATACAAAGTATTCAAGCGAAGGATTTAAAAGCGAAGGACGAACCTTACACAATTACAGGTGATCACTTTGTTTTAGCAACTGGTCGTAAAGGTGCAGATTGGTTAAAACAAATGTGCTTAAACCACTCAATTGCACATAAAGCTGGTACTGTTGATATTGGTGTCCGAGTTGAAGTAAGAAACGAAATAATGGAAAAGGTCAATTCTGTCCTATATGAGTCGAAGTTAATTGGACATGTTGCACCTTATAAAGATAAAGTTCGTACTTTCTGTCAAAATCCTGGTGGATTTGTCAGTCAAGAAAATTACGATAATAACTTAGCCGTTGTAAACGGTCATTCATATAAAGAAAAGAAATCAAACAATACAAACCTAGCTATTTTAAGTTCTCACAACTTTAGTGAACCATTTGATCAACCGATTCAATATGGTAAAAAAGTTTCTGAACTCGTAAATATGCTTGGTGGTGGGAAGATTATGGTACAGAGATACGGCGATATTCTAGCAGGTAAACGCACTTGGCCAAAGGAACTAAGCGAGTCTAACGTTGTACCAACGCTGAAAGATGCAGTGGCTGGTGACATAACAGCTGCAATTCCTTACCGCCCAATGACAAATATCATTAATTTTATTGAGGCTCTTAACACTGTTGTACCAGGATTCTCAAGTACCGAAACATTGCTCTACGGACCAGAAGTTAAATTCTATAGTAACAAAGTCATCCTTGAAGAAAACTTCGAAAGCAGTATCAACAATTTATACTGCCTAGGCGACTCTAGTGGATGGACACGTGGTCTGATGATGGCATCCGTAATGGGTGTTATGATGGGTGAACAATTAGCATAATAATCAGTATAACAATAGCCTCACTAATTTTAGTGAGGCTATTTTAATATAATCACCACATATTGAAATAAGTCTTAAATCTCAATTCTTTTTCGTCCATTATCTTTTGCCTTATACAATAATCGATCTGCTTGTCTAATATAATGAGATAAGGAACACCCCTCAGACCAGTCTATTTGAATTAAACCACCACTAAACGTACAGTTGAAACTCAATTCGTTGAGTACTTCAACATCAAACCGTTTATTGATTTCTTCTAAAAGTTCTTTCCCACTTTCTATATCAACCGCTGATAATACAGCAATGAATTCTTCACCACCATACCGATAAAACTGATCAGTTCCTCTAAGTCTATCCGTAAAAACCTCACCTAATATCTGTATTACACGATCACCAACATCATGACCATACTGGTCATTTACATCCTTAAAATAATCCAAATCAATGATTGCAAGTAATACTTCATTTTGCTTTGATTCATCAAAGCAAGCATCTTCAAAATAATTGGATAAGGCTCTTCTATTCGATAAGCCAGTCAATTCATCTAACAATGACATTCGCTCGTATTCGTTCGCCAACAAATATTGCTCTGTGACATCCTTTAGAAAATAAATCATACTATCAGTCCCGTGGTAATAGACCTGATTGCTATTAATCTCAACATAATAACTTCGTCCCGCACTATTTTGAAGTAAAAATGTACTTTCATTAACATTTGGTAATATCAGTTGACCATTAACAATAAAGCGACCTATTTCGTAACCAAAAACTTTGTCAACGACATCATTTCTATATAGTGCTGTACCATCTTTTTCTAAAATTAATATACCCTCATCTGATATTTTAAATAATTGGGTAAAAATCGCCTCTTCCTGGTGCAAATATTTTTTTTCTAAGCGAGCACCACGCCGTACCAATATCAACACAATCAGCGTTATTAACATAAGACCAACAATTACAAAAACAATTTCTGTATAGTGGTATTGCTTAAATTTCTCATCATACTGCTCAGTCACATGCATTAAGTCATCTGTATGAAAGCCCATACCGATATATACTTGCCACTCGTCTATACCAACAACATAAGTCGTTTTTTCTGATTTTACATCAGAATCTTTTTTATAATAAGTATAAGTTACGAATCCTTCGCCTTCTGTAGCGACCTTTTCCATGAAAATATCTTGAATTCTTCGACCATCAACATTCAACACTTCTGATAAGTTCTGCCCAACAACCTCTTTGTTCCCCGCTACCCGAGATACGCCATCATAACCGGTTATGAAAATGTAATTCTTATGTTCCTCATAGTAATTCTGTAGACGTTTATACGTTTTATTTTCAAGTTCCTGATTTATGACAGCCTCATAGATTCCACTGCCAATAATCATATCAAATTCAGGTATGTAGATGCAGAACGCAGTCTTCTTAAGAGGCTCTCCACCTTGTTCCATCGGCCAAAAGTAGTCGACATAAACACCCTCTTCCCTATCTACAGCTTCTACAATTTTTTGAATGAATTTATCACCATTTATATCCTCGAAATCCCACATATTGGTGCCTTGTATTGTACTATCAATACTGGATTTAAGTACATTCCCATTTGGTGATAATGCAAAAAACAAGTACTTATGATCAAAGTCAACCATCTTTTCATACTTCCTGACAGCTGCATTCCTTCTTTCAATTGGATCTTCTATTAAAACCAAATCTGACACACTTAGAATATATCCTAGGTGGGTTATTTCGTGTTTTACAGCATCTAGCTCAAGCTGATATATTATTTCACGCTCCTGAACAATCTCGCCTAAACGTTTTTCAACTTCGTTTTTAACCATCGACATATTCTCTTCTAAGTACAGTGTCGAAAATAATTCAGAGGACTTTGTAGCATTTTGAATCCCACTATAAGAAATATATGTGCTAATCAGAATAAATCCGATGACCAAAATCATCGTTATGAAAATATTGTTTTTTATAAGTTGCTTTTGAGTCACTTTCATATTTATCTCCTAACGATTTATTACTATGTATAGATTTAACTACATTATACCACAAGACAAAAGCTGGTTGCACTCAGCAACCAGCTTCCATAGTATCTATTATTTCATTACTTTTCTTAGTTCATTCAGTGAGCGAACAACTTTTTCAGAATAACCATTCATTTCCAGCAACTTATTGTCAGCTTCTTCTACATTCCCTTTGCTATATGCAACCGCGGCTTCTCTAGCACAAACATGCAGGGCACTATGTGGGCTTTCCATCTCATCAAGAATCGCCTTAATTCTATGGTCACCATCATCAAGTGTAGCAATCCATTTCCCAAGTCGACAGCCGTGATGATCGCCTACACTCTTTGGATCAATATGACTGTAGCCCAATATCATGTTGTATACACGCCATGTCCAAATCAAGTGATCTGTCACGCACATTTCTATTGCCGACAACGGATCCTGAGCTCTTAGCGAATCCCAAGCCTGAATTCTGATTTTATCAATATCGACACTTATATCATATAATCCTCGGCCTGTTCGGTCACATTCAGATTGAAGCGCTCTACTCCCTTCTAGTAACTGCATCATACTTGAAGCAATTTCTTCAGAGGCCGCTGTCTGTTCCTCAATATTGGCGCTTATTTGCATCATATTATCATAAATACCATCCACAGATCCGACAATGCCTGATAAGGATTTTACCGCATCGTTTAGATGTGCATTGCTGCTCGTGAATTGATTATCCGAAACGTCTATTTGGTCAACTGCCACATTGATACTGACACCCAATTGTTGGGTAACATCTTCAATAAATCCAACTGATTCCTTGGTTGTCTCGGCAAGTTTCTTTATTTCGTCAGCAACCACCGCAAATCCACGACCTGCTTCACCTGCTCGCGCTGCTTCTATAGAGGCATTTAGAGCAAGTAAGTTGGTTTGATCTGCTATTCCTTTAATAATGCTTACCATTTCAGTTATTGACTGCATTTCTTTGTAAACGACACTCATTTGCTCCTTTATGTTCTTAAAGCCGCCAATCGCTTCGACAGATTCATTTAATGCATCTGTGATCATTTCAACATTTTCATTGGTCTGTGTTATGGCATTACTTGCACTTTCTGAAGAACTTTGAACGAAATGCGACATGTCCTCAATCGTTGAAGCCATTTCCTGACTAGATGCTGCAACACCTTCAATAATCCCCGTTTGCTGATTAACATCTTGAACCATTTTTTTAACATGGGTCATTTCAGTCACGTCATTCAATAAACTTGTGATAAGCTGAACAACATCATCTGCACTGTTCGTTTCCTTCTGAATAAATTGGTTTAACCCATTAACCAGATTAGCGTATTCTTGAGAGTCAATTGATAACTCAACTCGCTCTCCATGCGTCATTTCATTTATTTGTTTTTCAATTTCATTAATATCATTTTTTGAAACAATTTCAACATCGTTTCTTTTCCATCCAAACATAATTTCCCCCTAGATTTGATAGTTTGTTATTTAAATATCAATAACTGTCTATACTAAGAATACCGCTTTTAAAGCCGTCTTTCAAGAAATAAATCGATGGATACTGATATTTATTAAAAAATAGACACACATTGATATACACGAACTTTATTAAAAAAATAACTAAAAATGTTTGACATCGATATATTTTCTGTGTTATCATCAATCTTAATTTAATACGGCTCGGATGAAGGTAGTGGAAATATACAATATGACCGTTACTGGACGAACCTCTGGAGAGACTCATATGAGCGCCGAAGGGGAAAGCTGCTATTGCAGTGAAACTCTCAGGTACAAGGGACAGAGGCAGAACATCACTTTTTTAGGTGTATCTGACTTTCTAGAGGCTAATTTTATTTAGCCTCTTTATGTTTTTTGTGCACAATTCAAACCACTATCATAATCTAAAGGAGAAAAACTATGAAAGCATTTGTATCAGTACTAGGCATGGATAAAAAAGGAATTATCAAAGAAGTGACATCTGTATTATCTAATCGAGAAGTCAACATTCTCGATATCAATCAAACAATCGTCGAAGGCTATTTTACAATGGTCATGTTTGTCGATTTATCCGACATGACAATTGATCTTAAAGAGTTAAAACATGCACTACAAGGCTCAGCGCAAAAGCTACAACTCGACATAAAAGTTCAGCAGGAAGACATCTTCACTGCAATGCATACTATATAGGAGGCCCTATGAGTCATTTTAATAATATCTTGGAAACCATCAATATGATCGACAAAGAGAAATTGGATATTCGTACAATAACGATGGGCATCTCTTTACTGGATTGCTGCGATCAAGACGGAGACGTTGCTCGCCAAAAGATCTATGATAAAATTACGACTTACGCGAAAGACCTGGTTCAGGTTGGTGAAGATATAGAGGAGAGATATGGTATCCCAATCATCAACAAACGCATTTCAGTCACCCCTATCGCCCTTGTCGCAGGAGCCTGTAATGATAAAGATTATGTGGCTTTCGCTGAAACCTTAGACGCAGCAGCCAAAAAAGTAGGCGTTAATTTCATTGGAGGATTTTCAGCGCTGGTCGAACGAGGCTGTACAGATGCAGACCAGAATTTGATAGAGTCCATTCCTGAGGCAATGGCTAAAACTGAGCGGGTCTGCGCCTCAATCAACGTTGGTTCATCTAAAGCCGGTATCAATATGGATGCCATAAAAGATTTGGGCAGAATTATTAAGGCTACCGCCAAAGAGACAGCTGATTCAAATAGCATAGGATGTGCCAAGATAGTTGTTTTTGCCAATGCAGTTGATGACAATCCATTTATGGCAGGTGCATTCCATGGAGTGACAGGTGGAGATGCAGTCATCCATGTAGGGATAAGTGGACCAGGAGTCGTCAAAGTCGCTCTTGAAAAAGTCAAAGGGGCACCCTTTGATGTTGTGGCTGATACCATCAAAAAAACAGCTTTCAAAATAACACGCGTTGGCCAACTTGTTGCCACAGAAGCATCAGAACGTCTAGGCGTTCCTTTTGGTATTATCGATCTTTCATTGGCACCGACACCCGCAGTCGGTGATAGTGTGGCAAGAATACTTGAAGAGATCGGTCTGCAACGTTGTGGATGCCATGGAACGACTGCAGCCCTTGCTCTCCTTAACGACGCAGTCAAAAAAGGCGGCATTATGGCTTCATCGCATGTCGGTGGACTTAGTGGTGCATTCGTTCCCGTCAGTGAAGATGAGGGCATGATTGCAGCTGTTCAAGCCGGTGCTTTAACTATTGAAAAACTAGAAGCAATGACTTGTGTCTGTTCTGTCGGACTTGATATGATTGCGGTCCCAGGCAATACACCAGCATCAACTCTCTCTGCAATTATTGCCGACGAAGCGGCAATTGGAGTCATCAACAATAAAACTACCGGCGTACGCATTATTCCAGTTGTCGGAAAAAGTCTGGGTGACTCAGTAGAATTTGGCGGACTACTTGGAACTGCGCCAATAATGAAGGTAAACAATTTTTCCAGTGCCCCACTAATCAACAGAGGTGGCAGAATCCCAGCACCAGTCCACAGTTTTAAGAACTAGATAGAGAGCAATACCCTCGCAAGCACCTACGATGAGCATACAAACAAAAAACTCCTATCTTGTCATTCAAGATAGGAGTTCATTTATTTATTTATTGAATCTTATAATTTATTGATCATACTAGCATTATATGCTGCACCAAATCCATTATCAATATTCACAACACTGATGCCACTGGCACAACTATTCAACATCGCCAGTAATGTTGCAACACCGCCTAAGTTTGCACCATAGCCAACACTTGTTGGAACCGCAATGATCGGTTTATCAACTAATCCGCCAATAACACTTGCAAGCGCACCTTCCATCCCAGCTACGACAATAACCACTTTGGCACCTCTTATAATATCGAGATTTGCAAATAAGCGATGAATACCAGCAACGCCGACGTCAGTCACTTTAACTGCCTTATTTCCTAACATGCGAGCCGTTTCATATGCTTCCTCAACAACTGGTAAATCAGAGGTCCCTGCTGCAACAATTGCTATATAGCTTTCAGATTCCTCTTGCTTGACGTTATTAACCGTTACAACTCTTGCCAATTTATTATGCTCTGCCTTAGGACAAGCTTGAAGGACAGCCTGTGCCATTTCATCACTGGCTCTTGTCAACAAAACATTATCACCGTTTTTATCCATATGCTGAACAATTTGTATCACTTGTTCAATTGTTTTTCCTTCGCCATAGATTACCTCTGGGTATCCTACTCTAATCTCTCTATGATTATCAATTTTTGCAAACCCTAAATCAGAAAACGGCAACTGTTCCAACTTCTTAACAGCATCTTCAATTGTCACATCCTCTTCTTTTACAGCATTCAAAAGCTGTTCAAGTGTTTTCGTATCCATTGTTTCACCTCCGTATTCTATGTTACTATTCACCTATTGTTTTATTTAAACTACCCATTTGATACCCACAGGCTTCTATCGCTACATAGGTAAATCCAATTTTCTTAATGGTCTCTGATATATTGTCCAATAAGGCTTCATCAAATAATTTCTTTCTATCTTCTCTAGCAACTTCAATTCTTGCTAAGTCACCATGGCATCTCACGCGTACAGCTCTAAATCCAAGCGCCATCATAAATACTTCAGCAGCTTCTATTTTTCTTAAGTCCTCATGAAGAATTTCCTGATTATACGGTAGTCGCGTCAGCAAACATGCATATGCAGGCTTATCATGTGTTGACAGATTCAATGCCTTTGATGCCAATCGGATTTCTTCTTTTGTCCATTCATTCTCCAATAAAGGACTTTTAACAGCTAATTCTTTTAATGCTACCATGCCTGGTCGATAATCCTTTGTATCGTCTAAATTGGATCCATCAACGACATAATTGGCACCTAAGTCATTTGCGCGCTGTTGAATTTTTGTGAAAAGTTCCTTTTTACATAAATAACATCTGTCAGATGGATTATTTTGTATTGCTGCTGGTACTTCGGCTAATTCTATTATTTCATGTCGAATCCCTATAGACTCAGCCAACTCTTTCGCTTCTTCCAGTTCCCACCTAGGAATATAGGGCGAATCAACAGTGATTGCAATAGCGTTCTCTCCAAGGGCTTTATTCAGTACCGCTGCTAAAAAAGTGCTGTCTACACCGCCAGAAAAAGCGATTGCTACTTTTCCTAGTGCCTTCAGTGATACTTCCAATGCCTTGATCTTATTTTCAATTATCATGCTAGTTACTTTCCCTTCTCATTTGCCAATGAACCTCATCATAGACAGTTCTAATGGCAACATTGTTTGTACGAGCGGCCTTCACACAGTCCTCATACTCTGCCTTACTTTTAATGTAATTATCCTTATAGTAAAAATCCTTTACTTGAATATCGCCATACTTTGTTGCTACTTGACGATATTTCTTCGTCATCATATGTTTCATGACCGGATACTCTCTCACACCACCTGAAGTCGTTTCTCTAAAGATGACACTTAATATATCCTCTCTATTCTCAGGACGTATAAGAACACTTAGTTTCACAGCCGGACGGCCTTTTTTCATCATAATCTGTGTTTTGAATACATCAAGTGCACCAACTTCAAACAATTTTTCTTCAACATATCCGTAAAGTTCCGCATTCATGTCATCAATATTCGTCTCTAAAAGAAACTGACCATCATTTGCTTTTTCTTCATATGATTGAGATCCCACAGGCTTCTCTTCAATCGTACCCAAGTAAACGCGTAAAACATTTGGCACCTCCAATGTACGTGTACCTAAACCATAACCCGTTTTTTCAATATTGATACTATGTGTATCCGTATACTCTTCTACGGTAGCCTTTAATATCGCAGCACCTGTAGGTGTTGTCATCTCCTTTTGCACAAGACCTGTCCGAACAGGAATCCCTTTTAATATTTCTGTCGTTGCTGGTGCAGGAACAGGCATCTTGCCATGGTCACACATAACAAAGCCACCACCTAGCTCTACAGAAGAAGCCATGATTTTATCAACACCTAAAGCATCGATACAAATGGCAGATCCCACAACATCAATAACCGAATCTACAGCACCAACTTCGTGAAAGTGCACTTCGTCGACAGGCTTTCCATGTACTTTACCTTCTGCTACTGCAACTTCATAAAACATTTTTATGCTTAAATCTTTGACCGATTGTGATAATCTACTGTTTTCAATCATTTCCCTTATAATCTTAAAATTCCGATCGTGATGATGATGATGACCATGTGAAGTATCGTGGTCGTGTGAATGATCATGTGCATGCGAGTGATCGTGATCATGTGAATGGTCGTGGTCATGCGAGTGATCATGGTCATGTGAATGGTCATCAGCAGTCAAAAGTACATCTACCTTTGTGCCAGATATACCGTTTTTCATCCCTGCTTTTATTACCAATTCATATTCCTCATCTATATTGAGTTTTGATAATTCGTTTTTTAGATAGGATGGATCTACACCTAAATCAATCATTGCACCTAAATGCATATCACCACTAATACCTGCAAAACAATCATAATATAATACTTTCATTATTTTATCCTCCATTTGCTAATCTATTACATACAGGACATGCCTGCATTGACAGCGGTTGTTCTAGTCGGCACGAGTCCAACAATTCCAGTTGTGTGAATATCTCCCGAGGTTTTCCTCGTCCGACAATTTCACCACGATGCATTACAACTACTTCGTCACATATTTCAAGAGCCATGTCCATATCATGGGTCGTTATCACCTTCGTTTGAGGCAAGTCATTCAACAACTTGATTAATTGTCTTCTTGCTCTAGGATCCAGACCAGTTGTTGGTTCGTCCAGTACGATGACATCCGGTTTCATCGAAAGTACTGTTGCAAGTGCTGCGACTCTCTTTTCACCACCAGATAATTTATAGGGTGGCCTATCAATTAAATAACCTGCGTCTACTTTAGCAAGAGATTCTTTTACGATTCGATCTACCTCTTCTTCATCTAATCCTTGGTTTCTTGGCCCAAATGCTACATCTTCATACACTGTGGTCATAAACAACTGACTTTCTGCATTTTGAAATGCAAATCCTATTTTTTGGCGAACTGTCTGTATTGTTTTAGGTGCCACCTCAATGTTACTGACCATTATAGAACCTGATTGGCCCGACTCCAATCCAACCATCAATTTAAGGAGCGTCGATTTTCCAGCACCATTCGAGCCAACAATCCCAATAGTTTGCCCAGGCTTTACAGCCATGTTCAATCGATTGAAAAGCGGATCATTTTTATCATATTCAAAACACAAATCCCTTATATCAATAACATATTGACTCATATTTTTACCACACTCCTACCAGTAGCTTGAATATGACAATCCAACTACACATATATATACCGTCAATTACTTTTACCTTATATTCCTTAGAACGAATCTGTCCATCAAACCCCCTCAACTTCATTGCCTCATAAAGCATAACCGATTTTTTCGATGCGCTTAAGAACAGTTGACCAATCAATGGTCCCCACGCTTTTAAGTCAATGGAACGCTTACCACCAGAGCGCATACTATAGGCAAGAATTATCCGCTCAGTCTCTGTCACCAATATTGTTATATATCTAAATGTCAGTAATACTTGAACACACATAATTTTAGGTACTTTCAGCCGTTCAAGCGCAAAAACGATATCTTCTATAGGTGTCGTTACTACAAGCATTAACGCAGACAAGACCAGCCATATCGATTTAACAAATAGCGTCGTCAGCGACAACCATCCAGCTGATATATAGATGCCCTCGGCTATATGAAGTTGCCGTGGATCAAGAAGTGGATTCAATAATCCCAAACTGATGCCCAATAGGGATGGCACAATTAATTTAGGCAACAACATTTTCAGTGGCAAATCGCTTATTACCAACAACAGTACCGGGTAAATACCTAGGATCAGCACACGCTGAAGGTTGTATTGCTCTACAGAAGTTAACAACACTATATATATTATTGTGAGCATCAATTTAACTAATGGATGAATTCGATTAAGCCAGTGATCACGCCTTGCGGCTTCCTCAAGCTGACATATATTCAATAGCTTGTTAACGAAAGTGTTCATAGGGTTCCTTCCAATATCTAAAATCTAATTTTACGAATGACGATACCAAAGACAGTTACAATGCTAAGAACAAGTAAACTTCCTATGACGCCTGATACACTCGTTCCGATATTACTGCTTATATTCGTATCATCTGATTGATTAAAATCATAATCCGGCATTACAGCCGTTTTGCTTTGAAGATTTGCCATGGTCATCTCAATTGTTGAGGTAACTGTGACAGACTCTTCCATTTCACTTGTTTCCGCTTGAGCTACGGCTTTCTCCAAAGACCACTCCAATCCATCAGGATCTGATGAAACAAATTGGGAGAACAAGCCACCAACAATCAAGGTAATTACGAGTATCCCTTGGACGATGATAGATGTTTTTCTTGGCGACAACTGTCTGCTCATAGAATTGTTCTTAAAAAAATCAAATAGCAAGTCTTCTCGTCTTTCATATAAGAAACCGACAATCGCTGCCGTTATAAACCCTTCAACTAAACCTATTGCTAGGTGTATTGGTTGCATAAATAGCGTAAATTCCTTAAACGGCAACGCAGTCTTTCCCGATATTATTGTCTGGATAACGACACTGAAAGCACCTAATTGCAAACCGATAACTGTCGCTAAAACAGTCCCAACTAAAAGCCACTTCTTACTTCCTCTTGAAAAAGGTTTATATATCAATGGATATGCAACATAACACGTAAACAATCCCATATTTATTAGATTACATCCAAATGCCAATAATCCACCATCGGCAAAAAAGAGCGCCTGTATCAATAACACCGTTGCCATAGACAGAAAGCCTGCCTGAGGGCCCAATAATATGGCAAGTAACATACCGCCACCTATATGCCCACTTGATCCTGTCCCAGGTATGGCAAAATTAATCATTTGGGCAGCAAAGACAAAAGCACTTATAACAGCCATATAAGGTACTCTTTTTTCTATAACGTTTGATTCAATTTTTTTTGCTGAATAGTTAATTACATAAGCACTTGCTGCAAGGAACGTCCCTCCAACTGCTGGTGTAATTAATGCGTCACTCATATGCATATTCTTCTCTCCTATTTATAAAGTGTCATTCTAAAAAAATCAGCACACTTATGTATTCTTCCTAAAACCTCTTTACTCTCATTTTTTTCAGTTCCTAGATACTCATGTACAATCTGAAACATTGTCGATTTGATTGCGTAAATAGCCATATCAACATCTATATCAGCCTTGAAAAGACTATTATCGATGTTATGATACAATTTTGCAAACGCTGCATCAGCGGCTTTATGTTTTAACCGATGGATATCATCTGCTACTACTTTAGCCGTTTCTTTCTTGCAACTCTTCAAAAATCTATACGCAAGGGGATACTCTTCCAATAAAGCGACGTTTCCACTGATGTTTCGTGTCAACCGACTTATAAAGTCTCGATCCTCTTCATAGATGCCACTCGTTGCAGTATCAAGGACCATTTGCTCACATTTCGTAAACAAGAATAAATACAAGTTTTTCTTGTTACCAAAATAATAAAACAATGCACCTTTTGATATACCTGCGCTTTCGACAAGTCTATTCATGGAAGCTTTCTCATAGCCACCACGGATGAATTCCTTCATGGCTGCGTTAATTATCATTTTTTTCTTTTCAATAGTTAACGCATCAAATTTTTCATATGAACTCACTGCTTCACCTCACTTATAACAGTTGACCATATCGGTCAACACGCTTCTTATTATACCTAGAGTTGACCACTTTGGTCAATGGATTTATATAAAAAAGGGTGCACAATATGCACCCTGCTATACATGTCCAACCAATATTTCAAAATTATAATTTCATGAATCGCCTAGCGGCTCCTCGTATTACTTTATAATGAACCCCTTCAAACTTTTTAGTTACATTTTTTAGTTCTTTCATTATCTTTATGTCTTGGGGGCAATGCTCTTCACATTTACCACACATCACGCATAGAGATGCATTATGAGGTTTACTTTTAAGACTTGTTTGCATTAAGTATTTAGAAAATGCACCAATCCTACCTTCAATTTCAATATCATTATAACATGATAAGCAAGTTGGTATATCAACCCCGACTGGACAAGGCATACAGTAATTACACCCTGTACATGGTACTTTAATCTTTTCGTTCAATGTTTTCTTGACTTCGTCAAACATTATTTTTTCTTCGTCAGTGAAGGTATTAATTTCTGTTTCACTTGCTACTCTCATATTTTCATCCAACATTTCCATAGAATTCATGCCAGATAAAACGAGCGTCACTTCTGGTTGATTCCAAATCCATTTCAATGCCCATTCTGCAGGTGATCTTTTTATTTTCGCAGCATCAAAAATTTTGTACACTTCCTTTGGTAAATTGTTGACAAGTTTTCCACCTCTTAAAGGCTCCATAATCATCACAGGTAATCCTTTCGAAGCAGCATACTTAAGACCACTTTTTCCTGCTTGATTGTTCTCATCCAAGTAATTGTATTGAATCATGCAAAATTCCCAATCATACGCATCCACCAATTTAATGAATTCTGTTTTACCACCATGATATGAAAAACCT
>Ga0209272_10000406_pt1 | contig 37219 bp, 30 predicted proteins | sample tdDd002_FD_187125 | JGI IMG/M metagenome (GOLD analysis project Ga0209272, IMG submission 187125) | Marine sediment microbial communities from the Atlantic coast under amendment with organic carbon and nitrate - tdDd00.2 (SPAdes)... | ecosystem: Environmental > Aquatic > Marine > Coastal >...
TGTTCAACTTTTTCCTTTTTTGTTTGGAAATATATATCTTCGAGAAAATTGTTTTGAATAATGAGTTGAACGGACATCACTAGGAGAAAGATGGACATAACAGCAATGAAAATTTTTCTAGACAAGTTCATTTTCATGGGTGTGTGCCCCCTTTACTCTGAATCTATAGCCATGAGATATGACGGTTTCAACCAGGTCAGAAGCTTGACCAAGTTTATTGCGTAATTTTTTGATGTGGTTATCAACCACTCGAGTTGTGCCTGTAAACTCGTATCCCCAAACAGCATTGAGTATCTGATTACGTGATAAAGCCATGTCTTTATTTTTGCATAGGTAAACCAGAAGATCGTACTCTTTTGGTGCCAAGGGGATTTCAAGGTCATCAACATAAACCATTCGACTGGTTAGGTTGATTTTTAGGGTGTCAAAGATAATGAGATCAGTCGTTTCACTTAAAGTTTGTTGAGTAGAGGAAACACCCTGTTTAACTAAAAATCTCTGAATCTTAGCAAGGAGTATTTTCATTTTAAATGGTTTGGTAATGTAGTCGTCGGCGCCTTGCTCATATCCCTTTAAATGATGGTTTTCACTTTCAAGAGCCGTTAACATAATAATAGGAACTTGTGAAGAGTTACGGATTTTTTCGCAAACTTCATAGCCATTTAACTTTGGTAACATTACATCTAACAAAATTAGGTCATACCTATTGTTTTCGAACAGTTTAAGTGCTGTTTTTCCATCCCCGGCAATGTCGACGCTATAACCAGCATTTTTTATATAAAGACTCATGAACTCTTGTAATTTGATTTCATCCTCAACAATGAGAATTTTTGCATTCATATGAACCTCCTAATTGAAGTGCTATTCGTATTATATACTGCAATTCTTAAGGTAGATGGAAGAAATGCTAACAAAAATCATTAGACTGTGCAAACCTAATGATGGACTGAATAAAGGTATTGAGTGGGTGAGCTTCAGTGTCAAACTCTCTTGGATAAATAATGTAGTGTTCAAGAGGAGGAAGACTATAATCGAGAATTTTATAAACGAATAAAGAGGCCTCTTCAAGATAGGGTTTAACCAGTGTTTTAGGTAAATATGCAAAGGCATTGTGTTTAATAAGTAGGGGGATAATACGCGAACTGATATCTATGGAAAATCCGTAGGTTTTATTGCTATAAAGGATGTCATCTACATAATTGTCAAATAGATGTGAGTGAATAACATTAAGTTTTTCAAGCTCAGAAAAAGGCAATCCATCTTCAAATCCTTCAAGTTTAGAAGGACCAACAAAAATAAGGTCGTCCGTAAAAAGCAACTTTGAAGTGAACTTGCTGTAATTTGATATATGGCGGGTGAATCCAATGTCGTATTTACCGGAAACAACACCCTGTATGATTTCATTGGAGTGTTTTAAAAAGAGGTTAATAGCACGCGTATTGTCCTTAAACAAGTGGGTCTCTAGAAAAGGATCTAAAGCCACATCAAAAAATGCATGTACACTGCCAATCCTAATGGACGTGGAGTGGTCGTCTTTGCTTTTAAGTTTGTTTTTTGCAGTGTTGTAGGTCATAACCAGTTCTTCTGCCATGGGTACTAGGTCAAGCCCCTGTTGAGTGGCTTCAACACGGCCCATATGCCGAGTGAAGAGTTGACAGTCAAAGTGTTTTTCAAGTTCAATAATGCGGTTGCTTACAGTAGATTGAGATAAGTTTGTGAGATGTGCAGCTTTGGTAAAACTCTTGGTTTGGATCACCGAAAGAAAGGTGACGAAAAAATCTAAGTTCATAATGACCTCCCATCGAAAAAGTCGATAATGCGTATCTATTTTTACCGTTTGTGTGATTATCTTATTCTGGATAAAATGTAGTTGATAACAGTTATCAGTTGTATTTTCAGAACAATTATAGCATACAAGGAGCACAGAATGGTGAAAAATGAAAAGTTCAATAAGATAACTGAGGGACCTCTACTTGTCTCTATTTTATCCTTTTTCTTCCCAATATTTATGGGAAGTTTACTTCAACAGTCCTACAATTTTGTAGATGCATTGATTATCGGTCGTTTTGCGGGGGCCGGTGGATTAGCGGCCATAGACGCGACTTATAATTATATGCGATTGCTTATTAATGTATTCTTATCCATATCTGTCGGGGCTACAATTTTAATTTCACAATATATTGGCGCTAAAAATGAAGAAAAAGCGTCAAAAGTTGTCCATGTAATCATTGTTTTTGCACTTATAGGGGGCGCAGTAATAACACTTGTTGGGCTGGCTCTGTCTCCAACATTTTCAAGTTTTATGAATGTACCAGACGCCATATTTGATATGTGTGTTGGGTATTTAAGAGTCTACTTTTTAGGAACTATTTTCTCGTTTGTTTTTAACATTGGATCTGGAATTTTAAGAGCCGGTGGGGACACTAAAAAACCCTTTATTTTCTTAATGATCAGTTCAGGTGTGAATATACTACTGGATTTGCTTTTAGTAGCGGGACTTGGTTATGGCGTGACTGGGGCTGCTGCGGCGACCGTGATATCACAGTTTGTAGCGTGTATATTTGTTATAAATCACTTGAAAAATAGATCAGATTGTTTGGCACTAGATATGCGTAAACTCCATCTTGATAAAAGCATTTTAGGTGAAATTATGAAAGTGGGTCTACCTCTCGGTGGTCAGACATCTTTATATGTTATTTCAAACATGATCGTGCAAAGGGGAATCAATGCATTTGGAGTGGTTGGCATTGCAGCTTGGTCTATTTGTGGCAAAATGGATTTTGTTATTTGGTTGTGTATTGATGCAATTGGAATAACGGTAACCACATTTGTAGCCCAGAACTACGGTGCATTAAACAAAGAACGTATGAATGCTTCAAGTCGGTATGGTTTAGTCATTATTTTGGCATTGGTAGGTTTAATAAGTACTTTGTTTTATATGTATGTACCGGTGGTAGCCTCTTGGTTTACAAGGGACGTGTATGTGATTAAAGAAACCACTTACATGATGCGGATAATTGCACCCTTTTATATTTTGCCAAGCATTAGCCAAGTCATTTCTGCAAACATTAAAGGTACAGGAGAGACCCTAAAACCCATGGTGCTGACCTTGTTTGGAACATGCGCTGTGAGAGTCCTGTGGATATTGTTTGTCTTGCCTCAAAAATCTCTAGCTATTACTGCTGTCTTTTCATATCCGGTATCATGGGGTGTTACAGTAGTCTTGTTTATCTTATTGGGGCGCCGTTGTATGAGGCGTGTTCATTTTGAAGGTGAGTTTGTTAGTGAAGGTTAGAGTAAAACATTGTTTTAAATAAAAAAGCAGTATTGTGAATCAGTCCAATAATGTTAAATCATGTTTAGGACTGTGTCACAATACTGCTATTACATTTTTTGAAAAGAATCAAAGAAGTATCGATTCAATCTCTTTCCAACTTGAAACCACATTGCCGTCATAAGCATTGTAGTCTGTCTCTTTAAATTTGAACAAGTACTTTTCAGAAGCATTGGTGGATCTCAGATTCTTAGGATGGTCATCAATGAATATAGAATCTTCCTCCATCATGGCAACACGTTCTTTACCATAACCATTTCCTGACTTGTTAATCAAGACAATAATTTCATCTACTTCTGGCAAATGTTCTTCAATCCATAGAACTTTTTTGGATGCATTCATTGGAAATGCTGACGTGCAAATAATTACATTATATTTTTCTACTAGGTGTCCAATAACTCTTTTCGCATCGTCATAAAACTCAAGGGCATCAAAGAATGCTTGGTCACCAAACATATCTTTCACAACCTGAATCGGGTCTGCTTCATGGACATGTATCAGTGGACAAATATTTTTGTACGCCCAATTTGAGTGTTTTTCCCACTGGGCTGGTTTAAAGTCTTCATAATTCTTGTAACGCTCATTATATATATCACATATTGCTTTATCAGCATTTACAATCGTTGAATCAAAATCTAAATATAAGTCTCTTTTCATCTTATCACCTTCACTTTTTCAGATGTGGTTTACTTTTCATAGTATAGCACAATGCATAACAAGATAAGAAGGTGATGATAGTGTATCTAAGTTTTAACTTATATCAAAACGGTCTGCATTCATGACTTTATTCCAAGCGGCAATAAAGTCGTTTATGAATTTGTCTTGAGAGTCATCACTTGCATACACTTCAGCGATGGCCCTTAACTGTGAGTTTGATCCAAAGACTAAGTCTACACGAGTTGCACTCCATTTAACCTGACCACTAGTACGGTCGCGACCAATATAGGTATCTTCTTCTTGCGGGTTTGGCATCCAAACTGTGGTCATATCTAATAAGTTAACAAAGAAGTCATTGGTTAAAGCATTTGGCCTATCTGTGAAGACGCCATGTTTGGTGTTCATGTGATTGGTGTTCAACATTCTCATCCCCCCAATGAGCACTGTCATTTCTGGGGCCGTGAGTGATAAAAGTTGTGCTTTATCGATTAAGAGTTCTTCTGGACAAACAGCATATTTTTTCTTTTGATAGTTTCTAAAACCATCAGCGATGGGTTCAAGAACAGAGAAGGACAGTAAGTCAGTTTGATCTTGATTAGCATCTGTACGTCCCGGGCTGAATGGTACAAGTAGATTAATCCCAGCCTTTTTAGCCGCTTGTTCAATCCCTACACACCCTCCCAAAACAATTAAGTCAGCAAGTGAAACTTTTTTCGACTCATGCGTACTATTGAACTCTGACTGAATGTTTTGAAGTGTGTCTAAGACCTTGACTAGGTCATAACCTTGGTTGATCTCCCATGTTATTTGTGGATTTAAACGAATACGTGCTCCGTTGGCACCACCGCGCATATCGGACCCCCTAAATGTCGATGCAGAAGCCCAAGCAGCTGAGACCATACCACCAATTGATAGTCCAGAGGTATGAATCTGGTCTTTTAATGCGTTGATGTCCACCTCTTCGATTTGTTTATATTGTGGCTCTGGCAATGGATCTTGCCAAATGAGTTGTTCGGCTGGCACTTCTGGCCCAAGATATCTTGACCTAGGCCCCATGTCGCGATGGGTTAATTTAAACCATGCACGCGCAAAGGCATCCGCAAATTCATCAGGATTTTCAAGGAAGCGTTTTGCGATTGGTTTGTATATAGGATCCATACGCAGGGCTAAATCTGCTGTGGTCATGATTGGCGCATTCGTTTTATTTGGGTCATGGGCATCCGGTACGGTCCGTTGTGCATCAGGATCTGTAGGAATCCACTGCCAAGCTCCTGCGGGGCTTTTAACTAAATCCCAGTCGTAGCCAAAGAGGGTTTCGAGGTAGCCATTATCCCATTTGGTAGGTGTAGCGTTCCATGCCCCCTCAATACCTGATGTTATGGTGTCAACACCGTGTCCACTGCCTTGTGTGTTCTTCCAACCTAATCCTTGTTCTTCAATGTTTGCCCCTTCAGGTTCTGCACCAACTTGTCCTGCATCTCCTGCACCGTGGCATTTACCAAAGGTATGTCCACCAGCTATGAGTGCAACGGTTTCTTCGTCATTCATAGCCATTCGAGCAAAGGTCTCACGTATATCTTTACCTGAAGCTAGTGCACTGGGTTCCCCATTTGGACCTTCAGGGTTTACATAAATGAGTCCCATTTGAACTGCAGCAAGTGGATTATCAAGCTTGTCTTCTTTCGAATAACGTTCATCACCAAGCCACTCCATTTCAGAACCCCAGTAGATATCTTCTTCTGGTTCCCAAATGTCCTCACGTCCTCCAGCAAACCCAAAAGTTTTAAAACCCATTGATTCTAATGCACAGTTTCCCGCTAGAATCATGAGGTCTGCCCAGGATATAGATTTACCGTATTTTTTCTTTATTGGCCAGAGGAGGCGACGCGCTTTATCTAGGTTAGTGTTGTCCGGCCAACTGTTCAGGGGAGCAAAACGTTGATTTCCAGTTCCGCCACCGCCACGGCCGTCTCCTGTTCTGTATGTACCAGCACTATGCCATGCCATTCTGATAAACAAACCACCATAATGGCCCCAGTCAGCTGGCCACCAATCTTGAGAGTCCGTCATAAGTGTTACAAGGTCCTCTTTAAGTGCGAAATAGTCAAGATTTTTGAAAGCTTGAGCATAGTCAAAATTCTCCTCCATTGGATTACTCTTATTTGAGTGTTGATGGAGTAATTTTATGTTCACTTGATTTGGCCACCAGTCCTTATTTGATGTGCCACCTGTTTTAGTATTACTTGTGTGTCCTGTTACTGGACATTTTCCACCACTCATAAGACGCCTCCTATTCATACTTTTTAGTTGGTTTAAGTTTTTATTTACTCATGTTTAGCCGTTAATGTTTATACCACACATATTAATACCCTTTGTGTAATAAATATACTCTTAAGCAATATAAAGATTCGTTGAAATCTTGTTATTGAAAAGGCGTTTAGGAGCATAGTGTGTTTTTTTATTCAAAATACCTTGACATCAAGATAAATGGGTGTATAATAAAAGTATCTTCACATCAAGATAAAACAAATAAAGTATACCTTTATATTATTGCGGTGGAAGTATAAGTGAGAAAAAGTTAGCGACGATAATAATTTAAGTACTAATTGACCCATTAAGAATGAGTATTGTAAACATAATTTGAAATTTAGTAGTGAGAATGAACAAGCTGATAATACATGTGTAGGTAAGTTGGAAACTAGGGATTGCAAAGGAGCATAATTATGAAAATAAGTGATTTTAGAGGTATTTTTAGGACCAGTGAGTTAGAAGTTGAATCTGTTGAAAATCCATATGGTGACTACTATACAGTCAAAATTCGAATCCCTAAAGGCTATTCATGGATTCCTGGAGAACATGGCATTTTCAAATTACCTGGCAAAAACATTCAAGGAAAGAAGTGGCGTGCTTTTAGTGTTGCATCTAATCCAAAAGAAGGTTTTATGTTAATTGGAACACGAACAGGTAGAGAAATAAGTTCTTTTAAATCGGCTCTTACAGGAATGAAAAAGGGTGAAAAAATTTCCGTACGTGGACCCTTTGGCTGGTTTAAAGTTATGGACAATAAAACACCAATTGTAATGATTGCAGGGGGTGTTGGCATAACACCAATACGCGCGGTTGCAAAGTCCTTAGAAATGGAAAAGTCTAGACCTGTTCATATTATTTACTCCTCAAAGGATTATTACCTCTTTGGCGATGATTTTGACGAAATGGCGACCAATAATGCGTCTTTCCATGTGTCTAAGTATGGAAGTTCATCGGAGACGAAAGCAGCTGTAGATAAGATCACAAGTCAATTTGAAAATGGTGCTTTCTATTATATTTCTGGATCTCAAGCATTTATCTCATCGATTTCAGATCAATTAAAATCCAGTGGTGTGAGTAAAAAGAGAATCATTAATGATCCATTCCTTGGATATTAAATAATTAAGATTAAAGTTGACTATAAACTATGGCAAGATATGAAATCTGAAATATCAAAACTTGGATAAGAAAACTTTTTAATAGTATAATGGGTGTGGGATAAAAGAATCTACTGCATGAAGTACAAAGCAAGGAGGCGGTGCAGTTGGACATAAATATTAAATTAATGACAGTTATGACGAGATTTTCGAATACATTATTAAAACGTTTAGGTGAAAATCTAGAGTCAAAAGGGATGTTATCCTCTGTCTATGCCATGTTGAGCCATTTGAATGTTGTTGACCGAGCTAAGACACAAAAGCTAGGTGAGGTGGCTGTCATCACCAGTGGTACAACCACACATATTGTTAAAAAAATGATCCAGCAAGGCTATGTCATTAAAGTCCAAGACAAAGATGATAAAAGGGTATTTTGGATTGAGATCACCAACGAAGGTAGAAAAGCCTTCCTAGATGTCCATACAGAACATATGGCGTATTTAGACGACTTACTAAAGCCATTTTCTGACTCGGAAAAAGAAGCGTTTATCGAGATTGTAAAACATTTCGGACTGACTATCGAAGAGAATATTGACTTGAATAAGTAATGATAATGATGATGTGACAAGTGTGGCTAAAAGTACTAAAAAATTGTATAGATGTGTATAAAAATTAAAGGCTGGTGCATGTTTGCACCAGCCTTTTGATTGTTCAAATTAACTTAAATCAGAAGTGAGCTTACTTATAGTTTAGTGTACGCTCTTCAACTTCTTTACGTACATGTGCAACAAAGTCAGCAGTAGCCATTGAACCCTTGTCACCTTCAATACGTGAACGAACAGAAACAGCCTTGTCTTCCTCTTCTTTCTGACCAACAATCAGCATGTAAGGAGACTTGCTCAGTTGTGCTTCACGGATCTTGTAACCAATCTTTTCAGCACGTTCATCGATTTCAACACGAAGGCCACTGCGCTTAAGTTCGTTTACAACGTCCCAAGCATAGTCATGGTACTTCTCAGAGATTGGAAGAACCTTAACTTGTACAGGCGCTAACCATGTAGGGAATGCACCAGCATACTTTTCAATAAGCATAGCCAGTGTTCTTTCGTAACAGCCGATTGAAGTTCTGTGGATGATAACAGGATTCTTTTTAGACCCGTCAGAATCAATGTAAGTCATGTTGAAACGCTCAGCAAGCGCGAAGTCAATCTGTACAGTGATGATTGTATCTTCTTTACCGTGAACATTTTTAAACTGGAGGTCAAGTTTAGGGCCGTAGAATGCAGCTTCGCCTTCCACTTCTTTGTAGTCAAGCTCAAGGTGGTCAAGGATTTCACGCATTTTGTCTTGTGTACTTTCCCAAACTTCAGCTTCACCAATGTACTTTTCTTTGTTGTTTGGATCCCACTTAGAGAACTGGTAAGTGATGTCTTCACTAATACCCAGTGTATCCATCATATAGTTGATCAGGTCAACACAGCCACGGAATTCTTCTTCAAGTTGTTCTGGTGTTACGACCAGGTGACCTTCAGAAATTGTAAACTGGCGCACTCGGATAAGACCGTGCATTTCACCTGATGATTCATTTCTAAATAGTGTAGACGTTTCACCGTAACGAATTGGTAGGTCACGGTAAGACTTTTGGTCCGCTTTGTAAACTTCAAATTGGTAAGGGCAAGTCATTGGACGAAGTGCCATTGCGTTATCAATATCAGCTTCTTCACCTTCACCTGCATTAGGGATTAGGAACATACCATCACGGTACTTGTCCCAGTGGCCTGAAAGTTTATATAAGTCAGACTTAGCCATCAGTGGTGTTTTAGTTAACTGGTAGCCACGACGTTCTTCTTCATCTTCAACCCAGCGCTGCAGTGTTTGAACAATTTTAGCGCCTTTAGGCATAAGTAGAGGCAGACCTTGACCAATTAGCTCAGATGTTGTGAATAGTCCCATCTCACGACCAATTTTGTTGTGATCTCTCTTCTTAATTTCTTCTAACCACTCAATGTGCTCATCTAGAAGTTTAGCCTTAGGGAATGACACACCATAAATACGCTGTAGCATTTTGTTCTTTTCGTCACCTCTCCAGTATGCACCAGCAATACTTAGAAGTTTAGACGCTTTAAGAAGTCCAGTGTTAGGCACGTGAGGTCCCATACATAGGTCAACAAAATCCCCTTGTTTGTAGAATGTGATAACTTCATCTTCTGGAAGGTCTGTAATCAGCTCAACTTTGTAGTCTTCGCCCATTTCAGCACACATTTTAAGAGCTTCATCTCTTGAAACAACCATTCTTTCGATTGGAAGTTTTTCAGAAGAAATTTTCTTCATTTCTTTTTCGATTTTAACAAGGTCTTCTTGACGGAATTTTTCGTCTAGGTCAAAGTCGTAGTAGTAACCACGTTCAATTGAAGGACCAATTGCAAGTTTAACTTCTGGGAATAGGCGTTTAACAGCATGTGCTAAAAGGTGGGCTGCAGAATGTTTAAAAACTTCAACACCAGCTTCATCTCTGAATGTTACAATGCTTACCTGATCACCATCTTCAAGAACGTGAGCCACGTCCACAAGTTTTCCATTAACTTCACCCGCTAGGGCTTCTTTTGCAAGACGACCACTGATTGCTTTTGCAAGGTCAAATACACTTGATCCAGATTCGATTTCTCTTGAAGAGCCATCTTTTAATAAAATATTCATGTTTGCCTCCTTGTTTGCCACGGATGACCGGGCTGTATTTTTTTCATCATTAGATTCTTGATTTTATGAGCCCTAGTATTAAGCTCATGATTATCTGAAAGGGGATACCTACAATTTGTCTGAATGTATCCAAAAAACAAAAAATCCCGTCCCTATATCAAGGACGAGTCAATCGCGGTTCCACCTTAGTTGCCTTTCGGCCACTCTGATTACATTCAACTAAGCACACAATTAATTAGTTAAGAAAATACTTAGCTAATAATATATGAACCCTCATGTAACCTATACATCGTATCGTGACATCTCCGTTGAGATTTTCAAATATAATAACCAAGTTGTTTAGGTCTAGTATATTTTACTAACTCAAAGCTCAGGAGTAGTATTCACAAAGTGTATCACCAATGTGCTTCCAGCCACGGCACATTTTCTCTATTGACACTGTCGTTGATGTGTTCTTTGCTATTTGTCTCCATCATAGCCTTATATTAAATTCCTTATCATATTATATTGCTTACATTATGATGTCAAGGCTGTGATCGTATTTGATCCTAAAATTGGGTATGAAAACCTTATCCATTTAATTAAGTGTGGGGTTCAATAAATATTTGATAAAATTTACAATTATGATTGTAAACAGAACGTGTGTTTGTTAAAATTAATTTAACGAATAAATGAAAATGCATTATACCTATGATATATAAGGAGGAAAACATGAAAGCAGTCATTAATTTAATCACAATTTGGACAGACAACATTGAATCTATGAAAGCATTTTATGAAACGGTTCTTGGGTTTGAAGTAAAGACAGACTTAGGCACCTATGTTGAGTTCCACAATGAAAGTGTACGGTTTGCAATTTGTGAACGTAGTGTTATGCATGTGCATTCAGATGCATTTAAGTTAATGCGTACAGGACAGGCCTTCGAGTTAGCTTTCCCATGTGATTCCGTAGAAGCCTTAGACAAAACATACCATGAAATTATAGGCAAAGGGGCAGTAGAAATTCATAAACCCGAAAATATGCCTTGGAACCAAAGAACGGGTCTATTTGCAGATCCAGATGGCAATATCCATGAGCTTTTCTGTGAGTTGGAGGTGTCTTGATGGGAACCTTTGAGGTACAATTAAAGAATAAAAATGATTTATTGCAAATAAGATTTAAAAGCATAGAGGAGACAAGCTGTGAGAGTGATAAAGGTAGTTCCATACAATCCAATGTGGCAGACCGAGTTCGAGAAAGCCAAGAAATTTTATATAAAACTTCTAGATGGTCTAGACGTACAAATTGAGCATGTAGGCAGCACCTCAGTTAAAGGGCTACATGCTAAACCTATACTGGATATCGACATTGTAGTTCCTAACTCAGAGGTGAGTAGAGGTGTCATTGACCGACTAGAAAAAGTGGGGTACATCCATCAAGGAAACATGGGGATTCCTGGTCGAGAGGCTATGAAATACGATAAAGACAAGAGTTCTTTTGAATGGATGGAACATCATTTATATGTCATTCTTTCTGGAAGTGAAAGTTTAGAAAATCATATGATGCTTCGTAGGCATTTGCGAAATAATCCTGAAGCTGTAAAGGCTTATTCACAAGTAAAACTAGATTTAGCTAAGGTGCACCCAAATGACATAGATTCGTATGTAGAAGGCAAGTCTGAACTCATTCGGTCCTTTTTAGAAAAAGAAGGCATGAACTTAAAGGCGCTTAACCGAATACAAGATGCCAATAAAGCAAAATGATAAGGGCGTGATTACATGTCTCAGTTAAAAATAAGTAGAGCTGAGTTAGGACAGTTTTTGATCGAGTACCAAGGGTTGGGGTCAAAAAACCGATTTAAAGGGAAAGAGGGTATACTATCATACTTCGATAGGGTAGGCTGTGTACAATATGACCCTTTAAATGTGGTGGGAAGAAATGCTGACTTAACTTTGCAAAGTAGGATTGACGGGTATCAGAAATCAATGTTACATGACTTACTGTATTCCGAAAGAGTTTTAGTGGATGGATGGGACAAACAAATGTCCATATATAAATCTGTGGATTGGAATAAGATGGAACACGTCCGGACTTCCATGACTGAGAGTTCAATTCGGACACTTAAACATAGGAAATCAATTGAAGCATTAGACTATACCGAACATGTAAAAGACAAGTTAAAAGAATTAGGAGCCACCAAACCAGGAGCTATTGATATAGGTGCAGTTGTTCGAGGGACTTGGGGCCATGGCAAAATTTCGAGTGTTGTAATGGACTTCCTATTTCATACTGGTGAGTTAGGTATATATGACAAGGCTGGAACACAAAAGGTTTATGATTTTATTGAAAATTTGTTATCAGATGAAGTTCTAAATCGTAAATCTGGATTTAATAATGATGAGGATTTTTACGATTGGTACGTGAAAAGACGTATCGGTAGTCAAGGTATTTACTGGGACAAGAGTGGAGATGGTTGGTTAGGCCAGTATATTTCTAAAGCAGGTATACGAAAATCAGCTGTTGAAAGATTAGCTAAAAAAGGGGAAATTCTACCTGTTGAAGTGGAGTCATTTAAAGAAGTGTTTTATATTCGAAAAGAGGATGTAGACCTACTGAGTGATTTTTTAAATCAAGTTAAATCTAAGTCTACCCATAAGAAAGTTAGATTCTTGGCTCCTCTTGATAATTTTATGTGGGATAGAAAATTGATTGAGCAAGTATTTGGTTTTAACTACAGATGGGAAGTTTATAAACCTCAAGCTCAAAGGGAATATGGATATTATGTACTCCCGGTCTTATATGGAGACAAGTTTGTAGCAAGGTTTGAACCTGAACACGTAAAAGGTGGCAAGACACTCACCATTAAAAATTGGTGGTGGGAAGAAGGTGTAAAACCATCAAAAACCATGACCAATGCAATAAAAAAAGCCTTTAAAGATTTTACAACATATTTAGAAGTTGAAAGTATTACAAATAACATAGATGATTTACTTAAATGATTAAAAGACAGTGGTCTGTTTACATACAGTCCACTGTCTTTTTTATATGATGAACTACATTGAACCCGTAAATCAAGTAGTTTACCTAACCCGAAAATATTCCAAAAGCGGTGTTTAAATGGATTGGTGATATGTTCTCGAAATGACTTCTTCCTGTTGTGCCTTGTTTAAACGGTTAAAATTGACGGCATAACCCGAGACACGAATTGTTAAGTTGGGATACTTGTCTGGGTGGTGCATGGCGTCAATGAGTTTCTCTTTGTGAAGCACATTTACATTTAAATGGTGTGCTGCCTGTTTAAAATAACCATCCAATATACCTACTAAATTATTGACTTGAACACCTTCCGCTTTTCCAAGAGCAGAGGGTGTCAGTGAGAAAGTACAAGATATACCGTCTTTGCAAGACTCAAAAGGGATTTTCGCTACAGAATTAAGCGAAGCAAGTGCTCCTTGCGTGTCCCTACCATGCATTGGATTTGCACCTGGTGCAAAAGCTTCACCAGCTTTTCGACCGTCTGGGGTAGTGCCAGTTTTCAGACCATATACAACATTTGAGGTAATGGTCAAAATGGACAGGGTATGTTCAGCATCTCTATAGGTTGGATATTTGCGTAATTTGTTTATGAAGCTTGTAACAACCTGTGATGCAATCGTATCCACATCATCAGAGTCATTACCGTATTTGGGGAAGTCTCCCTTTGTATTAAAGTCTATGATGTAACCCTTCTCATCATAAACGGGCTTCACACAAGCGTGTTTTATTGCTGATAAGGAATCTGCCATAACGGAAAGTCCAGCCATACCAAAAGCCATATACCGGTGAACATCTGTATCATGTAGTGCCATTTGTGTTTTTTCATATGCGTATTTATCGTGCATGTAATGGATGATGTTCATGGCTTTTACATAGTGTTGGCAAAGCCAATCCAAATAAAGTTCAAAACGCTTCCAAACTTCGTCATAATTTAGTTTTTGCGATTTTATAACGTCCATTTCTGGGCCAATCTGCATGTTTGAATTTGTGTCATAACCACCATTAAGGGCCAGAAGGAAGGTTTTAGGTAGGTTGCTGCGGGCACCAAAATACTGCATTTCTTTGCCTATACGCATAGCAGAAACACAACATGCAATGCCGTAGTCATCGCCAAAGTCTTTACGCATTAAATCGTCATTTTCGTACTGGATGGCATCGGTTTCAATAGACATTTTTGCACAGTATGCTTTAAAGGCTTTGGGAAGATTTTCTGACCATAAGACAGTCATATTAGGTTCAGGTGCTGAGCCCAAATTTGTTAGAGTGTGTAAAAATCTAAAACTTGTTTTAGTGACCAGTGTTTGACCATCCTCGGACATTCCTCCAATGGCTTCAGTGACCCAAAGAGGGTCGCCAGCAAACAATTCATTGTAGTCAGGGGTGCGAAGCTGTCGTGCCATTCTGAGTTTAATGACAAAATCATCAACGATTTCCTGAATCTCAGTTTCTGAGCTTATACCACATGCCAAATCGCGCTGGGCATATATATCAATAAACGTGCTGACACGACCTAGGGACATGGCTGCACCATTTTGTTCTTTGATTGCTCCCAAATAACCGTAGTATAGCCACTGAACGGCTTCAAGTGTGTTTTTTGCCGGACGTGAAATGTCGTGTCCATATGTTAGTGCCATGCCTTTTAGTTTTTCAAGAAAATCGATTTGTCTATAAACTTCCTCAGAAAGACGAATGGAGTCTTCAAGCATAGTAGTGGTGGTTAGATTGTTTTTATCTCTTTTTTTTAGTTCAATAAGATGGTCCACACCGTATAAGGCAATACGCCTGTAATCGCCAATAATTCGCCCACGCCCGTATGCATCTGGCAAACCCGTTATAAGGCCTGATTTTCGCATTTTTAGAATGTCGTCAGAATAAACACGAAAGACACCATCGTTGTGGGTTGTTTTGAATTTAAAATGTTCCTCTACCTCTTGTGAAAGCTTATAACCATAGGCTTCACAGGCCTGTCTAGCCATTCGTATACCACCAAACGGATTTACACCTCTCTTAAGAGGGGCATCTGTTTGTAAACCCATTATGATTTCTTTATGACCTTTAATAAGGCCTTTCTCATAGCTGAGTAGGGAGGAAACATGGTTTGTATCAATATCAAGTACACCACCACGATCCACTTCTTCTTTTTTTAAGTGGTTAAAGTGTTCCATTAATGCTGAAGTTCGGTTTGTTGTTTGAGCAAGAAAGTTTTCGTTACCTGTGTATGGTGTACGGTTAAGTTGAATGAAATCCCGAACATCAATTGAGTCATTCCACTGACCTTTAATAAAGTCTTTCCATGGTGAATTGTTCATTATATCCTCCAGTCTATTCAACCGGGGAGGCGGTTGTCAAAAAACAAAAACCGACGCACCCAGGCACTAAGCGCCCAGGCGGTCGGCTAATTTCGAAATCACTTCAATTCCTCGTGGTAGACTCCACTATTTCCGCCAGTCTTGAAATGTTAATTCAGATTATAACTTTAAAATCGAACGTTGTAAACACTGTTTTGAAATTCGTTCGGATAATGGTGGGTTTTGTGGAATGTGTCTCATTAGATTTTAAGGGGGTGAATCCAGCATTAAGCAGTATAAAGCAGAGATACTCTATTGTGCTTCTTTTTTCTTAAAGAGGGCAACCCTTAAACAATGCCATCCTAATGTGCCACATTTAACACGTGCTGGCATTTTACTTAGACTTTCAAAAATTTGAGCATCTTGTAACCGTTGTTTCTCATCTGTACTTAAGGGTTCACTTTTTATCATTTTAGAAAATAGGCCTGTTAAAGAAAGTGCGTCGTCAACAGATTCACCTATTACTAAATCCAGCATTATAGACATAGAGGCTTGTGAAATTGCACAACCTGATCCGGAAAACTTAGCATTTTCAATACGGTTTTCATGGATCTCAAGGTGTAATGTTAAGTCGTCACCACAATTAGGGTTATGGCCACGCTCTACATAGCTTGCATTTTCAAGCACCCCTTTATGAGGGCTCTTTCTGTTGTGTTCCAATATGATTTCGGTATACATCTGATCAAGCATTTCCAAACACCTCCTGTGTTTTTTGAAGTGCATCTATGAACTGGTCAACTTCATTTCTTGTGTTATAAAGTGAAAAACTCACTCTACAAGTGGATGTAAGTCCTAGATGTTTCATTAACGGTTGACAACAGTGGTGTCCTGCTCGGATAGCTACACCATAATGGTCTAATATGCTAGCTACATCATGGGGGTGTATACCATCCACATTAAAGGTGATGAGGCTACCTCGCTCTTGACTTGAGTTTGGTCCATATATGCTAACACCCTTCATATTTTTGAGCCTACTAAAAGCATAAGTGGTTAAATCATGTTCAAAGTCACGGATATTTTGCACACCGAGGGTGTCAACATAATCAAGTGCTGCATGTAAACCGACAGCTCCGAAAACATTTTGTGTTCCTGCTTCCAGTCGTTCAGGCAGAGGGGCATAAGTTGCACTTTGCTCCTCAACATACTCAATCATATCTCCACCGCGTAAAAAGGGTTTAAAGGATTCCAGTATTTCCTTACGGCCATAAAGCACGCCTATGCCTTGAGGTCCAAGGATTTTATGACCTGAAAAAAGGAAAAGATCTGCCTGTAATGACTGTACGTCTACTGGTATATGGCCCACTGCTTGTGCACCATCCACAGCAAAGACTGCACCCACTGATTTAGCTTTTTCCGATATTAACCTAACATCATGCACTACCCCAAGACCATTGCTAATGAGTGGTACCAAGACATATTTTGTATCTAAATCAATTTTTTCAAGCTGCTTAACAGGTATTCGACCGTCGTCATCACAATAAAGATATTCTAATGTGGCTCCAGTTTCCTCAGAAATCATCTGAAGGGGGAGGATGCCACTGTGATGTGCGGTAATGGCAGTAACCATTTTATCACCAGGTTTTAGTGTGTGACGTAAATAACCATAGGCAATGAGATTCAAACTTTCTGTGGAGTTTCGAGTAAAGACACATTCTTCACTGAAACGCGCTCCAATAAAGGACCTAACTTTCTCGCGGGCTTTGTCATAAGCGTTTGTAGCTTCAACAGAAAGTTTATGAGCACCCCTGTGTGGACTCCCGTGACTGGTGTTCAAGTAATGCATTAATGCGTCTTGAACTTGTCTTGGCATGTGTGTAGTTGCAGCGTTATCAAGGTATGCAAGGTTGTTATGTGCATGTAGGATTGGAAAGTCTAATCGGATAGTGTCCGATTGAATGCGTATAGGTTTTTTCATACGATCCGCTCCTTTATGAATGTGTAGTGGATGTTTGCTTGGCTGGATGTAATATTGCAGCCCTGCTTTCAAGTAAACGGGATTCAAAGGCGCCTAGTATTTCTTCTTTAATTTCTTGTAAGTCGAGTGACTCCAAAGTGTCAGCTATAGCAGCTTGAATGAGTGTGCGTCGTGCTTCTTCTTCTGAAAATCCACGACTCATCATGTAAAAGAGGAGGTCTGAATCCATGCGTCCAACGCTGGCAGCATGTTCGCCAATGACGTCGTCTTCCTCACACATTAAGGCTGGAATGGAATCAGCATTAACATCTGGACTTAAGAGAAGGACGAATTCTTCTTCTTGCCCAACCGAACTTTTTGAACCAGATTTAAAGTCCAAAGTGCCACGGAAAGTTTTACGTGCTGATCCACCAAGAGCACCTTTACCTAATATTTTAGATTCGGAGTGTGCACCATAGTGTTTAGCAACAAAAGATAAATCGAGTTTGTCTTCAGAAAATCCCAGGTAACCATTGTAAACTTCAAATCGGCTGTGTCGCCCTAATAAATCAGATTGGCAGCTGGTAGCTTTGAAATATCCTCCAAGCTGATAATCGTAAAAGCGTACTAAACCACCTTCTCCAACTTGAAAGTGTATGTTATCAAGAAACTCTGAAGAGGTATTTAAGTTTTGGAAACGTACAATATCAAGACGACTTCCTGCCCCAACAACAATATGGGTTTTACCATGGTGGCGACTGTTTTCACTTCCACTGGACTCATATTTAAGTACCACAGATAAGCTATGACCAGGTTGAACTTCAATTAAATTGTGTTCACTCATCACAGCATCATCAAGCAGTTTATAGTGAATTTGTAGGGGGAAATCTAGTTTTGAATCGCGGCTAGATACAATATGAAAGCCATTTTGACTCTTTGCTGCAGCATGGCTGATAAAGGACTGGCCTAAATGGTCAACAAATTCACTTTCTAACACACCAATTTGCATGTGTGTATTCATATCATTGCTAAAGGGATTGACTTGTATATGAGGTGTGTTTCCCTTAACTAAAAAGGCTGCTGGACTGACTTCTTTTTCTAAAATATCCACTGGAAGTGGGGCACGTTTCCATTTTGGTTGAGCAAGTCCCCTGAGTGTTTGTTGGTGCTTTTCTATATAGTTCATATGGGCCTCCTAACCAATTGTGCCTTCAAGTTCGAGTTCGATAAGTTTGTTAAGTTCTACAGCGTATTCAAGGGGGAGTTCCTTCGTGATAGGTTCTACAAAACCTCGAACAATCATTGCACGGGCTTCTTCTTCAGGGATGCCCCTAGACATAAGATAGAAGATGGCTTCATCACTGATTCGGCCAATACGTGCTTCATGACCAATATCAACTTGGTCGTTGTCTACTTCAATAATAGGCAAAGTATCCGACTTAGATTGGCTATCTAACATTAAAGATTCACAGTTTACAGTGGATTTAACCCCTGTGGCATTTTTAGTGACACGAAGCAACCCCCTGTAAAAGGCATGACCGCCACCTTTGGATATTGATTTAGAGTGTACTGTGGATGTCGTGTTGGGTGCTGAATGAACGACCTTTGTACCTGTGTCTAAATACTGTCCTTCAGCAGCAAAAGTGATGCCAGTAAACTCAGAAGATGCACCTTCTCCTCTTAAAATACTCATAGGGTATAACATGGAAACTTTGGAACCAAATGAGCCGGAAACCCATTCTATTCGACCACGTGCATCGACCACACAACGTTTTGTGTTTAAGTTGTACATATTTCTGGACCAGTTTTCAATGGTTGAGTAACGTAGGGTTGCATCGTCTTTTACAAAGAGTTCAACCGCCCCAGCATGGATGTTTTGAACGCCGTATTTCGGAGCAGAACACCCTTCGATAAAGTGGAGTTTGGCCCCTTTTTCAACAACGATCATTGTATGTTCAAATTGGCCCGCACCTTTTGCGTTTAGTCTGAAATAAGACTGTAGGGGAATCTCAACTTGTACCCCTTCAGGCACATAGACAAAAGAACCACCTGACCATACTGCGCCGTGGAGGGCAGCAAATTTGTGGTCGTTGGGTCTGATTAGGGTCATAAAGTACTTTTTTACTATGTCCTCATGGGTTTTAACCGCAGTATCCATATCTAGATAGACAACACCTTGCTCCTTAAGTTCATCTTGAAGAGAGTGATAGACCACTTCTGAATCATACTGGGCACCAACACCTGCTAAAGATTCCCGTTCGGCTTCAGGAATACCGAGTCGGTCAAAGGTTTCTTTAATATCATCTGGAACTTCATCCCAGCTTCGTGAAAGGTCTGCATCGGGTTTGACATAGTGAACAATATTTTCAACATCTAAATCTGACAAGTCGGCTCCCCATGTAGGAATGGGTTTAGCATTATAAATTTCTAATGACTTGAGTCTAAACTCGGTCATCCATTCAGGTTCGTTCTTCTCTTTTGAGATTTCTCGAATGATTTCCTCTGTGAGACCTTTATCCGTTTTAAAGACATGACGCTCTTCGTTGATAATGTCATAGACACCACGGTCAATGTCCGCAATTTGTGTTTTTTCTCTATTCATTAGGACATCACGTCTCCTTTAATGGACTCATAACCCTCTCGTTCAATTTGGTCAGCCAATTCAGATGTACCACTTAAAACTATTTTTCCATCCACCATAATATGGACATGATCGGGTTTAATATATTGGAGGATTTTATTGTAATGAGTGATGACCAATACTGCGTTGTCAGGGGATGAATAAGACTGAACTTTTTCGTAAACAGTACGAATTGCATCTACATCAAGTCCGCTGTCTGTTTCATCTAAAATGGCTAACTTTGGATTTAACATAGTCATTTGCAGCATTTCATTTTTCTTTTTTTCCCCACCACTAAAACCTTGGTTAAGAGATCTAGATGCAGTGTCTTTGGGGAGTCCAAGTTTTATAATATGGCCATCGAGTTCGGCCTTCATTGCAAACATGGATGGTTTTTTTCCATCTTTTTCAGTGAGGGCTTGACGCACAAATCCTTCAACGGATACACCCGGAATGACTTGGGGGTACTGGAAAGATAAAAACAAGCCTTCTCGTGCACGTTGGTCAACTTTCATATCCAACAAATCTTTGCCTGCAAAAGTTGCTTCACCAGACACAACCTCATGTTCTGGGTGTCCCATGAGTACATTGGCAAGTGTGGATTTTCCAGCACCATTAGGTCCCATAATGACATGTATTTCACCGGCTTTAATATTTAAATTTACACCTTTAAGAATATTTTTTCCTTCCACTGATGAGTGGAGCTGATTAACTTTTAATATATGTTCCATGATTGAGCCTCCTCAATTCCTAGTAAAATGGTCGGAATTACAAATTCATTCTACAAAAGTACACCAAAAAGGTCAACTATGCAAATGGAATATAAATAGTTAAAGATTAAATTTATTAATAAATCAGTTATACTTTCAAATTTAAAGGGTCAGAAAAGTTGTAAGGAGGGGGAGTATAATGAAAATGAGACAGAGCACTATTAAAAGTTGTATTAAAAACATAAAAAAAGCCACACAAGTTCAGTTTAGAACCTGTGTAGCTTTTAAAAGTTTTAAATAGAATCAACTGAGGACACAGTTGTTTTTAGAATTATGGATGTCAGCCAATGATGGATAAACCTTATAAAAAGGTCTCTATAGCCTCAGTCACCTTTTCAAGAGAGTGGTTTCTTGATATGTATTTCATTTCTTCTTTCATACCATTAACCCGTATTGGATGATCCATGAGGTAGGTAACAATTTTGCTGATGCGTTTTACATCTCGTACTTCCACAGCAATGTTCACAAGGGTTAGGAAGTCTAAATTCTCTGCTTCTTGTCCTGGAATGAAATAAGGAACAATCATAGGAATTTGTTTTACGAGTGACTCTGAAACTGTAAGCCCACCTGGTTTAGTAATAATAACATCTGAAAGTTCCATAAGTTCGTGAACACGATCAGTAAAACCTATAATCTCAATATCTAGTTTACTTGCAGATAAAGAAACCAATTGGTCAAGTTCTTTTTTAAGGGTTTTATTAGTTCCACAAACCACATATAACTTCATTTCTTTATCCATATTCAGTAGGTTTAGAAATGCTTTTTTCATAGGATCAAGCCCCATACTCCCACCCATTAAGAGGACAGTAAAGGGGGCATTTTCTTGTTTTTGAACATCGGTTGGTTGGTAAAACTTAGGATGAACAGGGATTCCAAGATTCTGAATGCGGTTAGGTTTAATCCCTTTATCGACTAAACTTTCATTGGTAAAGTCACTTCCTGTTAAATAAAGGTCTACTTCTTTACTCACATAAGCATAATGAGCTTCAAAGTCTGTAACCACCGATACAAAGGGTCCTTTGTAATGCCCTTTAACCTTCATTCTGTTAAAGACGCTTACTGCAAAGGTATGGGTTCCAATAATTAAATCTGGTTGATAAGACAATACCAACTGTTTGGCACGTCTATATTCTGCAGCTACAACCATTTTTGTGAATCGACCGTGAATCCACTCCCGGTTACTCATATTATATAAACGACCATAAGTTTCAGGGAACTTGTTGGCCAGCACATCGTATCCATCTTCAATGAGCATCTCTAATACTTTACTTTGTTCTCTAATAAAATCAACACGCTTCACCTCATGCCCACGGCTTGTGAGTTGAGTTTCAAGTGTTTTTGCGACCTGGTTGTGTCCGGCCCCAGTAGAAGCGGTTAGAATAAGAATCTTTTTCATTGGAATCTCTCCTTAATGCTATTTTGTCACATCTGTGACACTTATACCCGAATCTAATACGTGTAACATGTGACATGTAATCTCATACAACTACATTTATTGTCATGTTTTATATAAATAAAGGGGTAGAGTACTATTTTACAACAGCACAGGCTTCTTGTCACAAGTCTACTAAACTTTTATATCATCCCAAGAAACTTTAAGTATGTTTTTCCATACTGGAACAAGGCAGATTGTTTGCAAAAGCAGAAGGCCCAAAACCATATAAGGAATGTTTAACTTAACCAATAATATATGAAGTCCACTTAAAATCCCCGTGACAACCATACCCAAGAAGGTTCCTTTCATATGCCCATCTTGGGCAACTTGGAAGTCTTTAGAGAAGGGGAGAGAGATACCATTAATTTTTGTAAGAATAAGTACCATAAACACAGCATTTAAAAATGCGATCAACATATGAGGGATAACCCTTAAACCAGCAAAAGCTGTCATAAGTATAGCTGTGACTAAAAAGGGTGGCACACCGTACTTTAAAATGGCACTTTTAAAAGTTCCAGAAACTAGAGCATATGGGTCTTCTATAGGTAAACTCCCATAAATCCATGCGCCTTTATAGTATTTGCTGTGACTTACAAATAGAAATAAAGAAGGCAGTATCATGACGGAAAAATAGACCCATAAAAATTGGTTTGAAGTTCTAAATGCCATAAGCGCTTGAGCAAAAGTGTCATTTGAGCGCACAAAACTTGCAGCCATAATAAAAGGAAAAACAATGGACATAGCAAGTGAAGGATAAATTCTTTGTTTAAGGTCACGTTCAGTACTTAGGACACTGTAGCCGAATTTGAATGCTGCTTTTTCTTTTTTTGACCGGCACAGGAGTGCACTCCACATGGCAGCACGTTTATTTCGTGAAAAATATGCACGTGAGGCATTTTTATCGCTGGTATTCAGTTTGACTAAAGACTCTTCAAAAATTGGGGTGATTACTTTAAAGTGCAGGTACAAACAAATGACCGGCACTAGTAGACCAAGAAGAGCTAATACAAAATACATCCCATAGCTTTCTCCGCTAAATAATGCAAAGGGAGCAGCGAACCATGTTGGTGGTAAAAGTATTGTCCACCATTTTGGGGTAAAGGACATAGAAACTTCTGTGAACTCAAACATTCTTGCAACAACTTGGTATCCAAGGGTCATAACAATCGTTAACATGATTTGAATGGAGCTTATAAGATCCTTTAGCTTTTCCCCATCAAAGTTCTTTAGAATTAAAACATAAAGTAGGGAGGTTAGGAAAATAACCATCATAACCATAAATACGAGCATGACCACTAATAATAGTGCCATTCCAATGCCTTCACTGTATGTCATAGCCGCAAGGGGCAATAAGTTAAGGCTTAAGGTAATCAAAGACAAATAGATAGCTATATGTACAGCCTTTGCTGCGGAAAGTGTTTTTGAATTCACTGGGAAAGCTAAAAGTATGTTTTTATCCCTTATATCAAGTAAAACACTGGAAAAGTCAGAGATCATGGTCGACATAATGAGGAACATGGATATCCCCATGATTATCGTAACTTTACTAAAAATAGGAACTGGTAAAGCTGCAATAATACCCGGCATTAAGCTGAAAAAGGCATACATCCATAAAGAACGGAGCATTTTATTGCCTTCGTCTGAATCCTTTTGGTTTCGTTTACTTTGCATAGCAGTTGGAATACGGCGGGCGTCCATGGTTAGTTTAAGCTCAAGAATTTTGCGCATGCTTTTATAGTCAACCCCAATACGGGTGAAGAGCCCTTCAAAACGGTCAACTATAGTTAGGGAACGAAAGGCCATTAGGAAGACCTCCGTTCCATTATTTCTACAAACTTAGATGCAATATCAGCATGTTCATTAAAACCAGTCAATTGATTAAAGATTTCTTGGAGGCTCCCTTCGGTACTTTGAGCTTTGAGCTCATCAAAGGAACCGTCTGCAACAATCTCACCACCAGACAGCAATAGTATTCTATCTGATATTTTTTCTACCACTTCCATGATGTGTGAGGAGTAGAAAATTGTTTTACCTCTTGATTTTAGCTGAGCTAAGATCTCTTTAAAAACCATAACACTGTTGGCATCCAGTCCACTTAAGGGTTCATCTAGGAATAGGATATCAGGATCATGGATCATAGATGCTATAATAAGGAGTTTCTGTCGCATACCTTTTGAATAGGATGAAATTCTGCTGTGGAGGGTGTCTTTAATTCCAAACAAATCCATGAGCGCAGATGCTTTACTAAGAATTTCTTTATCTTCCATGCCATACATGCCTCCCACAAAGGTAAGGTATTCACTTGCTGTGAGATTTTCATACACTTCGGACTGCTCTGGAACATAACCTATACGATGTTTATATTCCCAGTCGCCATAGTTTAAAGGGCTGCCAAACATGGTAATGTCCCCGTGATCTTTATCTAACATACCTAAAAAGATTTTTACAGTCGTGCTTTTACCTGCACCATTGGGTCCAATATAGCCAATAATTTGACCAGGATACACATCAAAGTTAATTCCTTTAAGTACATCATTGTGACCAAAAGACTTTTTTAGATCTTTTACGGATAAAACAGGTTGAGTCATTTTTCCACCTCATTCAAAAAATTTATGTTATAGGGGTTATTTGCCTGAAAAATTATACTTTTGGAATATTATAACATTGTCTCAATTTGATTTAGATTAAAAAAACATTAAGCCTGACCTTGTTTAATATGAATGGTCTCTTCCACATAGGAGACAGCGGTAAATTAAAAAGTTAATAACACGTGAAAGATTGCCACTTATGGAAATGACCTAGTATAATGGAGGAAGTGAACTAAGGAGGGAGGAAACATATGAAGTATCATGCAGTTGAACATATAATGGACCAATTAGATATTGAAGTGTTTTCTGCTTCCACGGTTGGACCTTTAGGTGGGCTTGAAGAGGTCTATATCTTACGTGAGCAAAGGGGAGACTTGTCCGGATTTGAACCCAAACCTGAGTTTAGGAGTAAACCTAACCAAGTTATAGAAGGTGCTAAATCGGTAATATCCATTGCTGTGCCATATGGTATTAAAAATAGAAAAAGTTCTGGTGCTCCTCGAGGTTTTGTAACCAACATGGCCTGGGAGTTTGACTACCATAAAGTTGTAAACGAAAAACTGGACCAAATTAAAGAAGCACTGCTACAGGCCCACCCTGATGGTAACTTTCTATCTTCTGTGGACACAGGACCGGTGAATGACCGCGTGGTTGCCTATGGTTCAGGTTTAGGGTGGATTGGGCGCAACCAGTTTGTTCTAGATGAACGTATTGGGTCTGGATTTTACATTGGAATTATAATTACAGATTTTGAGATTGAAGGTGCTAAGGATTGGCGTGAATCCTTCGAGTCCAAATGTGGTACATGTAAGAAGTGCCAAAACTCTTGTCCGGCAAATGCTCTGACCGGTGACTATGATTTTCATGGACAAAAGTGTATATCAACTTTAACCCAATTAAAAAGGGTTTTAACTTATGATGAAAGACATCGTATAGGGAGAAATATGTATGGGTGTGACATTTGTCAGTGGGCATGCCCTTATAATAATCAGGTGTCTAAAATACAAGAAGAACTTGTTAGACATACAAGAAATACCCTTGAGCCATTTGAAATTCTTAAGTTAAGCAATAAATCTTTTAAAAGAGAGTTTGGACAGATGGGATTTGCGTGGCGCGGGCTGAAAGTTTTTAAACGAAATGCCCTAATAGTCATTGGTAATGATAAGCAGGATGAAGATATTGAAAGACTCAAAAGTATTATATGGTCATTATCTGAAGACTTAATATCTTATGGCTTATATGCCATGATGATGATCCATCCTATGAAAACGATAGCCTATTTAGAGTCAAACTCAGAAAAGAGTGAAGATATTGAGGACTGGCTAAATGAATGTACACAAATACTCCAGTGGATGCGTTACAAGTATAGAAATCTTGGGGACGAAATTAAGGAAAACTGGTTGTTCTAATAGGCTTATATGAGTGAATACATGAAAGTTAGAAATAATATAAATAGAATGGATTAAGATGAGGGGTTTAAAATGAAAGACGTAAATTTGCTACTGGCTGCAAACTTAAGAAAAATCCGTGAAGAGAGAAACCTGTCTTTAGGTCAATTGGCTGAGCTTTCAGGTGTGAGTAAGTCCATGTTAGGACAAATTGAAAGAGGAGAAGCCAACCCTTCTATAGGAACCATCTGGAAAATTGCCAATGGACTGCGTGTATCTTTCACGTCACTATTAAATGAAGAGAACCAGCCTGTAAAAATTACACATAAAACAGATACACATATGGTGGCTCAAGAAGACAATAAATTTAGGTTATATTCATATGTACCTTTTGATCCAAAACACAAGTTTGAACTTTACACAGTAGAACTTGAGGTTGGATGTTTCCATGAGTCTGATGCCCATGTAAGCGGGGTTGAAGAATATTTAGTGGTTCATGAAGGGGATATTGAGGTAGAAATTAACGGTCAGACCTATAGACTGACAACTGGAGATGCTATGACCTTTGTTTCAGATGCCATTCATACATATAGAAATATTGGTGATGTTTTTGCCAGTGCAACGATTGTCCTTTATTATCCTGAGTAAGCTTGGTCTGAAGTTATTTTAGATATTAGAATGGTTGATACATCTTAAGTTCAGTACAAATTTGAATCCAGAAAAATTCGTCAGAAAAGTAATAAAACACGTGTGTACAGTATAGTGCACCTATGGTACAATATAAGCGAATTAAAGGAAAACGTTGTTATGAAGCATTTGCTTCAAACATTAAATATGTGAAACGAAGCCCTATAAACCGTATTTTATACGGCAGGCTTCAATTTGAATGGAGGATGGAAACATGAGTAATATTCATGATCTACCGTATCTACAAGGTCAAGTTCAAGAACTTAAAGACCAAGGCGTATTTAGAAAGCTTCCTACACTAAACGGTCCATGTGAAGCTGTATGCATGTTAAATGGTAAAGAAGTTATCAACCTGTCTTCAAACAACTACCTGGGTCTTGCTACACACCCACGTGCTAAGAAAGCTGCAATCGAAGCAGTTGAAAAGTACGGTGTTGGCGCTGGTGCTGTTCGTACAATCGTTGGTAACATGGACATTCACGAAACACTAGAAAAGAAACTAGCTGAGTTCAAGCGTGAAGAAGCTGTAATGGTATTCCAATCAGGCTTTAACTGTAACGCTGGTGTAATTCAAGCTGTTACTAACAAAGGTGACCTTATTCTTTCTGACGCTCTTAACCACGCTTCTATCATTGATGGTATTAAACTTTCAAAGGCAGACAAGGCTGTATTTAAGCATAGCGACATGGAAGACCTAAGAAACATCCTAGTTGAGAAGCGTGACCAGTACAACAATGTTCTGATCATTACAGATGGCGTATTCTCTATGGATGGTGATATTGCTAAACTTCCAGAAATGGTTGAAATCGCAGAAGAATTCAACTGTATGACTTACGTTGATGATGCTCATGGTTCTGGCGTACTTGGCGAGAGCGGTCGTGGTACAGTTGACCACTTCCACCTACATGGTCGTATTGACTTCATTATTGGTACACTGTCTAAAGCTATCGGCGTAATCGGTGGTTACTGTGCAGGTCGTCAAGTAATGCAAGACTGGTTAGTACACCGCGGTCGTCCAATCCTATTCTCGACTGCACTTCCTCCAGCAGCTGTTGGTGCAATTACTGAAGTCGTTGACATGCTTATGGAATCAGAAGAATATACAGACCGTCTATGGTCAAACGCGCGTTTCTTCAAAGAAAAGCTTGGTAACCTAGGCTTTGACACAGGTAAAAGTGAAACGCCAATCACACCAGTTATTATTGGTGACGAAGCGCAAACTGTAGAGTTCTCAAAGAGACTTCTAGAAAACGGCGTTTACGTTTCTCCAATCGTATTCCCTACTGTACCTAAGGGCACTGGCCGTGTACGTTGCATGGTTTCAGCTGGTCACAACGAAGAAAACCTTGCTCAAGCAGTTGAGGTATTCGAAAAGGTTGGTAAGGAAATGGGTATTCTTTAATTAGAAGACCTACTTAAATGATTAATACTCTTTTTGTACTATAAGTTAGTGTTATACGGAGATATTAATTATAGTATTAAGTTAAATTCTAAAGCGCTGTTAAATCGATTATGATTTAGCGGCGTTTTTTTTATTTTAGTAGGCACAGGGGAGTGTGTTCTAAAAAGTGTAGTGATTTGGTGTGGTTGAGAAAGTAATAAACTTGAGTATTAATAGGGATGTATGTCAATAATGGACTGTAAACTCAGTTGTTTAAGCACTTAAAAACCGGATAAATACATAAAGCATAATTATTTACTGTAGAATTAGGATAAAATTTGAAGATTTTCTTTAAACTATAGTAAAATGGTATTATAATGGCTTCATACATAGTATGAATCGAGATGTAGATAGGAAACGAGTAAGATATATTGTTGCAAAAACGGGTATAAAGTGTTTGAAGAAGCCTATTATCGATTTGGGAGGTCTAGTTATGAACAAAGATGAAGGAATCTTACTAGAGAGTGGCACTGGTGAGGTGGAGATTTTAGAGTTTACCGTTAAAGGTGAGCACTACGCAATTAATGTTGTGAAGGTAAAAGAAATCCTACACATTGACAATATTGCAAAAGTACCAAATGCACATCCTGCTGTACCGGGCATTTCGCTAATTCGTGGTGAGGTTGTTACAGTCATTGATATGCGACAGGTCCTTGAAAATGAGAAAAATGATAATGTAAGCAAGAGTATGACTCTGGTTTGCGAGTTCAACCAAATGAAAGTTGCATTTGGGATTGACGAGGTTCTTGGTATTACGCGTATTGGTTGGAATGACATTAAAAAACCTTCATCCATTACGAGCTCTAGCCTTGTTATCGGTAACATCAGTCTAAATGAAAGACTACTTATGCTTCTTGATTTTGAAAAGATTGTTATGGATATCAGTCCATCAACAGGTATTACAGTTGAACGTATGAAGGATATTGAGCAAAAAGATCGTTCTTCATTCAAACTTGTACTTGCTGATGATTCACCAATGATCCGTCAGGTCTTAAAAGACACACTTGAAGCTGCTGGTTTTGCCAATATGCGCTTCTTTGATGACGGTCAGCAAGCTTGGGAGTATCTAGATAGTGTTGCTGAAAGTAGAGGGGATGCATTTAAAGATGATATCCACCTAATGATCACAGACATTGAAATGCCTCAGCTTGATGGTCACACACTTACACGTCGCATCAAAGAACATAAAGTTCTTAAGAAGCTTCCTGTTATTATCTTCTCATCTCTAATTACCGGAGATTTGAAGCATAAAGGGGACGCTGTTGGTGCTGATGCACAGATGTCTAAACCTGAAGTTGGCAAGTTAGTAGATCTAGTAGATTCATTACTGACTCAGTATCAGTTTAAGTAAATAATATTGAAATAAGAGCATATAAAGCGTCGCGACATATGCTGAGTAGTAAATGTACAATAGCTAAGGCACCTATTTTTTAGGTGTCTTTTTTGTGCGCATTTTATAGTGGATAAAATTGGTTTAGATTATGAAGAAAGGTTATTTGCTTTTAAGAAAATCTTAATAAACTTCTCACATAGGATTAATATGTGGTCTATAGAATGTGAAGTGAGATGAGAAAAGAAGAAACAGTTTATATAAATTTGATTGCTGGGATATACAACTTGGCATTTGCTGGAACACCCAGTTATATGCCCTAGTTAGGAGGATTGTAATGAAAAAGGTCATGATTTTGACGGCTTCAACAGGTGAGGGACATAATGCGGCAGCTAAATCACTTCAGGAAAAATACGAAGAAAAGGGTTACGTTACTTATAAAGTTGATTTTCTAAAAGAGTCATCGACTGTGATGAATACACTTGTAGCAGATGGCTACAGGGTCATCGCTCAAAACTTTCCCAATGTCTACGGCATAATGTATGAAACTGCAGATAGAAAAAGCTTTAACAAAATGACGCGTGGTGGGTACTACACAATCGAAAGAAGAATCATTCGAAAATTAGACGAAATTAAACCGGACATTGTCATTGCGACCCATCCGTTTGCTGTTGGACTTATAGACCATCTAAAAAAGAAAAACAAAGTAGACTTTAGATTTATGCAAGTGGTGACAGATTTTAAAGCCCACTACTCATACATCTCTACAAATGTAGATGCGTATATTACAGGCAGTGAATACACAAAACAAACCTTAGTAGACAGAAGTATTCCTGAAGACAGGATTTATCCTTATGGAATTCCCGTGAAAAAAGAGTTCCAGGAACATAGAGATCCCAAATATATAAAACCAGACTCAAATAAAAGGTTCCACGTCTTGGTTATGGGTGGCAGCATGGGGTCAAAAGACATTTTAAAAGTAGTTAAGAGTTTAGTGGTTGAATCTGAAAACTATTACTTAGATGTAGTCTGCGGTAGAAATGCATCCCTGAAAGACGCCTTAGATAAAACATATGAATCAGCTGTGTTACAAGGTAAAATGACCATCCATGGATTTACAAGAAATATTCCAGACATGATGGATGAAGCAGATGTCATTGTAACAAAGCCAGGTGGTCTTACAACAACTGAAGCCCTTTCAAAAAAATTACCAATGATCGTTCCATTTGCCATTCCAGGTCAGGAACAAGAAAATACAGAGTTTTTAATTGAAGAAGGTGTGGCTATTCGTGTAGATGACATAGACGATCTACCAAGACGTCTTGAGTACCTTCGTAAACACCCAAGACTTTATAACAGAATGGTTTCAAACATGAAGCGAATTTCTGATAAATATTCTATAGATAAAATTGTTGATCTATCTGAAACGCTGATCAGTCAAAGTACAAAATCCTATCATGGATTGGCGTTACGATAAGGAGTGAATGAATTTGAAATGTGATGTTTTAATACTGACAAGTGCCTTTGGCAATGGACATATAAGTGTAGCCTCTGCAATACGTGAACAGCTTCTTGAAGAACAACCCAATTTAAGAGTTACTACAGAAGACATCATGGATATTTCGACACCAAAGGTTAAGAATATTTTCTTTGATATTTATACTATACTCACTAAAAGTCACCCTAGTATTTACAACTTCTTTTACAAGATTAAAAAAGATATTCCCAACAATTTCTTTGATGAAATCATCTATGATATTTATTTAAAGCGCGTAGGGGATTATATTGAAAGTTGTAACCCAAAACTTATTGTGTCTACCTTCCCCCTATGTAGTGGATTTGTTTCAAAAGTTAAAGAAAAATATGGCATTGATGTACCTTTAATTACTTCAATTACTGACGTTGTAGACAGTTGGGAATGGATTCATAATAAAACAGATATGTATTTTGTACCTTGTAAACACGTAGGTGAAAAGTTAGTTCTAAAAGGGATTGAACAAGACAAAATCCGCATTACGGGTATTCCAGTGAAAAAAGAATTCTTAGATGCAGATAGAAACCAGAAGTCTTTTAGACAGGTTTTGATTATGGGTGGTGCCATGGACAAACTGGGTCTAAACCCAGAGTTGCTTGAAAAACTCAATAACATTCCAAACACAAAAACCATCGTAGTCACTGGTAAAAATAAAGAAATGTTTAACCGTCTAACTCGCAGTGGTGAATTTGACAACGTGGAAATCTTGGGATATACAAAGGATGTAGCCCGCCTCATGGACGAGTCAGACCTAGTTGTTACTAAACCTGGTGGCGTGACACTCTTTGAAGCAATTAATAAAGGCATACCAGTCCTTCTTAAAAGTTCGATGGTAGGTCAAGAAGAAGAAAATGTGAACTTCATTAAAACTGCTGGAATTGGCATATTAATTGAAGGTGATGGTAGCCTTTTCAGTCAAGTGGAAAACGCCTTAAACAATCCTGAAAGTCTGATGAGTTTAAGAAAAAATATTGAGGAAATTCAAACAGAAATTGAACCAAGAAAACTAGGAGAGTACGCTCTAGAGTTGATCTAGGTGGTGAATATAGATGAAAGCACTTATTAAAAAACACATTAATATGATCGTTCTGGTGACCCTCTTAACGGGTACTTTTTACACGATCTTTTCAAAACTGGATATGACCAACTTTATGGCAACTGTCAAAAACGCCAACCCCATGTTCTTAGTTGCAGGTATCATTTGTATGTTGGTTTATTGGGGTATAGAGGCAGGTATTTTAGACGTTTTGTTAAAAAAGGTATATCCCAAAACCAAGTTTTGGACAGCCCTTAAAATTACCTTAGTGGGTCAGTATTATAGTTTCCTCACCCCTTTTGCAAGTGGGGGACAACCTGCTCAACTGTATGAAATGAAAAAAGACGACATCCCTATGACTGGTGCAACGGCAGTCCTTGTGAGTAAGTTTATACTCTTCCAAGTGACTGTAACCATTTATGCTCTTATTTTAACCTTATATAAACTGCAACTGATCATGGGAGATTTAAAAGCTGCGTCTACATTTGTTTTTATTGGGCTTTTGATTAACACAATTGGACTGGGTATGATTGTTATGATTGCCTTTAATCCGAGTAAGATGAAGACCCTACTTTCAAAGTTTATTCTTTGGTTAAGTAAAATAAAACTGGTTAAAAAGCCGGAAAAACATATTCAAAAACTTGTTGAGTTTGTTGACGAGTACGATGAATGTATCCAGACTTATAAAGAAGACTGGAAGTTAACGTTGGGACTTTTTATAGCTTCAATCGTTCAAGTTACAGCATTTTTCCTCGTGACCTTCTTTGTATATAGGGCACTTGGACTTAGCGGTGCAACGGTGTATCATATTGTAACCCTTCAAGCCCTTCTGTATATGGCTATTGCCTTTATTCCTTCACCAGGGACCGTGGGGGCTGCTGAGGCAGGATTTGCAATGTTACTTGGGTCGGTATTTTCTTCAAATATCATTGCTGTTGCGCTACTTCTTTGGAGAGGCATTAGTTATTACTTTGGCCTTGTGGTATGTGGCCTCTTTACTTTCTACCTTTATACTTTTGACAGGAGTCGGAGGAAAAGCCAGACACAAATAGCGTCTTAGATAAAAGGAAGATCAAAATAAGACCGGTATGATATAGAAGATATACATTCAATGATTAGATAAGTAATGTTTGATACCTCCAATATTAACTTTTTAAAGGTTAGACTTTAGAAGATAATATTGGAGGTTTTTTAATGGTACAAACCACATGGAAGTTGGTTCGTAAATCGTATTTATAAAAAATTCAAATACTTGGCATTAAAGTAATTAAATATTCAATTGGTATCCATTATGCCTATATGACATATTGAGAAAGAGAATATTGTAAACCACGTATAAGGAGGTTCCAATGGAATTAAAAAAACAACTACCAGAAATCTTTGAATCATTTTCAGAAGCACGTCGTAATGGTTTTATCTCAGCTAAGAGTTTTAAAGACCAGAATAAACCAATGATAGGCACATTTTGTACTTTCATGCCTCAAGAATTGCCACTGGCTATGGGGGCAGCGACGGTGTCACTATGTGCGACTTCTGACGAAACAGTAGCTGATGCAGAAAAAGACCTGCCTAGAAACCTCTGTCCACTGATCAAATCAAGTTATGGATTTGGAAAGACAGACAAATGTCCATACTTCTACTTCAGTGACCTTGTTGTTGGAGAAACAACGTGTGACGGTAAAAAGAAGATGTTTGAACTTATGGGTGAGTATAAGCCAGTTCATGTTATGCAACTTCCGAACAACCCCACAACACCAGAATCTCATGTCATGTGGAAAGCGGAAATCATCAAGTTGAAAGAAGAACTAGAGACACAGTTTAATACATCGATTTCAGAGGATGACATTAGAAGGGCCATTAACTTGAAAAATAGGGAACGCTCAACTCTTAAAGAGTTCTATGAACTGGGCAAGTTAAACCCACCTGCAATCAGTGGCCAAGACCTGTTAAAGGTTTTATATGGAAGCACATTTAAATTTGATAGAGAAGAAACCATTAAAGAAGTTTCTGAGTTAACACAGAAAATCAAGGAAGAATATCAAGCAGGTCAAAAACTCGAATCTAAACCTCGTGTTTTAATCACAGGATGTCCGATCGGTGGTGTAACCGAAAAAGTGGTTAAAGCCATCGAAGACAACGGGGCAACAGTGGTATTTTACGAAAACTGCATGGGTGCAAAAGCAGTAGAAGACAATGTAGATGAATCTAATGCTGACGTTTATGAAGCATTAGCGGAAAAGTACCTAAAAATCGGATGTTCTTGCATGTCACCCAACACACACCGTTTTGATTTGTTAGATCGAGCAATAGAAGACTACCAAGTTGATGCTGTTGTTGATGTGATCCTTCAAGCCTGTCACACATATGCAGTTGAAACGATGAACGTAAAAAGACTGGTTAAAGACCAAAAAGGTAAACCATATATTAGTGTCGAAACGGATTATTCTACTTCAGATGTGGGTCAGTTAAACACGAGAATGGCTGCATTTATTGAAATGTTATAGGAGTGAGTCATGTATAGTATAGGAATTGACTCAGGTTCATCAACAACCAAAGGGGTTCTTTATGACGGTGAGAATGTAGTATACAAACTGATTTTGCCAACTGGAGCAAATCCCAAACGTACAATTAAGTCCCTTTATGAAACTTTAAACTCTAAAGCTCAAGACTTAGGACATGAAACCTATACCGTAACCACTGGGTATGGCCGTGATTTGTTAGCAGAAGCAGACAAGAAAATTACGGAAATAACTTGTCATGGTCGAGGGGCTGCAACTTTAGTTGAAGGTGTACGAACGGTTGTGGACATTGGAGGACAAGACAGTAAGGTTATACAGTTAGACAAAGACAAAAATGTCATGGATTTTTTAATGAATGACAAGTGTGCAGCAGGTACAGGGCGATTTGTTGAAGTTATAATGCGGTTGTTACATCAGGATTTGTTTGACTTAGATACCTACGCCCAACATGCAGATCCAATAAAGATAAGTTCCATGTGTACGGTATTTGCTGAAAGTGAAGTGGTAGGTTTACTTGCTCAAGATATCCCGGGTGACCGAATTGCCCGGGGAGTGGTTTCGTCTATTAGTGAACGTACCTCACATTTTACAAAACGTCTAGCCGTTGAGGATCGTGTTTTTTTCAGTGGGGGCTTATCGCAGTTTGAAGTTTTCAGAAGTGAACTTTCACATCATCTTGGCCTAGAAGTTGTTACCCATGAACTCGCTCAGTTTACAGGTGCAATAGGCGCTGCCAATATTGGTTTTAGAAAATATAAGTAAAAATATCTCCAGTTTCCAACCTGTAAATGTTTTCAATATGTTGAATATTGAATGAAAAACGGGTATGAATATTTATGAGTCTAAATAATGGGAGCTGGAGATGTCTTATGACTGATAAACGTTTAATGAGACAACTGGATATAGAAAGAGTTATTGCAAAGATCGCAAACCAGTTTATTATGTTGTCTGATCTTTCCAAAACAATGAATGCAGCCCTAGAATTAATGGGGAAAACGAGTCATTCAAGTCGGGCTTATGTTTTTGAGTTTGACGATGACAATCAAACAATGTCTAATACATACGAGTGGTGCGCTGAAGGTATTGAACCGGAAATTACAAAACTTCAAGGACTACCTATTAACATGTTTCCGTGGTGGATTCAGGAGATTTCAACCGGGGCTGTTCTTAATATAGAAAATGTGGATGCCCTTGGACCTGAAGCTCAATCAGAAAAAGAAATACTTCAAATGCAAGGCATAAAGTCTGTCCTAGTTTTACCTATTTACTTCAAAGGAACCCTTCATGGCTTCATTGGTTTTGATGATTGTAATGCGCACTCAACATGGGAAAAACAGGACCTAGATTTACTTCGAATTGCAGCTGATATTTTCAGTAATGCCTTTGAACGTATCAATTCTGACAAAGAGCTGAAACAAACTAATAAAAAACTATCAGACGCGCTTGAACGCGTGAATGAATATCAAACACAACTCGTGCAGCAAGAGCAAATGGCGGCTATTGGCCAATTGGCGGCTGGGGTGGCCCATGAAATAAACAACCCTCTTGGTTTTGTTGTTAGTAATCAAGACGTGTTAAAAGAGTACATGAAAGACACTTTGTCTTTTGCAAAACAAACAGACCTCAGTGATGAAGACACAAAACGAATGGAATACATAGAGGAAGATTTTGTTGATTTAATGGAAGACATCCAAAATGGCCTGCACAGGATAAAAAAGATTGTTTCAGGTTTAAGGAGTTTTTCAAGAGTAGATGCAAATCTCGATGTAGATGAGTTTGATATTTCAGAAGGTCTAGGACATACCTTAACTATTTTACAGAGTAAAATTCAGTATAAAGCGGACTTAGAAATCAATACGGATGAAGATCTTCCTTATGTACATGGAGACGCAAGCAAAATTAATCAAGTTATGTTAAATTTGATTATGAATGCAGTGGACGCCATAGATGCAAAAGCGGACATAGAGAGAGGTAAAATTCTTATAAACATCTATAGAGAAAATGATTCTGTATGTTTTTCAATAAAAGACAATGGCATCGGCATTCCAGAAGACATAAAACATAAAATATACCAACCCTTTTTCACAACTAAACCCATTGGGAAAGGAACAGGGTATGGTTTAAGTGTTGTATACGATGCAATTATATCAGCACATGGGGGAGAAATCGAACTGGATTCTGAAGTTGGAATCGGAACAACCTTTGTTTTCAAAATTCCAATAAATCCGAAAAAAAGCAAGATAGAATAAAGATAATAATAGAGGACGTAGTGACACACTTTGTGCAAACTGCGTTCTTTTTTGTGTGAAAATTGATTTTATAATTATTTAGAGTAATCTAGATTAAATCGTGTAAACAGTAGATGTGTTACCTGATTTTTCTGAATACAAATTCAATATATTAAGTTTAATAATTAGTATTGACTTCACTTTTACGAAATCCTATAATAAATCGAGTAAAAGTTTAGTGAGAATAAACAAGCGCACACATGAACGTGAGGCGCATCACCAGGAAAAGATGG
>Ga0209272_10000408_pt1 | contig 37120 bp, 40 predicted proteins | sample tdDd002_FD_187125 | JGI IMG/M metagenome (GOLD analysis project Ga0209272, IMG submission 187125) | Marine sediment microbial communities from the Atlantic coast under amendment with organic carbon and nitrate - tdDd00.2 (SPAdes)... | ecosystem: Environmental > Aquatic > Marine > Coastal >...
TTTCCAAATCTCTCCTCGTACGCACCCAAAACTCATCCCTAGATGAGGGGGATTTCATATCTCATATATGAAGCAACTCACTTTTATTCCAATTTTTTCACTTTAGCTTTTCCTTAAATTAGGCAACTTGGCGCTTAATATTTCACCTTTTATTCCTCTATATGCGCATTTTGTAAGTAAATTACACACCAAGAGTGGGTGTGGTATAGACCAGATTTACAGTAAATAAGTATTCACTTCTTCTAGAGGGCTTGTTCTTATTAGGTAGTGAAAAAGAGACTTGTTTCTTGATGACAGGCGTTGTGTTTGACTTTCAGCAGGAAGGGTTGGTGATGGATTGCGCTAACAAATCGAAAAAGCCTTTAAAAACGAGGCATTGATCGTAAAGTCAGGTATAATCAAAGCCATTTTTTATCGACGAAAGAACACTATGAATCAATATCTCGCGGTAACTTCAAATGGCATGGAAAACTTGCTTGTTGAAGAACTGACTAAACTAGGCATTGAAAACGCCAAACCAGTACAGGCAGGCGTAAAATTTAAAGCAACGAATGAACAGATTTACCGTTGCTGTTTGTGGAGCCGCTTGGCGTCTCGATTTGTACGTGTTTTATCGGAGTTTACCTGTAACGACGACATGGACCTTTACCTGTCAACGTCTGCAATCAACTGGGTAAACCAATTCCATAGCTCAAAGCGCTTTGTGGTTGACTTCAACGGTACTAACCGCGAAATCCGCAACAGCCAATATGGTGCAATGAAAGTAAAAGATGGCATCGTAGACTGCTTTGAGAAGAAAGGGCTTCCTCGTCCAAATATCAGCAAAGAGCGTCCCGATATCCGCGTTCACGTCCGTCTACACAAAGATAAAGCAATTCTTGGTGTGGACATGGTGGGTAGTGGTCTTCATCAACGTGGCTACCGTCCAGAATCTGGTCGAGCTCCGCTGCGTGAAACACTAGCAGCAGCTATCGTAATGCGTTGTGGCTGGGATGGTTCTCAACCACTTTTAGACCCGATGTGTGGTTCTGGTACGTTGCTGATTGAAGCGGCAATGATGGCAGCGAACATGGCACCTGGCGTTAAACGTAAACAGTGGGGCTTTGAAGAACTAGAAGACTTTGAACCTGAGCTTTGGGCAGAGATTAAATCAGAAGCAAATGTACAAGCCCGACGCGGTGTCAAAAAAGTTGACGCTAAGTTTTTCGGCTTCGATAACGACCCGAAAGTTCTGAAAGTAGCACAGGACAACGCTCGCAGAGCTGGCGTTGAAGAGCTAATTACATTTGCACAAGGCGATGCAGCAACTATTACTCGTCCGGCAGGCTTCGAAGCTGGCGTTATCGTGTCTAACCCGCCTTACGGTGAACGTCTTGGTACTGAACCTGGTCTGATTGCGCTATACACAGCGTTTGGCGGCCAGCTAAAAGCAGAGTTCGGCGGTTGTAAAGCGTCTATCTTCTCTAGTTCAGACGAGCTACTAAGCTGTCTTCGTATGCGTGCGGACAAACAGTTCAAATTGAACAACGGTGCGTTACCGTGTCACCAAAAGAACTACAGCATTGCAGAGCGTAGCGCTGATGAGGTGAAAGGTGCGGACACTAATGTTCAAATCGCACCTGACTTTTCAAACCGTTTGAAGAAAAACATCGGCAAGATTGGTAAGTGGGCGCGTAAAGAGAAACTAGACTGTTACCGTATCTACGATGCGGACCTTCCAGAATACAACGTAGCTATCGACGTGTACGGCGAGCAAATTGTGATTCAGGAATACGCGGCACCTAAAAACATTCCTGAGGAAAAAGCTAAGCGTCGTCTAACGGACATCATCCGTGCAACGATTCAGGTAACAGGTGTAGAAGCGAACAAAGTTGTACTTAAAGTTCGTGAGAAGCAGAAAGGTCGTAGTCAATACCAAAAACTAGGTCAAGTTTCAGAGACGCTTGAAGTGAATGAGTATGGCGTGAAGCTGATCGTGAACCTTCACGATTACCTAGACACAGGCTTGTTCTTGGATCATAAGATCACTCGTCGTCGCCTTGGTGAGATGGCTCAGGGTAAAGATTTCCTTAACTTGTTTGCTTACACTGGCAGTGCGACAGTGCACGCTGCCGTTGGTGGTGCGCGTTCTACAACCACGGTAGACATGTCTAACACTTACCTTAACTGGGCGAAAGACAACATGCAGCTAAATGGTTGTGTGGGTCGCCAGCATCGTTTTGAGCAAGCTGACTGTCTACAGTGGCTTGAGAACGCGAAAGGAGAATACGATCTTATCTTTATTGATCCACCGACATTCTCTAACTCTAAGCGAATGGAAACGTCGTTCGATGTACAACGCGATCATATTAAGCTAATGACAAACCTGAAGCGTCTATTACGTGCCGGCGGTACGATTGTGTTCTCTAACAATAAACGTCACTTCAAGATGGACGAAGCGGGGCTTGCAGAACTTGGCTTAAAAGCGCAGAACATTTCTTCTCAAACTCTGCCATTGGATTTCTCTCGTAACAAACAGATTCACAATTGCTGGTTGGTTACGCACGCAGAATAGGGACGGAACAGTAAAAGGATGTTGAACGTACTAACACTTTACAGCACAGAAGGATGCCATCTCTGTGAGATGGCGTTTGACCTCGTTGGTCAGATTGGTCTCGCCGAACAAACACACATCGTCGACATTGCGTTCGACGATGTTCTCTTTTCTCGTTACGGCGTCACGATTCCCGTATTAAAATATCAAGATTCTGAGTTGAACTGGCCGTTTGACTTAGAACAACTCACACATTGGTTGGATAATAATGGCATTACTTACCATTCATAACGCGCAACTTGCATTTGGTGACCACCCATTGCTAGATAAAGCGGAGTTCGCTCTTCAAGAAAACGAACGCGTTTGTTTAGTTGGTCGTAACGGTGCAGGTAAGTCGACATTAATGAAAGTGCTTGCCGGCGACATTTTGTTGGACGATGGCAAGATTCAAATCACTCAAGACGTAGTTGTTTCTCGACTTGAACAAGATCCACCGCGCAATCAAGAGGGTACGGTTTACGAATACGTATCTGGCGGTTTGGCTGAAATAGGTGAACAACTAAAGATCTACCACGATCTTCTCGATCTTGTTGCTCAAGACCCAAGTGAAAAGAACATCAACCGACTTGCTAAGATTCAAGAACAGCTGGATCACCTTAACGCTTGGCGCTTTGATGATCGTGTTAAGAATGTACTTGGCGCGCTAAAGCTAAGTCCTGAAACCAAACTGACCGATTTATCAGGTGGCTGGCAACGCAAAGCTGCGCTCGCTCGTGCGCTTGTTTGTGATCCTGATGTATTGCTTCTTGATGAGCCTACTAACCACCTTGATGTAACAACCATCGAATGGTTAGAGAACTTCTTAAAAGACTTCAAAGGCTCGATCATCTTTATTTCTCACGACCGTGCGTTCATCAAATCAATGGCGACACGCATCGTTGACTTAGATCGTGGTCAATTGGCTTCTTTCCCTGGTAACTATGATCAGTATCTTAATGACAAAGAAGAAATGCTTCGCGTTGAAGAGATGCAAAATGCCGAGTTCGACAAAAAGCTAGCTCAGGAAGAAGTATGGATTCGTCAGGGGATTAAAGCGCGTCGTACACGTAACGAAGGTCGCGTTCGTGCTCTTAAAAAGCTGCGTGAAGAACGTCGTGACCGCCGTGAAGTTCAAGGTAAAGTTAACCTTAATATCGATGATGCATCGCGTTCAGGCAAGATCGTCTTTGAAGCAGAGAACGTCTCTTTTGCTTTTGAAGGCAAAAAGATCGTGGATGACTTTAGCTTCAACATCATGCGCGGTGATCGAATCGCACTGATTGGCCCTAATGGCTGTGGCAAAAGTACGGTTCTCAAGTTGCTACTAGGCCAGTTAGAGACACAAGGTGGTCGTCTACATTGCGGTACAAAACTTGAAGTGGCTTACTTCGACCAGTACCGTGAAATCCTCGATCCTGAAAAAACGGTTATCGATAACTTAGCGGATGGTAAGCAAGAAGTGATGGTGGGCGGTCGTCAACGTCACGCATTGAGCTACCTGCAAGATTTCTTGTTCGCACCAAAACGTGCTCGTACGCCAGTAAAAGCGTTATCAGGCGGTGAAAAAAACCGTTTGTTGCTAGCGCGTATCTTATTGAAACCTAACAATTTGCTTATTCTGGACGAACCAACTAACGATTTGGACATCGAAACGTTGGAACTTTTAGAAGAAATGCTTGCCAATTATCAGGGTACGTTACTGTTAGTAAGCCACGACCGTGAGTTTGTAGATAACACAGTAACGACCAGTTGGATTTTTGAAGGTAACGGCGTAATCGAAGAGTTCGTTGGTGGCTATCACGATGCAAAACAGCAACGTGATCAAGTTCTTGCTTCGCGTGGTCAGGTTGAAAAAACAGCGAAGAAAGAGAAAGTGGTTGAGGAAACTCCCAAAACTACGCAACCTAAGAACAATTCGAAGAAGTTATCGTATAAGCTGCAAAGAGAATTAGAGGCTCTTCCAGCTAAACTAGAACAATTAGAGTCGGATATTGAGACTCTACAAGAACAAGTGAATGACCCAGAGTTCTTCACTAAACCTGTAGAACAGACTCAACCGGTATTGGAACAGCTCGCTGCCGTAGAGCAGGAGTTGGAAATCGCGTTCGAGAGATGGGAAGAACTCGAAGCAATGCAACAGGACAGTTAAGAATTCCATGAATTGTAGTAACAAATTCAAATTGACCGCCGTCGCGATGATGGTGGGTACGGCAATGAATGCTAACGCTGCGCTTTACCGTGTGGTGGAGGTGGCTCCAGAAGGTATCAATACCGATTATGCCACAGCATATGGCGTTGCAATCCAAGCTGGTAACGTTTATGAAGACACTGATAAAACAACACCATATCAGTTAGGTTGTTTTGATAATGGTGCCGCTTGTGATGAAACAACATTCAAGCTAGCCGGTGAAACGAGAACGACCAAGATACTATCGGGTGAAGCGGTAGATGGTGTTAGCTTTCGTGAGGAAGTACCATTTGCGATGGATGCTCAGTTCCGTTACATCGAAGACTTTGATGACGTTGAGTTATATTGTATTAGAGAACTACGATATTCCACATGTGAGAGTTGGGCTTCACGTGTTTGGGAGCCTTGGTATCAAGAGAAATACACACTAAACGAAAAATCGAATGCGCTAGCATTCTCAGAGGGTGCTCCTTTTGATAACAAGTACAACAATGTAATAAACGCTCTTACTGAAAGCGGTCAGGCGATAGGTAATCAAAGTGTACTTAACAGTAGCAGCGATGGCTCTCTCGCTAGTAAATTGAAAACACGTAACCAAGTTGTTGCCCCTGTTTATCCTAGTTATATTAAGGAATCAGATGATGATGCTAAGACAGAGTATTATCAATCTAGAGCTTGGGCTAGCGATGATAGTTTTGTGTCGGGTAGTGTTTCATATTCAAAAGTTAATGACTATGGCTCGAATTACAGCTCGAAGGCAGCAATTTGGGATAGTGCAGGTAATACCGCGCTTATTGGTTGGTCTTCTGGCAATACCATAAGAAATGACCGTATTGCGCAAGGAAGTATGCGAGATTTTGTATCTAAAAAGGATTCTGCAAACAGTGTGATATACGGCGTTGGATATAACACTTACGGAAATGATGACAATTACCTAGAGGCAACTATTTTTAAAGGCATTTTTGATTCTTCTTCTAATGTATCCACCGCAGCTTGGACATCATCACGTGTATCAGGTGCAACATCAGAAATTAGTTCTGACTATATTTATACTAATTCTGTAGTTGAAACGATAAACGATAACCTTATAGCAGTCGGCGAGGCAAAGCGATCAGGTGGTGCCCCCGAAAATGGTTCAGCGTCAAACAGGCTATTTGTGGTTAGTGACATTGAACAGCCAACTGCGAACTACCTATCCGGAGGTATCTTTTTTGATGGTATCGGCGGTAAAGTTGGGTCCATCAACAATTACAATGAAATTGTTGGTCAGCTAGATGCGGAGGATACGCGTGAAGTTGATGGCAAAGCACGCCGAAAACGCGGCTTTATCCTACCTTACGACGCAACAGGGACAGTTGAAGCGAGAAGAGATATCTTCCAAGATCGAGCTTGGTACTTGGACGACCTTACTAATGGTGGTGATTATTCAGCTGAAAACAACCAATTCCGCATTATTGATGCAACCGACATTAATGATGCAGGTATGATATCCGCAACGGCGACGATGTGTCCAGGTGGCTATGATACGTTTGCACATAACTCACTGTGTAACGGTGGTGAGGCAAATGCTGAAAAAGTGGTGGCGGTTAAACTAATTCCAATCGCATCCAATGATGCAACTGACATTGTCACTCGATCTGTCGACCAAGCGGCAGCAGAACGCCAAGGTGCAGGGCTTAGCATTTTTGCTTTGACACTACTTGGGCTTTTCGGGTTCCGTAGAAAATAGTCAGTATTTTTTAAATCAAGCAGAGGCTCACAGAAATGAGTCTCTGCTTTTTTTATGCCTTGAGAAAAAGCAAACTTTGATCGATTCTTATAAGTGGAGTCATAAAAACTCCATCAAAGTTTCACAATAACAGTTGTACGACCTGTATGAGGAATTACCTATGAAGAGACAAAAGCGTGATCGCCTAGAACGAGCTCAATCTCAAGGCTACAAAGCTGGGTTGAATGGAAGGTCCCAAGAGGCTTGCCCATATCAACAAATTGATGCTCGGTCGTATTGGTTAGGTGGTTGGCGTGATGCCAGAGATGAAAAACAGTCTGGTCTCTACAAATAACTCTCCACATACAACTAGAAGGATTTGAAAAGGCTCATTTAGAGCCTTTTCTGCGTTCATAAGCCTAGATTTTGTTTTAAAACAATACTGCGGATAACAAAAAGGCCCCTTAAACAAGGAGCCTTATAAAACGCTTCAGAGTAGGTGATTAGAAGCTAGAAGTGTCTTGGAACAAACCCACTTTCAGATCTTTTGCTACGTAGATTTCTTTACCGTCTACACATACACGGCCATCAGCTAAGCCCATCACCAACTTACGGTTAACAACACGCTTCATGTGGATTTCGTAAGTTACTTTTTTCGCTGTTGGTAGGATCTGACCAGTAAATTTCACTTCGCCAACACCAAGAGCGCGACCTTTGCCTTTACCGCCAACCCAGCCTAAGAAGAAACCAACAAGCTGCCACATTGCATCAAGACCAAGACAGCCTGGCATTACCGGGTCACCAGGGAAGTGGCAATCAAAAAACCAAAGGTCTGGAGTAATATCCAATTCTGCAAGAATTAAACCTTTACCAAAATCGCCTTCAGTCTCAGACATTTTAGTAATACGATCCATCATTAGCATGTTTGGCGCTGGAAGCTGAGGGTAACCAGGTCCGAACAGCTCACCTTGGCTAGAAGCTAGAAGATCGTCACGGTTATAAGAATCACGTTTGTTTTGCATTATCAATTACTCCGATTTTTGATAGCAGCATCTTAGTGAACACGTGTACGCTAAACAACTCCGATCAGTACTAGACAAACCAGTTTTTGATGCGCTCCACAATTCCTTCAGGATGTTCGTGTCTTTCAAAGCTTTCAATACGTTCGGCAATCTTACCAATGACGCTATCTTCTTCTCCACGAAATGGCTTTGACATCAGGATAGGAATCGCTTCGTCTACAGTAGAAACAGACCAAATATGGAACTCATCATTCTTAATGCTCTCTATGACATCTTTATGTAACGCGAGGTGCTTGAGGTTAGATTTGGGCATAATCACACCTTGCTGTCCAGTGAACCCTTGGTGTTTACATACTTGGTAGAAACCTTCGATTTTTTCGTTCAGGCCACCAACGGCTTGCACACGACCAAATTGGTCTACAGCACCTGTGACGGCGATCTGTTGATTGACTGGAGATTCAGACAGGGCACTTACCAAACAGCAAAGCTCGGCTAATGAGGCGCTATCACCGTCAACTTCACTGTAAGACTGCTCAAATACAATCGATGCGGAGTATGGTAGGGGTTCATCAAGATCCAGTGCTGAGCTCACAAATGCTTGCATGATCATCATGCCTTTGGCGTGCAAGTTACCGCCAAGCTCTGCCTTGCGTTCAACATCGGAAATATCACCATCACCGAAGTGTATAACACATGAGATACGAGCGGGCTCTCCGTAAGAAACTGGGTGTCCAGCCATATCGATAACGGTCAATCCGTTAATTTGGCCAACCTGTTCTCCCGTAGTCTCGATGATCACTTGCCCGTCAAGAATATCATCAACCGCTCGTTGAGGCAGGTATGACTCACGGTAGTACTTGTCATCAATAGCCTGATCAACCGCGTTAAAGTTAATGATATCGCTCCTAGCATATTGTCGTGAAAGGCCAAGTAACTGGTTGTGCCACATCACACCAAGAGGTAAGTAATGCTGATCTTCCGTGTATCGCATACCAGCAAGAATTAACCTTTTAAATGCACTGCAATCTAAATTTGGATGCTGATATTTCTTACAAATCCAGTTAACCAATCCAATATAGTTACCGAGGTTCTCTTGAGAAAGATGAATGTCTTCTTCCACTTCTGTATACATCGTTAAGCCTGCCGAAAAGTCATCATCAACATATTCTATTTCGGCCAACTGATTACGATCGCCTGTGATTATCAGTTTTACATCGTAAGTTTTTGCCTTAACTGGTGAAGAGGCGATGCGCTCAGGCGTTAGGTTTATTGGCGAAAATCCAGTCCCCTGAATAGCTGCTTTGATACTCGGCCAACGAGCGGCATTAGCAAGAACCAAATTTGCTGGAACAATTAGATAGCCACCATCTGCTTTAGAGAGCAAACCCGATTCACATGTCGTGTTACCATCTCGACTCACACTGTAACGGTCAAACAACTCTTTCGCGTCAAGCGATTCTGTTGTGATAACAGGACCAGACGTTTTACCCTTTACTACATCAAAGATAAACCCTCTATAAATGGCGTTATCAGTACAGTTGACCAAGAGTATGCGAGTGAGTCCTCGGACGTTAGTAAATCTATTAATGGTTGCTTCAAGTCTTGGCTGAAGGTCAATAAAGGATTTTATCGGAAGAGTAGTTGCATTGCTTAAAAGCTCTTCATATTGCTCGAAAGAAGGGGTGACATCTTGCCAGTTAACTTGGTTCATTAAAATTCATCTTAATCTAATCTTGCGAAGCATTATAACGAAACGATGATCAACTCCCTAGCGACAATTTAACCAATCCCAAAAGTTGAAACGGTACGCCGGTTAAACTTTAGACAAATAAGTGATCGACATCGATACTTTCACGAGTTTTAATTGCTGAATTGACATCTCTGGGTTACGCTGTCACCCAGATGCGCATTAAGGGTCGAAAGGATGAAATATCAGCAACTTGAAAATTTAGAATGTGGTTGGAAGTGGAAGTATCTCATCAAAAAATGGAAAGATGGAGAGGCGATAACACGCTACATTGACACCAGTGAAGCTGACGCAGCAGTTGCTGAGTTGCGTAAAATAGAGCATGAGCCAACACAAGTTCTGACTTGGATTGAAAACCATATGTCAGACGAACTCGATAATAAGCTCAAGCAAGCGATTCGCGCTAAGCGCAAACGTCACTTTAATGCTGAGCAAGTTCACACCAAGAAGAAATCCATCGATCTTGACTATCGTGTATGGGAAAAGCTCTCCAGTAGAGCGAATGAGCTAGGTTGTACGTTATCCGATGCCATCGAATATTTATTGTCCGAAGCATCAAGAAGCGAAAAGGCAAGTCTTAAGGTATCATCAATTAAAGAAGACTTGAGTAAACTGTTGTCTAGCTAAGGAGCACCGAATGCTTTATGTAATCTTGATTGCTGCTGTTGTTATTTTTTGGTTGATAGCTGTAGATCGCCCAGTTTTAAAGGTGAATTTTGACAAGGGTAGTTTGACTAAAGTGAAAGGCCACATTCCACCTTCTTTTAAGCACAACTTGCAAGATATTGCTGAACATTTTCCTTTTGATGGTCAACTGAAAGTATATAGTCAGCGCACTGGTATGCGATTGGTGTTTTCTAAACAGGTACCCAAGAAAGTACAGCAGCGTATTAGAAACGTTTTTCCTCACCAAGGTTTTAAAAGTAGCAAAGGGAAAAAGCAGGCTTAACAAACATATCACTTACGAAAAAACACTCACCGGGACGCACAACATGCGTCCCGGTTTTATTTACGAAAGAGAACTTAATATAGTCAGTATTCATGGCTTCTAAATACTATCTGACTGAAAATGCGTTCAATACTCCTGTTTCCTTTATTATTGTTCTCGAACCTCATTGTTGCAGATGATTCGGAATTCAATCCCGTAGCAAAGAAAATCAAATCTAAACTCCAAAAGCAGGTAGATAAGAGGTTTGATGATTACCAAGGGTATTGTGATGTCATGATTGAGCTAGAGCACTCCAACAGTACTGCCAAGATAAGGCGTGTCACTAGCATAGGTGACACGAAGATCTGCAAATTTGCCAAATCGAAGCTGAAGAAAGGCAAAAAGTTTAAATATCGGTATCCCGAAAAGTTTATCCGCCTTCACCTGTCTACTCTGTCAAAATTGTAGTTTGTTGATGGTTTAGTAGATTTGGATGGGGCTTTATCTGAATTAATATCACACAAAACTTAAGATTGATTGCCATATCGTATACACTATACCAATTAGATTCATTATAAGAAGTATAGGGATAGAAGCTTGTTGCTAACCAAGAAAACCTACACGCAAGAAGCAATTGATATAGCAAGTAAAGTATCGAAAGAGGTAGAAATTCGACACGCAAAATGGCTTGTTAGCATGAAGTACCTAGTTGATCAAACAGAGGTCGATGATTTACTAAGTTTACAAGGCCGCTATTGTGACGACGTTATCTTCAACGAAGATGAACGTATAACCCGAAATCAACGTATTTTACTTATGTGCGAACAAGAGCGGGTACAGGAAAGACGTCAGGTTGTTGAAGACAAACAAAAAACACTAAGAAAAGTAGTGCGGGATGTTTCACGAGTAGCTGAACGCATGTTGATTAGTAAGTTAGAGTCTTATCCTATTGATAAACTATGCGGAGGAATCCCTCTTTTTGATCATTTTGCTTCTTTTGCATACTCTCCATCACTGTCTTTTTCGAAGTTAGGGACACTCACGACCCTTAGTCACCAATTGAACTCTACCATTGTAGATCTCATTTCTAACCCCAAATTTTGTGAAAGGCTAGGGCGTAAACCTAAGGGCGTACCGGATGCAAAAGTTGCTATTGGTCAAATCGGAATTGAGAATTGTCGCCTGTTATTTCCTGTCTTAATGGCAAGGCCGATGCTCAAATGGGCAGATCAGAATACCAAACTTATTGCTCCTAAAATGTGGCAACACCTTGTGGTAACTGCAAATGTCACACGAATGCGTTTACAAAGTGCAGGTGTTCGAGAACCAGACGCAGGTATCCTAATTGGCGTTTTGCGTACGCTAGGTAACTTCGTCATCGTCAATCATTTTACTTATACCTTTGAAGACGCATTGGTTGAGGTAATGCTTAACTACAGGAAAGCAGAAAAAAAAGAAGAATACTATGCTTGTGCTGACATAAAAGCCAATACCGCCTTTTTACCGAAAGTCATACACGAGATGGAAGCATCGATTACACGCCGTATTCTTGAATCATATGATTGGCCAAAAGCTTCATTACATATCAAAAATGCTGTCATCGAAGATCTTGATAACATACCAATATTGGAGAGAAGCGACTATGGCGCAGCATTGGCACAAGCCAAAGCGTACTCAATTTATGAAGGCTTAACAAAAAGTAGCGCCTTCATTGATAAGCACAAGCCATTCTGGTTCGCAAATGTTCAGATGTCTGGAGAAGCACTAAAAGAAGTGCGCTCAAGAATCCCCGGGAAGTTAACATTAACAATGTAGAAATAAGTATGAAAAGAAAAGCTCGCGTCGCGAGCTTTTATGTTGTTAATACCCGTAAGGTACGACTAATCAATTAATAGTTACAGTGTGATGTCGTGAAGTGCGAGAGCATCTGAAGTGCTATCCAGAAAGTTTAATATGTATCAACTTCTAAGATACTTGGCCAAAGCTAGGTTGAACATAGGTGGAGCAGGGAGCTAGCTACTTTTCTTGGTTACACGGTAACTAAGATCTTTGATTAGCTCATGCTTGAAAGCAGATGAGCAGCTTAGTGAAAACTACTCAAGTCTTTAGCTCCAAAGGAAACAACCGCTTTTGTAGTCAGACAGAAAAGCGTATTAGATGATTTGAGCGAGGTTCCTGTCAAGACACCCATAGTGACAACGTCACCATAAAAAGAAGCGTAACCAAGTTTAGGTACACGTGGTGCGAGCCATCAATTGCAGTTATTGAACTAGACGACTCTAGCCATAGACAAAAGAAACGGCAAGAAAGAGATCATTACGTTAATAGCGTCTTAGAAGGGCAACACCCATTACTTCGTTTTGAAGCCAGAAGCCATTACGACAAGGGACACCTAATAAAGGTCATAGAACGAGACACTGACATCAAGTGCAAAGAGTACAAATCTGCTCTCCAGCATTGTTGATGACAGTTTTCAACTCTCTCACAGCGATATTGGTATTCCTCGAACGAAACGAGGCATTGAAAATGCGTAAAGGGATCGATTTTGATAATCAGGTAAATTCCTTTTTACCCCCAAAAGCCATTGGGGGTAGCTTTAAAGATGATGGGCTAGATGTTTGAGTTGATTTCCCTAGCGAGCAATTCGCGGCAATCTATCCTGTACTCAGCATCTAAGTGAAGCGGCATTAAAAGTGATTGAAAACCATATTGGTCAAGATTGCGACACGAGTTTAAGTATGAAGTCATTGATTCCGGCTTTGGAAACTGGGATTCTTCTGACTCTTCTGACTCTTCTGACTCTTCTGACTCTTCTGACTCTTCTATAGCATGAGGATATTCAACGTGGAAAACAGGCTTATTGTGGTTGATGAATAACGTAAGCACCTCGCATTCATCATATTGCAAGCATTCTTCGTTTACAGCGAAATCAAAATAATCTATCAAATCTTCGACTTGGTCTAGATCATTTTTCAAACCTACAGCTAGACCACGTTTATGAGCCTCTGTTGCAAGAAATCTGTTATATACAAGTTGATCCTCGTAAGTGAAATCTTTGTTATTTATATAAAGGTCTACATTATCGGGCTCTACAGCATCACAACCTTTTAATACTGCAAGGTCTAGCCTTTTTGACATAACTTCCCACACTCGTTTGTCTTTTATATTTAGCCAAATTTCGTCCCAACCTTCCATCTTACCAACTAGTAATTCCTTATGGAAAAGTGAAGGTGCATCTTCTCTCCAACTCTCAAAAGTGCCAGCAGAGAAGTAGCAAATAACTTTTTTTCCTGAACTTTGTAGTTGTCGTATTGTTGAAGTTTGAGTATCAAATAAATCAATATCGTAAGCATCGACCTGATAACTTGTATCCAAATCTCCTTTTAATTGCCATTGCCAAGTAGTATCTGCTGTCGGCTGCCAATGAGAGTTACAGCCTGACAATAATATGGTTAGTAATAGCGATAATTTTGGTTTAAAGGGATGTATTACATTAGGAACCATCTAGTTACTCCGTGTATTAATAAAACTATTGACATAACTAGCATGAATATTTTGATTGATTGTAATTTTTGTATTTGTATGGAAGAAAGATCACCCAACTGACCAGTTTGAGACGATTGATGTAAAAATGAAGAATCGTAGGGAGGCAGTTCGGCGTCTATGAAACTGACGCGCTATCGCTTGTCGGCTTCTCACTGACTCTACATGCAAGCATATAGCAGCCAGCAAGAACCTTGATTAGAAGTTGCTTTGTTAGTCTTCAAAAACATCGAGCAGGTCAGTATCAAATCTCAGACCAGTCAAATCATATCGGCTACAAAGCTCTATAAGCTTATCATCGCAGTATAAAGACATACATCCTTCATCCAATGACTTGAAGACGTACTTGTTCGCTATAGAGCTTTCATCAAAAACCAACTTCTCTAAAAGCCCTTGTTCACCATCTATAACTTCGAAGGTGATTTGATCTTTGTTTTCTGCTCCAAACGATAATACATTGAGGAGTTGGAATTTTTCCCCATCAATAATAATTGGGAGAAATTCTCCGTCGCACTGTAGTTCTGCTTTGAGTTGTTGATAAGCGTTGTCCCTCAAAACTAGGAAAGTTCGCCACTTAGATATGTCTGGGACTTTGTCTGCTGACTTAAAGTGCTGCGTGAACACTGTATCTTCCTCAACCCAAATGTCTTGTAGTCCTTTTGACTCGACAGGGTCTCGACGAAGCCTCCTTAACAATGGAACATCGCCCACATCTAAAGCTCTTTTGTATGGGTCATGCTCTAAAACTTTGTATTCACGCGGTCTGTTTTTCAATTTGTATACGGTCATAGAGTAGGCTTCCAATTAGGGTCTTTTTTCTCAAGTATTTTAGCTGGGTGGCTGCCATCTTGAATCTGTTTTTTCATTCTTAACAGAGTTGACTTGAAAATCTTTTCACTGTGTCGAATTCTACCCAACATTCCAATCCAGTTTTGATAGTTAGTGCCATGTATCCTTGAATGTGGGGGAGCTTTTGGCGTTGTATAGTGGTCTTTATATGCTGTAGACCTAGGCAGCCAAACTCCATTGATTGCGTCATTGATACCAATCCCAAATTCAAACATTTGTAGTTTAGCGTCTATCATTTACAGCATCACGTGTTTTCATGATGTCGGTATAAGCGCGCACCATATGGCGAGTAAAGTCACCATTACGGTGTAACGCTTTGGGTAGGTCAAAACAAGGATTGGAAGCAGGGCGCTCAATAAATGCTGACTTATCGTGAGAATGGATTTGCGCGTCGAGCGTTGGCATGACACGCGCTGCCATTGGATAAGCGGCGCGTGTATGGTCTACATAATCAAAGCGGTGATTAAACAAGTAATCGGGGATACGCTCAGTAGAACTCCATGAGTTAACAGGAACAAACTCAATGTATTCCAGTTTTCCCGTAGCTAAGTCGACAACCAGTTCTCGCATTAGTCTGCTCCTGCAACCTTTGAAAGAACAACGCGCTTTGCCTCATCTTCGACATACTCTTCAATATCATTAAATTCATTCAAAGTAAGAACTTCATCGCTTAACGCCTCAGTGACCAAAGGCATTACAGAAGGAACTTCAATCAAGAACTGGGTTAATTCGTCATATGAAGAAGCGCCTAAATCAACAGTTGCCGAAGCATAGAAAAATCCGAATATCATAAGGATTCCGATAATTAGGCACGCAAATTCAAGAATAGGTTCTCTGTGCATAATTACGATTCCGAATTTACTGATTTGATAGCAGCAAGTGATTTGACCTCATCACCAACAACGCCAACTTGTACAATTTTTGCCGCATCGGAATCACAAGAAGAGCAGCCACACAGTTGACCACCACAAAAACAAAACTCTTCTTCGTTGTGGCGAGCATCGGTAAACGGATAGACATTGAGACAATCTTGACAGAGAACATATTGAGCTTGAGACATAGCAACCACCTTGACTAGTTGAGAGAGTGACCACCAAGGCCAGACGAAAGCGTCAAGGGCAAACGCCCAAACCAAGGTGGTCATATTGAGTAACCAAATTTGGTTATTAGACTAATCACCAAATTTGGTTAGCACAAGACACCAAAAATGGTGATTGATGAGCTAAACTGGGAGAAATGGAGGAAATGGCATGTACCAAAATCAACTATTAGATGCCTATAAAAAGGCTCAAAGTTACGTACAAGACAAGCAAATAGCTGCGGACATGAACGTTCCGCCACAAAGAATCAGTGATTATCGTAAAGGAAAACGCTATATGACTGATACACAAGCTATTTTTCTTGCAGACCAATCAGGTTTAGACCCTGAAATTGCTTTGCTAGGTTGTCACGCTGATCGCAATGAGAACCCACAGATAAAAGCAGTATGGGAAGGCATAGCAAAAAAATTTAATGGGCTTGGATTATCTGGGATTTCAATGGCTTGCACTGGATTAGCCGTAGCGCTAACAAGCCCACAAGAATCACTATATCTGTCAATCCCATTTTAAAATGTCCTGTCCTCAGCAAAGTAGAAATGTCCTGTTTGTCTACTAGACTATACTCATTAATGCATATCAAGATTTATGAGTGTAGGAGGCTTGGATGTTATCCATTAACGAACAGATCAAGAAACAGATAGCTAAATTTATTGAAGAAGCAAAAGAGGCTCATGACGTTGGAAGCGATGTGCCGCTAAATGCTAGGCTACAATTAATTGGTAACACACTGAAGTTGAGAATTGATATCCGAGAACGGTCATTTAATGTTCAAGTCGGAAAATCCATCAATGGAATGCTCTCCACGGATGATTGTAATGTACTGCTTCACTCAGGCGCATCAGCGGTTGAAATCCTCATTACTGACTTGCAAAAAAGGTATGATGCCGCTTAGGGGAAAATGCTATGCCAACCGATAGAGCAGATTATAGATTTATACTCAAAGAGCTTCCTCATTCTGAAACGCAATCTGTTTGGGCTTTAGAATGTTACCCTGACACGATGCAACTACCGTTTTTTCAAGATACCGGCTGTATGTATATTGAAATGAAGCCTGAAACAACAGAGCAAGAGGCTCTTGAAATTAAGAGGTTACTCAACGACAAGGTTGCTTACATCACCGTAATTAGCTAACCATTCTTTGATTTGCTTGCCTTAAAGCTATCGGGGTCAGCTAGCACTGGGTTTATTGCTCTTAACTGAGCCATAGCGCGCTTCTGAGCTGTTCGCTTGGGACTACTTTGGCTTCTTTCCCTAAGTTGGGCTTTATCAAATTCTTCCTGCTTCTCTTGGGCAAATTGGAGGACTTTACCCAGTCTTTTATTGTCGACGACTTGAGTTTGGTCCACTTTAGCCAGCTTGTCGAAGGTTCTGAAACTTAACTTTCTCTCGCCATACTGGACGGCAATTCGACCATCTGGATAGTCGAGTATTTTGACCACTTCATTGACGAGTTGGCTGTTTTTTTCTTTTCTTTCAATAAGATAAAGCACTTTGTCATATTGGAACGTCAACGACTTCGAGAGTTTACGCGTAGTCTGCCAAGCAAAAATGTCATCCAGTTCATCCTGGCTTTCTCGAACAGGACGGTGAAGATCTTTAGGGTAATTGGCGGGCTTCGCAAAGCGGCGGTTAAAATCCTCAACAAAGTAGGGCAGCCATGCGTTCGCTTCTTCAATGGTATTGATGCCTTGTAGACGCATCTCCTTGATTAATCGGTCTTGTAGCGTCTTATTCGCTCGCTCAACACGTCCCTTGGCTTGAGAGCTGTTCGCACAAATCAGTTCAATCCCAAGCTCATCGAGAATACGACCAAATTGGGTTAATCCCACTTTTTTGAGATGCTCTTGGTTGACACGAAATATCGAGTGTTTATCGCTGTAAAAAGCCACAGGCTTGCCATGTTGATCCAGATATTCCCGTGTGGCCACCATATAGTCAAAGGCAGATTCGGTATCACTGAAGCGTAGGTTCATCAAACGGCCCGTCGCATCATCGATGTAGACCAAGAGACAGCATTTAGGGCTGCGTCCTTCAAACCAATCGTGGTGTGAACCATCAATTTGAACCAGTTCACCTAAACAGTCACGACGATAACGGGGTTGGTAAACACGAGGCTGACGTTGCGAATGTGGCACCCAGATACCATCGGCGATCATCCACTGACGCAGTGTCTCGACAGACAAGACCAAGTTGTGTTGTTCCGTCAGTTTCTCACAAGCAAATGTTGGCGAAAAATCAGCGTATTGAGCGCGTATGATGTTCAGAACTTCAGCCCGAAAAGCATCAGGATAACGTCGGTTGCTTGGTCGGCCACGTGACCCATGAGTTAAGGAAGAAGCCCCATGCTGGCTTAACTGACTCAATAAACGTCGAACTTGTCGAGGGCTTATGTTGAGTATGTCGGCTGCATCAATTTGACGAAGTCGGCGTTCGCGAACATCTTGCAGCACTTTGAAACGATTAATGTCTCGGTCACTCATGGGAATTAGCATCGGTTGAGGTCCTCAAAGCTCAGCGTGTTCTTTAAGCATAAGAGGACATTTTAAAATTGCTCAAACCGGACATTACTAAATTGCGCCTACAACCTTAGTGCGCATTATGTATATTATGTTAAATAAACTGTCCGTGTACGCCAAATCTTTTCTAGTTCGGTCTCCTATCCCGCTCAGATTTTAAAATACCGCGCTTTTTGGCAATGCCATTAAACATAATGGCGATTTACCATAAAATACTTAATATAGATCTTAATAATCTACGATTGTTAAGATCTATATTAACGCGCTACGCGGTTTCAACTAGCGACTGAATTGCTTCGTAGATCTCTTGTCGTCGAACTGGTTTTGAAACAAAACCGTCCATACCGGCTTTCATGCATGTAGTCTTGTCGCTTTCTAATGCGTGAGCTGTTAACGCGATGATTGGAATATTAATGCCTTTCTGTCTGATTAGCCTCGTCGCTGTTATCCCGTCCATAATTGGCATTGAGACGTCCATCAAAATGATGTCGATGTTTTGCCTTTGTTCTTCAAGAAATGCGATTGCTTCTGCGCCGTGGCTCGTAATAAAAACATTATGTCCTAACTTGTTTAAGATTAGTTTAATCACAAGTTGATTAGACTCCGTATCTTCTACAACAAGAAGGTTCATTGCTTTTGATGGATGGTTGGGCTCTATCTTTACCGGTCTATCTTGATTATTTCTCGTTAACATAGGAATCTTAATTTCAAAGCGTGAGCCAACATTCTCTTCACTTTTAACGCTGATTGTTCCTCGCATCATTTCAACCAAATGTTTGGTGATAGCAAGTCCAAGGCCTGTACCTCCAAATCTTCGCGTAATCGAGCTGTCTCCTTGATGAAAAGCCGTGAAGAGATTTCCAATCTTAGCTTTTGGAATTCCAATGCCAGTATCAGCAACAGAAATTACAAGTTCGCTATCTTGCTCAATCACAGAGATATCAATACCACCAAAATCTGTAAATTTGCTCGCGTTGCCAATTAAGTTAAAAAGAATTTGAGACAAGCGTGTTGAGTCTATCCAATATTGCCTGTTTTTATCGAGGTTACACTCGAACTCAAAACTCAAATTTTTAGCTTTAGCTACCTGTTTTTGTTGAGAAATGATTAGAGTTACAGCGTCACCAAGGTTAGTCCACTGTTCGTTCAAATGAAAGCTACCAGACTCTATTTTTGACAAGTCAAGAATGTCGCTAATGATTGCGAGAAGCAGATCTGCTGAGCATTCCATCTGATTAAGGACTTCTGATTGTTCTTCGGTTAAAGTCGATTGCCTCAATATGTCGAGCATGCCCAAAACTGAGTTTAACGGAGTACGAATCTCATGGCTCATCATGGCTAAGAACTCTGACTTAGACTGGTTTGCTCTTTCTGCCTCTTCTCTTGCTTTAGCAAGCTGCGAGGTGCGAACCTCTACGATACGTTGTAACTTCTCTTTAGTTTCGATATCTATAACAGCCCTTTCAATCAAAGGTCTGAAACGCCGAAGCGTCTCTTTGTTTTCGATACTGAAGTGACCTTTTTGAGCACCTACAAGTATGATGATAGTTTGTGTTACTTCAGACCGAATACCAGTTACAAGCATGGAACTTACCTGGCTTTTAATAAAGGAGTTAAGCCCCTCAAACTCCTTTAACCGCATTGGTTCAAACAGCAAAATACACTCACCATTGAGCGCCCTCTCCGATGCGTTACCCGGTAACCAACTAGTTCTATCAAAGACGCTATTTGTCGATAGAAGTGTTTTGAAATTTTGTTGATTGCAGTCACGGGTGATGACGATGAAGTCATCAAAGTCGATGTATTTCTTTAGAACGCTGTTGAGGCCGGAAAATATTTCGTGGCGATTACGAGCCTCACTCATAGCAGAAATGGCTGATAAGATTGCTTTGTTTTCGTCAGCCAAGAGCTTCTCTCGCTGTCTTGCCTCTTTTAGTTCGACAAGTGCCTCTTGTAACGCTTCTTGTTGGTATATCTCTAAATATTTATTTTTCATAAGGTTTATGGAAAATTGCTGAAGAGATCATCAGGTTTCCATGTCCATTTTCGCCACCTATAAATCTTCCTTGCTCACCAAAGGTAAACGGGCAAATAAAAGGCAGGTTATCTAATTCCTGGTTAATTTGTTCACAAACACTATTAATATCTTGCTTTAAGTGCAGCATAGGGCCCGCGCAAAAAATGTTTATCACTCCTATTTTTCGAGACTCTTCTAACTTTTGATTGAAAGCAGCGTTAACAACTCTGGCCGCTCGAGCCACTAGATGCTGACGACTTCCCTGCATTAGGGTAAGAACTTCACCTTCTTCAATATTCGTGAAAAGCTCGATGCCACCCTGCTCTGTTTCTCTGATTGGGTGAGACAGTTTGTAATAAGGTCTCTCGTACAGGTGCCCTGCAATACGTCCCAGAGGATACGCACTGGAGTTTGTAAATAGGAAGCTTTGTTCGTCCGATTGCGTTTCTTGATGGTTCGTCCACTTGCGGTAGACATCTAGTGCGGGTTGGTCGTCTATTTCTAAAAGGCAGCGGCCCATAGTCTTTGTTGCGATACCAGTGATGCTTGTTGGAGAGTGCCCTGCACTAAAAGCGGTATCAACTGCCTGAGACGAATAGAAGAGAGTAAGACTTACCCCGTTCTGCTCATATCCTTGGGACGTGATTACAGACCAATTCCCTTTTACATTGTTATCGGCTGACGATCCGCCAATAATGGGAACTAAAGTACCAAAGCGCTCATCGATACATTCGATAATCGTTTCTTCATGTCCCGGAGTTGCATGAAGAAGGATCAGGTTGGGTACTTCACCTACTCTATTTGCATGAAAAAGCGCCATATTAAGCGCCTCATCAACGCTTGTTTCTAAATTTGCCCCATAGGTTGAAATCCCAGTCCCGTATGCGTGCTGACCAGAATCATAAATCGCAAGTACTGCAATAACAGGTCCTTGATGATACCCATGGTTGGTCATGATTGCTTGACACGAGCTGGCTCCATGCACGGTGGCTTCAGGAAATAGTTTAACGAATGCACGTTGAATTTTTCTGAAGTCGTACTCCTCTGTGTAATAACAGATCAAATGGGACAGATTATCCTGGCTCAATTCTGAGCGAAATTTGTCTATCGCTGAATATTCGTCGGTAATATGAGTAAATAATGATTGGCACTGCATACGGTTTTATTATTGTTTATCACTTTACTGTTATACCATTGCGAAAATTAAGCGCTAGGTAAGAAGGTATTAACTGCACAAAGAAGATACAATTATCTCGCGTCAGATCTGATTTATAAATGAACTTGGACAATGTTTTCGTTTATTTTGAGATTAATTGCTTTTGTCTCAGAAATACTATTCCACTCAATATCGCGATATTTATCACCTACGTTAATAAATTGACCAGATTGATTTAGATCAATTTTTAGACTGTCAATTTCTGTGCTTTCGATCGAAAAACCGTTCGAACTCTTGTTTATGGTGATTTTTGACTGACCAATTGTTACATCACATCGTTGTTTTTGTGAACAATCCACATCTCTGCTCGTCTCATAAGTAAAGGTGCGCCAGAAAAATGCTCCAATTAAAACACTGAGCATGATTAAGATTTGTGCAAGTCTTGCCTTTGTTAACTTTTGTGCGGCCATAATTCCTAATATCCTTGTTACAAACTTCAAACTTTTTAAATAAAAAATGATTTCCAGAGGCGTTGTAAGGTTACTACTCTGTCATTGAATTGTTAATTCAAGTATAGTGTCTCGCTGAAAATGCCACTTTTTATTAAAGTCAGCAATGGAAATAAAGTGATGATAACACTTGAATTCTTGAGTTTACTTGGGTGGTGTTACGACGCAAGTCGTGTTGGAAGTAAAGTGTAGTTAATTAGAAATTGGAAGCATGCAAATGAGCCAAGTAAAGCAGCTTGAACAAAACTACAACTATACAGTCGTTCGCCAATTTACCCTTGTGACCATTTTATGGGGCATAGTTGGTATGGCTGTTGGTGTTTTGATTGCCGCTCAGTTAGTTTGGCCACAGCTAAACTTTGATACGCCGTGGTTGACGTACAGTCGTTTACGTCCATTGCATACTAATGCGGTAATTTTTGCGTTTGGTACCAGTGCCCTGTTCGCAACATCTTATTATGTTGTTCAGCGTACTTGTCAAACACGTCTTTTTGGTGGTCCACTCGTTGCCTTCACCTTTTGGGGTTGGCAAGCAATTATTCTAGCGGCAGCAATCACCCTACCTTTAGGTTTTACCTCGGGTAAGGAGTACGCTGAGTTAGAATGGCCTATTGATATCGCAATTGCGATTGTCTGGGTGTCTTACGCAGTCGTGTTCTTTGGAACACTGGTTAAGCGTAATACCTCTCATATCTACGTGGCTAACTGGTTCTTCGGTGCCTTTATCATCACAGTAGCAGTACTTCACATCGTGAACAGCATGGCAATTCCTGTTGCTCTAGGTAAATCTTACTCGATTTACTCAGGCGCCGTGGATGCAATGGTTCAATGGTGGTATGGACACAACGCGGTAGGTTTCCTATTGACCGCTGGTTTCCTTGGTATGATGTACTACTTTGTTCCTAAGCAAGCTGAACGTCCTGTTTATTCTTACCGTCTATCTATCGTTCACTTCTGGGCACTAGTTTCGCTGTACATTTGGGCTGGCCCTCACCACCTACATTACACAGCCCTACCAGACTGGACTCAGTCTCTAGGTATGGTGATGTCTCTGGTTCTATTCGCTCCATCTTGGGGTGGTATGATCAACGGTATCATGACGCTATCTGGTGCATGGCATAAGCTTCGCTACGACCCTATCCTACGTTTCCTAATCGTTTCATTGTCTTTCTACGGTATGTCTACTTTCGAAGGTCCAATGATGTCTATCAAGACAGTTAACGCGCTATCGCACTACACAGACTGGACCATTGGTCACGTTCACTCTGGTGCATTAGGTTGGGTTGCAATGGTTTCAATTGGTTCTGTATATCACCTTGTTCCTCGTCTATTTGGTCAAGAGCGTATGTACTCTGTTAGCCTAATCAACGTTCATTTCTGGTTAGCAACTATCGGTACTGTTCTTTACATCGTAGCAATGTGGATCTCTGGTGTAATGCAAGGCCTAATGTGGCGCGCAGTCAACTCTGACGGTACGCTAACTTACAGCTTTGTTGAATCTGTAGAAGCATCTTACCCGTTCTACTTCGTACGTTTCCTAGGAGGCTTCATCTTCCTATTCGGTATGTTCCTAATGGCATACAACACGTACAAGACGGTAACTGCGCCTAAAGAAAGCTTAAAAGCTATCCCTCAACCGGCATAAGGAGATTAAAGAATGAGTAATAATTCGAATAATCGCCACGAAATCCTAGAACGTAATGTCGGTTTGTTGGCTATTTTCATTGTGTTTGCAATCAGTTGGGGTGCGCTTGTAGAAATCACTCCCCTGATTTTCCAGAAGCAAACTACCGAACCTGTAGAAAACCTGCGAGCTTACACTCCTCTGGAAATGGAAGGTCGTGACATATACATCCGTGAAGGTTGTAACGTTTGTCACAGTCAGATGATTCGTCCTTTCCGCTCTGAAACAGAGCGCTACGGTCACTACTCTGTTGCTGGCGAAAGTGTTTGGGAGCACCCATTCCTATGGGGTTCTAAGCGTACTGGTCCAGATTTAGCACGTGTAGGCGGACGTTACTCTGATGAGTGGCATCGTGTTCACCTGATTGACCCACGTGAGCTAGTACCTGAATCAAATATGCCAGGTTTCCCTTGGCTTGAAGAAAACGTACTAGACGGCAAGCTGACGCAGAAGAAATTAGAAGTATTCCGCAACCAGTTCGGTGTTCCGTACACGGATGAACAAATCGCGAATGCGGCTAAAGAAGTAGAAGGTAAAACAGAGATGGATGCAATCATCGCTTACCTTCAGTCTCTTGGTCATGCAATGAAGTAAGGGGGTCATATGGATTTCGGTACAATTCATAGTATTTATACCGTTGTACTCTTCGCTAGTTTTATAGGCATCGTATGGTGGGCATTTAGCAAGAAACGTAAAGCACGTTTTGAAGAAGATGCTAACTTGGTGTTTGCTGACGAAGAACAAACGCCCCCAAATAACCAAGGAGTGAAGAAGTAATGACTACATTCTGGAGTCTCTGGATTATCGTGATTACTGTCGGTACGCTAGTTGGCTGTGCGATCCTCCTGACTTGGTGCGCTAAAGATAAAATGGGCGTCGAGGAAGGGGAAGACATGGGCCACGAGTACGATGGTATTCGCGAGCTTAACAACCCTCTACCAAAATGGTGGACATACTTGTTTGTGAGCACATTTGTGTTTGCAGCTGTATATCTGGCTCTTTTTCCAGGCCTAGGTAACTTTAAAGGTTTCCTAAACTGGCAGAGTTCAGATCAAACCGTTCGTACGTTGGAAGAATCAAAAGAAGCCATCGCACGAGCACAAGAGAACAAACAACTTAACCAATACGCTAAAGAGCTAGATGACGCAGATGCATACTTCGGTGAAGCATTCCGTGCGCTTGCTCATAACGCAGATGGTCTACGCCCTATCCCAGAGATTGCGCAAGATCCTGAAGCAATTAAGGTTGGTCAGCGTTTGTTCCTGCAGAACTGTTCACAATGTCACGGTTCTGATGCTCGAGGTCAAACTGGCTTCCCTAACCTAACTGACAACGCATGGCTATACGGCGGCGAGCCAGCAGCAATCGTTACAACTATCATGCAAGGCCGTATCGGTCAGATGCCAGCGTGGAAAGATGCACTTGGCGAACAAGGTGTTCAAGAAGTCGTAAGCTACACGCTAAGCTTATCTGGTCGTAAAGTGAATGCACGTGAAGCGGAAGCTGGTAAAGCGCGTTTCGTTGTGTGTGCAGCTTGTCACGGTACAGATGGTAAGGGTAACCCTGCTGTAGGTGCTCCCGACCTAACTGATCAAACTTGGTTGTTCGGTGATTCGCGCGCTGCGGTAACCGAAACAGTTATGAATGGTCGCTCTGGTGTAATGCCTGCTTGGAAGGACATTCTAGGCGAAGACAAAGTTCAGCTTGTCGCGGCATACGTCTGGAGTTTAAGCAACTCAGACAATAAGTAACATTTCAATAACAGCCCCTTTCATAGGGGCTGTCTTTCCTTTAAATTTAAAGCCTTACATTTTTTCATTTAGCTGTTGAGAACTTTTTTATGGTAAAGCCTTGGTATAAACAATTTTGGCCGTGGTTCCTGATCATCCTACCTCTGACGGTTGTAGTATGGACGGTCGTTACAGTAGTCGTATTCGCCAACAACTCGGTATCTTTGGTCGCTGAGGATTACTATAAAAAAGGCAAAGGCATCAATATCGACATCAGTAAAATGAATGTCGCTCGTGACCTTGGTCTTAACGCTACAGTCTCTTCTGATAAGAACACGGTTGTTATCGCTTTCAATAAAGGCGAGTTGCCTCACTTCCCTGCTCTAACTGCAACGTTCACACACCGTACGTTGCCAGACCGTGACTTCACGAAGCTGCTTACAGCAGATGCAAAAGGTAATTATCGTTTAACTCCTGAAGATTCTATTCAGGGCCCTTGGTTCGTCGAGCTTGAACCACACAACAAAGAATGGATGATTCAAGGTCGAGTCGAGTTCCCTGCGCAACCAACAACATTAATGAAGTAAGTCTATGTGTAAATCCTGTTATCACTGCGGTGAAGATGTACCAGCCAACACGGATTTCAAAGTAGAAATATTAGGTGAAATTCGCGACATGTGCTGCCCTGGTTGTGAAACTGTGGCGCAAACTATTGTCGACAGCGGTTTAGTTTCCTACTACCAATATCGAACTGCGCCAGCTGAAAAAGCAGACTTAGTTCCAGAACAGCTACAAGCTCTCATTCATTATGACAACGAAGATGTTCAATCTGAGTTTGTTCGCAATCATGAAAATACGTCTGAAGTTACACTATCATTGGAAGGCGTGTCATGTGCAGCTTGTGCATGGTTGATTGAAAAGCAAGTCTCGGGCGTAAAAGGTTTAGTTTCTATTCGTGTGAACACCACCACTAACCGTGCATTGCTTGCGTGGGATAAGACACAAGTTCGCCTTAGTGAATTACTCTCTATCATTCACAAACTTGGCTATAAAGCAGCGCCTTTCGAAGCAGATAAGCAGGAAGCTGCCTACCATCATACGATGAAGCAGTACCTATACCGCCTAGGTATCGCAGGCCTTGCAACAATGCAGGTCATGATGCTCGCAGTAGCTCTGTATTTGGAAGTCTTTGGCGATTTAGAGCCGGAGTTTAAAAACTACTTCCGTTGGGTGAGTTTAATCTTCGCAACCCCTGTTCTGCTCTATTCAGCGCTTCCTTTCTACCTCAATGCATGGCGGAGTATTCGCGGCCGTACACTGGGTATGGATGTTCCTGTTTCCATTGCATTGATCTTTGCTTATGTCGCAAGTTTAGTTGCGACAGTTACTGAGCAAGGTGAAGTCTTCTTCGAATCCATTTCGATGTTTACCTTCTTCTTGCTAGTAGGTCGATTCTTGGAAATGCGAGCTCGCCGTAAGGCAGCCGCAGCTAGCGGCAACCTCCTCAAATTAATCCCTGCGATTGCTACAACGCTAGACGGTGAACAAATCCCAGTAAAGACCTTAAAGGTTGGTGACCGTATTCGCGTTCTCCCTGGCGAACACATCCCTGCAGATGGCAAAGTGATGTCAGGTCGCATACATATCGATGAATCAATGCTGACTGGCGAATCTGTTCACGTAGTAAAAAAAGCGGGCGATGCGGTATACGCAGGAACATTGAATGGAGATGAATCTTTCGAATTAAAAGTCACCAATTCGAAAGCAGATTCGATGATTTCGAATATTGTGCGTCTTCAAGATGAAGCGCAGCATTCCAAACCTAAGATCGCCGAGATCGCGGATGTGGTAGCACGCTATTTCGTTGGTGCTATTCTAATCATTTCGGCAGGCACATGGTTCTACTGGAATCAAACCAAACCTGATGATGCGTTCTGGATTATGTTGTCTGTGTTGGTCGCTACTTGTCCGTGTGCTCTATCTTTAGCAACGCCAACAGCACTAACTTGTGCAACATCTCGTATGGGAAATTTTGGTATCTTGCTGCGGAAAGGTCATGTTTTCGAGACACTGTGTAAGATTAATCACCTTGTCGTTGATAAAACAGGCACCTTAACCAAAGGCGACATCGAAATAAGTGAAACCAAAACCTTTGCTACCATAACGGAAGCCGAAGCACTTGCGATTGCAGCAGCACTTGAGGCTCATGCTAACCACCCTATTGCTCGTGCTTTTGCTGACTTTGGTCGAGAAGATCTCACTGTTAATGACGTTCAAAACGTCATTGGTTCGGGTATTCAAGGTATTTGGGGTAATAAAACAGTAAAAATCGGCAGCGCAAATTTTGTTGTTGGTGAAGTCCGAGATGAAAGCAATGCAGTATACCTTTCTGTGGATGATGTCCATGTTGCGACTTTCTACTACCGCGATCCTATTCGTAAACAGAGTAAAGAATTTATTCAACGTTTTGCTGACGCTGGTATTAAAACCACGTTGTTGACTGGAGATTCATTACAAAATGCTCAGCCGGTTGCCGATGAAATGGGCATCGACCATGTGATCGCATCGGCAAAACCAGAAGATAAACTCGCGTATCTTAAGGGGCTAGACAAAGACGATATCACTCTGATGGTTGGCGACGGTATAAACGATGCTCCAACACTAGCCGGTGCGCACCTCTCCGTTGCCATGGGTGGAGGTACAGATGTCGCTAAAGCTTCTGCAGATATGACGCTTCTTGGCGATAATTTAGAGAAGCTTTTAGAAGCGAGATTGCTTGCGATACGTACTAGAAAGATAATCAGAGAAAACTTGGCTTGGTCTTTGGGCTACAACCTGTTAATTTTGCCGCTGGCAGTTGCGGGCTTAGTCGCACCGTACGTGGCCGTTGTTGGTATGTCGGCAAGTTCTATTATTGTTGTATCCAACTCGTTGCGACTGCTTAAAGAGAAGTAAATGAGAGATCAAACATGGAAAGTCTATACATATTAATCCCTATCGCCATTGTATTGGTCTGTGTCGCTGTTGCTATTTTCCTATGGGCTGTTCGTAGCGATCAGTTTGAGGATTTAGAGCGACAAGGTCACAACATTCTTCTTGATGAAGACGAAAAACCGAATAACAAAAAACCATAACGTTACCCTATGAGTCCAGACTTTATTGGTGCATTTATGATCGGCCTCGTTGGGGCTGGTCATTGCATGGGAATGTGTGGTGGTATCGCATCACTGCTTTCTATTGGCGCACCGAACAATAATCCATCCCTAACCATTCCTCTTTTCTATAACTTTGGAAGGCTTGCAAGCTACGCCTTGATTGGCGCTATTGTCGGTGGCGCAATCTCTGGCCTTTCTGAACTGAGCGGTCTAACCCAATCTCTTGCTTGGCTTCGTTTTGTCGCCGCACTTTTCATGATCCTAGTCGCACTCTATATCGCCAAATGGTGGCAGGGTTTATTGGTGATAGAAAAAGCTGGCCAGTATCTCTGGAAGTTTATCTCTCCAGCCGGAAAGAGGTTACTCCCTTTGAAGCATCCCTCTCACGCATTCCCATTTGGCTTTATCTGGGGGTGGCTACCTTGTGGCTTGGTTTATTCAGCGCTCACATGGTCTGCAGTTTCAGGGAGCGCACTAAATGGTGGATTAATCATGCTAGCATTTGGACTCGGCACTCTTCCATCCATGTTAGCGGTCGGGTACGGCGCGAGTCACTTTCAGAAATTGCAAAAATCGTTAATATTTAGAAACATCTCAGCATTAATTCTAATAAGCTATGGCATGTATACTGCCGCTGGTGCGATGAGAATGCTTGGTTTCATATAGCATCAAAGTCGTTTTCCATCATATTTTTGCTACCCTTTAGGAGTAAGCAGTGATAAAATATTGATGTATATCAAATAGTGAAAGGTTGTTATGATTTCTGAAAAACCTGCAACAAAGCGTATCCAATCAGGTGGTTGCGCGATTCATTGCCAAGATTGTAGCATTAGCCAACTATGTATTCCGTTCACTCTAAACGAGTCTGAGCTGGATCAGTTGGATCAAATCATCGAGCGAAAAAAGCCAATCCAAAAAGGCCAAGAGCTTTTTAAAGCAGGTGATGAGCTAAAATCTCTGTACGCTATCCGCTCTGGCACGATCAAGAGCTACACCATTACAGAGCAAGGCGATGAGCAAATCACTGCGTTTCATTTAGCAGGTGACCTTGTAGGTTTCGATGCAATTACGGGTGACCAACACCCAAGTTTTGCGCAAGCACTCGAAACATCAATGGTTTGCGAAATTCCTTACGAAATCCTTGATGATTTGTCAGGAAAAATGCCAAAGCTTCGCCAACAGATTATGCGTCTGATGAGTAACGAAATTAAGGGCGATCAGGAAATGATTCTTCTTCTTTCTAAAAAGAATGCTGAAGAACGTCTTGCTGCTTTCCTATACAACCTATCGACTCGTTTTTCACAACGTGGCTTTAGCCCTCGTGAGTTCCGCCTAACTATGACGCGTGGTGATATCGGTAACTACCTAGGTCTAACGGTAGAAACTATCAGCCGACTTCTAGGCCGCTTCCAGAAGTCTGAAATTTTGAGCGTAAAAGGTAAGTACATCACCATCCTAGATCACGATGCATTGATGGAACTTGCTGGCGTTAGCAAAGACTAATTTGTCCTATCAATTGATGTAGCTCGAAAATGAGCTACATCATATTTCTTCTAAAATCCCTTCGAAAGTCCTCATATTCTTCCTCAAACTGAGCTACAGTAAAAATGTACCTTGAGTACTCCAATATACTGATTTACCTTATATTCAGTGTTTGGTTTTACAATAATAAGTGGGCTTAGTTATGAGTATATACAGTAAGATCCTTGTTGTTGCTGACATCAATAACGATGAGCAGCCAGCACTTGCAAGAGCGGTTCAACTCGCTCAAAAAAGTGTATCCAGAAGCCGAATCACTTTCTTTCTGTCAATCTACGATTTTTCGTATGACATGACCTCAATGCTGTCGGTCGATGAAAGAGATGCTATGCGTCGCGGTGTTATCCACCAACGTGAACAATGGATGCGTAAGATAGCCCAACCGTATTTAGACGATAGCTTCGACTTTGATGTTTGTGTTGTTTGGCATAATCGCCCTTATGAAGCGATCATTGCTGAAGTCTTTGCTGGCGGTCACGACATCGTTATTAAAGGAACGCGTAAACACGATGTTCTAGAATCCGTCATTTTCACTCCTACAGATTGGCATTTGCTACGTAAGTGCCCTATCCCTGTTCTGTTGATTAAGAATGCTGAATGGCCAGAACATGCTAAGATTTTTGCCTCTGTCCATGTTGGGTCTGAAAATCCAACCCACATTGACTTGAATGATTCAATGGTTGAACGTCTTAAAGAAATCTCTAGTCGCCTCGATGCAGATCCGTATCTTGTTAATGCATACCCGGTGACCCCGGCTAACATTACTATCGAGTTGCCAGAGTTCGACCCAATGACGTACACCGATGCCGTTCGTGGGCATCACTTAACAGCAATGAAAGCGCTTCGTCAGAAACACGGCTTGGATGAAGAACAAACTATTGTTGAGCAAGGCCTACCAGAGGACATCATTCCAACCACCGCTGAAAAACTAAATGCAGCAATGGTTATTCTTGGTACAACTGGGCGTACGGGTCTTTCTGCAGTATTTATTGGTAACACGGCTGAGCATGTGATTGATAAAATTAATTGCGACGTACTGGCATTGAAACCAAACGGTTACATCAGTCCGCTTGATCCAAACACAGCCACATAGTGACTTTTGAGTTTTAAGGCTATAAAGAAATGAAAATCCCCCAACTATTGGGGGATTTTTTATATTGCTGACAGCCCTTAGAGCACGTCGAACAAAAAGGAGGCTAATTCAGCCTCCTCTTTCAAATTAGATGTTGGTTACATCGATAAACATAGACTCATCAATGTTGGTTGAAGAAACCACGGCTTCGCTGAATTCGTATTCTTCACGATTACCTTCACGATCTAATGGAAGGTTTTCAAAGTCGAACAATTCACGGTCAGCAAGCTGACTTGGGCTTACATTTTGGATTGACTTGAAGATAGCTTCTACACGACCAGGTGTCTTCTTGTCCCAATCAATAAGCATTGCTTTAATCGATTGACGTTGAAGGTTCTCTTGTGAACCACATAGGTTACAAGGGATGATTGGGAAATCCTTATGTTCTGCATATTTGATCAGGTCTTTTTCACGACAGTATGTCAGTGGACGAATCACAACGTTACGACCATCATCTGAACGAAGCTTTGGTGGCATCGCTTTAAGACGTGAGCCATGGAACATGTTCAAGAACATTGTCTCTACGATGTCATCCATGTGGTGACCAAGCGCCAGCTTAGTTGCACCAATCTTCTCTGCGAAAGAATAAAGCGTACCACGACGAAGACGTGAACACAGACCACAAGTTGTTTTGCCTTCTGGCACTTTCTCTTTAACAACTGAGTAAGTGTCCTTGTCTACGATGTAGTAAGGAATGTTCAGCGTTTCAAAGTAATCTGGAAGAATGTGCTCAGGGAATCCAGGTTGTTTCTGGTCAAGGTTAACCGCTACCACTTCAAACTTGATTGGTGCAGCCTTTTGTAGATTCAACAGGATATCCAGCATCGCGAATGAATCTTTACCACCACTAATACATGCCATCACAACATCGCCTTCTTCGATCATGTTGTAATCAGTAATGGCATTTCCAACATTTCTTCTTAGGCGTTTCTGAAGCTTGTTGAATTCTAGGGTTTCTTTTCTTGTATCTACTTGGTTCATTGCGGGCTCTCACATCGCCGATAAATCGACTAGGGCTTCCTAACATGGGTTTCTATGGGGCGTGGATTATACGAGCTTTTTACGCAGGATTAAATGTTTGTGTGACCGAGTCACCAATAAATGCACTCGAAAACAGCGCGACGAGCAATAAAAATAAAAAAGAGCCGCAATTGCAGCTCTTTAAGAATCAAATCACGATTACTTTTTCGCGTTTGGTAGATAAGGTAGCACGCGAGTCGTTGGCTGAGGCAATATCATATGCCCCCCCTCGCCAATCTCACTAAGTGCTACTTGTACTTTACCATTCACAATGGCTTTTTCTGTACCATCGGAGAATCTGATGTTGTCATTCAACTCATCAGCAAACTCCATGGTCACGCCTTGAACTTCTGGAGTGAACCAGCCTGCAAACATACCACCAAGATCTTCAAGTAAAGCCTGCATTTGCGGCATTAATGGCGTTAGTTGCTCGTATGAAACGCTATCCTGTAACGGATATTTAGTCATTACAACTAAAGAATAATCACATCGCGTATCTTTCGGAGTTTGCACAAAGACAAGCGGATTCGCTGACTTCAGGTTTTTGTCGATTGGAATTGGAAGCTCCTTAGAAGCCGGAATCACAAACTCTTCGTAATGCTCTTCTTTTTCCATCCATGCTTTTTCAATCTCACACAATTGCTTGGTGTCTGCATCTACAAAGAACACACCAACTTTTACATCATCGTGGCCTTCTTTCGCATTATTCTTCAATTGTGTATAGAGCTTGGAATACGTGAACATGTATTCCTGCGCGTGAGTTGCAGGCGATGCTAAGACCAGTACCGCACTGCCTAGTAAACTTAGGCTTAACTTCTTCATCCGATCCGTTATTTCTTTTATTGTGTCCAGTAAGCGTTATTGTGACGAATCATTGCACGTAAGTCATTAACATAGGCGATGCCGCGTTCGGAATACGCAAGCAAACCATGAGTCAATTCAGATGCTGTCGCCACAGATAACAAATCCTTGTGTTTCTCCGCTAAGTTAGCGCGAATATCGCGTAAATCAGCATAAGCACGGTTGCGATTCACATTCATAAAGTATCCGTGTACAGATTCCTGAACAGTGTCAAACTTCTCTACTTCATGTGTTTTGCCTGCGCCGCGTTTTGCAGGAACAATACCGCAGCCCTTCTTATAACACCATTGACCAAACAAGTTATTTGCTTGAGTTGCAAAACGAGAGGTTCCCCACGCAGATTCATTGGCTGCTTGGGTTAACACTAGTGCTTCAGGCAACACATTGACGCGCTTGAGCATTTCATCCAACCAAGCTTGTGTGACTGTACCATCCTTCAATGGATAGGAATAAAGTGCAGCCAAACGCTCTGCGTATGACGTTTGCTCCGAACTTACCTCTCCGACTTTCAAAGAAGTTAAGAAAGCACGTTCTTTCTCGATACGCTGATTTTCTAACGCGATTTTCGGACGAAGGAAGTCGAAAAATGCCGTCTTCTTATCTTTCGTGTCTGTGATCGAATTGAAATCTGGAATATCACCAATATACGGAAGATGTGACAGGTCCGGGTGCGAAACAGGTCTATGCACTACTTGCGGGTCAATCGCCTTGCGATACTCACGGTCATAATGCAAATAAGGACCAATAGAAACAAAAGTGGCGGCTATTGTGATAGCCGCCACTCGTAAACTCATAGATTTTAAAGATTTAGGCATCAAACACCTGAGATTTACCATCGTGATCGTTATCATTTTTTTGCGTTGCTACGATCTTCAACTTAATACCGAACATTTCGCGGTAAAGGATACCCTTCAAATGGAAAAAGAACGGTAGCACGAAAATTAAGCCGATTCCGTAGAACATTGCTGCAATAATAAACATCAACATCACGCCTAAGTAAAGCCCTGCGACGACAAAAAGCTTCTTATTGATTGCACGAAGTGACAACAGAAGCGACTGCATTGGAGGAACTCTTTTCTCACAAATCAACAAGATAGAGTGACTAAATGCCAAAGAAAGGTAAAGAGACAGCAACGGGAAAATCATTCCTGCTACACCCTGCATCATAAGGCTAAACAGCGTCGCCAAGATCACTGGAACGGTGAATTGAAGTCCCTTACCTACGTGACGTACTTTTGTCTTTAAGCCCGCTACATGGCTCATCGCCATCAAACTAATACCAGCATAAATTGGCGCACTGATTACTTCATAGCTAAAGTTTGCTACATAAATGGCGGACACAATATCGGTTGTAAATGATTCCGGGTCTTGAAGTGCATCAAGAATGACGCTTGGGTTTCCTAATTGAAGTTGTAATGCAATATAAAAGATACCTAGCTGAACAAAAAGCAATAAAATGATAGCCGGAGAAAAGGATAAGAATTGTTGGATAGTGATACGCCAAGCTTCACTAAAAACTGCTCCGGCTTTTAGTTCGTATTGGCCAGAAAGAGCGCGCTCAATACTCCCTCCAAGATTAAAATCTTTCTCAAAATCGTTGTTCATATGTTATCCAAGGCTAACTTTTAAAATATATGCTGAAAAACCAGCTAATTAATAAGGGCGTCATTATAAAGAAATCTTTGCATGTCTAAAATCATAACAACGCCTAAATACTTGCAAATTCTACCATTTGGTCGATAATTAACCACTTGCAAATCTATGAAATAGCAAACATTTGCCAGCGAAACTAATACCTAACGAAGTGATAGTGGAAGCACAAATACTGTCATAAAAACAGTATGGTAAGGAATGTTTACTTTTGCCTGCAAAATTTTTTCTGTTTCAAGATAAGAAAATGCTTTGATTTCACAATTTTGGTGATTATGATGCGCGCCTCAAAAGTGAATGACTAATGTCACATCAATTGGATCCACCCCAACTTGAACGTGGGAGAAATACAGACGTTGAACGCTAAACAGCAAGCAGGAAAGCCAGTAGTTCGTCTATCTGGTATTAGCAAAAGTTTCGATGGCAAGGAGATCATCGGTAATTTAAATCTGGATGTTAATCATGGTGAGTTTCTGACGATTCTTGGTCCATCAGGTTGTGGTAAAACAACGGTTTTACGCATGATTGCGGGCTTTGAGACGGCAGACAACGGTCAAATCGTATTAGATGACCAAGATGTAACACAGGTTCCTGCAGAGCAAAGGCACGTCAACACGGTATTTCAGAGTTACGCACTCTTCCCTCATATGACCGTATTCGAAAACGTTGCATTTGGTCTTCGTATGCAGAAAACCCCTGCAGCAGAGATCGAGCCACGAGTGATGGATGCTTTACGTATGGTTCGCCTTGAAAAAATGGCACAACGTAAGCCTCACCAACTTTCTGGTGGTCAGCAACAACGTATCGCGATTGCGCGTGCGGTTGTTAATAAGCCAAAAGTACTGCTGCTAGATGAATCTCTATCTGCACTTGATTACAAATTGCGTAAGCAAATGCAAATCGAGCTGAAACAACTTCAGCGTCAACTTGGTATTACCTTTATCTTCGTTACGCACGATCAGGAAGAAGCCCTATCGATGTCTGACCGCATTATTGTTATGCGCGACGGTGTTATCGAGCAAGACGGTTCTCCACGTGAGATTTATGAAGAACCTAAGAACCTATTTGTTGCTCGCTTTATCGGTGAGATCAACGTATTCAGCGCAACCATGCTAGAGCGTATCGACGAGAAACGTATCCGTGCAGAAATCGAAGGTGTTGAGTCAGTTGTTTACTACGATCAAGAAGCTCAACCAGGTGACAAGCTACAAGTACTACTTCGCCCAGAAGACTTACGCATCGAAGAGATCAAAGAGTCTGAAGAAAAAGGCATCGTAGGTCACGTAACAGAGCGTACCTATAAAGGTATGACGCTTGATTCAGTTATCCAGTTGGATTCAGGCATGCGCGTGATGGTAAGCGAATTCTTTAACGAAGATGATCCAGATGTGGACCACTCCCTCGGCCAGAAAGTCGCTATTACTTGGGTTGAGAGCTGGGAGGTAGTACTAAATGATAAGCAAGAAGCTTAATCTTCAGAACGCGATCATTACCCTAATCGTTGGCTGGCTAACACTGTTTGTGTTAGTACCAAACCTAATGATTATCGGTACGAGTTTCTTGACGCGTGATGAAGCGAACCTAATTGAATTAACGTTTACTTTCGACAACTACCTTCGCCTACTCGATCCTCTGTATGCAAAAGTGTTGATGCACTCTTTCTACATGGCGATCATCGCAACCTTGTTGTGTCTGGTGATTGGTTACCCATTTGCTTACATCGTAGCGAAAATGCCGGAGAAATGGCGTCCGTTCATGTTGTTCTTGGTGATTGTACCGTTCTGGACTAACTCTCTGATCCGCACTTACGGTCTGAAGATTGTTCTCGGTACTCAGGGCATTTTGAACAAATCGTTGATGGCGATGGAAATCATCGATAAGCCGATGCGTTTAATGTACACCGAAACAGCAGTAATGATCGGTCTTGTGTACATCCTACTTCCATTTATGATTTTGCCACTCTACTCGGCGATTGAGAAGTTGGACAACACTTACATCGAGGCAGCAAAAGACCTTGGTGCGAACAAGTTCCAAACCATTACTAAAGTGATTCTCCCTCTGACAATGCCTGGCATTATCGGTGGCTGTTTGTTGGTTCTCCTACCTGCACTAGGTATGTTCTATATCTCTGACCTTCTAGGCGGCGCGAAGAACTTACTGATTGGTAACGTGATTAAGAGCCAAGTACTGAACGCTCGTGACTGGCCATTTGGTGCCGCGACCAGTATCGCCCTCACCTTCGCAATGGCTGTGATGCTTTACGCTTACTACAGAGCAGGCAAACTATTGAATAAGAAAGTGGAGCTAGACTAATGGGACGTACAGTTAGATTTAGCTTTATGGCGCTGGTATATGCGTTTTTGTATCTACCAATCATCGTCTTAATTGTTAACTCATTTAATGCCAACAAGTTTGGTATGAAATGGGGTGGTTTTACTACTAAGTGGTACGAAACCTTAGTCAATAACGACAGCCTAATGCAGGCTGCATGGCA
>Ga0209272_10000409_pt1 | contig 37060 bp, 37 predicted proteins | sample tdDd002_FD_187125 | JGI IMG/M metagenome (GOLD analysis project Ga0209272, IMG submission 187125) | Marine sediment microbial communities from the Atlantic coast under amendment with organic carbon and nitrate - tdDd00.2 (SPAdes)... | ecosystem: Environmental > Aquatic > Marine > Coastal >...
TTCATCTTCAATTAATAAAATTTTTTCTTTCATCATAAGCTCCTTTGGTTATATTACTCATATTATAACCTAAGTTTAGAATGGTGTAAAAGAAAAAGAGGCCTAATTAGACCTAGTTTTCCGTATTGTTAGTTTGCTCTGGGTTTTCTTCAGTAGCTTGTACATCTTTAACTTTTTCTTTAAGGTTATCTGCAACGGTTTGAGAAACTTTTGCTGCTTTGTCCAGAACACTGTTTACAAGGTCATCTTTTCTATCTTTTCTTACAATTTTGTATTTATTACCTGTAAGTAAGCCGATTACAAAGATTGCCACAGTCACTGGGAATGCAAATACAGTTGCAACTAGTGTAATTGTTAGAGAAATATCAAATACAACTCTATCTTTGTTATACATAATAACTCTTGTATCATTTAAGCTATTTAATAATTTTTTAGAACTTTCTACAAAATCATCTGCATTTGATTTGTACTTCTCTTTTTTCTGTTGCATTCTAACATAATCTTTTTCTCTAGTTTGTTCTCTTTTAGCTCTATCATAAACTGTTTTATTTTCGCCTTCTAATGAAATAATAGCATCAATCATGTTCCCATCTGATTTTTCTAATGCTTCTTTAGCTTCTGCATAACTTACATTTGCTCTTTCTCTTAAACTATCGATTTTTTCTAAAGTGATTTCCATATGTATTCCTCCTTGTTGTTTAACTACTTTACACTTAATACTATAAAGCAGTTTGATTAGTATGCTTTTAGAGTAATATTAAAAGAAGATTAGAATTTAAAATATTATGTGTTTCATTAATTGACTATTACCTTTATAATGTAAATAGAAAAAGGGGGAAATTATGAATATTAATAAAGATTATGTTATCAATAAAATGGTAACTCTACTCACAACACCTAGTCCTACTGGGGATACTGCACGTGCAATTGATTTTGTAGATGAATGTTTTAAAGAACTCGGTATTGAAACGAGACGAACTATAAAGAATGCTTTAATCGCTACCATTCCTGGAGAAGATGATTCTAAACACCGTACACTGTCTGCACACGTGGATACTTTGGGTGCTATGGTAAAAGAGATCAAATCAAACGGGAAACTAAAATTAACTCAATTAGGTGGTTATGCATGGAGTACTATTGAAGGTGAATATTGTACAATATCTACTGAAGAGAATGGTGAATTCACTGGTACAATTTTACTTAACAAAGCCTCTACTCACGTTCACGGTGGTAAAGTAAACGAAGCAGTACGTACTGGAGATAATATTGAAGTAAGAATCGACGAAAAGGTACATTCTAAAAAAGACGTTGAAAAATTAGGAATCTCAGTTGGTGATTTTGTTTACTTTGATACACGTACAGATGTAACACCTAGTGGTTTTGTTAAATCAAGACATTTAGATGACAAAGCTTGTGTAGCTTGTATTTTAGGTATGGCAGAACATATGGTGAAAAACAATTTAACACCAAAGTATACGACACATTTCTTTATCTCAAATTATGAAGAAGTTGGACATGGATCTTCTGCTTCTATTCCAGAGAAAACATTTGAATTTATCGCTATAGATATGGCTGCACCTGGTGATGGTCAAGAATCAAGTGAGTATGCAGTTACAATTTGTGCAAAAGACTCATCTGGACCATATGATTTAGATGTTAGAAGACACTTAACAAAATTAGCAAAGGAAAATGAAATCGACTATAAAATCGATATCTACCCATTCTATGGTTCTGACGCTAGTGCTGCTTTAAGAGCTGGTTGGGAAATAAAACATGGATTAATTGGTCCTGGAGTAGATGCTTCTCACTCTTATGAACGATTACATGAGGATTCTATTGATGCAACAGTTAAATTAGGTATTCTATATATGATGGATTAATATTAAGCGATTTACATGTTATATGTGAATCGCTTCTTTATTCGCTTGAATTGTTTGAATATTAAGAGTACTATAGTAAAAAGGAGGATTTTATGGAGCATTTATTTTCTCATATTGGCGTTAGAGTTTTTATTATGGATTCTCGTAATAGATTATTATTGGTAAGACATACAGTTACTAATGAAGGAACAGAATTTTGGATTTTACCTGGGGGTGGCTTGGAAGAAAACGAGTACTCTTGGGATGCGGCTATTAGAGAAGTCAAAGAAGAAACAAACCTTGATATATCTGTAATAGATTTATTATATACTTTAGAGGAAAAGACAAAATGCGGTTTAAGATGTACCAACTATTTCTTAGGTGAAATGATTGGTGGTCAATTGAATCTCGGTCAGGATCCAGAATTTGATGAAGACAACCAAGTCTTATCTGATGTTAGATACTTTACTAAAGAAGAAATACAAAATCTGAATAAGGTATATCCAGAAATGATAAAAGATGAATTTTGGTATACTATAGAAGATTATATACCAAGATATAAAATTTGGCGCAAAAGACCTTCAAAGGGATTTGGCGAATAGTTACTAAAACAAAAACATCCCAGTGATGTTTTTTTAGTTGCCTCATAGAATTGAATATAAAAAAATAAAGCCCCACTGATGTGAGGCTTACGTGTTACTTAACTTTTACTATCCATCCTTCAGGAGCATTAACGTCTCCAACTTGAATACCACATAAAGTGTCGTATAACTTTTTAGTTACCGGACCAACTTCTGTTTCACTATGGAATACAGTAAAGTCTTCTTTATACTTAATGCCACCAATTGGTGTAATTACTGCTGCTGTTCCACATGCGCCTGCTTCAATAAACTCACCAATATTTGCAATTGGACAGTCTCTCTCTACAACGTTCATGTCTAAATAGTTCTCAGCAATATGCATTAAAGAATACTTAGTGATACTTGGTAAGATAGATGGTGATTTTGGAGTTACAAATTCATTGTTTTTTGTAATACCAAAGAAGTTTGCAGCCCCTACTTCTTCTACATTAGAATGAGTAGCTGGATCTAAATAGATACAGTCAGCGAATCCGCTTTCAACTGCTTTTTCATGTGCAAGTAAACTCGCAGCATAGTTTCCACCAACTTTTGCAGCCCCTGTTCCGTATGGTGCAGCTCTATCAAAATCAGAGATCATGAAATTAACTGGCGCCATGCCACCTTTGAAATAAGGTCCAACTGGTACAGCAAAGATAGAGAAAATAAATTCTGGTGCTGGTCTAACGCCAAGGTTATCCCCTACTCCAATTAAGAAAGGTCTTAAATAAAGTGTTGCACCTGTACCATAAGGTGGTACAAATTCTTCGTTTGCTTTTACTACTTGAATACAAGCATCAATAAAACGTTCAACTGGGAACTCTGGCATCATAATTCTATTACAAGAATCGATCATTCTTTTTGCGTTTTGATCAGGTCTAAATAATTGAATATCGCCATCTTTAGTTCTGTATGCTTTTAAACCTTCAAAGCATTGTTGTCCATAATGTAAAGCAGTAGATGCTTCACTGATTACTAGATTGTTGTCTTCAACAAGTTGACCATCGTCCCATTTCCCATCTTTAAAACGTGAAATGTATCTAAAGTCTGTCTTGATATAAGAAAAGCCTAAAGAACCCCAATCTAAATCTACATTTTTCTTCATAATATTCCTCCCACTAACGATTTACATCTGCTATGAAAAAATATTGCCCAAAGCTATTTTATCATATTTTGGGCAAATTGTGTTAGAAATTATGAAAATTCATTTGAGTTTTATTACATCACTGATTCTTGACCATATAATTGATGGTATTTTGCGTTAACCGTATTGTAATATACCTCTTCAACGGACTCTCCAAAGACAACAGAAGAAGCGTTTTTGACACTATCATACCCATTTTTAGCCAGGTACCTTGCGAGTAATTCATCTTTTAAGACATTACTTAGCAAAGGTGCTAATTCTTGATCTTCAAAGAAGAAACGACCATTTATGCCATCGCTAATAGTATCTTCTAAATTAGTATCGTATTTTGCAATAACAGGTTTTTTAGCTGCCATTGCTTCTATGTATGTAAGACCTTGAGTTTCGGATGTTGAAGCACTCACAAATACTGTAGCAACTTGATAATACTTTCCAATAGTTGCCCATGGTTTTTTTCCTGCAAATACAACGTTCTGACGACATCCGAGAGTTTCTGCTAAACTTTTAAGAGGACTCATCTCAGGACCATCACCCACAATCAAGAGGATTGTATTTGGATTCTTTTTTAATACATCAGGCATGGCCTTTACTAAGACGTCAATGGACTTCTCTTTGGCAAGTCTACCTAGATAAAGAATAACTTTACTGGAGTTATCTATATTTAATTCTTTTCTTGTTTCCTGTATATCTTTTGATGTATAACTGCTTGGATTAAATGGTCTTAAGTTAACACCTGTTGGAATAACGTTGATTGCTTTTTTAAATCCATATTCTATAAATTTATCTTCTACTTTTTTTGTTGGTACAATAACACTATCTACAGTTTTGCATAAATAACAACTTAGTTTCTGTGTTATTCTTTTTGCTGTTTTCTCCATTCTCTCTGGAGAAAAGTAATGCGTATAATCTTCATACATTGTATGATATGTATGTACAATTGGAATATTAAGTCGTCTTGAAATGATTCTTGCAAATATGCCCAATGAAAATTCTGTTTGCGTATGTATGATATCTAAATTTAATGCTTTAATTGTTTTCATCATTTTATGACTGTAGACTTGTCCAACCCTAAAATTGGGAAGTACTGCAAAAGGTATGCTTTTTAATCTTAAGACACCCTCTTGGTCATTCTCTATATTAGGATCAGAAACAGTTATCACTGTAACTTTATGACCCAAGTTTTCTAACTCTTCTTTTAATATTTGTGTTGATATTACCACACCATTTATTTGTGGATAATATGCATCTGTAAAAATCCCTATATTCATCTTTTCAACTCCTAGCATAATTCACATTCGCAGAAAGCATCCAAACGCCTCCTATGACCATCCACATATAATAGGTTATAATCCGCCAAACCAAAATGGCAGGTACGATGTACTTTCCAATAAAGAACATCCCAAATATGATGTAGAATCCACCTTCCGCCCCACCAGAACCGCCTGGCATCGGTATGAAAGAAGTGACCATTAAAACGAATGCTGTTGCTGCAATGATATCTACAATTGAAACACCGGTTAGACCAAATCCTCGATAGAGGCAATATGGTACAAGGAAGTAACATGTCAATTGGAAGAATGTTAGTAAAATCATCTTGATAACCAGTAATTTATGTCCTGATAAAATAGCAACTTGTTGATGAAATTCCTCAATATTCTTTGCTATTTTTAATTGTACCATATCTACATTTTTTATCAATTTAATTTTATATAAAATCTTTATAATTTTATTTGAAACCTTTTTATTGATGTTTTTAGAGACTGAAATAAATACCAAAGCTGAGATAACAACTAGATTTACACCAAAACCTATAAAAACCAAAGAAAAAAGATTGTTGATATTTGTTAGAAACAAATTGGCTTTCAAAATGAGTAATATTGCTGCATATAGAACTAAAATACCTTGATAGATCACAAACTTACTCATCAGCATAGAAGAACCCATTCCAACAGGTACTTTCAGTTTAGACAAAAGAACCAACTGCGCCGGTTGTCCACCAGTCGCAAATGGTGTGATACCACTAAAAAATTGTCCGATCATACTAACTTTAAGTGCATCTTTAAACCGTTTCTTTTTATACAACTCATTAATCAAAAGGTGCAGGATCTTAGTTTCAATTAACCAATACACCAGTATTAATGACATTGCAGTGAATAACCACCATTTGTTCATACTCTTCAGTGCATGATATACATTTATGTACTGCCCCGAAGTATATAAGTAAGTACAGGCGATTAAAATAAATAATGCACCTATACTTAACCAAAATTTATTTTTATTCATTGGAAACTCGACTTTCCAAACAAAGTTGATTGTATAAATCATGCCATTGTTCTAAAACATGATCTTTCGAATAAAAGACACTTCCCAACTTGGACATTTCTTTAGCCTCATTATAATAATTCTTATCGTATGATAATTGATTTATAATGGTATTGAAGCTGTTCAGGCAATCCCCTTTTAAATAATAACCATCTAGTATTGCATGATAAATATCTAAATCTCTTAGTAGAATCGGTGTACCTACACTCATCGCTTCCAATATCGCCATTGGGAACAGTTCACTATAAGAAGGCATAAATAACACATCTGCAATGTTATAAATCAGATTCATTTCTTTTCTATCAATAATTCCAAGAAACTTAACATTTACTGGTGGATTATTGACTACTTCTTTTAGTTCTTGATAACCATCTGTGATTGCACCAAATGAGAATCCTCCTGCCCAGACAAACGTTTTGTCGGGATTTTTTTTTGCAAGATCAATAAAATCCATGACACCTTTTCTTGTTTGAACTTGACCGACACCCAATACTACAAAGTCATTGTCATAAATCTTAAAACGTTCCTTACCATTTCTGATAATGTTTTTCTCCAACGGATGGAATTTATTGCTTGAAACATAATTTGGTATGTAGTTGATTTTACTTCTATCCAATCCATGTGCTTCTAACAAATCAATAAAATACGGATTTACAGTTACTAAGTAATCCATCTTTTTATAAAAGGAAATGATATAACTGTCAAAGACCTTTCTAAACGGCTTTGGTAGTTTGATACTGCCATCTATCGTTTCCGGTAAGAAATGTACATACCCTAAGTTTACAGGTTTTTTAGAGACAATCGCCTTTAAGTAATGCTTTAAATCGATTGTATGGTAATGCATGATATCGCCCTTTTTATTACTATTTATTTTAACTTCAAATTGATTCTTTAATCCATTTTCAACTAAAGCTACTTGTTCTAAGTATGCCGAACCGACACCTTGACCTTTAACTTTGTCTGCACTTGATAACATATTTATTATTTTCATATCGCCCTCACTTTCAATTACATTCTACAGTGGCAAAATAAAAACAATCTTATGAGTAAGTTAAAATTGCATTAATCAAAACTTAAGACTTTCTTACGAAAAAAGACTTCTCGTTAGAGAAGTCCTTCAATTTGATCTATTATATTTTGATAAAAATCAGCAAGCTCATTACCAAAGAGAGCTAACACGCCAATTATGAGCATTACGACTAAAGCCATAATGAATACATATTCTACTAATGCTACACCTTTTTCCATAGTTACCACACTTTCAACTATATTTGAAGATACTCAAAACAATTCTTTCCAGTGTTTTTTGCCTTGTATAATGCCTTGTCGGCCGTTTCTACTAATTTTACTGAGTTGATGTCACTAGAAGGAGTTATTGTAGATATACCCAAACTTACAGTAACTATACCATAAACATCATTATATAAATGAGGAATCGCATAAGAATTGATAACTTGAATAATTCTCTTAGCTACAAATTCAGCACCTTCTCTATCGGTATTAGGTAAAATAGCAATAAATTCCTCGCCACCAATCCGACCAACAAAATCTTCAGGTCTATAAAGTCCTTCATTCATACCTTTAGTGACTTCTTTCAAAATGAGATCACCTTCAACATGACCGTAATTATCATTAAATCCTTTAAAGTTATCTAAATCTAACATAAGCACTGAAATTGGCAATTGATAACGAGAACAATTCTTCCAATGCATATCATAAAGTTTGTCGACTCCTCTTCTGTTATAAACTTTGGTTAGAGGATCTTCTAAACTTAATGTTTCAAGACGATCTTTTTCTTCAATGATTTGAGTTAATTCTTTTACTTTATATTCTAACTCTTCAGCTTGTTTTTCAATTGTTAACTTCTGTTTGTGAAATTCAATAAAAAATCTAACTTTACTTCTTAATATCAAAGGATCAATTGGCTTAAATAAATAGTCAACGGCTCCTAACTCATAACCCCTGAAAATCGATTTTTTTTCTTTGCTGATTGCCGTTACAAATATAATAGGAATATGTTTGGTTTTATCGATACTTCTTAAAATATCTGCAGTTTCAAAACCATCCATTCCAGGCATTTGTACATCCATCAGTATTACAGCGAATGAATGTGACATACATAAAGTGAGTGCCTCTTCACCTGATAATGCCTTTACTATATTGATATCACTGTCTGTCAAAACACTTTCCATTACCAGATGGTTTTCTTTTATATCATCAACGATGAGTATATTTATTTTGTCACTCATTATAACTCCTTACTTATAAATCATTTAAAAAATGACCAATATCTTTTATAGATAATATTTCATTGGGTTGCATTATTCTTATAGCTGAAGCAGGCATTTCATCAGCATACGCAGTTTTAGGATCTTGCACAATCGTGTACCCCTTATTATCAAGTATTCTCTTCAAACCTTGAGCACCATCATGATTGGCCCCTGTTAAAAGGATGCCGATAAGTTGACTCTTATAAGCATCAGAAGCCGTTTCAAATGTTACGTCAATAGAGGGTCTCGCATAACTTTCTCTAGCCTCTACAGTTAATGAAAAAGTGTAATCTTTTTCCACTAGAACATGATAATTAGGAGGTGCGATATACACCTTTTCCTTTTCAATCGAAATTTTTTCCTCAACTTCTAACACCGTATGTCCTGTAAGAGATAATATTTTCTGAAGATAACTCTCATGATTAGGACTAAGGTGTTGAATGATAATTATCGGTAAAGGAAAAGGATGTTTTATGATTGTTAATAATTCCTTAAGTACTTCTAAGCCACCAGCTGAAGTACCAATAACCACTGCTTTAAACATTATGCCTACCTTGCTTTTCTATATACTTTTAAATTAGACTCATAAGTCTCAAAAGCGTTTGATATATCATTTCCCTTAATTGACTCTTTTGTTCCTAAACACATAAATCCTCTTGGGCGTAAACTGTTTGAAAATAATTCAAATACTTTTGTTTGTAATTCATTATTAAAATAAATCAAGACATTCCTACAAATAATAAGATGCATTTGGTTAAAGACTTGATCTGTAACTAAATTATGTTCAGCAAATATAATGTTTGATTTAAGACTTTGATTCAGTATGATTGAGTCGTACTTAGCAATATAGTACTCAGAAAACGATTCTTTTCCTCCTGCTCGTATAAAATTAGACGTATAGTCCTTTATGACTTCTAAAGGATAAATACCTTCTTTGGCTTCATTTAGTACATCTACATTAAAATCCGTTGCATAAATTTGACAACGATCATATAATCCTTCTTCTTTTAACAAGATAGCCATTGAATAAACTTCCTCACCAGTTGAACATCCGGCATGCCAGATGTTTAACTTGGGGTATGACTTTAATACAGGAATGACATCATTACGTAAGAATTCAAAGAATTCAGGATCTCTAAACATTTCAGTAACATTAATCGAAAAGTCCTTTAATATACTTTTGAAGTATGTCTCATCGGTTAAAACCAAGTGCTGTAATTCAGACAGGTTGTCTAAACCCGCCAAACCCAGTCGATTGGTAACACGCCTTTTTATATGTGCTCTGGAGTAATTTCTAAAATCATATCCATATCTCAAATAGATACCTTCAAGAAACAATTGTACTTCTATATCAATTAGATCCATTTTTTCATTTAACATTAAGATAGCCACACTTTCATCATCGATAATAGTTTTTCTATGTCAATTGGCTTAGTCATATAATCGTTAGCGCCAGCATTAATACATTTAATACGATCTTCTTGCATTGCTTTTGCCGTTAACGCTATAATCGGAACATCTTTCCCTGAAGGGAGTTTTCTTATGTTTTTAATGGCTTCATATCCATCCATCTTCGGCATCATAATATCCATCAGGATCAAATCAAACTTAGTAGGTGATTTAATTTTTTCGATACTGTCTAAACCGTCATTTGAAATTGCCACTTCAAAACCATGTTTGTATAAGACATTGGTCAGAGCATATACATTTCTTTCGTCATCATCAACAACTAAAACTCTTTTTCCATCAAACTTATCATCTGTTTTTATTTTATCGGATAATTCATCCATTACAACTGACTGATAGTGACTGTTTGTCTGAGCAGTATCAGAAATAACTGATCGCATGCCATGTAAAAATAATGAGACTTCATCCACCATGCGTTCTTCAGACTTAGGACTCTTCAAAATAATACTATCAGTGTATCGATTGATATCATTCAGTTTTTCATTCGTTAATTCATTTTCTGAATAAATAATGATTGGTGTATCTTTTATTAGATCTACATAATCATGTAAGAATTGATCACCTGTCATTGTTTCTAATTCGAAATCAACAACCATACAGTCGTATTTATGTGTTTCCAATAAAGAAATAGCATGAGTTATATCTGAAGTTTTTTCTAAACTCATTTGTCCTAAATTAGAGAATTGCTCAAAGCTTTCACCATTACATTCACCAATAATTAAAAGTTTTCTTTGTTCGCTTGTTGATATAGATTCAATTTTAGCTAGTGTTTTATATATTGATTTGATATCAACAGGTTTTTTTAAGTAACCGATAACACTACTTGGTAATAAATCATCTGGGTTACTCTCCATACCCGAAATAATGTGTATTGGGATAGAATGAGTAATTTCAATTTTCCCTAATTTTTCAACCAAATCCATGCCATCCATATCAGGCAATCCTAAGTCTAAAACAATCGCTGATGGACGTTCTTCAACGGCCAGTTTGAATCCGTCAGAACCTGTATGGGCAATGATACAATCAAACCCTTTTTCCTCAGAAAGATTTTTTAATATATTTGCAAAATTAAGATCATCTTCAATGATTAGAAGTAAATTATCTTGTTTCGGTTTAGTTGGTGTTAATAATATATTCTCTTCAATTTTTTCTTCTTGGACTTCTGTTATTGAAACAATGTCCTTTTCAATCAAATTAGTTTCTTCAATATTATTAGTTGGTAAGATGAACACAAACTTACTACCCTGTCCAATCGTACTTTCCACTAAAATTCTTCCTTCTAACATATTGGATAATTCTCTTGAAATGGTTAAACCTAACCCAGTACCACCATATTTTCTACTTGTTGTACCATCAGACTGTCTGAATGCTTCAAAAATAAGTTGTTGTTTATCTTCTGGAATTCCAATACCTGTATCTGAAACAATAATAGCAATATGCGTGTTTTTGTCACACCCGATTGTATCTGCTTCAAAATCAGACGGTCTTCTAATTGCAAGTGTTACATCACCATTTTCAGTAAACTTGATTGAATTAGATACCAGATTTTTAATAATCTGTTGTATCCTCATATAATCAGAGTTTATTGTTTTAGGGAGTCCTGCTTCAAGACTTGTTTTAAATAGTATTGATTTAGAATCTGTCAAAGGTTTAAACATACGACTGTTATCATTTAGAAGTTTTTCCAATTCAAAAGGTTCATGGATTATCTCTAAGTGACCCGCTTCTACTTTAGATAGATCAAGAACGTCATTTATTAAAACTAATAAATCTGTACCTGATGAATGTATAGTATCTGCAAATTCTTTTTCTTTATCATTTAATGGTAACAGCGAATTTCTTTCAGCTAACAATTGAGAAAGTACAAGAATACTATTCAATGGTGTTCTCAGTTCGTGAGACATATTAGCCAAGAATTCTGATTTATATGTATTCGCTAATTCCAACGCTTCAGCTTTTTCTATTATTTCTTGTTGTTTAATCAGAATCTCTCTATTTGTTTCATCAAGTGCTTTTTTCTGGAATTCCAATTGTTTAGCCCGTTGTTCTAATTCTTCATTAGATACTCTAAGTTCTTCTTGTTGTGCTTGAAGTCTTTGTTCGGATTCTTTTAATGCTCTAGTTTGCTCTTCAAGTTCTTCATTACTTTGACGTAATTCCTCTTGTTGCATCTGTAACTCTTCTGATTGATGTAAAGTTTTTTCGAGTAACACTTTTAACTTGCTTTGAACCAATGTCGAATGAATTGATATGGCAATCGCGTCAGCTAATGTATTTAAGAGTTCCAATTCACTTTCATCAAATTGATGAATTGATCCAAGTTCAATAATCGCTTTTACATCATCTTCATAAATACATGGAATCATGACGATTGAAGTGGCAACTTCTTTGCCTAATCCAGACTCTATATTCAAATAATGTGTTGATGTATTTAGACGTTTAACTTGTTTTTCTAAAGCACATTGACCAATAACACCTTCACCTAAATTAACAACAGGTTGAATGTTATCACTACTACTAACTGCATAAGTTCCTGATAATCGAAGTTCGTCATCGTCATTAACATACAACAATCCAACTTCTGCGTTGATATACTCACTGATGTATTTCAAAATATTATCACTCAACATCTCAATAGATTCAGGCTCTCTGATGACCTTGTTTAAGTCGTTTTGAGCTGTTTTTATCCAATTCTGAGCATTTACTTTATCCATTAATTCCTTTAAATTAACCATAAAACGGTTAAAGGCCTTTGACATCAAGCCAATTTCGTCTTCACTAGAATCATTTAATCTAAACTCTAAATCCACATCACCTTCTGAAATATTATCAAATGTTTTTCTTAAAGATTCTATTGGAACAATTACAATTTTTAATAACCAGTTACTGATAATAAATGTAAAGACAAGAGCAATAACTGCCATAATTATGGCCACTACAATTAAAATTTGTGACTGTTGTTTAACTTCCTTTTCAAGCTCCACTTCTTCTGCATGAACTGCGGTTATGATGTTATCAATTGTAATATTTATTTGGTTTTCTATAGAATCCATTACAGCAACTTGTTCATCAATTAACACAATCAAATGATTAAGCTCCTTCATACCAGATTCATATGTAGATGCAGCATCTAATAAAATTTGATAGTCATATTGGTAATTGATGTTAATTTTTAATGAATTCAAAGATGATATCGAAGCTTTAAAAAGTTTGAATTTCTCATAATAATTATCATATTCTACTTGGTCATGGAACGTAAAGAATTTCATGCCATGAAGTCTAGCTTCGATTAAGTGATTCGTTGCTTCACTTAGTTTTAATTGAATATCAATATTTCCCTCAGTTTTAGAAGAAGCCAATAAGTTATTTAATGATTTTACAATCAGACCACCATCTGCACTTAAAGTACCATAATAGTCTAAACGTTCAGCATCTAAACTCTGAAATGTGTTGAATCCATTGCTGTAATCTGTCATTTGTGATTTTAAAGTAATGATATCATCACTTCTCTCTGCATCATCATGAATCGATTCCAACTCGGCTATTTTAGTTTTCATATTAGCCTTGTGAATCTCAAATGTATCAATTAATGCAGTGTCTCCACTTTTAAAGAACTCTTTAAAAACGATTAAACTTTCAAGTAAATCAATTTCAATTTCCGAAGCAAGTGTAGCCTCTGTGGTCATATGTTTCATCTCTGATATTTGGTCGATATTTTTGTTTAATCCAAATATACTGAATCCTACTGCAATAAACATTAAAACGATAATTAACGAGAACGCAGAGATCATTTTATTTTTAAGTTTTGTATTCTTTAGCATCTTATTCCTTTCAGTTTACATAATGGCTTTCAATTATTAAATTATACCATTAAAGTACTACATGAAAAAGAATTAAAAGATGTGAATCGTTTAAAAATGCTTATTTATACTAATTTTTTACTACATGTATTACTTAACAATGAACCTTAATTGAAATTGTTGATTCGGGATGTAAAAAGTAGTAAAAGAAATACTTTTTTTTACATATTCTAACACTAAAAAAAGCAGCTTGTATGCAAGCTGCTTTCCAATGATAGTATCAGTACATTAAATTTTTTCCTTTGGTTCATAATGCGTGTGAAGTAACTCATGAGCTTTTTTACCATATGGTTTTCCAAGATACTCTTCATAAAGTTTAAGAACCTCTTGGTTTTCATGAGATTTTCTCTTTGTTTTACCAGCATCTTCTTTGTAGATTGCCTCACGACGTTTTTCAATGATGCTCATATCACCGTGATGATAAGGTTGACCACCACCACCAATGCAACCACCAGGACAAGCCATAATTTCAATCGCATGGTATTTTGATTTACCTGATCTAATATCTTCAAGTAATTTACGGGCATTACCTAAACCATGAGCAATACCAATATTTAACGTAATATCGCCAACTTGAACAGAAGCTTCTCTTAATCCTTCTATACCTCTAAGTGCATGGAAATCAACTGATTCAAGTGTTTCACCTGTAATCCACTCATATGCAGTACGTGTTGCTGCTTCAATAACACCACCTGTAGCACCAAATATAATTGATGCACCTGTAGATTCACCAAGCATATGATCAAAATCAGAATCTTCAAGATTAGCAAAATCAATACCTGCTTCTTTTAACATAGTAGCAAATTCTCTTGTTGTAATAACGACATCAACATTATTTTTATCATCCTTAGTCAATTCAGTTCGTGCTGCTTCAGCTTTTTTTGCCACACAAGGCATAATTGAAACAACTTGAATCTTATCAGGATCTAATTTCTTCTTCTCAGCATAATATGTCTTTGCAATGGCACCAAACATAATTTGAGGAGATTTACATGTCGATGGGATATCCAACATGTCTGGGAATTGATGTTCAAAGAATTTAACCCATGCTGGACAACATGATGTCAACATCGGTAATGTACCACCATGTTTAATTCTATGAACCAATTCAGATGCTTCTTCCATGATTGTTAAGTCAGCACCAAAGTCCGTATCAAATACGCCGTCAAAACCCATTTTACGTAATGCTGCTGCTAATTTACCTGTAGAGATTTCACCTGGATCCATCCCGAATTCTTCACCTATTGCCACACGAATAGCTGGCGCAACTTGTACTACAGTATGAATGTCTTCATCTGCAAGTGATTGCCAAACTTTTCTAGTATAGTTTACTTCAGTTAAAGCAGCTGTAGGACAAACTGCTACACATTGTCCACAGAACGTACATGAAGAATCTGCCATATCCATATTGAAAGCAGGTCCTACAAATACATCAAAGCCACGATTAACAGCTGATAATATATTACATGTTTGAACATCATTACACATAGTCTCACAACGTCTACACATAACACATTTATTAGGATCTTTAACTATAGAATAACTTGATTCATCTTTCTCATATTGCATCATTTGACCTTCAAAACGAATTTCTCTTACGCCAAGGTCGCCTGCTAATTTCTGTAAATCACAATCAAGGTTTTTAGGACAAACCAAACAATCTTTTGGGTGATTAGATAATAGTAATTCAACAGCCATACGTCTAGCATTTATCGCTTTTAATGAATCTGTTCTCACTTCTAATCCCTCATAAACCATTTCTGAACACGCTGTAACTAGCGTTGGACGACCTACCGCTTCTACCATACATACACGGCATGAAGAAACTTGATTAACAATACCAAAGCCTTCTAAATTCAAATGGCATAAAGTAGGAATGTTAACATTGATTTCTTTTGCTGCTTCTAAGATGGTAGTACCTGCAGGTACTTTTAATTCAACGTCATTTATCTTAATATTTACAAAATCCATCATACCCTCCTATGGCTTCACTACGGCATCAAATTTACATGCATCGTAACATGCGCCACATGCAATACAAGCATCTTGATCGATGACATGCATTTCTTTGACTTTGCCTGCTATACAGTCGACTGGACAAACTCTTACACACGCTGTACATCCTATACATTTTTCATTGATAGAATATTTAGCTAATGCTTTACATGTACCAGTTAAACATCTCTTCTCATTGATATGTGCTTCATATTCATTCATAAAGAAATGCATTGTACTCAGTACAGGATTCGGAGCAGTTTGTCCTAAACCACAAAGTGATGATCCTTTTATCATATTACCTAATTCTTTTAATTTAACAAGATCCTCAGACTCTCCATCGCCTTCACAGATTCTTTCAAGAATTTCATACATTCTTTTGGTACCAATACGACATGGTGTACATTTACCACAAGATTCATCTTGTGTAAAATCTAAATAGAATTTAGCGATGTTAACCATACAGTCTGTTTCATCCATAACGATCATACCACCAGAACCCATCATTGAACCGATGCCTTTTAATGATTCATAATCTATTGGTGTGTCTAAATCTTCTACAGTAATTACACCACCAGATGGTCCACCTGTTTGAACAGCTTTAAATTCTTTGCCATCTAAGATACCACCACCGATATCATATATGATTTCTCTTAAAGTAGTGCCCATTGGCACTTCAACTAAACCTACATTATTTACTTTACCTGCTAAGGCAAAAACTTTTGTACCTTTAGATTTCTCTGTTCCAATACTATTATACCAATCAGCACCTTTTAACATAATCGCAGGAATGTTAGCAAACGTTTCAACGTTGTTAACACATGTTGGTTTTTCATTTAATCCACTAGCTGCAGGATAAGGTGGTTTTTTAGTTGGTTCACCTCTTGAGCCTTCTACTGAATGAATCAGAGCAGTTTCCTCACCACATACAAATGCACCAGCACCTAATTTTAATCTAATTTTGAATGAAAAATCAGATCCAAAGATATTATCTCCCAATAATCCATTTTCGTATGCTTGTTCTAAAGCAATTTCTAATCGATGAATTGCTAATGGGTATTCAGCACGGATATAGATAATACCTTCCGAAGCACCAATACCATAACCTGATAGCGCCATTGCTTCTAAGACACTATGTGGATCACCTTCAAGTATTGAACGGTCCATAAATGCACCTGGATCACCTTCATCAGCATTACAGATTATATATTTTTGATCTGCTTCATTTTTTGCAGCCAATTCTAATTTCAGACCTGTTGGAAATCCACCACCACCACGGCCTCTTAGATTACTATCTTTTAAAACTTTTATAACATCACTTGGTGACATTGATGTAACTGCAGTACCAAGAGCTTCATACCCTTGGAATGCTATGTATTCAAAAACATCTTCAGGATTGATCATACCGCAATTTCTAAGTGCTATCCTGTATTGTTTCTTATAAAAATTCATTCTTGAGTGTTCAGAAACCTTTTCTTCAGTCATAGGTTCATTAAATAATAAACGATCTACAACTCTGCCTTTTACAACATGTTCTGCTATGATTTCTTTTGCATCTTCAGGTTGTACTTGTACGTAAAATACATTGTCTGGATGTACTTTAATAATCGGACCTTGTCCACAGAAACCAAAACATCCTGTTTTAACAACATCTATTTCCTTATCATATCCTTGTTTTACAAGTTCTTGGTTTAGGTTTTCTATTAGCTCATCAGATTTAGAAGCGATACAACCAGTACCACCACAGACCATGATGTGACTTCTAACATTATTCATTTCAAACCTCCTTAAGCTTTGTCAAAAGATTTAATCAGTATGTGATTGTCCACCATTTTTCCATTTAAAATATGCTCTTCAACTATTCTTGTAGCAGTTTCTTTATCAACATTTCCATAAAGGATTGGTTCTTGATTAGGCATATTCAATTGAACTGTTGGTTCACTATGACAAAATCCTAGACATCCTACTTGAACAAGCTTAACATTTTCAAGGTTATTGGATTGAATAGCTTCCATTAAAGCCTGTAATGTTTCTCTCGCACCTGCAGCAATTCCACAAGTAGCCATACCAACCATCAACTCAATAGTATCACCAGCATTTTCACCAGTTTCTCTTAAATTAACCTTTTTAATTGAATCTTCTCTTAATTTAATTAATTCATCTAGTGATTTAATCTTCATTATTCTGCCGCCTTTCTATATGTTTCAATGATACCTGGTACATCTTCAATTGTTACATGTCCGTAAACTTTTTCACCAATTACTACGACTGGTGCTAAACCACATGCGCCTACACATCTAATATCCTTAAGTGTAAAAAGTTCATCCTTAGTTGTTTCTCCATTTCCAATTTCTAAGAGCTCTTTGAACTTATCAAATACAGGTTCAATACCTCTTACATAACATGCAGTACCTGTACAGATATTTATTACATGTTTACCAACTGGTTTTGTTGTGAAGTAAGAATAAAAACTCACTACACCAAACACTTTGGCACCTGATACATTTAGTTTTCTACCAACATATAACTGAACTTCTCTTGGTAGATAACCAAAGATATTCTGCGCCTTATGTAAGACTTGAATCAAGACAGATTCATTAGCAACGGTAGTAGCAATATACACGTCTAATGCTTTATAACCTTCTTTGGGTAAATCTGGTACACTTATTGTCGCCATTTGAGCTTCAGGCTTCATTGAATAACACCATCCTTTCATATTCATCAATATATTCACCATTTTCTTTTGATACCCCAAACTAAGTAAGATTAATCTTTAAGATTGTTAATTAATTTACAGTATATATCAATTGTACACTAATCGTGTATAAATTACAGCAAGTATCAGAATATTCTGAAATTTACAATCAAAAAAATGCCTAAGCATTTAGTTGATTTTTACCTTTGCAGTCCCATAGACGCCTATTAAGATTAACAAACTGCCTAATATTTTTATAAGATTAAATGATTCATCTAAAAACAATACACCAGCCACAATGGCTATGATTGTCGTTAAGTTTGCCAGTACAGATGCTTTTGATGCCGGAACATGTGATAAGACATAATTGATCAAAAAGAACGCAAATACCGACGATAAGATACCTAAATACAATAAAGGACCAATTAGTTTTAAAGATATTAACGGTTTAAGATAATCAGTAAAGGTTCCTGCTTGTGATGCATTAAAAAGACCAATTATATTAAAGAATATCGCACCAACACACATCATCACATATGTGATTTCTATAGATGAGTATTCTTTAGATGCATGTCTGGATAACACTTGATAAAAAGCGGCTGAGAGCACAGCACCCAATAAAAATAGTGTGCCTTTTAAACTATCTAATGTAAACGAAACATCAGAATTCATAATCAGAACTCCTACAACTGATAAAATCACAAATCCAAGTTGAAATTTACTGGTTTTTTCTTTTAGAAATACAACGGCAAACAATGTTACAACAACTGGTATAAACGCAATCATAACCCCCGCTTGTGATGATGATGAATACTTAATACCAAAGGTTTCAAAAGTAAAGTACAACATCGGCTGAAACAAAGAAATTAAGAATAAAGCTTTTAATGATTTACCTTTTAAATTGACTTTAATCATACCCATAAAAATCAAAAATGTTAAACCTAAAACAGCTAACAAGAATCTCAATCCCAATAAATGAAATACATCATCAAAACTTTCGATTGCTACTTTGGTAAATAGAAAAGACAATCCGAAAATTGCAAATGGAATTATCCCGATGATCATTGGATTTATTTTTTTCATAAATACCACCTTTCCTTTCTAAGGATAGTCTATATAAGCTTCAAATTAAAGAAATATATATACTTTTTAGAATAAACTTTATCGTAATAAAAAACAAAAATCGGTTTAACGATTTTTGTTTTGATATAAGGTTAATAATATTCTTAATTTACAAGCATCTTCAAAATTTCTAATATCTAAGTTGGTGATCTGAGAGATTTTATTTAAACGATAAATTAATGTGTTTCTATGTAAAAACAATTCATTCGCTGTATCTGTAACATTTAAATTATTCTCAAAGAATCCAGTAGTCGTTTCCAACAGTTCTGAATTCAGCTGATGAATTGGATATTCTATTAAATAACCTTCCAACAATTGTTCTTGGATATCATTTGGTAACTCATGAATGACTCTCTCAAATAAGATACTATTGTAATCAATAATTGAAACATGTTTACTCACTAAGATATCTTCTAAAATCAAAGTTTGCATATAAGCGTATCTTAGATCTGAAAACTGTTTGACTTTTGGACCTGTATAAATACGGATAACCTTCATAATTTCAGCTTCAAAGTGTCCGATAATATCTTCTGGTAAAAGTTCTTCTTTATCATTTAGAATAACCAACAACCGATCTGAAGTTAAACTTATTATTTCTGAGAACTCAAATAAGGCTTCTAAAACAGGGATATCTTCAGTAATATGTTTGCCTTTAATCATCCAAAGTTGAAAAGAAGTTGTATCTTTAAACCCTGCAGGAATTTCATCTTCTAAGTAAGGTAAGTTTTTGAACACTCTTATCCAAAAAGGTTGTGATTGTTCATTCTGATTTATAAGCAGTTGAATCAATGCTAATTTTTCAGAGTCAATCTCTTGAGATGTAAAAATACTATAACTCTCATTTTCATATTCAAACAGACATTCTACTCCTCTAGCATTATACAAACATTGTCCATGTTTAAAGATTGCTATTGAAATGCCTAATATATTTTCTAAACTATTATAACTAAACATAGAACCTCCTTCTTTTATTATACACATATAGAAAGGAAAAACCTAGATTTTCATCTAGGTTAGAATATTGCGTTTTCAGTTTCCTTATCAAATGCATGTACATTTGCTTTGAAAGAGATCTTAACTTTATCTCCTCTACCTTTTTCGAAGTGTTTACCTTCTTTTGCAATAAACGTTTGACCAAAGGCGTTGAAATAAATATATGTTTCAGAACCTAATAATTCAAGTACATCAATAGTTGCTTCAAATCCATCAGGACCATCAATTTCTATATCTTCTGGACGACAACCGATTACGATATCTTTACCAATAAAATCAGAAGCTTTAGCTTGTTCAACTTTATTTGATACTAACTCTTTTTGGTAGCCTTCATAACTAACAAGTACTTTACCATTTTCTTCTACTAATTTACCATGGAAGAAGTTCATTTGAGGCGCTCCAATAAAACTAGCTACAAACATGTTCGCTGGATTATTGTATATTGCTCTAGGTGTATCAACTTGTTGAATCAAACCATTGTTCATAACACAAATTCTAGTACCCATTGTCATAGCTTCAGTTTGGTCATGAGTAACGTAGATAAAAGTTGTGTCTAAATCTTGATGCAGTTTAATTAACTCAGCACGCATCTGCACTCTAAGTTTTGCATCTAAGTTTGAAAGTGGCTCATCCATTAAAAATACTTCTGGTTCTCTAACAATTGCACGGCCTAAAGCCACACGTTGTCTTTGACCACCAGAAAGTTGTTTTGGTCTTCTTTTTAATAAATCTTCTATACCTAATATTTTAGCTGCTTTATCAACCTTTTCAGTAATAGTAGCTTTAGGAATTTTTCTTAATTTTAAACCAAATGCCATATTCTCAAATACTGTCATATGCGGGTAAAGAGCGTAGTTTTGGAATACCATTGCGATATTTCTATCTTTAGGTAATACATCATTCACTACATTATCACCGATATATAAATCACCGTCAGAAATTTCTTCAAGACCTGCGATCATTCTTAAACTTGTAGTTTTACCACATCCGGATGGACCAACAAATACTAGAAATTCTTTGTCTGCAATTTCTAAATCAATACCTTTAACTGCATGGAATCCATTTGGATAAACTTTATTTATACCTGCTAATTTTAAACCTGCCATAATAGCCTCCTTCTTTAATTGATTCTATTATAACTATTTATAAGGTATAAAACTATTATCAATAATCACAATTTCTATTGTAACAAAAAACAAAAGACGATTTCTCGTCTTTCGCACATATGTAACATTACTAACAAATCACGCGTTTACTTAAGCCCCCTATGATTAAGTAATATGATTTGGAAGCAATCTAATTCCCAAAAACATTCTAACACATAACGGGTATTTTTTCAAATTAATTTGTATTTTTGCTACATGCAAAATATGAATCTACTTTAAACAGTATTGATATAACAATTGGATAGTAGCATCTATGCTCTTCATATGAGTTCTTTCATAATGGTGAGTACCATTTATTCCTGGTCCTACACATGCAAAACGAACATCTCCACCTCTGTGAATATATTGACTCGCATCAGAACTGTAGTGATTAAAAACATCAATGTTAAATGGTATTTGATGTAACTTAGCAGTATCAGCTAATCTTGAGATAAAGTCATAATCATATGGTGTTTTTTTATCTTTAGCTGCAATAGATACTTCAAATTCAGTTGAAGTTTGTTGAGTGCCAACAGGTGCAATATCGATTGCAATCAATTCTTCTGTGTCAGATGGAATCAATGACAAACCATGACCACATTCTTCATAATTTGATAAAATAAAGTGAATTGTCTTTTCCGGTTTATTATCCATAAATTTCTTGGCTAATACAAATGTCATTGCTACAGCAGCTTTATTATCTATATAACGAGTTTTGATAAATCCATTCTCAGTAAACTCTGTACGAGTATCCATTGCAATGATATCTCCAACTTGAATACCTAATTCGCGAACATCGTTTGAGTTTGATACCAATTCGTCTAATCTAACTCTCATTGATTCTTCGGTTCTCTTTTCATATGATTTTAATCCATGAATATGAGTTGATGCTGTTGTTGGAATGATAGATCCTCGATAAACTTTTCCTTCTCGAGTAAACACCTGACAGTTCTCACCTTCAATTGCACTCCATGCACCGCCACCGATTCTGTGATAAGTCAATTGGCCATCAGCAGTGATTGATTTTACCATACCGCCTAATGTATCCATATGAGCTGTAATCGCAATTGCCTCTGAGTTCCCTTTAATAGTCGCAATCAAAGCGCCTTTTTTAGTAAATGACGTTTCCAATCCTAATGACTTAAATTCCTCATCAGCTACTTCTAAAGCTTTTTTTGTATAACTACTTGGACTTGGTATATCTAAATATTTTTTTAGGGTTTCTTTAAAGTAATCCATAATACTCCTCTTCTATTGTAAAAACGAAATTCTTATCATCTGATAAGTCCTCATTAAATTGATACCCAGCTTCTGAAAATGCCTTTATGTCTTCTAAATCAGAGACCATATGTGTTATTAAATAATCTACCATAAGACCTCTTGCTTTTTTAGCTCTGACAGTCACAATTTTATATACATCATTGATACGTTCTTTGAAATGTATATTGATCATAGGTAATTTTATTAACTTACTATATTCAACTGAAGCTAAGTTTATAATTAACTGATCTGAAAAGTAATCGGTTATATCAGATTTCCAAAAGTCATATAAATTCAACTGATTGGGTTTCATCGTCATGTCTAATCTATATGGGCGTATACCTGTTAATGGTTCTAAGATACCGTACATCGCTGATAATATTCTTAAATGATCATTCATATACTCAAGTTGCATCTCATCATATAGATTGGTGTTAATCTCTTTGTAGACAATACCATTGTATAAATTAATAGCATGTTTTTTAGGCAAATCACAATGAATCATTTCATATGTATTATCAAGTAATTTGTTCTTTATTTTCATCAACTTAGCTATATCATTTTTACAATAATCTTTTAAATAAGCATTTAACTTCTGTGTCTTATCATTAAAAATAACCGATTTCATCTCATTATTAAAATTATGTTGGCCATTTTGTACTTTTGCTGGTGATATTATTATTTTCATGAAGTCCTCCAGCTCTTATTATAGAGAAATTTAAACTAAAATAAAAGAGCGAGGTCAAAAAAACCTCACCAATTTACTTTTATGAAAGTTCCAACTTCTACTTCCGATTCAACTTCTATTATGCCTTCAAGAACCAATTCCACCAAATGTTTTACTTTATTAAGACCTAAACCGGTACCGGTTCTTTTATCTTTGGAATAAAAATAATTAAAAACTTGAGCAAGTGTTTCTTCAGACATTCCTGTTCCATTATCAGAAACCAATAAAAAATTCCTGTTGTTTTCAGAACTGTATTCCACGTTTATTTCGCCAGAACCATCTTTTAAACCATGCACAACAGCATTGTCGATAAGGCAGTAAATCACATTAAATAATGCTTCCTTAAAACTATATAATTCAATATCTTTACAATCGATTATAAAATTTAAATTCGTATGATGTCTACTTTTATAGATAACAATGACACTTTCGAGTAATTTCTTGATATTAAAGGTGCTTCTTTGATTGAGTGAATTAACATCCAGTGATTTGAATAGACTGATCAACTCGATTATCTTTTTTAGCGAATTATTAATTTCCGTATCTGAAGTTGTTATCTTTACAAGGTAAGTATCAAAATCCTCTTTTGTTAGAATATCAGTATCACGTTTGACTATTAACTTTTGTAACAAATCATATTGATACGTATTCAGAGTCAGTATATTACCTACTGGCGTATTCATTTCATGAGCCATACCAAGAACCAACTCAGATACCAGAGCTCTTCTTTCGTTCTCAAGTATTTCAATATAAGCGTGTTCTAATTCGTCGGTTCTTTCTTTTATAATCTTTTCTAAATTCTCATTCATATTTTTTATTTCTATAGTTTTCTTATTAACTTGTCTTTTTAATGATGTACTCCATAAAACAATAAATATAATAATTATGACTATGGGAATAAGAATGTAGAAAAGTGTTCTGATTACCTGTTTGCTGATTAAATCTTTTTCATAGAAACCAAACCATTTATCATAAATTTCATCATAGGTACCATTTTCTTTGATGATAGCCAATCCTTCATTGATTTGAATAAGCAAATCCGAATCACCATCTGGTACTGCAAAACATAAGTTTCCCTTAAAGATTTCACTTCCAACTTCTTTTACATTGTCTATCCCATGTTTATTCATCAAATAATAGGCATTTACACGTGATAAAAGAGCTGCGTCATATTGTCCTGATGATAGTAACAATAAAGCATCTTCTTTGTTTTCAACTTCAATAATGTTATCTGTGATATTATTCTCTATTAAATAATCCCAGGTAATATCTCTTTTTTGCACAAGTATCTTTTTACCTCTAGCATCATCTAAGCCCGTAATATCAGAACCGTCTATTACAAAAATAGAATGTGATAAAGTTAAAATAGGCGTCGAAAAATCAACAGTCGACTCTCTTTCCTCCGATTGAAACATGCCTGTTAACATATTTATATTTCTATTTTCAATACCATCTCTAAGAACTTCCCATTTATCAGATCTATGATTGACTTCAAGACCTATAGCTTCAGTTGCTGCATACATAATCTCAATGTTAAAGCCTACTGAAATATCATCCTCAGCATATTCATATGGTGGGAAATTATTATCTGATCTAACTTCAATTGTTTCTGTATCATCATCAGCTCCTAATAGTAGGAAATTTAACAATACTATAAATAAAAATATATTTTTCATAACATCACCTATATTAATCATACCCAAAATTTTGTATAATAATGAAAAAAGGAGGCTTATGAAATATTTAATTTTTTTTGATATAAACGGAACCATCATTCAAAGAGATGAAAGAACGGATTTACCTTTTGAATACGCAGTTAAAGAATTGCTTAATGTAAATAACCCAATGAACTCTATAGATACATCTGCAAGATCTGATAAAGATGTATTCATTGAAGTCCTTTCAAATTTCAAAATTGAATTTACCGAAGCATTATGGGATAACTTTTTAACTCTATATGAAAAGCAGCTCAAGATATTTAAAGATACAGATGTTTGGCGGGATAATGTTGATGCTGTATCATTTATTAAATGGTTATCTGAAACAGAACATGAATTAGCGCTTATTACTGGTGAACTGTCTATCGGTGCCCAGTATAAACTAGAAAAGATTGGTGTTTGGCAATACTTTAAATGTGGCGGCTTTGGAGAGGATGGTTTAAAAAGATTTGAAATTGCAGAAGCTGGTTTAAAGAAAGCTAAAACCATGTTTGAGTATGATAGGATTATTGTTATAGGAGATACGATACTCGATATACAAACAGCACGTCATATCGATGCAGAAATAATATCTATTACGACGGGTTCACACCCTAAAGAATTATTAATGACTCTTAATCCTGACTATATAATAGACGAATTTTGGGAAATTGAACATAAATTTAAATAATATGAAAACTAAAAGAGCTACTCTCCAAAATAAAAGGATGGTAGCTCTTATTTTATTATTTAGGCAAATAGTCTGAATACAACCATTATGCATAAAGCCATTATTGAAATACCAAGAAAGATTGGAATTAAAAACTTATAAGCCTGTAGGATAATTAAAATCATATCAATAAATGAAACATCGTAATCATCTTTAAATTTAGGAATCTTATACTCATCTCTTGATCTTATATATTTATTACTCATTCATCCCTCCTTACATATACATAATATATCACATGAATAGTCCTCAAATAACACTAAGTATAATTATATATTGATATTGTTGCATTTCATCTCTTATTACATGAGTTATAATTTGATAAACTCATATGCTCTATTTTTTAAATCGATAAATTTTCCATAAAAAAGAAGATATCAATATTTTCTTTAGAGTTTTTGAGTGTACATTTTTGTATCTGATTCTTTTAATAACTCCTCAAACGTTTTGCCTTCATCTGGGTACACGGAAATACCATAACTAAATTTAGTGACGATTTTATTGTTTTCATAATCTATAGTTTCAAGCTCAAGAAGCTCTTGCCATCCTTTAATACGACTAGTGAGTACTTCTTTTGATATATTCCAAAAAAGTCCTATGAATTCATCGCCACCAATTCGCGCAATGATATCCGTCTCTCTTATTTGGTTGCTTACTGTAAATGCAAATTGTTTGATGACTTTATCACCTGCAACATGACCAAAACTATCATTTATTTTCTTAAGTTTATCGATATCAAATAACACAAAAGCAAACTTAGAATTGAGTTGCTGGGCATCATCAGAATACTGTTCAAATAAATCCATTAAATGTCTTCTGTTAAAGATACCTGTTAGAGGATCAATGATAGAATTTCTTTTAACACGACTTATCGTCTTGTACTTTACAATGGCTCTTTCGATTTGTACTTTTAGATAATCAAACAAATTCAAATCTATCGCATCAAAAACATTATTTTGGTCACTGTCCACACTTAGAAGTCCATATAGAGCGCCATTAATAACCAACGGTGCCGTCATATTTGACTCAAATGTAAATCCAGAAGTGTTTTCATTAATATCTGGATATAAAACACTGTACTTTTCTTGTATATCATTTAAAATGACTGATTTGGAATAATCATTTCTTAAACTACTGTTGGCAAAAGAATCACTGAAAGGCAATTTAACACTATTAACATATTCTTCTGCAAATCCATAACTCGCTGTTATAAACATATTGTCATCACTATCTAATCTCAAAACACAAGCACGTTTTGCTGAAGGGATAACTATATGAATTTTTGATAAAAGATAATTATACATACTATTGAGATCATTAACCTGATCTACTAAGTCTTTAATTTCAATAATCAACTCATTGGCTTTTATGAGTTTGTTTAGTTGTTTGTCATCAGAATGAACATCCGTAACATCTTCATACAAGTATAGTAGACCGACTTCATCAATACCATTTTGTATCACAACACGGTGAATCATATAAAGTGTTGTATTCTGATTTAGATCAAAATGAATTTCAAATTTATTATGTGTAGAAGAATAATGTGTCATCTCAAAGAAATGGATCCAAGGATATTGAGTAACATTAAGTTTATCGCCATGAACATGTTTTTCAATTAACATATTCATCGTAGCAAACTCTTCTTTTTGATACATATTTTCAAACAACAGATTACCATTTAAATCATAATAATAAACCGGTAACGGAATACTTCGAAAAACCACATCTAACTGAGTTGATGTATTACTAAATAAGTCATTTCTTGATATGATTGCATCAATGTTTCTCATTGTTCCAACATAATTGGAACTGTGTTCAACTCTTTTAACAGCAAATTCAAACATCCTCATTTTGTTGTTTGATGATATAGATAGATTATATGTTCTTGAATCACTACCATCTACAAAAGCTTTTACTTCCTTGAGAAAACTGAACTGTTCTTGTTTATTAAATATGTTATTAACGATTTCAAAAAGTGTAATTTCCTCAGAAAAATTCAATTCACAAATTTCAGTAATATAATCAGAAACATACATTACTTTTTTATCACTATGGTATTCAAAATACCCTACTTCACTGTTATCAAAAGCAGTAATCATATAATGAGTTTCATCCGTTTTTCTTATTGGAAAAACTTTAATATTATTTAATTTCAAAAGACAATTATCAAGACTCATGCTCTCACCTAAATTCTTTGACCTAACCATTCTAAAAAAACTATATGTACTGGATAAAATAAATAAAACAAGTATTTCATACTTCGACCTTTCTGTTGATTATAGGTCATAAATATTAGAGGGGTTAACGCTGCAAACCCTTGTATACTGGTTGGACCATACAAAATAATACTAAGTAGTAAAAATACACCGATCATATATATATATCGATCTTTCAAAAGGTGTATTGAAAAAATAAGCAAAACACCATATATACTGTAATCAGGTTGAATCGTGAGTGTTACGAACAACACTCCTGCTATACCGGCTATCTTCTTTATATCATCGTAGTCACTCTCATATATCATAATACATAATAAACCAAAACTTAATGTATAAAATATATTAACTGGAATTGTCATAAACAATGAAGGGATTTGTATGATATTTGCAAATACAAACAATCTAATAAAATACTTCTTCTTATCTCTAGTATATTTGTAACCATTGGCTATTAAAAAACCAAACAAAGGGAATGATAGTCTACCAATGACTCTTAATATTGTATATTGGGGGAATATAAAAAATCCTATATGGTCTATAACCATTAAAACCACAGCCAATAATTTTAAGTAAAATGAATTCATAATTTTTTCCTTTAATAATGCTAATAATTTATATACCCCATCAGTATATATTCATGCTAATAATTTAACTTTTCTTAATGACCAAAGATTTATTGTGGTAATTAAGTTCTACATCTACACCATATGGTAAAATCCATTTAGGATCAGTATGACCAAAATCCAAGTTGAAAATGACTTTAGGTGGTATTTGTAGTTCTATTTCAAATATGTTTAAAATGATTCTTTTTAACTCTTCATATTCATCTGTTGTATAGTCTTTACATCGCCCGAAAATAATGCCTTCAACGCGGTTTAATAATCCTTGTACAGCATAATTTCTAATCATATAGCCTACTTGGTCTGGTGTAGGTTTTTCCTCTGATGTTTCGAAAAATAATATCTTACCATCAAAAAACTCAGGTGAAGGCCAATACTTGGTACCTTTCATCCCTTCTAATACTTCGATACACCCACCCCAGAGCTGACCACTCATTGTGTTTTGTGAGAAAACATCAAAACTATTCTTGTTAGGTTTCGGATCAAGGATTTCTGACGGATAGACAAACCAATCTTTATACCCATCCACATATGTTTCTGGACATGTCCATTCGAACTGATTCCAATCTGTTGTTAAATAATTATTCACTTGATTTAAAGAATTAGGAAAATGCTGTAACTGAGCTAATCCAGCCATTACACTATGACCATAATAGGTTTTTAAACCCAAATTATTTAAATAAGCTAAAAAGGAAGTTGAATCTGAAAATCCCATTATCAACTTAGGATTTTTTAGGATCAAATCAGTATCCAAATACTCTAAGATTCTGATGGATTCATAACCCCCTATTGAGCATATAATACCCTCAATTGTAACATCAGCAAAAGCTTTATTTATTTCCTCAGCTCTAAACTTAGGATTCTTATATAAAAAGTCAGTGGTTTTAGTACATGAAGGATACACTACAACCTCATAACCAAAGAGAGTTTCTAAATTAGTTACACCTTTTTGAAACACATTAGGAAACATTTCAGACACACCATTACTTGGTGAAATGACAGCTATTCTTGAACCTTTTTTTAAAATCATATTTCCTCCTACTCTATTCTCATCTTTTTTAGTATAATACATTATAAGGAGTATATATGAAAATAACTAAAATTGAAATACAAAAGAAAAATAAGAACCGTTATAGTCTGTATATGGATGATGTTTTTAAATGCGGTGTCCATGAAGACGTTATTGTCTATTTGGGTCTTCATGTTAATCAAGAAATATCAGATGAAATGTATAATGATATTTTACTAAAGGAAGTTACAGCAAAAGCAAAGGCCGATGCTATTAAATTCATTTCCTATCGTATGCGAAGTATTTTTGAAGTCAAAGAGAAACTTATGAGTTTAGAGTGTGGACCTGATGCTATCAGACAAGTCTTAGATTTTCTTGAAGAACATAAGTTAGTCAATGACTTTGAATTTAGTAAAGCGTTTATTCACGATAAGGCAACTTTGTCACATCATTCTATGAGTAAAATTTCATTTGAATTAAAGAAAAAAGGAATTTCAGCAGATATTATAGAAAAATCCAAATCACATTATATAGATCAAGGTGAAGACTTTGATTATGAAAATGCAAAGCTTTTGTCTTTAAAGAAATATAAACAACTCGTCTTAAAGGATAAATACAATGAGTTTGAATTAAAACAAAAAGTTTACCAGACTTTAAGCCAAAAAGGATTTAACATATATTTGGTAAAAGAAGCACTAGCAGATGTATTATATGAGCTTTCTATAGAAGAACCTATTGAATAGGTTCTTTTTTTATGGTAATATAACCCCCTAGGGAGGTTATGGGTTATGAAAAATAAAATATTTAAACTTGCAATACCATCAATTATAGAAAACATACTCCAAATTATGTTATCTTCAGTAGACACTTATTTTGTTGCGACACTCGGATCAATTGCAATTTCTGCAGTTGGTGTAAACACTTTAATATCAAATCTATATTTAACCTTCTTTATTGCAGTAGGTACAGGCGTCTCTATTTTAACAGCTCGCGCTGACGGAGAAGGCAATAAACATAAAGTAAGAGACTGTATTCAAAATGGTATACTCATAACATTTGTATTAAGTCTTTTATTTTTAATAGTAAATGTCTTTCTAGGAAAAGGACTTTTACTATTGATCACAAAAGACCACAGTTTTGTTGATGAAGCTTATCTATATTTCATGGTTGTTATAATACCAATTGGAACTTTAGCCTTTATGACAGTATTATCAAGCATAATAAAGTCTCTTGGTGATACAAAATCACCTATGGTTACCGTATTCATAATTAATATTATCAACGTTATTTTGGATTACATACTCATACGTGGAATTGGCAGTTTTAATGGGATTGGTATCATAGGCGCTGGTATTGCTACTACTGTCTCAAGATTAATTGGATGTATTATTCTTATTTATATATTAAATAACCGAACTCAATTCATTAAACATTTCTCATTTAAATTAAGATCGAATTTAAAAGAAATGATTGGTTATGCGATTCCAGTTGGTTTAGAAAAGATAATAATGAGAATTGGTCAATTAATCTACGGGAGTTTAATCTTTTCAATCGGAATAAAACATTATACTGGACATAATATTGCAGGTACTATTGAAGCATATTCATATTTACCCGCTATGGGATTTGGAATTGCAGCATTTACACTGATTGGTCATTCAATTGGTGAACACAATTTTGATGAAATAGAAACGATCGGTAAATTAACATACAAATACAGTACTTATTTCATGTTGGTTATTGGCTCTATATTCTTTATTTTTGCACCACAACTTGCCGGTATATTTACTGATGATCCTGAAATTATTCGACTTGTTACTATTGTTTTAAGGATTATCGCTTTATTTCAACCGTTCTTATGCAGTACTCAAGTCATCGCATCTTCTTTACAAGCTTTAGGTGATGTTATGTACCCTCTTTATCTCACTGGATTTGGTATATGGTTTATAAGAATCCTTGGAACTTATGTTTTAGGATTAAAATTAGGTTATGGATTAATTGGGGTTTGGATTTCTTATGCTTTTGATGTAACATTTAGAGGAACCCTACTTTGGATTCGATTTAATAAAAAAACAAAATCAAATGAGATCCTACGAAAGGAGTACATAAATGAGTCATCCTAATGAAAAAGCGGTAAAAGCGAGACTAGCTAAGATAGCTGGACACGCTAAATCTATAGAAAAAATGTATACTGACGGTCGTGAATGTACAGAAATACTCAATCAGATAGCTGCAGTCAAAAGCGCACTAAATAGTGTCGGCAAAGTTATTCTAAAAGATCATATGAGTCACTGTATTATTGAAGCGGCAAAAAGTGGTGATGACAATGCATTAGATGAATTGTATAAATCCATTGACAAACTATTATAGGAGGCATTATGGAACTGAAAGTTGTTTGGACCAGTGGTGATAAAGAAGTCGCTTTGAAGATGGTACATATGTATGTTTATAATGCAAAGATCAACAATTGGTGGGAAGACATCGAACTAATCATATGGGGACCCTCTTCTCAGTTGTTGGCTGAAGATGAAGAGCTTCAATTGAGTGTCAAAGCTATGTTAAAGAAAGACATAAAAGTTGTAGCATGCCAAGCATGTGCAGACAGTTACAATGTCTCAGATCAACTAAGATCAATGGGCATTGAAGTAAAGTATATGGGTGTACCACTTACAAACTATCTAAAATCAGATGTGAAAGTTATAACCTTCTAAAAGCGGATCTTACTATGCAAATTATGATTATACCAAAAGAGAACTCTAATGTTAGAGTTCTCTTATATTACTTTATACAATCGTTCTTTTACTGTTTAAAAACTCATTGTTATCATTTACTACTTTTTTAATATGAGAAATACTGGTTTTTGCACCATCGAGTGAAGCATGTAAAACAGCTACATCGTTCTTTTGTGATATGCTTGTATCATGGATACTCTGTATTGCTTCCATATCAGCAGTCTGTTCTTTCATATAACTAATGAGAGTTGAATGAGTTGACTCCAATATCAAATCGAGTTGATTGATTTCTTTAGAAATATGTTTCATCGATTCAGAAACTGACAAATAACTGTTGGTAATATGAACTAAATACTTTGCCATATCAGATGTTGCATCATGACTCTCAAGAGAAAGTTTTTTTATCTCATTTGCAACAACCGCAAATCCCTTGCCTGCTTCGCCTACTCTTGATGCTTCAATAGAAGCATTTAAAGCCAATAAATCAATTTCATCAGAAACACTTTCTACTCTTGTTTTTAAGGTGTTCACTTCAGTTAAATTCTTAGATAAAACATCTATATTCTTTTGCTCAGCATCAATTGATATCAATACATTTTTAAGAACCGATTCCAAGTTGGATACGGATTGACTTATTGATTCTACTATCTGATTCCCTGTTTGATAGTTTTGATAAGAAATATTTGATTGATCTGTTATTTCACCAGATTTAAAAAGTAAATCACTGCTTTTTGCGTGTAACTCAATCACTTCATCATCTAAAAGACTAATATCATTTTGAACAGCATCTACATATTTTGCAACAAATGAGATGGTTTCAGATAAAGCACTATTGGTTTCGTTCGTCTTATTTTGTGATAAAAGCATTTCCTGACTTTGAATTTCCAAATCTGTAAGTAACTTCTTAAGTTCTTCTGAGGAATTTGTTAAATCAATATTGCTGATAATTGATTTTTCTTGGAAAATCCCACCTACATATGCAAATCCACCTAAGAATATAGGGGCGGAATCAATCATAAACATTAATTTATTGTCCATGTGGAGCTTTATTATATCTAGATGTCCATTAAGAACACCTTCAAACACAATGGCACCCAATGGAAACATACATCCAAATATAATTCCTGCAAGTAGATATCGACTTCTTGTTTTCATATTATTCTCCAATATATTCAAATAAATAGTATGTATTACTTTTATTAGACTCTCTTTCTCCTTCAATTATAAAGGATATATGCTCTTTATTGCCACTAAATTTGAAAAAACCTATATAATTATAATCATCATCTTCAAATGCATTATCAGCATCTGAATGGCCATTATTCACAAGTAGCAAAGATCCTTTTTTCATTAGGTGTTTACAGTCGATTGAGATACTGCCAGAATTGCTGGAGATAATTAAATCATATGATCCCATAACCTCAGTATAGGATTTATGGTAAAATGTCATTTTGGTTTCATCTTTATAAATTTTGTGTAAATTTAGATATTTTTTTATGTCAGGTTCTGTGAAGAATTCTTCGATGTTGTCATATACATCAATATACGTAACATCTTCAAAAGAAAACGATGGTGATATATGAATAAAACTTCCGGGATAAACAACATTTTTGATTTCATATGTTTGAGCTAGTGAGTTAAAAATATGTATCAACGGATCATATTTCCCGAGGTAATACATTTTATAATACTCAAAATCTACATGTCTTGGTTCGAAGATATCGCCATATTTTTCTATGAATTGCTCTAGTTCTTTACCGTTTAAGTCAAATACACTAGTATATACTTTCTCTTTCATAATCATTCCTCCTTCGATAATTTTATACCCCAAAAAAAAAGAAAAAACCAGATTACTGGTTTTAACTCTTTAGTATTTTTAAAAAAGCTTCTACAACATCCGATCTGTAATGGATACCTTTGAATCTTGTTAACTCTGATATTGCGACTTCTTGACTCAAACCTTTTCTGTATGGTCTATCAGATGTCATAGCATCATAAGAATCAGCAACGGCAATTATAGCGGCCTCAATACAAATTTCATCTTCCTTCAATTGATTAGGATATCCACTACCATCTATCCGTTCATGATGTTGTAATACAATTTTATCTATATTTTTAAAATAAAGTTTTTTTATAATATCACTGCTGTACTTTGGATGTTCTTTTATAATCGAATACTCATCCTCTGTTAAAAAGTCTGGTTTATTTAAAATGTCATCCGGTATCTTAATTTTACCTAAATCATGAAACAGTGCTGCAAATTGGAGACTTTCTATAGTTTCATTATCTAAGTTCAATTCCATCGCAACTTTGAATGCCAATTGCTGAACCCGTTGACAATGCATCTTTGTATAAGCATCTTTTTTATCAATAGAATCCATCATATCGTATAACAGTTTAATTTCATCACTTAAAAGGAAAAAGATAGAATCATTAACAACGTACAATATCTTTGTATCTGATAAAGTTTTAAAGTGAGTGACCTCTTCTAGTGAATTGAAATGGAAGCTATCCCCGTCTTCTAACGTTATGTTAAGAATTTCGCTATGTATTGAACCTTTTATGATATAAAAAAATTCAAAGTTTTCATCTGTCTCCGCTGGATATACAATAAACATTTTGTCCTTAAGAATAAATTGTTCCATTATTTCCAAATCACTAGTTCTCGCTAAAAGCTTTAACTGCGAGGATTCTTGAGATGCAATGTCAAGCGGTGTATTATTTCTTACAATATTAATTGATGTCATAAATTTTAGCCACCAACAACTCGTATTGGATCAATCAACACTTCTCTATTGTCTATAATAACAACTGTATATTCACACACTACTGTAACGCCAACACTCTCTGCTCGTTTAAACATTCGATCAGCTTCTGCATTAGTTACACCAATCAATGCATTTATTATTTGATTGATAAGGTAATCCTTCTTTTCTGTTGCGATATGAATCATACTATGTTTCATTTCGTTTGAGTAATGCTCATTGATAAATTCAATTTCCTTATTATAAGATTCAATGACATATTCTGAATAACTAACATGTTCATCTATATAATACTCAATGCGTTCATTTGTTAATTCAACTTCAACCTCAATCATTTCAACAATGTCAGAATCCGTTGTTTGTTCTTCCCCATACACAACACTGCTTAATGTTAATAGAGTTAGTATCATAACAATTATAATTTTTTTCATAAATCCCCCTTTTCTTAAATTAATTTTATCATACACGAAACGCGAATGTCAAACTTTGTCGAATTAGTAATATTTAACAAAAAAATAACACCGAAGTGTTATTCATAGATTGCGTAATAGTCATCGCCCCAATATTTCTTGATAAATTCATCACGGCCCGATTTTGTTCTATCAAGTTTGTAAGCCTTAGGATCCTTTTTATAATAATCCTGATGATATTCTTCAGCCAAATAAAATGTTTCCGATTTTAGAATAGGCGTTATGATAGGCCCAGGAAATCTATTTGAGGTATCCATTTCAATGACCGAAGTTTCTGCGATAGCCTTTTGAGTATCGTTTGTATAAAATATTCCAGTACGGTAAGAGGGTCCCCTATCTTGAAATTGGCCATCTGGATCTGTAGGATCTATCTGTCGCCAAAATGCTTGTAGTAGTTTATTATAATCAATAACATCTGAATCATACTTTATTCTAATGACTTCATAATGCCCAGAAGTTTGAGTCTTAACATCTTCATATGTCGGATTATCTAATCCACCACCCATATAACCAGATTTCACTTCTAATATACCATCTAGAACATCAAAAGGAGATACCATGCACCAAAAACAACCACCTGCGAAATATGCAAATTCAATCATTTAATCACCTATAGATTTTCTTCGAAATTATCATGCATTCTAGATAAATATGACATAAACTGTTCTTGTTCTTCCTGTGTAAACCCATTGAACGCAACAGACTTAACATTAGAGGCAATTGTTAAGAACTCATTTTCAAAGTCATATGCTTTTTTAGATAATTTTATATATGTTACTCTTTTGTCTAATTTACTTTTTTCTTTATCAACATATCCTCTTTCACATAATCTGTTGACTAAAACGGTGATTGTAGATTTGTCTTTACCAACCAAATCACTAATCTGGTTCATTTTCAATTGACCTTCGTTGATATATAAAGCAGTTAAAATATCACCATAAGCTGGAACTATATCAGATATGTCAAAGTTCTTCAATTGCTTATCCAAGTATTGATGCATCAGTTTTTTTACCTTATTAAAAGAATATACTACATAATTATTTTTCATTTTCAAATTCTGCCAAACATCATTTTGCCTGACATGCTCCTTTCTAAATTTTATAAGGATTTAATTATATCCTTAATCCAATGAAAATCGTATAACTCGGTAGATACAGCCACTTTATCAACTCATTTCACTTCTATATATAATTAAATATCATTTCTTTATAAAAAACAAGGATATATTCTCAATACTTTTCCATAAGAATGATATATGATATAATACCCACGGATAGAAAGGATAAAACATGACAACAAGTATTGCATTAATTATATTACTCGGATTGATTTTAAATTACAT
>Ga0209272_10000413_pt1 | contig 36963 bp, 23 predicted proteins | sample tdDd002_FD_187125 | JGI IMG/M metagenome (GOLD analysis project Ga0209272, IMG submission 187125) | Marine sediment microbial communities from the Atlantic coast under amendment with organic carbon and nitrate - tdDd00.2 (SPAdes)... | ecosystem: Environmental > Aquatic > Marine > Coastal >...
ATGTAACATCATTAGATGTGCCTCAAAAATTTCCGCTTCATGATGTCCAGCCGATTCCAGTGTTTTGGCTTTAAGCTTAGCAAGCTGATCTTCAGATTCATTCAGAGCTTTATTAAATGCTCGGAGCTCTAAATTTGGCTGGTCTGTTTTAATTTCCCCAACCTGTTGTAACTCTTTAACCCACTTCACTCTACCTATTGCAATTCCCTTTTGAACGATTTGTCCATTCATTGATTTCACCTACTCGCCAAAATCATTTTCAAACAGTTGCTCTAACTCTTGAAGCGCTTCAGAAGCGTCTGGTCCTTCAGCTTGTAATACAAGTTGAGTCCCATTTTTTGCACCAAGACTTAATATACCAATCACACTTTTACAATCAATTGTTTTAGTGTCTAATGTCATTTCAATTTTTGATTTATATTTTGTAGCAAGTTTTGTAATCAAACTCGCTGGTCTAGCATGTAATCCATGACCATTGTTAAGTTGTACTGTAGTTTTAACCATTGTTTCTCCCCCTATTAAATGCTCTTCATATTTGCGAGCAGATACTTTTCAGCTTCCAAATTCCATAATCCATTGGTCTTTTCAACAATTTTTGCCAGTTCAGCATACACTGGGTCTGATTCACCTAAGGTTTTAAAGTCAGCAATGTCTGTAAGTGGCATTTCAATGGATGTATAAATTAGTTTTTTGCCACCTTCTAAGTTAGGCATATTCACAATTGCATCAGATGCAGAGTTTAAGCCACCTATGTGTGTTACCATAACGGCTGGATTGATATTTGTCTCAGCAGTTTTATCTAAAGACTCAATCATGTCGTCTGTATTACCACCTGTTGTACCAACAATGTGTGTTTGTTTGTAATGGACATTATAATAATTAAATTCAGCTGCAAATGCTTCATCTGTTGGTCCAGCAAAGAAATTAAGGCAACCGTCAAATCTTAAAAGTTTATCTCCAATTTCTAATAATGGTTTTACAGGTGCATATACAAATACATCATCGTATCCGTCTTGGTTTGAGAAGGACATGAGTGCTTCAAAAGTATCTTCTACAGATCCATCAACATAGATGAGCTCAACTCCACATTCAGCAGCTCGTTCTGGAGAAATAATTTCTGCCGCACGGTCTAGTCTTTCACGACTGATATCAACGACTGCTAGTTTTGAAGGTCTTTTATCATTGTTTATAATGTAATCAATCGCTCCAAGTCCCATTGGACCCGCTCCAGCTAGAAGGGCCATATTTCCACCATCTTCAATGCCCATTTTGTGTTCATACACACCAAATTCGCGGTGGTACTGTGCGTTATAAGCACCAATGATGCAAGACATTGGCTCTGCTAAAGAGGCATTAAAGAAGCCTTCACCTTCATATTTAAGTAAACAGCCTAATTCCATAACCTCTTTTGGAATAATTGTGTAAGTCATGTTACCACCGAAGAATTCATAAGAGTAACCTGGAGAATCCGGTTTACCTTGGTAATTCAGTGCGGGTTGAATTGCATATTTCTGACCCGGTTTAAACTGGTCTGCCCATTTTTTACCGACTTTAATGATTTCGCCTGCAAACTCGTGTCCAGTAATAATTGGATTAGTAGAAATATTATTTGGGACACGTCTGTGACCTTCAGCTAGTTTGGCTGCTTTATATGTGGACATACACAGGCTGTTGGTTACAACCGATGCAAGAATTTCGTCATCTTTAATTTCTGGGAGTTCAAACTCATCCATAGATACATTTAAAACTCCGTGCATTCTTACGCCTTTAACTTTCATAACTGCCTCCTATAATTCTTCAAACTGAACTTGTTTTGACAAGTCATATACTTTATTAAGTGACGGTGGTTTTGTACCTTCCATACATACTTTGGCTGCCGACGCACCTATAGACAATTTCACAATTTCCTCGAATGGCAGGTCTTTATGGTAGCCATAGCAAATAGCTCCTAACATTGCATCGCCAGCCCCTACCGTTCCTTTTACATCTACTTTTAGACCCTGTGCTTTTATTATTTTGTTTTGACTAATAAAGAGTGCACCTTCAGCACCCAAAGAAACAACTGCAATCTCTGTACCAAACTCAAAGAATGATTTGACAACTTCTATAATTTGATTTTCAGATTCAAGGGGATGTCCAACATAATTTTCAAGCTCATGAATATTGGGTTTGATAATCTTTGGTCCCGCTTTGATCCCTAATTTAAAGAGGTCTCCATCCGCGTCTAAAACTGCGGTTGCACCTATTTTCTGTACACGATTAATTAAGGATTGATACACATTTTTGGGTACACCTGGGGGTACACTCCCTGTAAAGACAACAAGACTTTGGCTGGTCACATAATTCATCAACTTCTTTTCAAGAAGTATTTGCTGGTCTTCACTTATAAAAACCCCTGATTCATTTACATCGGTATAGGTTTTACGTATAGGGTCTACAATTTTAATATTGGTTCGCGTTTCACCTTCAACCTCAACATCTACCAAACAAATCTTTTCTTTTTCTAACTCTGTACGAATATAGTTGCCTGAAGAACCACCTAAGAAGGTGACAATTTTAGTCCTTGCTCCCAGTTCCCGAACAACTTTTGAAACATTAATACCTTTACCTGCAGCATCTAGGCGAAAATCTGAAATTCGATTCACCTTATCCACTTCAAATTCATTAATTGTGACGGTCTTGTCGACTGCTGGATTCATGGTAACTGTTATGATCATATTTACTCCTATCCAATACTTGAAAACTGATTATAGATCACCGCTGGATCATTGGTTGATTTTAAATTTTCAAGAACATCTACATTTCCTATTGACTCGGCTATGTTGGAGAGAATTGTCATGTGTTCGTCTCCAAGTGCTGCAATACCAATAACCAGGTGGGCAGTATTCCCATCACCGAAATCTACACCTTGTGGATACTGTAGAATAACCAAACCTGTGTGTTTCACATGTTGTTTCGTTTCATTGGTGCCATGAGGAATGGCAACATTAGAGCCAATATAAGTTGTTGTTAAGGTCTCACGTTCTAACATACCTTCTACATAAGCTTGGTTTACATATCCGCTTTCAACCAGACATGCACCTGCACGTTTGATCGCTTCTTCTTTACTTTCAGTTGTTAACCCAACTCTAACAGATTGAATGATCAAAACTTCATCAGTAGCTGATGCACTTATCACGTGCGTGTCTTCATTTGAACCTTGTGTTAACTTTTCAAATAAGTCATTTAATGCTGGGTCATTAAAGAAATCTTTTATGGAGATATGCATTGCTTTTGGACTTTTTATTTTTGCTCTAGCTGTTAAATTTTCATTTGTAACCACCAAGTCCACTGAAGCTGGAATCTCATCTACTGGGTAATACTGAACTTCAATTTTACATCCAACAGACATGAGTTTCTTTTTAAAACTGGAAGCACCCATTGCACTTGATCCCATTCCAGCATCACATGCGAAGGCTATTGTCTGAACACCACTCACATCATAATCCTGTTTTAATGGTGAAGGATCTATTTTCTTTTCCGAATTTTTTTTACTATCTGTCTTACTCTCTGTTTTCATTTGTTTAGATTTATTCTTAGCTGTTTTCAGTTCTTCATCCTCTTGGTCTTGCGATGTGTTTACTCCAGTGATTTTCATAATGAGTCCTGCTACTACACAACTTATAGTTGCTGAAACTAAGACGCCTAATAGTACGCCGAATATGTTCCCTCTAGGTGTCATAGCTATTAAGGCAAATATCGATCCCGGCGAAGGTGTTGCTACAAGACCGACACCTGTAAGTACAAAAGTGAATACACCACTTGCGCCCCCTGCAATAACAGCAAGGATTAAAGCTGGATTCATTAAAACATATGGGAAGTAAATTTCGTGAATACCTCCTAAGAAATGAATAATCATTGCGCCTGGTGAAGACTGTTTAGCAAGTCCTTTCCCAAACAAGTAGTATGCGAGTAAAATACCAAGTCCAGGACCAGGGTTTGTCTCAAGTAAAAAGAATACAGACTTTCCTAACTCAGCAGATTCTTGTATACCTAAAGGTGCTAACACACCATGATTTAAGGCGTTATTCATGAACATGATCTTCCCTGGCTCAATGAAGATTGAAACTAAAGGTAAAAGCCCAGCGTTAACAATTGTTCTAACACCAGATTCTAAAATTCCGTTCAAAGCTAGAACCAAGGGTCCAACACCAAGATAGCCTAACAGTGCAAGTAAAGTACCTAATATGCCTGCTGTAAAGTTAGCCACTAACATTTCAAATCCGCTAGGTACTTTTCCATGTACAGCATCATCTACTTTTTTCATTAAAAATCCACCAAGTGGACCCATAATCATAGCACCTAACAACATGGGCACATCTGCACCTATTACTACACCCATTGTTGCAACTGCCCCAATCACACCACCGCGAGAGCCACCAAACATTTGCCCCCCTGTAAAGCCAATAAGTAAAGGCAGCAGGTATGTGATCATTGGTCCAACCAATGCTGACAAATTCTCATTTGGCATCCATCCCGTTGGAATAAACAGCGCTGTAATAAAACCCCATGCAATGAATGCTCCAATGTTTGGCATTACCATACCACTCATAGTACGTCCAAACTTTTGAATTTTATGTTGCATCCCAATTTGATTACTCATTTTAATCCTCCAGTATATTTAGCATTGTCTCCAGTTCATCTTCGATAACATGCTCTAAATATTTATAAACCGATTCAATATCATTTGACAGAACTGCATGAACCCAGTCCTCCGACTCAGCAATTTTTTGTGTTATTGTCCCGAGTAGGCTTCTTGATATAGCATCCGAACTATCAGGGGCAACCATTACAACTGAAAAGTCTAAGTCTCTATCTTCCATCATCCGTATGAATCCTATTTGAGGACAGTCGATAGCTTTACTTCTACAATGAAGGAGGTTTGCTCTCCCTTCACAAATTATAGTCTGACCCATGATTTCTCTTTTTAGAAAATCTTTTTTTAGCTGTTGCGGATCATTCGAATCGAGTTGTTGAACCGCTATATTAATTAGGTGGTCTGTATTATCATCTGAAGTCATCTCATAAAAATAATTCTTTAAGATCGATTCTCCTGCTGTTGAGACCTTTCGAATACGGGCCAATTTTTCAACGAATTTAAATCCTTTATGCCCTTTTCTTTCAACACGTTTTGGGTCAACACGATTTAACATGGTGTCAATTTTGAGTGCATCTTCATCTAAAAGCAGTGGACTGACAACTACGGTTGGTACAATGTCTTGATTCAGTTTCACAGTTGATATTAAAAAATCCACATTTTCCTTTTGAATTACCGATTCAATGTTCCTCGTTGATCTCACTGACACAATTTCTATATTTTTATATAGCTTTCGAACTCTAGATTCTAGTAACTTGGATGACCCAATTCCCGTACTACATGCTATAATGACACGCCAAACTAGTGTTTTTCTTTTAATTGAAGACTCAATTGCTGCACCAAAGTGCATGGTCAAGTACCCTACTTCATCTTCTGGAATGGCTTTTCCTATTCGTTCTTCAAGACTATTCACCGACGCCTGAGTCCATGAAAAATACTCACTATATTGACTTTTTATCTGGTCTAATAGGGGATTTCTAATGATCATTCCCATTTTGATTCTTGTAAATGCTGGTCCCATATGATTAACCAAGTCTGTCAGTAACCGTCTGTTATCACTTAAGACTAAACCTGCTTTTCTCTCCATAATCTGAACAAGTTGCTCAGCTAAATGAATGATTTCATAGTCATGAATCTTAAATGAGGCCTCTTTGTCCGAATTAGACCTAAACTTGGCGCCTTGAAGGTGCATGGTTACATACCCAACTTCGTCAACAGGGATTTGAATGTCTAAATTTTTCGCTGTAACTTCAATGATTTTTGTTGCCATATCATATTCCGGAGATTCACTTAACTCGTCTAACAGAACCGGATCAAAGTGAATTTTTTCTCCACCCATGAGTCTTTGAACGGCTAAAGACAGATGAACTACCAGTGCAACATATGCGTTGTCAGCAAGTTGGTAGGTTGCCAAAACACCCGACTTTTCAATAGCATTTTCAATACCATTTAAGGTATTGTCGCCAATTATATTCAGGAGTCTTTTTTTAATATCAGATCTAAGACTCTGTGGGATACTTGTTTTATACTGCTTTTTTAAAAAACTCATTAACTCATCGCGGCTAAAATTGTCATACACCAACTCGACAATCGTTTTCCGGATGTCCCTTTCATGACCTTCAATTTTGACACCGTATCCTGGTTTTCGAATAAGCTGTAGCTTGCGTTTATTCAGCCAAGGTTCTATCTTGTCTAAGTCATTGCTCACCGTTGCCTCAGAAATTTTAAATTTCGAAGCAAAGTAATAAAGTTTTAGAATTTCATTTGCACTAATGAGTTCAATCATGAGAAAACGCTGACGTTCTTCTGGGTTAAAATACTCTTCTACCGATGTTAAATGAAAATCTTTAATAAAACTTGAGTCTGAGTCAACAATAAGCTTTACCCCTTTACCGGGAACACGCTCAAGTACCGCTCCGTTTTTCTTAACTTGTCGTTCTACCTCATTCATCTCACGAAGAATGGTTCTTTTACTTACACCTAATTGTTTTGCAATAAAACTACCTGACACATAGGTCTCTTGTTTTAGAAGTAAATCAATTATTAGCTTTGAACGTTTAGTAATTTGACCAGCCATAATATCCCCCGAACTATAGTGACATTTCTGAATATTCACTTATATTATATCCGAGATTTAGCTTCTCTTAACGCAAAGTGGTTCATATTTGTCTGTATAAGATGGTGACAAAACTGAATAATCCCTGAAATGGAACCAGCGCCAATCCAATCGGATTGACGCTGACTCTAGAATTAGGTATATGTGAGTTTACCCTGATGACTAATTAACTTTTAGTTTTTCAACCAACTCATCGTAAACAGGATTGTTTACAAAATCAGTGATCGAAATATGTTCTGCATTAGGTGCCTTTGCTTGAGCACGCGGTGTCAGTCTTTCATGACTTAAAATTATATCTGCGTTAGCTGGCACATCATCTACTGCGCTGTGTTTTACTTCAATATTAAGTCCAGCTTTCTTAATTTTAGATCTTAATGAAGAAGCACCCATTGCACTCGAACCCATACCCGCATCACATGCGAATACGATGAGGGATACACTTGTCGTTTTAAGACCCTTCATTTCTTTCATTTTGCTTGTAGCAGCTTCTAAATCTTCTGATGCACCTGTATCTTTCATACGTTTAACGAAAATAGATGCAACTGCAAAGGATACGGCTGTTGATATAACAACACCCAGTATAACCGCCACAAAGTTTCCTTTAGGTGTCATTGCAAGTAATGCAAATATTGAACCTGGTGAAGGTGTAGCAACAAGACCAGCTCCTAACATAGAGAAGGTTAGAACACCACTTGCGCCCCCAGCAACAACTGCTAATATAAGAGCTGGATTCATTAGTACATATGGGAAGTAGATTTCATGGATACCTCCCAAGAAGTGAATAATAACTGCACCTGGTGCAGATTGTTTTACATTACCTTTGCCGAACATCCAGTAGGCCAAAAGTATGCCGAGGCCTGGGCCTGGATTAGTTTCTAACAAGAAGAATATTGACTTACCTGCTTCAGCAGATTCTGCTATACCAAGTGGTCCTAAAACCCCATGATTCATAGCATTGTTTAAGAATAAGATTTTACCCGGTTCAATAAATAGGGATGTTAATGGAAGAAGTCCCGCATTCACTATTGTATTTACACCTGCTGATAAAATATTATTAAGCCCCAGTACAACAGGACCAATTCCCAAATATGCTGCCAGTGCTAAAAGAGTACCTATAATACCTGCTGAAAAATTATTCACTAGCATTTCAAATCCGCTTGGAATCTTACCGTGTACTGCTTCATCGAACTTTTTGATAACTAGACCACCAACAGGACCCATTAACATTGCCCCTAAAAACATTGGCACGTCTGAACCTACAACTACACCCATTGTTGCAACAGCACCAAGAACGCCACCTCTTGTTCCTGCAACATTTTTACCACCTGTATAACCGATTAATAGTGGCAGCATATATACAATCATTGGACCAACTAGTGCTGAGAGATTTTCATTTGGTGTCCAGCCCGTTGGAATGAACAGTGCAGTTATAATCCCCCAAGCAATGAAAGCACCAATATTAGGCATCATCATACTTGATAAAAAACGACCGAACTTTTGTACTTTGTCTTTCATACTTAGAGCGTTTTGCTCATTACCTGCTACAGAAGTTGTTTGGATCAACTTTTCCCCCTCCTTGAAAACGTTTTTTTGCTATGCATAGTCACGACGACTCGAATTCGTGATATCATTATGCGCCCAATTTTCTAAAAAGAGAATGTACACTTAGACAAACAATGTCGGTTTGATCTGGTGACAGGATTTAATAGTCTGAATTTTCAACAGTTTCAGTGTGTTAAGTGATCGACAATTCTGCGCATTGATTTAATCACATCCATAAAAAAACATCCTAACACTGAATTGATAAGCTCGGTCTGTAATACACAGTTGATATATTTCAACTATCTACTACAAGGGGAGCTTATCAAAAGTTAGGATGCTCCATTAATTTTTTATTTTATTTTGTCTTTCTAAAGACGTCAGTGATTAAACACCTAAATTTAGTCTCACTTAAAAAGTCTAACTTTATAGTTTAGCAAGCTCAACTGCAATTTTAGTACCCACACGTGCATTATTATATACAAGTTGGATGTTTGAGTCTAGTGAGCTACCACCTGTAAGTTCTTTAACTTTACCTAGTAGGAATGGTGTTGACTCTTTACCTTTGATTCCTTTTTCTTCTGCTTCAACAAGAGCCTTTTCAATAGCTTCTGTAATTACAGCGTTGTCCATTGCGTACTCTTCAGGAATTGGGTTTGAAATAACAAGACCACCATTTAGGCCAAGTTCCCACTTAGATTTAATTGCTTTAGCCATTTCAGCTGGATCGTCCACTCTGTAGTCTACGCCAAAGCCACTTTCACGTGTATAGAATGCTGGGAAGTTGTCTGAACCAAAGCCTACAACAGGAACACCAAATGTCTCAAGGTATTCAAGCGTTAAGTTAATGTCCAAAATAGACTTACAACCAGCGCATACAACTGCTACATTTGTTTTAGCAAGTTCTTGAAGGTCAGCAGAAATATCAAACGATGTTTCAGCACCTCTATGCACACCACCAATACCGCCAGTTACAAATAGTTCAATACCAGCTAGCTCAGCGATGATCATTGTTGACGCTACTGTTGTTGCGCCGTCAATACCTTTAGCAACGATAAATGGTAAGTCTCTACGAGACGCTTTTTTTATAGCCATACCTGTCTTGCCAAAGTACTCTAGTTCTTCAGGTGTTAGACCCGCTTTTAGTCTACCACCAATAATAGCAATAGTCGCTGGTACAGCACCATTTTCACGAACGATTTCTTCAACACGACGTGCTGTCTCAACGTTTTGAGGATACGGCATACCGTGTGAAATGATAGTTGATTCAAGTGCCACTACAGGCTTTCCAGAGTCCAGTGCTTCTTGAACTTCAGGTGTAATATCAAGATATTTTTTTAGATCCATTATATATCTCCTTTATTTCTCTCCATTTAATCTAGAGTCTTCATATTTATTGAATATGTGCACAAACGCACATGTTTAAACTACTTAATACCGTAAACATCTGCCATCATTGCATTCACTTTGGCTTCACTCAGCTCTGGATTGATGGTTGCTTCACAGCTGATTGCTAATGCAGAGGCACAACTTGCAAACGCAAGAGTCTTTTTAGGATCATATTCATTGATCCAACTGTAAACTAATGCTGCCATAAAAGCATCTCCAGCACCTGTAGCATTGATCATTTTTATCGGCTTAGGTTGGAACTTTTCACGGTGGTCCGCACTCCCGTAAACAACACCTTCTTGACCAAGACTAACAAAAACTTGTTTAACCCCTTGTTCTAAGAAAACATCGATAGCTTTGTGAGCATCTGCTTCATTTTCAACCTTAATACCTGTTAAAGCCTCAGTTTCAATACGGTTTGGCTTTAGTGTATGCACATAACCTAGCAGATTTTTTAGCTTAAGTGATTTGGCTGCTGATACAGTGTCTACAAAGAAATCAACATCTTTAAAATTGCTAAAGAGGTATTCCAGGACAGACTGATTAAGGTTTGCATCTACAACTACAACGGAAGCATTACGGATTAGTTTGGCATTTTTGTTGATATAATCTGTATCAATGCGCTCTGCAATATCCATATCAGAAAGGGCCAGTTTCATGTCACCTTCTTCATCCATAATACTTAAGTAGATGGATGTTGATGCATTTTCAAGGACAAGCGCTTGACTCATATCTAAGTCAATTCGTCTACTTTCTTCAATGATTTTTTGACCATAGACATCTTTACCGATTGCTGTCATCATTTTAGTTGAGATGTCTAGGCGTGCCAGATTCTCACCAATATTTCGACCAACACCCCCAAGAGACATTTTTACGGCTCCTGGATTGGAGTCTTCAAGTCTTAAAACACTCTTTGGAAATCCTGTTATGTCAACATTTGATCCGCCTATAACTAAAACGTAGTCGCCTTCGCTCAGAATATAACCTTTGCCTTTAACGACACCCTTTTTTGTTAGGTTTAATATATGCACTGCCACACTTGAGCGTTGAATGCCAAGTAAGTCAGCAATTTCTTTTTGACTGATCATTGGATTTTCGCGGAGTAACTGATAAATTTCACGTTCTCGATTTGTCATATCCTTCACCTCTATACATACTCATTACAAGTCAATTATACAACATAAGTTTATAAAGTCAACAGTTGTTTATAAAGTTTGGATTATCATATATTCCACTCCTATAATACTTCCTTGTATCTGTTAAAATCAACTCTCTATGTTTTATTCTGCCCTGTACTAAATATAGAATTATATACTTGAACTAGACTTTTGCACAAAAAAGGCCCCCTCCAAAGAAGGTGCCTTTTGATAATAAACCATTATCAATCTTTAATAGATAACCTTGATTCTAACACTATAAAAGCATTTTATTCTAACTCTTTAAAAGCCTTTTTTATACGTTCCAAAGCTTCATGTAAAATGTCCCTTGGACACCCCACATTCAAACGCATATGGCCTTCACCTTCTCGTCCAAACATCCACCCTTTATTTAAAGCCAGTCCCGCTTCTTCAATCATTTTACGCTCTAGCTCTTTTGATGAAATACCGTATTCTCTGAAGTCGAGCCATAGTAAAAAGGTTGCTTCTGGCTTTCTCATTTTAACTTTAGGGAGTTCTTTTGATAGGTAGTCAAATACATAATCTATGTTGTCAGATAAGTAACTCAAGAGCTCTTCAAGCCATGCTTCCCCTTCATTATAAGCCGCTTTCACAGCCCCAATAGTAAAGGATGACGGCATAAGATGCATCTTATCGAGTTCTTTTTTAAAGGCTTCGCGTAGTTTCTCATTTGATATTATAATATTTGAAGCAAATAGGGATGCTACGTTAAAGGTCTTACTTGGAGCAGTACAGGTTATAATTTTTGCACTTTGGTCGGTTAAGTTTGCAGCCGGAATATGTTTGTGGCCTGTATGGATTAAATCCTGATGGATTTCGTCTGAAACTAGAATAACATCATTCTCTCCACAAATATCTATTATTCTTTTTAGTTCTTCCTGAGTCCACACACGCCCAACTGGGTTATGAGGTGAACATAAAATCATCATTTTTGCCTTCGGATCCTTGGCCTTTTCTTCAAGATCTTCAAAATCAATCTGATATCCATTTTCTGTCTCAATTAATCTATTATTAAGCACTTGTCTTTCAGCTTCTTTAGTGACTGCCATAAATGGAAAATACACAGGTTGCTGGACTATAACGCCATCACCTGGCTGTGTAAATGTATCAATTGCAAGACGGATTGCAGGCACTATACCTGGCATAAACAAGATCCAATCTTTCTCAATCGTCCAGTTAAATCTTCTTTGCATCCACGAAATTACGGCATTATAATAATCATCTCTTTGCATGACATAACCATAAATACCATGTTCAGCTATGTCCTTCATGGACTGAACCACTGCTGGAGGACACCTGAAATCCATGTCCGCCACCCACAGGGGTAGGAGATCTTCTTGCCCGAAGTGTTTCTGTAAATGATCCCATTTTATGGAGTCAGTGCCTTTACGATTAACAATTTCATCAAAGTTGATATGCGACACTAGCAGTCAATCCCTTCTCTCGATAAAACGCCTTGACTATAATAATGTTTAACTTCCTTCATCTCAGTGACTAAGTCCGCTGCATCCATTAAAATTTCAGGACAATATCTGCCTGTTACAACTACTTCTACATGGGGAGCACGGGCATTTACAGCCTCTAAAACAGCCTCTGGTTTTATAAACTTCATATAAGTAGCAATGGTCACTTCGTCAAGAATGACCACGTCATACCTACCTTCTTTTAAGATGCTTGCACACTCATGTAAACCCGACACAGCGAGTCTTGCATCTTCTTCATCAGGGGCACGATCTATACAGCAATCTTTACCAAACTGAATGATCTTAATCTTGTCCATGATGGATTCAATTTTTGTTTCACTGTACTTCATATTTTTGACAAACTGACCTATATAAACACTTTTGCCCGCACAAAGGGCACGAAGGGCTAAGCCAAAGGCCGCTGTTGATTTTCCTTTGCCATCCCCTGTGTATACGTGAAAATATCCTTTATTCATATAATCGCTCCACTAATACGTATTCACAATAACTAGACTGATTTAAATTTATTACGTATATCATTTAAGATGTAAAAACCTTTATCGTTCACGAGTTTCTTCAAGTCATAAACAATTGGTTCGTCTGTAAGCTGGTTGAGTATCCCCCCAGCTTCTTCAATAATCACTTCCATAGCACCTGTGTCCCAAATCATGGTTCTACCACAGTTGTAATAAACGTCATGGTCACCTTTAGCTATACGACACCCTTTTAAAGAGGAGCCCATACGTGTAACATGGGCAATTTTTTCTTCATTTTGTTCAATGTAGTCCATACACCTTTGTGACTGATGGGAACGGCTTTGAAGCACTTCAATTCCATGAATGCGCTTTGAAACTTGAATTTTCCGTGTTTGGCCTTTTTCAGTTATAAAAGCACCATGGCCTTTTACACCGTAGTACATTTCATCAAATACAGGGGCATATACAACACCCATGACCACGATTTTCTCATATGTCAAAGCTATATTCACAGTGAATTCGTCATTTCTCTTAACAAACTCCTTGGTCCCGTCCAGTGGGTCTACAATCCAGCACCATGGGTGTTTTTCAGCAATGAAATCATCCACTGATTCCTCTGACAAGATAGGGTACTTTGGGAAGGCCTTTTCAAGAATATCCACAATGACATGATGTGCATTTAGGTCAGCCTCAGTAAGTGGAGAATTGTCGTCTTTAAAGTCAACTTCAAATCCACGGCTGTAAACCTTTAATATTTCTTCTCCTGCAGCTCTTGCAGCTTCTAAAGCGGTTTGTAATTCTCTGTCTAATGTCATCATATGCATTCCACCTTTGCAATACTAAGTTACTTCGATTTTTGTCTTTGTACCATGAACCCCAGCCTGAGCCGGTTCAACTGTTAATTTTATTGGTACGCGGTTCTTTAATTCATCCACATGAGAGATTATTCCCACGGTCAGCTTTTCATGGAATAGCTTTTCTAACGACGTCATTACGATATCTAGTAATTCACTATCTAAGGTTCCAAATCCTTCATCTAAGAAGAAGAATTCCAGATTCGTTCGGCCTTTTAGCTGAATCTGTGAAGATAACGCCAAGGAAAGTGAAAGGGCTGTTAAGAAAGTCTCCCCACCTGATAAAGTTTTGGTGTCACGTTTAACCCCACCATTATAGTGGTCACATATAATAAAATTACCCTTCACGTCCAGCTCTAAACTGTAGCGGTGGTTGGTTATGTCCATTAATCGTCTAGAAGCGTCGAGTGCAATGTATTTTAAGTGAGAAACTGCAACGTACTCAACAAACTTATTTCCCTTTACAAGGTCTAGTAAATCCTTAACAAGATCTTGGGCATTTTGATACTTTTTGTACCTTAGTAGGGTGTCTTCTAATTGTTTCAAATCTTTTTCAATGCTTTTTAGTTTTTCACTTAATCTTGCTCTGTTTTCCTTTATTTGATCTAAATCAAGTTTTAGATGTTTATGTTGTTCAACAATTTTCAGGTAGTCTTCTTCTGACAGATTTCGATTAGAACGTTCCTTTTCTAGTTCGCTCACACGGTCCTTAAGTATATTCAGTGACTCTTCAAACTCACTTAAGACTTTTAATCTTTCACTTAACACATCTCGTTCCAAGTATGCAGTTAATAGACTTTCCACAGATTCAAGTTCTGACTGATTGATTGCCTTATGAAGTTTTTCTTTTGAGTCTTCAAAATTATTATGAGCCAGAACCCTTTTGGCCTTTAAACTCTCAACTTGAGATTCTAAACTTCTATATGTCTTCTCTGCCAACTCAAGCGCGTCTTTTGAAGTGGTGTTTTTTTCTAATAATAGGTCTAAGTCATTACTTATTTTATGATAAACTTCCTCTAACTCATCTGAACCAACCGCTTTTGTAACTTCAGACAGATGGGACTCAATTCTGTCCTTTAACCCACTGCCTTTTTCAACAATGGTCTTCATTTCAATCTCTTTTTCATGGCTTGTTTTAGTTAAAACTTCAAGTGTTTCGCGGTTGATTTTGTCTTCATTTCGAAGTTTTTCTAAGTCTACCTCAGCTGATGCTAATTTTTTATCCATCTCTTTTATTTCTTCATACTGTGTTTGATAAATATACTCATTATTCTCTAGAGGTAGCTGGTCTTCAATTATTTTAAGTTCTGCTTCTAATTGTAGTATATGTTCATTTTGTGAAGAACGTTGGGTTTCAAGTTTGGTAATGGTCGTTTGACCCTCTTGTTTAACCTGCTTCAGATTCTCAGCCTTTAACATAAAGTTGTCATATTTATGTTTAGACTTTTCATTATCTTCTTGTACGTTTTTATATTCTACTTTTAAAGTTTTAATCGTGTCATCAATACTTCTAATAGATTTATCAAATTCCAGTAAAGCCGATTCTGATATAACCGATAAATCCTCAAGTTTCAGCTTCACTTCATCGATTTGTGCCTGCAGGTGTTTTTTCTCATGGTCATTTTGCTCCACACTTAATCGGACTTCACGGTAAACCGATTCAATTTCCGCCAGGTTGTTAACGTCTTCAACCTTAGTCTTTTCATGAACATGTGGATGTGCATGACTCCCACATAGGGGGCAAGCATCTTGATCATTAAGTTGGTCAGAAAGAGTGGCTAACACAGCCTCTTTCCAGTATACAAATCGATCGGATTCTGCCTTTTCCATGGTCTTTTGTGCTTGTTTTAGTTCTAAACCCAGCTGAACACCTTTTTCATTTACGACAAGCATTTTTTCAAGTAGTTGACCCTGTTTCTTTTGATGGTCAGCTTTTACCTTCATTTTATCTGCAAAGACTGACCGCTCCATATTTTTCTGGTAACGTTCATTTTCAGCTTTACTGATCTGTATTGGAAGATCTTGAAGTTTATTGCCTTGAACAGACATCTTGTCTGAAAGTATTTTAATGTCCGCTTGGATAAGTTCAAGTTCAATTACGGTTTGAGTATTTGACTCTTTTTCTACATTTAGATTTTCAGTTTTTTTCTGAACTTGCCCCCTTAGAAGATCTAGTTCAGCTGAGTATTTTTTATGGGATTCTTCAAGTTTTAATCCTTTTAAAACGTCCTCGCGCTTTTCATTTTTAACTGTAAACGTTAAGCGATCGGCCTCAAGTTTTTGAATTTCAACTGCGTTTTTTTCAAGCAGTTTAGCTTTGGTGTCTATAAGTTCAACTTGTTCAGAATGTTCATTTTTAAGTGTTTTATATGATATAAGCAAGCTTTGACGGGTTTTAGCAAGGGCGTCTGCCTCACTTTTATGTTCTTTAGCTTTTTCTATTGATGACTTTCTTAAAAGCAATTGTTCTTTGTTTTTATCAAAGGTCTTAAGGAAGATTTCTCGCAGTTCTTTATGACTTTCGTATGATTTTAGAGCTTGATTAAAATCAGATTCAAGACCAGTCAATTGTGCTTCAATGGATTTTAGTGTCTTTTCTGATTCTGTAAACTGTGTATGGTAAGGCCAAATACTTAAAGCAACTTGCGCCCGCTTAAGGGTGTTTTTTTCAAGGCTCATTTCAGCTACTTGTTCTTCTAGTTTTAAGAGTTCAATTTTATTGTTTTTTAGTGTATTAATTATTTTATAAAGTCTTTCACTTTCACTCTTTTCTTTTTCAAGATCTAAAAACTTATTTTGGAGTTCCGCTTCTTGCTCTTTAACGTCTTCTAGTTCCTTTTTTACTTGGTCATGTGCTTCTGGGGTAACATCAGCATACCGTTTCATTTCCCCTTCCATTTGAAGCATTTTTTCTTTTACCAGGTCCCCACGTCTTTTAATTCGAAACTGTAGCGCACTCCCGTAGGCCTTTAAATTTAAAAGTCTTTCCAGCATATCTCTACGGTCTTTGCCTTCTAATGTCAAAAACTCGCTGAACTTTCCTTGTGGAAGTACCACCGACCGCATAAAGTCTTCTCGTGTTAACCCCAGAAGTTCTACAACTTGGTTGGAAACATCTGTGGTTTTATCCCACACTTCTAAAACCTCTTGGTCTTCTGTCATTATTTGAAGGCGTGAGAAACTTGTAGAAAGGCCCGTATTAGTTCTTTTAAACTTACGCTCAACTTGAACAAGGCGCGCCCCTTCTTCAGTATCTAGTCCAAACATGTAACTTATAGATGCTTGTTCAACTGCTGTATTTATAAACTCATTGGTGCTTCTAGGAATACCTTTTTGACCCTTGTGTCCATATAAACTTAAAATAATAGCATCTAATATGGTCGACTTTCCACACCCTGTCGGCCCAAAAATACCGAATAGGCCCCGTTCAGTGAGTTTAGCAAAATCAATTGTCTGTGTTTCTATATAACTGTTCAATCCACTGATCTTCAGTTTGATCGGTCTCATGATCCACCTCATCATTCAAAATACTACCCAGCAGTGTTTGAAGCCCATCGTTCGGTTTTACACCTCTGATGTGTTCATAATACTCGGCAAACAAGTTTTCAAAGCCTTTTTCTTCAGGGCCTTCTCTTTCCTCAGATGTGTCATTGGTCTGTATAATAGGCATAATACTCAACAAGTCAGGTTTTAACTCTTTTAAAGCTTTTATATCACTTTGAGATAAAACTTGATCCGTTAGGATTTCTAAGTATACCCACACATCTCGATCTTTATGTTGCTCGCATTTTTCTAGTGCCTCTCCCATTCCATTACACTTCCATACTTCTATGGGTTTGGGTTGAGAAAGAAATACTTCCCTATAACTCACGTCAAACCCATGCTCACTTTCAATAACATGAACTGACTTGGCATGTGGAATTTCACTACGACTGTACTTAATTGGCGAGCCAGAATAAATGGCTGGAACAAGAGAATGTTTCACTTTTTGAGCCCTATGTAAATGACCAAGTGCTATATAATCTGCTTTTTGTGGTAAGTGTGATGGGTCAACTACCAGGGTTCCTCCAATTTGAATAGGGCGCTCCGATTCAGAAGTTTGCCCTCCCATAACAAAAATATGACTTACTGCAATATTTAATGCTGAATCATCAAACTTTTCATCCATACCTTTAAATATATGGTGGAGACGTTCTGAATAACTTGCTTGACGTAAAACCTCATCATCACTATCAGACAAAACTTCTCCAAGCCGTCTTTCTGAAGGATAAGGTAACAAACCAATGCGCAACTCTTCTCCTTTTATACTTATGGCATAGACGTTGTCCCCTAACCATTTAAGGTTATATGCACCAAAAGCCCCTTCATACCCCTCCATTTTAGGGTGTCCCGCAAGTAAAATGGCTTGTTCAGATGCAAGAGGCCATGCTGCTTGAATGCGGTCAGGATTATCGTGGTTACCCGCTATAGCAAAGACGGGCCGGCTTCCGTTTTTTGATATTCTTTTCAGGGACTCATAGTACAACTTCTCAGCTTGTGCAGGTGGATTACTTGTATCGTAAACATCGCCCGCTATAATTACGACATCTATATTTTCATTTTCACAAATCTCGTCTAACTCATTTAAAAACATCTTCTGTTCATCTAGTCGACTAAACCCTTCTAAATGTTTCCCCAAGTGCCAGTCCGATGTATGAAGTACTCTCATAGCACATTCTCCTTTTTCGTGTTAATGACTCACTTATTAATTCTATAACTCAGTATGTGTTTCCTTTAAAGACAAGAAAATGACTGGCAGCTATCACCAGTCATTTTTATTAAGTATTAGTCTATCCATTCTAATATAAGCTCACTTGGTATGGTGAGTTGTTCAGCATTATGATTGGTTTGAATCCCAGGTATAAAAATGACTAACCCATCTTGACTTTGATATGTAAATGGCCATGTTTCATCCACTTGAGATGCATCAAAATCATTTTTTCCGGCAAACTGCATTATATCTGCTAAGAGATGGGTAATAGACTCTTGGTCTGTTGGAAGTAAATCGCCTAAAACCATGGCGTTTCCAGTTCGCAAGTTGTATGTACGCCCCATTATATCTCGTACTGAAAGACTTGGATATTCAGGATGGATTAAATCAAAGTATATAACAATAGAAATTTCGTCTTGAGTAAATGTAACAATTTCATAAGACTGTATTGTTTTCCAGTCCCCCATATCGTCTGTAATATATCTTGTTTTAAATGCATCCAGTGTATTCTCGAGATCCGCTTGAATAAACGACCCTATTTCAAGACCTTCCAACCGAGGATAAGTAAATCCATCTGCTGACTCCCCTTCAGAAAGTAATATTTCACTGTTCTTAACACCTTCATCATAGAAATCTACATAGGCATTTAAAATAGGAGACTCCTTTGCCCCTACTCTTGACCAAACACTTATAAATCCTTGTGTCATTTTTTCAAGTTCACTTCCAGGATAAAACTGAACAATATCTTTAAAACTAGCTAGAGGGTCAACCACATCTGTACCTAGATAAGTTGACACAAATGTACCTTCAACAAAGTACACTTTTCTCAGCCAATTACGTTTGGCTAGTACGTCTTCAATAACCATACTGTTAGGATAGGCTTTTAAATATTTGTCATGTTCTACAATTAGGTGTGCAACATTATTTAAGTCATCTTGACTGGATACCTTGGCTTGGATTTTTAGGGTAGATTGAACAAGTTCCATATACACCTTAATATCTTCACCAATCTCGTTTCCGTAATTTCTTAATAACCTCTCAAAGTCAATTGTTGCAACTGTAAAACCCTTAATCACTTCAAGTTTAAGACCGTTGTCATATAACATTTGGACTGTATCAATGAAACCTTGGTCTTCAGCTTTGTCTAATTCTTCTATATCGAATCCACTTTGGAAGGTTTCAGTTGCTAACTTTTGATAAGCCGGACTTAATATTTCACCATCTGCACGTCCAGCATAATCGAGAATTTGATTAAAGTATGTAACCAGTGCATAATTGGCAGAATCGATCCCCAAATTACTTATATGTTTTTTTAGAAATGCATTAATTTCAGATGGGTCTACATGTTCCTCTGCAAGAATATTCAAAGCTTCAAGTACAGCTTTTTCATCTTGAATAGCTGGACCTTGGTCTTCTTGCTCATTGTCCTGACTATCTTCTGACGTATTGTTTTCGTTTGCTTCTATATTAACTTGTACCTCAGGTTCCTTCTCCGGTGTAGGCTGACACCCTGAAAGTAGGATTATGAGCACAAGTAAGTAAATCATTTTCTTCATGACGCCCTCCATGACATCTATACCATATATCTCATATACAGTATAACAGGCTATGAGGTCTTTTCTGTGTACAAATTCATTACATTTCAAATTTATTAGCACTTTTATTTCACATATCGTATATGTCAGTTTATTTCAATACTTTCACCTGCGTCGAAGAAATAAATATAAGCGCCTTTAACTGGTTTATTTAGAAGTTTACTTAAAGCTTCTGTATACAGTTCAACCTGTACCCTATAGGTTTCTGCAACTGTTTTTGTACCTTTTTTACCTGTGTAATCTGTCTTGTAATCCAGAATAACCAGACCATCTTCTTCTTCGAAATAACAGTCGATAATCCCCTGGATCATAACGTCTGAATCTTCCATGTTTTTATTAAGAATAAAGGGAACTTCCCTATGGACTTTCTTAGAATTTAACATACGTTTGCCAAGTTGACTTGTGAAGAACTTAGCAATTTGTCCTGTTTTCACAAGCCTTACATCCTCTTCTTCAATAAGGTTTTTTAGTGCCATGTCCTTTATTTGAGCCAGTATGCCATTTGCGGTCAAATCCATATTAAATGATAAATGCTGCATAACAAAATGGTGGAGCGTTCCAATTTCAGCACCTGATTTTTTGCGTTTACCTTCCATGAACTTTGGTTTCGGAATTAATGCAGGAATACGAACATTAGCTCCATCAAGACCTGACTTTGAAGCACGTTTCATGTCTGAAACCGATAATTTAAATGGCATGTTCAGCTGTTTAGAGTTCTGATAAGTCCAGTTCAGGCGCGCGTCAATCTTTTCTTCCCATATTTGGATTTGGTCTTCTGGAGATACCACTTGACCGTTTGTTGACGCATTACTTGGATTCATGTTTTTTAGCTCTGGAACGGACACCTGATTTACTTGTTCATTTACTTTCTTGCCTTCTTTTTCGTCATCTATCCCGTCTTCTAAATCGTGAGCATCACTCTTCATTTCTGTAAATTTCATATTCAGACCTGTTTGAAGTAACTCATCTTTTCTAAAAACTTGGACGTGCCAAGGTGCACCCCCATCATTTGCATCACCAAAAACAGGCATTTCACTTAAGTCCCTAAGCGGTTGACCATCAGGATGTCTACTTAAAATAGTTGCAATCCAGTCCATATAAGATTTACCACTGGACATATTGTAAATGGATGGTCCGCGCATCCACCTTTTTAAATCTGACTCAAGTCTTCCAGTTGACCCGGTGACTATTAACTTGTCTACCGCACGGGTTAAGGCTACATATAAGATTCGCATTTCTTCAGCCAAACTTTCTGACTTAAGTTGGCGTTTCATGATCATTTGAGGCAGACTTTCACTATAGTATCTTTTTTCAGGATCGGTATAGCGTAGACCAACACCATAAGACTTGTGCATTAACACCTTGTCATAAGTGTCTCTTAGGTTAAAGTTCTTTCCAGCTCCTGCTAAAACAACAATAGGGAACTCCAAACCCTTTGACTTATGAATACTCATAAGACGAACCACATCTTCACTTTCACCAATTGTAGACGCTGTACCCATATCTCCACTAGAAGATTTTAGTTTTTCAAAGAATCCAATAAACTCAAATAGCCCGCCTGAACCCAGGCGCTCAAACTGTCCTGCTTTGTCAATAAGAAGCCTTAAATTGGCTTGTCTATTGGTGCCTCCAGGCATAGCCCCAACATAATGGTAGAAACCAGACTCAATCATAACCTTCCAAATAAACTCATCCAGTGGCCAAATGCGTTCGTCTTCAACCCACTGCGACACTTTACTTAAGAATTTATTTGCTTTCGCAGATAAGGCTAAATCATTTTCCGACATCATTTGGAAAACTTCATAAAAAGGCCTAGATTGGTCTAACAATCTTATTTCAATCAGTTCATCAATTGTAAATCCACCGACTGGAGATCTTAATACGGTTATAAGTGGCAAATCTTGATGGCTGTTGTCAATTAACTTTAATAAGGCCATAAATATTTCAATTTCAAGGGCATCAAAATAGCCTCCACCCACATCAGAGTAAAGTGGAAGTCCATATTCTGCAAACACATCTCCAAAAGCCTGTGACCAAGACCGTGTTGCTCTAAGTAAAATCACAATGTCTTTAAGTCTTGCTTGACGTTTTCGACCCAGCTTTGGGTCAAATATGGTAGTTCCTACAAGCCCTTGTACACGTTTTGCAACTGCATGTGCTTCCAGTTCAACCTTCTTCATTTCTAATAAATCTTGGTCTTCTAAACTTTCATCTGCACCAGAATCAATCACAAGAAGTTCAAGGGGTTTTCCTTCTACCGCTTCAAAACTCAAACCCGGATATAGTTTAGCGTCATCATCGTATGCCATTTCACCGAAGTCTTCAGACATCAATCGTTCAAACAAATAGTTGATGCCTTCAAGAACTGCAGGGCGTGACCTAAAGTTCATAGCTAAGTCAATTCTGCGACTGAGGGCACCCTCTCTTTTTTCATAAGATCTGTACTTGTCTAAGAAAAGAGTAGGATCAGCCAGCCTAAAACGATAAATACTCTGCTTCACATCTCCAACTAAAAAGAGATTATCCTCACGTTTAATACGCCCAATTATGGTTTCTTGAACGATGTTTGAATCTTGGTATTCATCTAAGAATATGAACTTAAATTGATTACGGTAAGCTGCTGCAATCTCATCATTTTTAAGAATGGAGATTGTAAAATGCTCTAAATCGTTAAAATCCAAAAGGTTTTTTTCCCTTTTGGCTTCCATATACATCCTGTGAAACTGGTCAACAATCTTGTATAAAGACACCATCATAGGTTCAAGTGTTAACATTTCCTCTGCATGACGGTTTTTATCTTTTCTAAGAATCATGGTCTTAATTGGGTCAACCACTTTCTTTTTAAGTACATCTCGAATAGCTTTTGCTTCATCCATTAACTCTGGGTTTATTGACTCTTTATCTGCTTTTTTTATAGATTTTAAACGCACAAACTTAATATCTGAAAGCGCTTCATAAAGACTATCAAAGCCTTCATTTACTGCAACTTTTAAAATACGAACGACTTGCAAGTCTTCAGCAAAAGTTTCAATATATGCTTTAGGACCATCTGGCATTTCGCAAACTCGAACACCTTCGTGAATGACATCTTCAGCCATTTCTAGATCGTGTTTAACAATATCAAGAAGACCTAACATCCACCCACTTTTATCAATATTTTGTGCTTCGTGGTAATGTCCGGCTTGTTCTTCTAACCATTTTAGGGGTTCAGGCTGACTCTGAATAAAGAAGTACAACTTCATGAGTAGTTCTTTTAGTGCCTCGTCCGACCTGTTGGTTCCATACGATTCAACCAACTTAAAGAAACCTGCATCTTCAGCGTCATAAGCTTCTTCCATAACATCTTCTAGGGCAGACTCTAACATTAAACTGAGTTCAGACGTGTCCCCTATTCTAAAGGCTGGATCTAAGTCTACTTCATAAAAGTAATGTCGTACTACATCAATACAAAATGCGTGAACTGTCATGATGTTGGCACGGTGAATTAGACCAATTTGTCGCCTTAAAAAAGCTTCATTATCAGCACCATCTGCAACCCGTTTAGTTAATGCATTCATAACACGTTCGCGCATTTCACCTGCGGCTGCGTTGGTGAAGGTAACTATGAGTAACCTGTCAATATCAATTTCGTCTTCAACAATGAGTTGAATGATACGCTCAACTAAAACAGCTGTTTTGCCAGAGCCTGCAGCTGCTGAAACAAGAAGGTTTGCCTTTCTACTTTCTATGGCTGCTTGTTGGTCATTTGTCCATTTAGGCATGGTCCTCCTCCTTTCCTGCTTTTGCAGATGGATTCATATCCACACTGGTCTTATCTGAGTTTTGATCCGGACCATCGTCAAACTCTTTTCGTATATCTTCGAGGACTTCTTGGTCCTTTTTCTTCTTCATATATCTGTACTTATTATTTTCAAACAGTTGGTCAAATTGGCAAATCCCCTTATATGGGCAATAATCACAAGAGGTCATACCACTGTATCTACACGGTTCAATCTTAACTTTGCCTCCAACGATCTCTTGACCAATATGTGCCATTAAAGAACGTACATGTTCTATTAACAGCTTAAAATCATCCGCTTCAACCGCAGAAGAACGAGACGAAACTTGACCATCCTTCTTTAACTCCACTGGAATAACTTCAGATTTTCCACCGGGTTCAAGGGTCTCGTCAATGGCTTGAATAACGTTTACGTCTTTAACAGTTAAACCATCCATACGCAGTGCTTGTCTGATTTGAGACTCAATATTTTCTGGGTTGTATCCATCTGATTCAACCATTGGGTCATCAATTTTAAAATAGAACATGCCACTTGGAATAAGGGCGTCTGCTTTTAAATAATGGGCGTTCTGAATAACTGCGTCTAGATAAACGACAAGCTGAATTTGTAGTCCATAAAATACATCTGACAAATGGAATTTACGACTTCCCGACTTGTAATCTACGATTTTTACAAATTTCTCATCTCCGTCATCATAGACGTCTATTCGGTCTATTCGTCCTTCTAAGAAGATGGTTTCTCCGTTTGGAAGCTCAAGTAAAATTGGAGGTACACTATCAGGACCGCCCCCTTCTCTAAAAGCAAGTTCGTAAGCTGAAGGAGAAAATTTGCCAGACTTTATTTGATCTGTTATCGTCCATGCCGCACGGCGACCTACACGTTTGATTCTTTTAATTAAATAGGCATAACGTTTTGAACTTTCAAAGATGTTATGTCCATAATCTGATGCAACATCGTCGATGATTTGGTCAATAATACGGTCACTTGTCTCACGGGTTAAGTTGCGCCAGTTGAGTTTTTCTTTATCTAACATATAAGAAAACCGTTCCACGGATTCATGATAAATTGAGCCTAAGTCCGGCAGTTGTATTTGGTACATTTTCCGTTCTTCTGGTTTTAATCCATAAGAAATAAAGTGTGCAAATGGACACTGGACATACTTTTCAAAACGGCTCACACTGCTTTTAAGTGGAGATCCATATAACTTACTTGCCATGGTTTTACCAATAGAATTCACTTGATTTTTATGGTCATATCCGGCTTGAACCATTTCATACCGTTCATGGTAATTTTCGCTCTCTTTATACCAAGATTCTACAGTGTCCCAAAAGGCTTCTTTTTTGTCTGTGTCTTTTAATATGCGTTTGTTTTCAATAAGCACTTGTAACGTGGACTCAGGTGTTGATATTTGTTCCATATCAACAGATAAGTGTTTGAGAATGTCTGACACTACTTTTAACTCAGGTAAAATTTTCTTTATACGTTCCAAATATACCGAGGGACGTAAGCCTTTACCCTCATTGTCACTCATTGCAAAACTTAAAACTAAATACTCACTTGGTTTAGCAAGGGTCTGATAAATCGAAAGTTGTTCTTCCTCTGAAAGGGTTGCGTAATCAGACTTAAACTTCATGCCTGCATCTTTTAAGAAAATCTTGTCGGCATCACTTAAAATACCGCCACTTTCACCCACACCAGGTAGTTTCCCGTCATTAACGCCCACAACAAACAAGGCTTTAATATCATGGCTTCTACTTCGTTCTAAATTTCCTATAAGAACCCTGTCTTTAGCTGGTGGGATGATTCCAATTTCAGTCGATGCAAAACCTGTTTCAAGAAGTTTTATATAGTCTTTTAAAGCAATTTTATCGTCACCAATTAACTCAACTAATTGGTCTAATATTTCTAATGTTGCATTCCAGATTTGAGCCGATTCATTGGCTTGGTCTAACAGACCCATTTCAAAAAGTTTTTCAGTGTAGTCTGATAAACGCTCATGTAAACCTGTACGCTCTAGGTGACCAAACAAGTCCGTTGACAGGCTTTTAATGTCTTTAGATTTCAAAATTGTCTTTTTTAGGGGTTCAAGTTCTTCAGCCCATTTTTGCCTGATAGGTTCAACTATTTCAAGTTCTTCTTCACTGCCTTTTGTGAAGGGTTTCCACCAGGCACCAAACTTAATGCCATAAGCAAGAGCATAGTTCTCTAAGACTTGTCCTTCTTCAGTCGTAACCGCTGTTAAACCGGTTTTAAGAACTCTAAAGGCATCTTCGTACTTATATCCATATGCAAAAAACTTAAGTAGGCCCAGTATGTACTGAACCAACGGACTGTTCATAATGCTTCTTTTTTCGTCTAAAAAATAAGGAATATGCATGGCAGAAAAAGTGCGTTTAATGTGCATTGCATAGTCGTTAATATCTGGTGTTACAACAGCAATATCTCTCCATGCATAGTTGTTTTCCCGGGCTAGTTTTACAATTTCTCGCCCAATACGTTCTATTTCAGAATGTCTCGTTTGGCATGAGAGTAGACTGATCGCACCCTGTGACTTTTTATATTGTTTAAATGGATATGCAAATAACTCTGTTGCTACATGTTTTATGACAGGGCTATTTTCTTGTGCTATTCCTGTTTGAATGTCTTTTTTAAGATTTATTTGTTTCTTTTCGATAGGTACACCCGCTTGCGCTGCCAAAGCACTTAGGCGTTCGAATGTTTTTTCAGTGGAGTTAAACAAATCTCTATCTGAAGCTAAACGGTCTGGATCATAAGTTAGTGCAACAGTCATATATGGGGCATGTTGCATAAGTTTTTCAAGGACAACATATTCTTGTTGTGTAAACCCATTAAACCCATCTACCCATATTTTCATATCTTTTAAAAATGTGGCTTGGTCTATTTTTTCAATGAGTAAGTCTAAAACATCCTCATCATCAAAATAGGCCCCTGCCATTTGTTCGTTAAAAGCTCTATATAATGTTGTAATATCTTCTAATTTTCTTCTTAGTAAACTGTCTTCAAGTCCTTCTAGCTGACGTTCCATGTCCGCTTCAGTCACTTGCGCGCGTTTCATTTCAGCAATGAGCCTGTTAAAGGATTCCATGAATCCACTTCGCCCAGCCATTTTCCCGTAAACTTTCAGGTCTGCGCTGTGTTTGTCGAATATACGACGGAGTAACATGGTCTTGCCAAGTTCAGAAATTTGAACCTTGTCTGTAGCACCGGTTTCTTCAAAAACGCGGTGGGCCAGTCTCTTAAAACTAAGCACATCCATATGTATATGACCCTGCTGCCCCATTTTGTCCATAAAATCCGCACTGGCTTCTAAGGAGTATTGTTCTGGTATAAGCAGTATTAAATTGTCGGTTTTGTTCTTATCATAAGCGGCAGACATTTCTTTAAGAACTCTATGGCTCTTGCCAGAACCTGCCCGCCCAACGATGAATCTTAACATTTGATCACCTCTGTGATGATTTTCAGACTATTTATGGAAGTTTCTTAGTTTAAATTGTACCATACAGGTGTTCGGTTTTGGGGATGAAAATGATAATTTTAAAACTCAAACCCAACCCCACACCGTTTCATCTTTCGCCTAACGGTACTGCGGTCCAAATTAAGTTTTTCAGCCATTTCCAGGGTGTTTTTAGACTCTTCTTTTATACTTTGAAGGAGGGCTTTCTCGAAATTAAGCAGTGCAGAGGTATAGGACTCTCCTTCGGTAAAATACTTAATTTTTGTCTGTTGTGATTCTTCAATTTTCACTGGTAGATCATCTAAAGTGATCCGTTGCCCCAATGAAACCACTGCCATACGTTCAACAATATTTTCAAGTTCCCTAACATTGCCGGGCCATGAATATTGAATGAGTGCATTTATAACCAGTGGATCTATTACTTTGCTCCAGCCATACTTGGTATTCATACGTTGAAGTACCGATTCTATAAGTGGGTAAATGTCCTCTATGCGTTCTCTGAGGGGTTTAATAGTAATTGGAATAACATTAAGCCTGTAGAACAAGTCTTCCCTAAACGCACCTTGTTTCACCTGTTGACTCAGGTTTTTATTGGTTGCTGCGATAATTCTAATATCCACTTGAATGTTTGACTTTCCACCAATACGTTTAAACTGTTTATCTTGAATAAGTGTAAGCAGCTTAGCCTGTATAGACAAAGGAACTTCGCCAATCTCATCTAAAAACAAGGTCCCGCCATGTGCTAACTCCACTAAACCAATTTTTCCTTTTTCTGAAGCACCAGTAAAAGCTCCTTTTTCATATCCAAACAACTCTGATTCCAGCAATTTCTCTGGAATGACACTACAATCAATTTTCATAAACATGTTGGTGCTTCTTGGACTATTATGATGTATAAGTTTAGCCAGCACACCTTTACCAACACCAGATTCTCCGTGAATGAGCACGGTTGAGTTTACTTTTGATACCCTCGATACCAAGTCTAAGGTCGTTTCCATTGATTTTGAACGAAACACGATGTTGTCTAAAGTACCATTCTCAAGTTTACTTAAAGCCATTTTATACTCTTCGTTGGCGGTCTTTGCTTTTTCAAGTTTTCTACGAATTTCAGCCAGTTCTGTTACATCTCGTGAGTTGACCACAATTCTAAACAGCTTTTCATCTTTAAAAATGGGGGTGCCTGTAGCCATAATTTCTTTACCATTTACAGTTTGAAGAACAGACACGGGTCTTTTCAAATCACGTACTTTTAACGCAACCGATTCTGAATAAACACCTTCTTCAACCATATCTTCCATTGGACGTCCAATGATGTCTTTGCGGTTCACGTTATCTGTACGTTCACAAGCATTATTAAAGCGCACCGTTACCCCACTACCATCGGTTATATGAATACCGTCTTGGGAAGAATCGAGAATGGATTCAAACTCAAACTCCACTAAAGCAAGCTTTTTCTTAAGTATATGGTTTTCTATTTTTGCTTTTGTACTGAACCCGTCATACATTCGATTTTCATCCACAAATGGTACCAGGTCAATTTCAGATTCATAGTTATCAAATGCACATAAATTTTGAATTGCTGGTACATCCATTATTTCGACTTTTCCAAAGACCAAATCCATCAAACGGATGCACCCTATATACCGACCTTTGTCAATTACAGGTAAATAGAATACGTCCATATTTTTATATAAATCTATGTTGATATACTCCAGTGCGTCTTTTTCAATATATCGCTCTCTATCTAAGTATGTATGTTGCATTCTATTCCCCCCGAACCAGAATGATTACTCTTAACTCTCAATAGGTATCCCAAATATTTTTGCATAGTATAGTTTGAATTTATACATAAATCTCTAAAACCATCTATATTAAAGATTTCTGTATAAAAAGAATGATTCCTGTAAAAAACAGAAATCATTCTAAAACAAGTCTATTAAACTTTCTAATCGCTTAATAATTCATGTGTTTCTTAACATTTCAACAAACAAAACACTTAAACATTTTTAGAACAACATATGCATCATAAGTGCAATTATTGGAATAGCAATGAGCGTTCTTAAGAAGAAACAAGTTACTAGTTCCCAAAGTTTTATTGGAAGTCTTGTAGCAATCATTACTACAATCGTTTCTGAGAAGAATATAATTTGAACCATTGAAAGGGCTGTTACAAAGTATCTAGCACCAATATCAAGCACTTCAACTTTGTCTGCAATTAAAAGTACAGGTAGGAACATTTCTGCGATTCCTACAGGAATAGAAGGTGCGATTTCAACTGCATTAGGTACTTGTAATAAGTTCAGCAGTGGTGTAAACACCATACCTAAATACTCAAATAGTGGTGTGTATTCTGCAATGATTAAACCACTTGTACCTACACCTGCTAAAAGGGTCAGGACTTTAGGTAGTACAGAGTAGCCATCTTTTAAACAGGAAATGATCTCTTTTGATAATGGTTCTGCTAAATATGCGCGTTTTGCTGCTCTTTCAATCCCTCTCTTAAAGATGCCCAGTTCAAACTTGGCTTCGCTCACACGGTCTTCTTCCGTTTGAAGGCGACCATTATGGTAAACGTCAGGTTTTCTAGATAGAGGTGGAATTCTAACTAGAACAATTGATATTAGAAAGGCTGCTATAAAAGAAGAAAAATATACTTTTAAGAAATGATCACCCAGACCAGCAGTGCCAATTACAAGGACTGCAAATCCTACACTGACTGCACTAAAACAAGTCGCAATTACAGACGCTTCTCTTTTCGTATAGTTATTGGTTCTGTACAGTCTACTTGTGATAATTACAGCCATAGAAGACGAGCTAACAAAGGATGAAATGGCATCCACTGCACTTTTGCCTGGAACTTTAAATATAGGACGCATAATAGGTTCTAGGACAGCGCCAATAAAGTCTATTCCGCCATAACTCAGTAGGAATGGCATAAAGAATGCTCCTACAGGTATAATCCAAGCTACCCCAACAACAATAGCTGGAATAACGGTACCACCCGTTCCGGGACCAACAATCCATTCTGGTCCTGTGAAACTCGCAACGGTTGCATGAAGTGAATAAACAACTGTAAATACTGCACCTAGACTATAGAATATAGGGTGAAATACCGAGTCGTGTCCATAGTATTCTCCCAACTTTGAATCTGGAGCAGCTACAAATTTTCCATAAAAACTAACAACTGCATTCACTGTAATCAAAATAGTTATGAGCCATAACCCTACATCACCAAGCACATCTATAAAGAAGTTATAGATGAAACCAAAAGCAACACCCGATTCGCCCCCTACTGTGATTGGCACAAAGAATACAAAAATCGCTATCGCCGTAAATAGAATCGATTTAAGTAGTCCCGATGCAAACTGCTCTTTACTAAGTTGTACTTTATCTATATTACTTGGTTCATTTAAATCAAGTTCTTGATACTGTTCTCTAATTGCATTTTCTACCATTTAAATCTCCCCCACTGTTCATGAAATCCTTCAATTAATCAGCTAACATTTAAACGTACAAAGTAGAACATCTTATTTACTTGTCTAAATTCTTTTTTCTTGCAAGCATAGAAATAAACTCAAATCCAATGTTAGCTGCCATGAAAGCTGTCATTTCAGTGGCATCATATTGCGGTGCTACTTCAACAATATCACATCCAACGAATTCTAAGTCCTTTAACTCACGTAAAATTGCCAATGTTTCGTGTGAAGTAAAACCACCTACTTCTGGTGTGCCTGTGCCAGGTGCATAAGCTGGGTCTACAAAGTCGATGTCAAATGTCAAAAATACTTTTTTTCCTTTAACACGTTCTTTTATACGCTCAACAAGCGCTTCACGTCCCATTTCCATAACTTCATGGGCAGGTACTAAATCAAATCCAAGTTCTTCTCTAGCGACTCTATGTTCGTCAGCATCGTATAGTGATCCACGCATTCCGACTTGAATTGTATGGTCTGATTCAATTAAACCTTCTTCTAAAGCACGTCTAAACACTGTACCGTGATTATACTTTTGTCCAAATACAGTGTCATTGATATCTGCATGAGAATCAAAATGTACTAAAGCAACCGGGCCATGTACTTTATGGATGGCTCTTAGGTTAGGAAGAGAAATTGAGTGGTCTCCACCAAGGATGATTGGAATGGCTTTAGACTCAACGATTGGTGTTAACTCTTCAACAATCTGGTCATAGGTTGGTTCTATGTAACCGGGAACAATATTAATGTCTCCGTAATCAGCCCCTTTAAGGCTGTCTAGTACATTCACTTGAAGGTGTACGTTGTTGGGTTTAATAAGTGCTGAAATACTTCTTATTGCGCTTACTCCAAATCTAGCACCTGTTCTAAAAGAGCTTGCTGTATCAAAGGGTGCCCCCACTACGATAAAATCAAGGCCCTCTCCTGTTTTAGAACTCGGTAACCTCATGAAGTTACCTGTGTTACAAAATCTTGGTGAACTCAGTGCACTTGCTGGTTGATTACGGCTCATCTTCTATTCCTCCTATTCGATATATAAGTACATGTCTTAATATCGCAAGACTTGTGCCAAAAACTGAAATCCACACATCCGTTGCAATGGCGCACTTGAGTAAAATGAACATATAAAAAACGGAGGCGTTTTTGCCTCCGTTTTGCACTATTTAATCAATTATTGCATTATTTCAACCTTTACTTGCTGAAGGCATTATTGCACCTAAAGGCATTTCTGCCTCTACTCAATCTAGATCTACACATAAAAAAAAGCCATTCAATTTTAAAAATTGAATGGCTTTCAGATTTTCTTGTTTATTACTTAGAAGTAATGTTTTCAGCTTGAGGACCTTTAGGACCTTGAGCTAGTGTAAATGTTACAGCTTCACCTTCTTCAAGTGACTTGTAACCGTCTTTGTTAATTTGTGAGAAATGAGCAAATACGTCTGTGCCATCTTCACCTGTAATAAAACCAAAACCTTTGTCTGCGTAAACCACTTTACTGTTCCGTTCATCATAATTTTTTCCTCCAAAATTTTATAGTCCTTAGATACATGTAAAAAATTCATTCAAGAACGAGATAGTTCCAATTAGATAAAATTTCAGAAATGATACGGATTCGATTCAAACGATGCAGTTTCATTAATAATACTTTATTTAAATGTTTTTCACTTTTTATTTAAGGTACCCATGCATCATAGCACCAATGTGGAGCATGTGCAATCTTTTTTTAAAAATTGTAAAAATATTTTTACTTAAATGCTAACTTGAATGCGCTTGAAGTTGTTGTATTGGCACTTGTAGCAGTAATCTTACCATACACTTTGCTTAAGTTTTTAATTTTAAGTGTTGGGTTTACTACACCACATTCTTCAATGATCGACTCAAATATTTTAAACTCATTACGTTTAATAACAACTTCTAACTTGTATCTGTTTTCGCCCTTATTTCCTTTAGCTAAAAAACTATTTACAGTATAGCCTTCTTTTCGAAGCATTTTTTCGACTCTTACTGATTTCGGTTTATTCTTTAGGAACAAATCAACTTCTATGATTCCGAGTGCAAGTCGCTCTTCAATTTTATTACCAATAAAAACCCCTACAGTTCTGCCGCATGCATATGCTACGGTAAAATGAAATCCTGTTGAGCTCGTAACTTTTGTTACAACAGTAGCAAAAATCATAGCATCAACAAAGACGACCATATAAACTGGGTTCATGATTTTTTTTGATACAAGTATAGTTTTTAATGTAGCTAGGATATTCGTAAAAGAAGTAATAATGAATAGTCCGATGAGCGACATAATAATGTTTTCTGACATAATATACGTCCTTTCTTAATTCGTTTCAATAGTTTAAATGATGTTATTACTAGAACAAAATATATGAGTGCAAAGGATTTTTGTTCTATGATGTGGGACTTAACTATTCGAAACAAGAAAGGCATCGGTTCTTGAAAATGATAGTACGAAAAATGAGTAATGATAAATTAGATATGAAGCATATAGAAGATATAATGTACTTTTATTCTTTTCCAACAATTTTTATAACGTTCAATAACTTATCATGATTTTAAAGTAATTGCAAATGTTTTTTTAAAACTGAAATATTTTTTATATACTTAGTTCAGTTCATAATAGTCAATAACACACTGTTTCTAGGCAAAATAGAGAAAAAACCACTTGTCTTATACAAGTGGTTTTTGAGCAATCATATCTTATTTTTCATCTACTAAGAGTTTTCGATCCATCAGAGCACTTGCAATACCTGCAAGAATACTCGTTCCTAACCATGTCCCAAACATATATATTGCCATACTCTTGAAGAAGGGTTCAGGTAACATTTGAATGAGTGTATCGGTCCTAGGGTCTAAAATCCATAAATCATTTGTAAAGAATAAGTGGTGGAATTTAATAAATGCACTTGAGAAATCGGTCATGGAGACTACAAGTAGTCCACCTGCAAGAAGTAAACTCACATAAGCTTGACGTAACCCCATTTTATAAACAAAACTATTTTGTTTTCTCCATAAAGCTAAACCAACTATAAAAAGAACTGTCCCGAAGAGAACACCACGAATAGATTCATTCAGTAAAAATAAGTTTTTAACATCGATCATATGGTCTTTTTCTCTTTTATTAAAGACTTCTCTTTCCTCTCCTCTAATAACAGCTTTCATATTAAGGGTTTCAACATCGTCTACCATATATGCAATAAGGCCATCTGTAACTTGTGCTAGATTTTCTTGATCCATGCCCGTACGTTGCAAAACATCATTTTTCAAATACAAATCCATGTAAATGCTATCATTGTAGGCGAAAATACTAATACTCATGGTAAGTAAAAGTAATGAAACCATCAAACCTGCGATCCATTGTGAAAATCCAATTGCATATTTCATTTCTGCCATCCTCGCTTATGTCCACTTTTTATTGAGATTAAACTCTTCCAATTTGTCCTCGTGCTTTACGTCTTGCCATTTTATCTGCATACATTCTTTCATCTGCCATTTTAATGACATCCATAATGTGTTTACCTTCTTTGTAGACATCACAACCAATACTAAATTCCATGTCGTGGTCTAAAATTTCGGTGTTTTTATTCCATTTTATTAGTGCATTTTTTATTCTATCAACATACGATGTGATGGCAATCTCATCACTATCCATTAGTACAATAAGGAACTCATCGCCACCATAACGTACAACAAAATCATTCCCTCGTGCACCTCCTGATAGGAGTTCAGCTACTTCAACAAGTACCACATCACCTATATTGTGTCCATAATGGTCATTTATATACTTAAATCTGTCGACATCTAACATAATTAATGAAAACTCAGTGATGCGTTTGTCACGTTTTAGCTCTTCAATGTAATTATTAAAATAATGTCGGTTATATATACCGGTGAGTGGATCTGTGTTTGCCATAGCTTGCATTTTATCATGGGCATTTTGAAGTTCGATGGTACGTTCTTTAACACGGTGCTCCATGTCTTTATAACTTGATTCAAGCTCAAAAGCCATCTTTTTTATCTCATAAGCAAGGATTTCAATTTCTACACCACCATGTACTTCTAATGGAGTACTGAACTTCCCTTTACCGATTTCTGAGACTGCGCTTGCTATCCTTTTAATTGGTGTTGTTAGAGTTCTTGCAAACATTGTACTCATGAAAAACAGAATCACGAATGTTGCTAGAATAAGACCTGTGTAGGATTGTAAATAACCGTAAACTGGTGCCATGAAATGGTCAGTTGGCTCAACCGTTATTAGGTTTAATCTAAGACCTGGAATCGATTCAATAAACAGTGGAGTCCAGTAAATAAAATCATCTCCACTGGCCATAAGTCCATCATCTACATTAACAATAACAAGTTCTTGAAGCTGGGCCTTTCCCCAACTATCATTTTTCGCAACATCGTTTACAAACGATTCACCAGAGTTGGTATCTGTCTCGTTTCCCCATTCTTTTTGTCTAAGGCGATGAAGCATATAGTAGCCTTCCTCGTCCAACAAATACGTATCCGAGTAAGCACTTTCTTCTATCCTGTCACGCAGGTCAGCTAACATGTATGATACATTTAAGTTCATTACCAAATAATACTTCTTAGGTTGACCCACTTCTGATTCAAGCACAAGTGGTGTAACATAACGAATGACTGCCTTATATGGCTTCTCAAGGATTCCATTTTCAACATTTAAGTCAATAGGCGACACATACCGTTCCCCTTCGACCAATTTAGTTGCTTCAACATAATAATATCTGTCTGATTTGTCCTGAAGGCGTTCATCAGGAATAACAATTTGATTGCCCCCAACATTATTTACACGTATTACTTCCATACCTGTCTCATCTAACATACGTATATGGTCATAATAATCATGTGTGTTTAAGAAGGAAACAAAACCATTGGTTGCATGATGTAAAAACTCATCCATTTCAAGTACATCATGGGACGCCCAGTCCAGTTCAAGAAGCTCTTTAACGAACTGTAGATCAAGTCCAGTTGTAACAAAAAAGCTTTCTATGTCATTCTCAAGTGATGCATGGTATGAGCTTATTTTCTCTACTTCTACACGCTCAACAAGACCTGAAGAGGAATTGTATCCATACATTCCGAATAACACAAGTGGTATCACGGCAACAATAATCAGAGCCACAAAAAATCTAAATTGAATACCCGTTCGCCGCATATTTCCACCTCTTTTCTATTTGTTTCACACCATTAGAATTACATTCTATATTACAATTACGATTTCCTGCAAATTTTCTTAACATTTGCATTTTATACCTTTTCGGTAGGATATTGCCGAAGATCAGTGTTTTGAATCCTTCCTCCTATTTATACATACCATTTTGGACAAGAATCTATCATGCAGATTATAATGTGAAAAAAGTGGTAAAAACAGTATATCGATAACATTATTTCAATCTCATGGGAGGCTGCATATGAAAAAGAAAAAAATGCCTAAAGCTTTATATGAAGAAAGACTTGCTGAGCTTCAAATAGAACTCATAAAATTACAAGAATGGATCGTAGAAAAAGGCCTCAGGGTAGTTGTCATTTTTGAAGGACGCGATGCAGCAGGCAAAGGTGGAACCATTAAACGTATTACTCAAAGTTTAAACCCCCGTATTTGTCGTGTCACTGCACTCCCAAAACCTACTGAAAAGGAACAAGGTCAGTGGTACTTCCAGAGATATGTAGCCCATTTGCCTTCAGCCGGTGAAATGGTGCTCTTTGATAGAAGTTGGTATAACCGTGCCGGTGTTGAACGTGTCATGGGCTTTTGCTCTGAGGAACAATACTGGAACTTCCTTAAGTCAACGCCTGAATTTGAAAACCTGCTTATACGTTCTGGCATTACAGTCATAAAGTATTGGTTCTCTGTGAGTGATGAAGAACAAGAACGTAGATTCCAAGACCGTATTAATGACCCAACTAAACGTTGGAAACTCAGTGACATGGACCTTGAAGCCCGTACGCGGTGGGTAGATTATTCCAAGGCAAAAGACATCATGTTCCAGTACACTGATACGGAGAAATGTCCATGGTATGTAATCGAATCTGACTATAAACGAAATGCGCGTATAAATTGTATTACACATTTACTCAGTCAATTTGACTATGAGTATAAAGAACCAAAGAAACTCACCCTACCTGAAAGACAAACAGATACGGGTTACGTTAGACCTCCTCTTTCAGAGCAGAAGTTTGTACCAGATGTGGCAAGTGAATTGACGA